>Ga0102587_1001880_pt1 | contig 13825 bp, 9 predicted proteins | sample AraplaF_Col_mTSA_FD_76853 | JGI IMG/M metagenome (GOLD analysis project Ga0102587, IMG submission 76853) | Arabidopsis root microbial communities from the University of North Carolina, USA - plate scrape MF_Col_mTSA (SPADES assembly) (version 2) | ecosystem: Host-associated > Plants > Roots >... | reverse complement strand
TCACGCCTCGGAGGCTCCTGCCGCTCGAGCGCGGGTTTGATGGCATCGTGCTCAGGCATGTCTTGAGCGCCTTTAGTATTTTTGTTGCGTGCCCCGTGATCGGCTTTGTCCGCGCGCCGATCATCTTTGGATATCTTCGTCCACGAGCCGAGTTTTAGGTTGTGGCCAGTGAAAAATCTGCTTTTATTGGTTGCTAGCTGCTTGGCGTTCGGGGGAATGTTCCGATGGTGGGGACTCGCAGGGAAATCTTGCTTGGTGGTCTGGCGCTCCTAGGCGCCGGCGCGGTACATGACTCGGCCCTGGCAGTGGCGTCGTCCTACTTTGCCGGCACCGCCATCGACAACGGCGTAACATACCGAACGACAAATTTCGCCAAGATCGACAAGCGTTGGCGCCGCCAGGTCGTCAAATATTTCAGCAGCGAACCCGTCGGCACCGTCGTTGTCGATACGCGGCATCATTTTCTTTACCTGATCATGGAGAACAAGACGGCCATCCGCTATGGCGTGGGCGTCGGCAAGGACGGTTTCAAGTGGTTCGGCCGGGCGACGATCGACCAGAAAACGCTGTGGCCGCAATGGACGCCGCCGCCCGAAATGCGCCAGCGCCACCCCGACCTGCCGGAATTCGTGGCGGGCGGCTCGCCGAAGAATCCGCTCGGCCCGCGCGCCATGTACCTGCTGCGCGATGGGGTAGACACTGGCTATCGGCTCCACGGCACGCTTGATCCGAGCAGCATCGGCAAGGATTCCTCGAGCGGCTGCATCCGCATGTTCAATGAAGATGCCATCGACCTTTACCAGCGTTGCCCCATCGGCACCGCTGTACAGGTTCTGCCGCATATTGCCGATCAGGCTGAAAGTGCAGCTCAGGTCAGTCAAGCAACTCCGGTCCAATAAGGAATATCCCCTGATGTCTGCGATGACCGGATATACGAGGCGCCTTCTCGCCGCGGCCATGCTCCTGGCGCTTGCCGCCTGCTCCACCACCAAGATCGCCTCCCTGGAAGAACCAACGGCTGCGCCGATGACCGGCCAGACCAACGATCCCGCGCCCGGTTTCGAAAATGTCGCGGCTGGCAGCGAGGAGGATTTCATCCTCAATGTCGGCCGACGGATCTACTTCACGCAAGATTCCGCCACGCTCGATTCCGTCGCCATGGCAACGTTGGATAACCAGGCCATCTGGCTCAACAAGAACCCGACCTGGCTGCTCAAGCTGCAGGGATTTGCCGACGATTCCGGCTCCGCATCGAAAATGCAGACGCTGTCGCAGAAGCGCGCCGATGCGGCGATGGCCTATCTCGTCTGGAAGGGCGTGGACGCCAGGCGCATGTGGGCCAAGGGCTACGGCAACGACCGCGAAGTCCGCGACTGCACGGAGCGCTCCTGCAGGGTGCAGAACCGGCGCGTCGTCACCAATCTGCGCGCTCAGCCCGACGCGGCCTGATCCAGTTCCAGCCACTCAACGCCTGGCGCGGAGGCGTCAACCGCTATCGACCGTATCGGCTAGGCCCAGCTCAAATACGACATGGGCCGCCAGCCTGCCGTTAATACGAAGCCGGCAGCCGATACTCGAGTGGTGACGGCAGGTCGATGACGAACCTGATATCCGCGGCATTCGCCGCCACGACCAGTTGGTAGCCGCCCGCTTCGGCGCGGAAGACGCCGGCCTCGACGTCGAAATAGGCGAGGTCGCGCGGCAGGATCTTCAGGTCGGCCGTGCCAGTCTCACCAGGGAGCAACGAAAGCTTTGCGAAAGCGCGCAGCTCTTTGTCCGGCCGCTCTACCTTGGACTTTGGCGAGCGCACATAGAGTTGGATCAGTTCCGATCCGGCGCGGTCGCCGACATTGGTCACATCGATGCTGACAGTCAGGCCTTCGGGACCCATTTCGTTGGCCGAGAGCCGCGGCTCGCCCCAGTTGAAGCGGGTATAGCCAAGGCCGAAACCGAAGGGGAAGAGCGGTTCGACAGCGCGTGTATCGTGATGACGATAACCGACGAAGACGCCTTCGGCGTAGCGCACGTGGCCATCCTTACCCGGATAGACGGCTGGATCGCCTGTGATTGCGGAATTGTCGGCAAGCGCCTTGGGGAATGTCTGCGGCAGGCGTCCGCCGGGCTCGGCATCGCCGAACAGGACATCGGCGACGGCGTTGCCCAGCTCCTGACCGGGATACCAGATCTGCAGCACGGCGCGGACCTTGCCGAGCCAGGGCATTTCCACCGGACCGCCCGTCTGCAGCACGACGACGGTGTTGGCATTGGCAGCCGCAACCCGCGCGATCAGTTCCTCCTGCCGACCCGGAAGCCGCATGTCGGGCAGGTCCAAACCTTCGGTATCCCATTCGCCGTCGCGGCCGACGAAGAGGAGCGCGACATCGGCGTTCAGCGCCATCTCGACAGCTTCCTGGATATCGGCCTCACCCAAGGGCTTTTCGACGCCGAACCGGATGGCCGTGAGGTTGATCCCCTCCCCGTTCGCCGCCGGCGGGTCATACTCGACGGTGACGGCATGGGCTCGGCCCGCATCGAGCGCGACCGTGCTGCGCTGTTCGTCATTGGCCGTGCCGAAATAATTCTCGCCGCGGGTCCAGCCGTCATGGCCGTCCACCGTCAGCCTGCCATCGACGAAGAGCCGCGCCAGTCCGGCATTGGTCATGCCGAAGACATGATCGCCACTCTCCTCCGGCACGAATTGCATCGTCATCCGGGCCGAGAAATCGGTGGGGTCGAGTTCGCCCGAAGGCAGCTCGAACCAGAAGAACTCGCCCTTGTCGACGGTCTCGACGTGAATGGGCGTGCCCTGGCAGCCGCGCCCCTTGAAATATTCGACGGTGATCTTTCCCTTGAACACTTCGACCAGACGGTTATGGCGGCAACCGACGGCGTGGCTGACGCTATTGGCGTTGGCAAGGGCCGCGCGGATTCCTTCGAGCGGACTGATCGTATAATGCGCCGCGATCTGCGCGCTGCCGCCGCCCATGACGCGCGCGCTCGCAGCGTTGGGTCCGATGACGGCAAGCCGGTCGAGCGAAGTCTTGGCAAGTGGCAGGATGCCGTCGTTCTTCAGAAGGACTGCGCCTTCTGCGCCGATGCGCCGGATCAGCGCCCGGTCCTCCGGCAGGTCAACCGCCTGCTCCGTGAGATCGGGCGTCGCCTCAAAGGCGCCCACCCGCTCGAGCAGACGCAGGATACGCCGCGCCGCCGCCCGCACGGTGGCGGCTTCGACCTTCCCCTCGCGGACGGCCGCAACCAGTTTCTCGCCGCGATCACGCGCCGGACCCGGCATTTCGAGATCAAGACCGGCATTGATCGTCTCGGCCGTCGAATGCGAACCGAACCAGTCGGACATGACGATACCGTCGAAGCCCCATTCCTGGCGCAGCACCTTGGTCAACAGCCACTCGTGCTCACTCGTATAGGTGCCGTTGAGGCGGTTATAGGAGGACATGACGGCCATCACGCCGGCGCGCCTGACAGCCTGTTCGAAGGGCGGAAAGTAGATTTCGCGCAGCGCCCGCTCGTCGATATCGGAAGACATGGTCTGCCGCTCGATCTCGGATTCGTTGCCGGCGAAGTGCTTGATCGTCGCCGCGATCCCCTGGCTCTGCACGCCCTTGATGTAGGCAACGGCGAGTTCCGCGGTCAGCATCGGATCCTCGGAATAACATTCGAAATTCCGCCCGTTGAGACCGGAACGATGGATATTCACCGTGGGCGCCAGCAGCACCGCGGCCCCCTTGCTCTTTGCCTGATGGGCAAGCGCCACGCCCATGCGCCCGACGAGATCGGGATTCCAGGTGGCGCCGAGCGCGATGGCAGTGGGAAAGCAGGTCGCCTTGACGCCGCCGACCAGCGAACCCGCGCCGCGCGCGCCATTCGGTCCGTCCGTCACCTTGATTTTCGGCACACCAAGACGCTCGACGGGAACCGTCGTCCAGAAATCGGCGCCTGATAACAGCGAGACTTGCTCCTCGAGCGTCATCTTGTCGAGAATGGAATCGATCATGCAAACCTCCCCTTGAACTGGAATTCGGGCGCTGCGCGGCGGCGCCAGGTGTGCGCGACTGCTCCGCGCCATGCAATTCTTAAACCTACCGATTACTCGGTATTTTTAAGATGTCAACCGCCTAAGCCTGATGTATGGATTGAGAGTGCCGAAGAGGAGAGACGATGGCAGAGTTTGCCGAATTGAAGTCTGGACAGGAGGAAAAGCGACGACGCAGATCCCGCAAGGGCGAGGCGCGCCGCGCGGAGATCCTGACGGCCGCGATGCGGCGCTTCGCCGAAGACGGCTACCAGAATGCCGCCATCGGCGATGTGGCCCGCGACGTCGGCCTGTCGCTGCCCGGCCTGCTGCACCACTTCCCGACCAAAGTCGATCTGCTGCTCGCCATTCTGGACAAGCGCGATCTCGAAAGCGAAAGCTTCATCGGCATCCATCGTGCCGACCTGCGTGGCCTTCTCAAAGGTATGGTCGAGGTCTTCCGCCGTAACGCCGAAATGGTCGAGGTCATCAGGGCCTTCGCTATCCTGAATGCCGAGAGCCTGATGAAGGACCACCCGGCCAAGGCATGGTTTCTCAATCGCGCCACCCAGTTGCAGAACGATATCGCCGCGACCGTCGACCGGGCTGTCGCCGATGGCTCGATAGACGGCAGGATCGATGGCAAGGCGATAGCGGCCGAGTTGATTGCGGTGATGGATGGCCTGCAAATGCTCTGGCTGCGCGATCCCGCGCGTTTCGATATGGTCGGCGGGTTGGAAGCCTATGTCAGCCGCCTGCTGGCGAGCCTTGGTCTGGAGGATTGAGCTTTGGCTTGCGGCTCTGTGCTCGGGAGCCGATCGAGGATGACGCCCGATCGGCAGATCTATCATCCATCAAAGCGCGCCAACCAGTCGATAATTCGGCTTACCGCTTCGGAATACCTCTGTCCGACAAGCAGACCCGTATGTGTCGTACCCCGGAGCCCCAGGTACTCGCCGCCGATGTGGCGAGCCGTCGCCCGGCCTCGATGATCATCGGATTCATCGTTGACGGCGCAAATGACGAGGCTGGGACAGGTGATCCTCTCGCCTTCGACGGAAATCCCCTCCGCGCCGAAATGAAAGGAAAATGCGCCGAATGCCTTTGCAGATTCCATGGACAGGTACTTCCGCTGGAATGCGATATCCTCGAATGTTTCATCGATACTGATTTGCTCGTCGCGTGCGGGCGCGGAGACCACGAGGCCGGGCATTCTTAACGCGAGATCGCGATAGGGAACTTCGGCATGCACTTCCCTGCAAATGCTGGAATCGATCAGCGCCAGTCCGGCAATCCCCACGCTTTCCGCCAGCTTTTGGCTCAGGATTCCTCCCATGCTGAATCCAATCACGATGGGAGGAGTTCCACATTCTTCGACGATTTCGGAGATCACCAGCCGGATGTCTTCCAGGTAATCTTCAAACAGGATTTTTGTGAAATCCGCCGACCTGCTTTTGTAGTGGCCTCGCAGGTTGATGCAATAAGAGTTCCATCCCGCCGATATGAAATGCGGAATGTACTTGCTCCACATCCAGCTCCCGGTAAAGGCGCCGTGGACGAAGAGCAAAGGCGGCCGAACGGACTGCCTTGAATCACCGCGCCCATGAAATATTTCCAGAAATAAGTCATTCTCTCCGATGTATTTTTCCGTGTGCTCGGGTCGTTCTTTTGCATAGTCCCGCATATCGCTCACTCCTTTGATATTGGCTGGCCGCGCATTCAGACAGAGGATATTTCCTATGCAATATTGATCAATTACCGCTCCTGGACTTACATAAAGGACAAAATGTCTTGAATTGGGTGTTGATGTGGAGAGTCTCGCAGGCGTTGTCGCCTTCGTTTACGCCGCCGAACAACAGAGCTATGTCGCAGCCGCCAGGGTTGCCGGAGTTTCGCCGTCGGCGATCGGAAAAGCCGTGGCGCGCCTCGAAAGCCGGCTGGACGTGCGGCTCTTCAACCGGACGACGCGCAGTATCAGCCTGACCGAGGAAGGAGCCGTTCTCTACGAGCGCTACAAACGCATCCTCGACGACATGGATGACGCAGAGGCTACAGTCTCACGAAGCCGGGAACGCCCAAGGGGACGCCTGCGTGTCAGCGTGCCGCATATCGTCGGACATCACCTTCTTATGCCGATCCTGCCGATCTTTGCCGAGCGATTTCCCGAGATCGAGCTGGACATCGATTTCGAAGACAGGGTCATAGACCTGGTCGCAGAGGGCCTGGATGTCGTCGTGCGCAGCGGTGAGCTTGCCGATGCACGATTGATTGCCCGCCATCTCGGCGATCAACATTTCGTCGTTTGCGGAAGTCCCGATTATCTCAAGCGCCATGGGCGACCGGAGACCCCGGATGATCTCTCCCGACATGCCTGCATTCACTTCAAATACCCGTCCAGCGGTCGTGTCGCGCCGTGGGCATTCCGCCCGCCATGCGAGCGGCTGCTTTTGCCGAGAAGCCTGACATTCAACAACACGGATGCAGGTCTGCGAGCAGCACGGGACGGTTTGGGCCTTGCGCATCTGCCCGTCTACGTCGCAGAGCCCGATATGCGAACCGGAAATTTGGTCCCCGTCCTCACCTCCTTCATGGTGCCGTACGGTTCGCTCTCGCTCGTCTGGCCATCCAATCGTCAGCTTTCACCAAAAGTCCGCGCTTTCGTGGATTTTGTGGTTGCGAACTTTGCCGCCCGCCCTGACGCTTTTCGACCGGCGGCAATCACGGCAGCCGCCACGGCAACTTATCTGCCAAATGCGCCTGCCAGCCTCTGACCGAGCGCGCGCGCAGGAGAGATCGCCGGTCTGCTTTCCGACGTGACGGCGCGTGGGGCTACTTGAGCGGCATCCAGTTTGAAGCGGGCGATCAATCGGGCGAGATTCGCCGCCTCGTCCGCCAGCCGGTTCGTGGCTGCGGTCGATTCCTCCACCATCGCCGCATTCTGTTGCGTCACCTGATCCATCTGATTGACGGCAGTACTGACCTCGGAGAGGCCGGTCGACTGCTCCCTTGCCGCCGTGGCGATCGAGCGCACATGCTCGTCGATCTTGACCACCTGGCCCTGGATATCGCCAAGCGCCTCACCCGTCGCCGTCACCAGCTTCACCCCGGAATGGACTTCGCTGCTGGAGCGGTTGATCAGCACCTTGATGTCCTTGGCCGCATTGGCCGAGCGTTGCGCCAGTTCGCGCACCTCTTGTGCGACGACGGCAAAGCCCTTGCCGGCCTCACCGGCGCGTGCCGCCTCGACCCCGGCATTGAGCGCCAGAAGATTGGTCTGGAAGGCGATCTCGTCGATAACGTTGATAATCTGGACGATTTCGCCGGAGGCCTGCTCGATCCGCCCCATGGCCGAAACGGCCTGGCTCACGACGGCGCTCGACTGCCCGGCGTTTTTCTTCGCCTCATCCACCATGTGGCTGGCTTCCAGTGCCCGCTCGGTCGAGTTCTTCACTGCGACGGTGATCTCCTCCAGGGCAGAGGAGGTTTCCTCCAGCGACGCCGCCTGCTGCTCGGTGCGTTTCGACAGATCTCCAGAGGCAATCCGCATTTCGCCGGCGCCGCCGTTGATGATGTCGACAGCGGCGCGCACCTCGCCGAGAACGGAGCGCAGGCTGACCATCGTCGCGTTGACGTTTTCCTTGAGCTCGCCAAAGGCGCCCTGGAATTCGCCCCTCATGTTCTCGGTCAGGTCGCCGTCGGCGAGCGCAGCAACCACGCGACAGGTCTCGGCGATTCCGCGGTTGACTGCCGCAACGAGGTCATTCACGCCCGATGCGAATTGGTTCAGGTCCTGATAGCCATATTCCACGACGGCGCGACGCGTGAAGTCTCCGGCAACCGCTGCGGTGATGACCGCGTCGATGTTCATCTGCATTTCAATGACCTTCGCCCGCTTATCCGCACCGGCAGCGTCCAACTCACGCACCTTGATGCCGTTTTGCTTGAAGATCTCGACGGCGCGGGCCATCTGGCCGATTTCGTCGCGTCGATTGGCGAAGGGGATTTCGGCAGCGAGATTGCCCTCTGCAAGCTTGCTCATGCTTGCGGTAATCCGGCCGATCGGCTTTGCAATCACGCGAGCGCCAAAGACCGCAGCGCCGATCAGCGTGGCGATGGTCAGCAGGCCGATGCCAAGATTGAGGCTTAGAACGAGAAGAGCGCCGGCATCCGCCTCTTCCTCAGCCTTTGTCGCCATCGCCTTTGCGGCGTCCACCCCTTCATCGATCAGCTGGGCTGTCTCGTCTGAAATTGCCAACAATTTTACCTGAACGTCCTTCTCCTTTGCGTTAAGCGAAGGATCGCCGGCCTTGAGGGCAAGCTTTGCCTTGACGATTTCGGCCATGTCGTCGGTGGCGGCATAAAGCCTGTCGCCCAACGCCTTGAGCTTCACGATCCGGTCCCTGTTGACCTGCAATCGCAACCCCTCCATGGCATCGTCCAGATATTTTATAACCGAGTGATGGCGTGCGGCGATGTAGTCGGCTGCCTTGGCAATCTCATCCGTGGAAGTGGCGAGACGCAGATCACGCACGCCGACCTGCAGGCCGCGCAACGCCTTGGCATCGACCAGATCGCGCGAGACGATCAACTGCTCGTCCCGGTATTTCGCGCGCTGAGCGACATGCTGGCCTCCCTGCCAGACGGTAAGGAGCATAACCGCAACCAGCAAAATGCCGATGGCGGAAAGCATGGCCAGTTTGGTGCTGATGCGCGAAAAAATACTTGCGGGCATGTGTCAGTTCCTGCTTAGCGCAAACAGGAGTCCTCATATCCCCTGCCGGCTACGGAATGGGTGATCGACTTCATTCGATCGCCACCTATGCGACCGACGTTCCGAGATCACCTTCGCTTTCGAGGGGAGTCTTTTTGTCGTGGCCACAGCCGACTAACAGCCGATAAGAAACTAATAAAAAGTTCCATTTTCGCCGCGCTTGGGACTTGTCTGCGCGATCGGGATAATGAATGCCGAAAGCGGACATCGCTGGCGACCAGCCCGGTTGTACGGGCTGCGCCCGGTAACTGCTCCGCCGCAAACGAAGCGGCGGAGCGTGATCTCCCAGACAAGCGGCGTCAGGCTTTTTGCAGCCTCCAGGTCCTGACTTCGAACGGCATGATGTCGGCAGGTCCAATCCGCTCCATCGGCTCTTCGAGAATGTTCAGCGGCTGCGATGCCGCCCATCCGGAAGGCAGGCCGAGGGAGAGCCGGCCGCGCCGGCCGGCCGGTTCGTAGAGGCGCAGGATGAGGCCATCGCCTTCTTCCGCCGGCTTCAGGCCCGAGAAAGCGACGGGTGTGCCGTTGACGGTAAGCGGCGCGAAAGTGCCGGCGGAGAGGCCGCTGGCTTCGGCCGCGACGAGCGGCTGATTGAGATCGATCGCCTCGTCGAGAACACCGCCTTCATGCCAGGCACCCTCATGCGGCATCAGCGCATAGGTAAAGCTCTGCTCACCTTCATCGGCCAGCGGATCCGGATAGATCGGCCCGCGCACCAGGCTCATGCCGATCACATTGCCGCGGGCGCTATGGCCATATTTGGCATTGTTGAGCAGCGCGACGCCGAAGCCCGGCTCGCTGATATCGACGAAGCGATGGGCGACAGCCTCGAACATCGCCTGTTCCCAGGAGGTGTTCGTATGGGTTGCCCGCTCGACGACGCCGAAAGCGCATTCGAACGTCGCCTTCCGGGCCTGGACGGCGACCGGGTTCAGCGTACGCAGAAGGGTGCGGCGGTCGTGCCAGTCGATCGTCATTTCGATATCGAGCCGCCGGGCGTTGGCCGTCAGCACATAGGTCTGCGTGACGCTTGAATTCCGGTAGCGGTAAATGACGCGGATCGCTGCGCGGTGCGGGCCTTCTTCGACGAGGGCGATGCTCTCCGGCGCATCGAGGCGAATGGCCTTTTCGGCATAATCGGCATCGATGTCCCAGGCGTCCCAATTGCGCGGCTTGTCGGCCGGATAGACCCAGAGCTGATTTGCCGAGCCGTCGATCGCTTCCCGGCCCGTTGCCTTGTGGATGAGACTGACAACCGCGCCGTCCCCGCCGATGGCGACGGAGATGTGGTCGTTTTCGAGACGGTCGGAGCCTGCCCTCAGCCCGCCCGCCGGCTTGAGCGCACGCTTGTCGAAGACCGCGACGGACAAGGGGGCGACGAGATCGGCGGCCGCGACGACCGTGCCATCGGAGAGCGTTGTGCTGAGCGGCCTGGCCGCAAGAGACGGATTGACGACGACGAGGGCGTCTCCAACCCCGCCCTTCGGCAGATTGGCCGACAGCGCCTGCAATGACTTTGCCTGCTCGGCCTTGGCATGGTCGATGACCCCGCCCAGTTCCTGCTCGGCATCCTGATAGACCTCACGGATGCTCGAGCCCGGCAGAATGTCGTGAAATTCGTTCTTCAACACTACGCGCCAATCGGCTTCGAGGCTTTGGGGCCTGCCTGCTCCGAGCATATGCGCCAGTGAAGCGATGGTTTCCGCGGTGATCAGCGCACGTTCGGCCTGGCGATGCTTGCGCTTGACGCCGCTTTGCGACGTCAGCGTGGCGCGGTGCAGTTCGAGATAGATTTCACCGTCCCACACGGGAAGGGTCTTTTCCCCGGCAGTGCGGTGCGCCTGCTCGTAATAGCTTTTGACGGTGCCCCAGCGTGCCTGCGGGATCGCCGGGAAATCGCGCAGCTGCACTTCGCGCTCGACCATTTCCGGCGTGACGCCGCCGCCGCCGTCGCCGTAGCCGACGGCCAGAAGCGACGTATCGTGCTGCGTCTTGCCGCGGAAATTCTTCCATGTCGGCACGAAGCAATCGGGCTGCACGAAGCCGTTGTAACCCTGCATCGGATTGTCGAACGTATGGGTCAGCACCCGGCTGCCGTCGAGCCCCTTCCACCAGAAGAGATCGGAGGGAATATGGTTGGTCTCGCTCCAATTGACCTTGATCGTGAAGAAGCTGTCGATGCCGCCCTGTCTCAGGATCTGCGGCAGCGCGCCGGAGAAGCCGGCTCATAGAACAGGGGTAATATATGATCTGCGTTGGGGTCTTTGCTCCTTAGCAGCAGGCTGCTTTTCCATAACAGCTCTTTTTTCGTGTAGCCGGTAAAGTTAAAGGCGCCTATCCGTATCAGTATATCCAGCTGTTCAGGCGGGGGCTGCATACGTTCCGTAAAATCATCCAGGCTGGCATAAGGTCCGTATCGGCTCCGTTCTGCCAGCATGCGGTTTATCCAGGCTTCTTCCAGCCCTTCTACATGAATAAAGCCCGTATATACCTCTTCACCTATAATGCGGGTAGGGTAGCTGCTATTATTAATGCAGGGCGCATGAATAGTTACACCGGTTTTTTGCAGCTCCCGGAAATACAGCTCCCGGTTATAAAAGCCGCCAAAGTTATTGATCACCGCTACCATAAACTCCGCAGGAAAATAAGTTTTCAGGAACAGGCTTTGGTAGCTTTCTACCGCATAGGTAGCGGAATGCGCTTTGGAAAATGAAAAGCTGGTAAAGCTGGCTATTTGCCGCCATAGCTCTTTTGTTACATCTATAGGGCGGTTCATCCGTGCGCTGTTGGAAAAGAACTGCTCCTGCAATTTCAAAAAGGCATCCGGCCCACGGTACTTACCGGCCATACTGCGGCGTATAATGTCGGCATCTGCCAGGTCCATATCGGCATAGGCATGTATCAGCTTAATTACATCTTCCTGGTACACCATAATACCAAAGGTTTCCGACAGCACCTCTTCAATAACAGGGTGCAGGTAAGTGACCTTATCCTTATTCCTGAAATTCTCCACGTACTGCCGCATCATACCGGATTGCGCTACACCCGGGCGTATGATGGAGCTGGCTGCCACCAACGTTAAATAATCATCACATTCCAGCTTTTTCAGCAGCTGCCGCATGCCCGGAGATTCTATGTAAAAGCAGCCAATGGTGTTCACGGTTCGCAGCTGCTTTTTTACATTTTCATCCGAAGTAAAATCTTTAATGGCGTGTATATCTACATCTACACCTTTATTGGCTTTAATAATATCCAGCGAATCGCGTATGTGCCCCAGCCCGCGCTGGCTTAGTATATCAAACTTATACAGGCCAATGGCTTCTGCCTGCAGCATATCCATTTGTGCAGTACAAAATCCTTTAGGCGGCAAGTGAGTGGCGCAGTATTGATGGATAGGCGCATCGCTGATAAGAATGCCGCCGGCATGTATGCTCAGGTGGTTGGGAAACGCTTTACCTTCTTTGGTCATAAGGCTGCAGAAGCCCAGTATTTTTTGCTGGATGCTGTCTTCATCCAGCTTAAGCTCAAAAGGGGTATCCAGTATGCGGTCTATTTCCTTTTTAGGCAGGCCGTATACTTTACCCAGCTCGCGGATAATAGCATTTTCCTGGAAGGTGGCTACCGTGCCTAACAACGCCGTGTATTCGCTACCGTGAGTTTTAAATACATGTTTGATCACCTCATCACGGTCGCGCCAGGAAAAATCAATATCAAAATCCGGGGGCGAGCTGCGGTATGGATTTAAGAAACGTTCAAAGTACAGGTTCAGCGCAATGGGATCTACATCTGTAATGCGTAGGCAATAGGCAATAATGGAATTGGCGCCGCTGCCCCGGCCTACATAAAAAAATCCCTGGCTTTGTGCATAGCTGATAATATCATGGGTGATCAGGAAGTAAGCATTAAAATTCTGATCTTCTATGATCTTCAGCTCTTTTTCGATACGGTATTTTGCCTCTGCATTATCAGCGCCATACCGGTTAAGCATGCCTTCATAAGCCAGCTCCCGCAGCTTATCCCGGTCTGCGGCTGCGCTGCCGTACAAATATTTTTTATTACGCTGCACTTTAAAATCAAAATGCAGCTCGCAGGCTTCCATGATCTGCAGCGTGTTCTGTACGATGTGCGGGTATTGTTCATAGTGCTCCAGCAGGTCGGCCGGCAATAACCAGCATTCGTCGGGTAAAGCGGTAGTAGCGGAGGGCAGCTGGCTGATAAGGATATTCTGATTTACTGCCCGCAGCACACGGTGCAGCTCATAATGTTCCGCATCCTGGAAAGTAACAGGGTGTAAGATCACCAGCTTATGCTTATACTTGAGCGTATCTACCCTGAATAGCTTATTCACTTCACGGGGGCGTATGCCTATCAGCTCATGTGCGGCCAGCTGGTCCGGCGCACAAGCGCCCCAGGCATATATAACAAAGGTACCGGGCAAAACCGGCGCCCGGTCGGGGAAAGGTATTTCGTTTTGCAGGTGTTCAGATAAAAAGCGGTTAATATGGAACCAGCCTTCCATATTGCGGGCCAGCAGAATGTATTTGAATGTGTGTGTATTCCTGCACTCCAGGCCGATAATGGGTTTTATATCTTTTGCATGGCATTCTTTTACAAAGGTCCATACATCGGCGGTCATGTTAATGTTGGTAAGGGCCAGGCTGGTAATGCCCATGTTGCGGGCAGTGCTTACCAGGTCTTTGGTGGTAATGGTACCATAGCGTAGGCTGAAATAGGTTTTGCAGTTCAGGTACATGCTCAGCGTTTTTGATAGGGCATTATGTTCCGCAGGTGGCTATCTGTTTTTTTACCGGGTGCTGCTACATTGGTGCCTTTCATTAAATATTGCCATCCAAAACGGTTCTTGATATGATCGATGGCCTGGTATAAGGCAATCATTTCCTGCGTATCATCAAATAAGCTGATCTGGTAATTGCCCTGTCCCAGGTGGCTGAAACGAATGCCTATTAGGCGTCCCAGCAGGCGGCGGCCGTCCAGGGGCTGGACCAGCTCTTTTACTTTTTCCA
>Ga0102587_1001874_pt1 | contig 13896 bp, 15 predicted proteins | sample AraplaF_Col_mTSA_FD_76853 | JGI IMG/M metagenome (GOLD analysis project Ga0102587, IMG submission 76853) | Arabidopsis root microbial communities from the University of North Carolina, USA - plate scrape MF_Col_mTSA (SPADES assembly) (version 2) | ecosystem: Host-associated > Plants > Roots >... | reverse complement strand
CATCGTGGCCACCCAGGTCCTCGAATCCATGATCGACAACCCGCGCCCGACCCGCGCCGAGGCTTCCGACTGCGCCAACGCCGTCCTCGACGGTGCCGACGCCGTCATGCTCTCCGGCGAGACCAGCGTGGGCAAATACCCGATCGAGACCGTCAAGACCATGGCCCGGATCATCGAATCCACCGAGGAACACGGCCTGGAGCGCGTACCCCCGCTGGGCACCAAGCCCAAGACCCGCGGTGGCGCAATCACCCGCGCCGCCGTCGAGATCGCCGACCAGCTGGAAGCGAAGTACATCTGTACTTTCACCCAGTCCGGTGACTCCGCGCGCCGGCTGTCCCGCCTGCGCCCGATCAAGCCGGTCTTCGCCTTCACCCCGGTGGAGCACGTCTGGAACCAGTTGGCCCTCACCTGGGGCATCCAGCCGGTGCTGGTCTCCACCGTGGACCACACCGACGCCATGACCGCGCAGGTTGATCGCAGCCTCCTGGACATGAGGCTCGTCGAGAACGGCGACCTCGTGGTCATCGCTGCCGGTTCGCCTCCCGGACAGGCCGGTTCCACGAACTCCCTGAAGGTGCACAAGGTCGGCGACCTTGCCGACACTTCCAAGGCAAGCGCGGAGCGCAAGGAAAAGCTTGGCCCGTGGCCGGAAAAGAAGAAGAAGAAGCCGGCCAAGGCCTGATCTTCATCTGTTGCAGCAAAAGAGGCTCCCGCCGTTTGGCGGGAGCCTCTTTTGCTGCTTCCTACCCGGGTACGACGGCGGCTGGTGCGGGGCACGAAAAGGGCGCCCGGCCGCCGTCGTACGGCTCCCGGACGCCCTTCTGCGGCGTGACGCTTAGTTGACCTGGTTGATGATGGTTTCGGCCACCTCGCGCATGCTGAGGCGGCGGTCCATGGAGGTCTTCTGGATCCAACGGAAGGCTTCCGGTTCGGTGAGGCCCATCTTGGTGGTCAGCAGGCTCTTGGCGCGCTCCACGAGCTTGCGGGTTGCAAACTGCTCCTGGAGGTCCGAAACCTCGCTCTCGAGCGCCTTGATTTCCTCGTGGCGGGAGAGGGCGATTTCGATCGCGGGAATGAGATCGGCCGGAGTGAAGGGCTTGACGACGTACGCCATGGCGCCGGCGTCGCGGGCACGCTCCACCAGTTCCTTCTGGCTGAAGGCGGTCAGCAGCACCACGGGGGCGATGCGGGCCTTGACGATCTTTTCGGCGGCGGAGATGCCGTCCATGACGGGCATCTTGACGTCCATGAGCACGAGGTCGGGCGTGAGCTCCTCGGCCAGTTCCACGGCCTTCTCGCCGTTGTCCGCTTCTCCGACGACGTCGAAGCCTTCGCCTTTCAGGATTTCGATGATGTCGAGGCGGATGAGGGTCTCATCTTCTGCGACAACAACGCGGCGGGCAGGCTGGGAAGCGGGCTTGGATTCCGTCTGTTCTGACACAGGATCTCCTTGGAGGGGTACGGCGGGTTCTCCACCATCTTAGTTGGCCCGGGTTCTTGCGTATGATTTATTGCTTTGCCGGGTCGGTTCTGGGATTCAGACTATCTGCATGTAGAGTAGTTTCGCGCACTCCAACAGGGGCGGATGTTCTTCAGCCGTTGTCTTGTGGGGTGTTCCGCGCCCGAGTGGCGGAATTGGCAGACGCGCCGCACTCAAAATGCGGTATCGAAAGGTGTGTGGGTTCGAGTCCCACCTCGGGCACAGTGTTTCCGCAGGTCAGAGTGGTTTTAGGCCTGCAAGTGTGGACAAAACTTCAGAATGTGTGGACAGCGGCGTAGCATTTTGGCTATGGCCAGCATTCGAAGACGCACAAAAATGGACGGATCGACGTCCTATATGGTCTGCTGGCGCGACCCGGTCAGCCGCAAGGAACAGGGCGTCACCTTCACCACGGAGGCGGAAGCCGAGATGCTGAAGCGCCTCCTTGACGCCAACAACCAATCCTTTGAGATCGCCCAAGGCGCGATAGTTGCGAATCAGGCTAAATCGCCCACTGTTGCTTCGGTGATCCAGGAGCACATTGATCTTCTGGTCCGGCCGTCCGCAGGTACGGTACACACCTACCAGACGATGTTGAAGCTGCACATCACGGACGTGCTTGGGCCCCTTCCCGTGGACAAGCTCGACTTCCGGCACCTTACGTACTGGATCAAGTCGATGCAGAAGAAGGGCCGGTCTGCCAAGACCATCAAGAATAACCATGGCCTGATCTTCTCGGCGATGGAGACCGCCATTCGCCTCGGCTACCGGACAGATAATCCGTGCCGTGGCGTACAGCTTCCGTCCGGCGAAAAGGCAGAGGATGAAGCGCGGTTCCTGACTCATGCTGAATTCGGGCTGATCCTTGAATGCATGGGGGAGCGGTACAAGGCGTTCACTGAGTTCCTGGTGATGACTGGAACACGCTTTGGTGAGGCGACTGCTGTGACCGTTGCTGACGTGGATCTCATGTCTAAGCCTGCGACCATCCGGATCAACAAGGCCTGGAAGCGTGGGGCGGATTCCGAGTTCTACATCGGTGCCACGAAGACCGGCGCCGGCAAGCGTACGGTTTCGCTGAATCCGCAGCTCGTGGAGCTCCTGATTCCATTGGTCGCCAGCCGGCCCGGAACAGATCTGTTGTTCACTACGCCCAAAGGCGAGCGGATCCTTCATAAGTTGTATTGGCACCATTATTGGATGCCTGCCGTCGAGGCAGCTCAGGCTCGCGGATTGAAGAAGTCGCCCCGCATCCACGACCTGCGTCATACCCATGCGTCCTGGCTGATCCAGGATGGTGTTTCGCTGTTCACCGTTTCCCGGCGGCTGGGTCACGCATCCACTCGAACGACTGAGCAGGTGTATGGCCACCTCATGCCGCAGGCGCTTCAGGACGCCGCGGATGCTGTGGAGCGGTCTGCTGTGGCCTGGCGCGGCTGATGCGCGAGAGGCGTCGCTTAGGAGTACTTCTGCCTGGCTTGGGCCCTCGTCCCGATCATTCGGACTGTGGGCGCGGTGGACGGGCCCGTGGATCGCACCTCGCGCAGTTGAGCGATCTCCTTCAGATGGACTGACGTGAAGATGATCTTTCCCTTGCCCCAGACGACGTGCGGGAAGTCGCCCTTGGTGGCTCCTTCGCGGAGCCAGGCCTCTGAGCACTTGAGCACGGTGGCAGCCTCTGCCGGTTCGAAGAATTCGAGTTTCATGCTGATCTGCCTTTTCATGCGAGTCTTTCCCAACTCATGGAAGGAGAGATGTGCTGCAGCATGACGATGTCTGGAAATTAGAGGCGAACGCCTCGATCTGAAGATGAACCTGATGTGGCGAGGCCGCGAACTGACCGGCTGAACCTTTCACGAGGCCGGCGTCTCGAAGGATGCCGAGTTGCCTGCGGACGCTGGATGGAGATGCTCCGACCCCGTCGCCGATTTGGCGGCGGGTGGCCGGGCCGTTTCTGAGCAGGAAACGAATGATCTGGCTACGCGTTCGGTTCATCAAGATGTTCGACATGGAGACCGCAATCGGAGGGTGCTGCATTTCTGTCAGGCTGTAGACGGGTCTACAGCAGCAGGTTACGCCTCTCGAGGTCATGTTGGAAGGGCCTGGATATTTCAGTGAATCCTCAGCGGCCAGTCTTGACGTGATGGGTCGATTGCCGAGCGGAATGAGTCGGTGAATACTTGGGCCTAGGAGTGGCCGTAGATGATCGGATTGCCGCCCGTCCAATGTTGATCGAGAGGTGAGCGATGCGGGATGAGGCTTCAAGCCAAGGGGAACCTTTGTCGCCGCAAGCCCAGCTCGCTCGTCGTTTGAACCTCTTGCTCGACGTCGTCGTGGCTGAGCGTGGCAAGCCGGTGACTTTTCGGGAAGTACAGTCGGAGCTCGCCTCTAGAGGGATCAATCTGTCTCGTGCCCGTTGGTTTTACATGAAAGAGGGGACCGGCCGTCTGGTGAGCGACCCGGAACTTCTGTCCGGCCTCTGCAGTATCTTCGGGGTGGATCCTGAATATTTGACGAGCGGCGATGCCGCTTTGCCTGAACGCATCGATTCGCAACTGGAGTTCGTGAAGTCCCTCCGAGCCGCGCGGGTGAAGTCTTTCGCTGCTAGAACGCTTGGCGACGTTTCGCCTGAGACGCTGCGGGTCATTTCGGAGTTCCTCAACAGGGACATCGGCCGTCACCCTGGCGCTGAGCAGGCCGCTTCTAGCCCTCCAGAAGATACCGAAGATGAGCGTCCAGCAACTCCTTGATTCGGAGACCATTAGCTGAATATCGGGGGGAACGGCCGTGCCTCCGGCCAGGTTCCACGTCAGCCACGATGGCGCCAGCCTCCTCCAGAGCCAGCAAGTGCTTGGCAACGCTGGGTTCGCCTGCGCTTACGGAAGCGACAATATCCCCGCGGGTCGCCGGGCCGTGCGCGGAAAGGTAGCGCAGGATCTCGTTGGCAACAGGTCGCGACAGCAGCCTCGACGTCGGCGGACCAGGCGTCATCCTTAGGCTGAGTAATCCTTGGCATGGCTCCATTCTTACCGAACACGTACCGAAAAGTAAGACTCGCAGTCTTGACGATACTTTAATTATCGTTGACAATAGTTTGCATAGCTTTACTTTGTTCCTCGCGGTCTCAATTCCGGCCGCCACTCCTGCGGAGCCGCTCGTGCCGGCACCGAACCCATTGGAATCTGTTAGTCGAAGCGGTGAAGACTATGAGAGTCGAAGCCAGGTCGAATGAACCCCAACGACATCAACCACCTGCAACAATTGTTGACATCTCCCTTTGCGGGCCGCCGTCGCCAGCTGAGCTCGCGATCCCCGTGGACCAGATCATGGTGGCCGTCGACGGCGTACGACATTACGTCGTTGCCCATCTGTCGAGGATCGGCCGGGCTTGCGACGTGGACGATGTCATGCAGGACATACGTGTGGCCGTGTGGGATGGAATGGTCAGAGGCCGCTATCAGCCCATGCCGGGTGTACCGTTTGGCGCTTGGGTTCAAGGCGTGTGTGCGAACGTATGCGCGGCGCACATTCGTCGCGAGCTGAGCCATCAGACCCTGCCGTTGTTCGCGGAACCGTCGAATACTGAAAGTTTGCGTTCGCACGCTGCTCTGGCGGTTCTGGGCATGGACAGCAGCGCCGAGCGGGTTGTTGATCAGGTGTGGGCCCGGTTGATCATCTCCCTGACACGGGAAAGTGTGCCAGCCGGAGCCTGGGACCTGGCTGTGGAGAGTCTCACTGGACCGCGACGGTATGGTCCGCCGTCGCCGCAAGACCGTCGACGGTGGCATGCGGTGACTGTGGTGCGTCAGACGGCGAGAACTGTTCAAAGCGCGCTGGAAGTTGATCAAGCCCGGATTCGCTGTATCGGGGATGTGTGCCAATGCGCAGCAGAATGCCTGCCCACGCCCGTGCTCCGTCGAGTAGCCGAAGCGATTGTTGGTCCTGATGTTCGGGGACCAGCGCGCACCAAAGCCTTGGCCGTCCTAGCCGCTGAGCTTGGCGTCACGGAACGCTACCTCGCTGTCCAGATCGGTTTCGCGCGTCGCCTGTATCAAACCTCTTGGCGGATTCTCCGCGGCGGAATGAGACGGGCCACCGGAATCATGTCCTGACCCGAGCACGTGGCCATGAACGGGCGAGGAGGCCGGAATGCTATTGCTGCGAAGAAGTTCCCTGCCTGGCCCAAAAGGCCGGCGCGGGTTGTGGTTCGCTGGTCTTACGCTGGGCATCATCGCGGCCGTATTGTTCGTTCTCGGACGACCGGCGGCTGAGCCCTCGGCAGGACACACGCCATCGCCGTCGTCGAGGCCTGCTCCGGAGAGTCCGGCTCGTCCTATCGTGGGGACGCCGTCGGCAACACCGACTGAATCACCCGCCGTCGCGGACCCCGCAAACAAAGCTGCACCTCTGACAACGAGCTTCCGCGAGCTTGCCGCCGCCGCGGCGACAGCGATCTACACCTGGGACACGCGAACGGCGTCGTACTCGGAGGTCTATTCGCGGCTCCGCGGCTGGTGGCACGTTCTGCCGGACGGATCGAATCCCTTGGCAGTGCTGGTTCAGGAGTTTGAAGCGACCGGGATCAACGCGGGAAGTTACGCAACGCTGGCCGGGCAGCAGGCTCACCGAGCCGCCGAGGTCCAGTCTTTGATGTGCGACGGCGAGCTGGCGAAGGTTCGAGAGCAGCCGGCGCCGTGGACCGGCTTGCACGTGTGCACTGTGTCAGTTCGGGTTGTCGATCAGTCAGTTGCTGCCCGCAATACGTATACGGTGTCAGTCAGCGTCATGGTGAACTGCCCGCCAGCCGCGACAGCGCCAGCGGATCGTTGCGTCATGGTCGGGTTTTACGCTTCGCCGAACAGGATCGTTTACTGATGCCGGCAGCCACCTTCCTCCTTGGTGTAGTCCGGCATCGGTCGATTCTGCGGGCTTTCGTGGCTGCAGGAACGGCTTTGATACTGGCGGGTGCGTTTGCTTTCTGCGCGGCCGTTGCCGTTCTGGGCGCCACCGCTGCGGATGGTGCGTCTGTCTGCATACCGGGTCGGAGTGGCCAAACGGGTGATAGCGAGGCCCATGCCATGGACATTCGTGTCGCGGGGCAGCCGCCGATCAATCTGAGCGCGCGGCAACTGGCCGTTGCAGGCGCCTACATCTCGGTGGGCAAGCAGTTGGGGATACCCAGGGATGGCCAGATCATCGCGATCATGATGGCGCTGCAGGAATCCGGACTTAGGGTCTTGGCTAATGCGAACGTGCCTTCGTCGCTCAGCTATCCGCACGACGGTGTCGGTAGTGACCACGATTCTCTTGGCAGCGCCCAGCAACGCCCAGCTGCCGGCTGGGGGAGCGTCGAACAGTTGATGGATCCCAACTACAACGTTCGAGCCTTCTACGGCGGGCCGTCTGGTCCCAACCAAGGCAGCCCTCGCGGACTATTGGACGTTCCCAGCTGGCAGAACATGAGCAAAGGCTCTGCTGCCCAAGCTGTTCAAGTGTCGGCGTTCCCCGAGCTCTACGCGCGCTGGGAGCCAGAGGCGACCGCTATTGTTGATGCCCTTGCCGGTGGAATCGCGCCAGCGGTGTGTGATGATCCTGAGACTTTCACGGCGGCGAGCCCCGATCCTGCAAATCTGAGCCAGATCCGTAGGGACATCTTGCGGTTCGCGCGAGAAGGTGTCGGTGGGACGTATGTCTGGGGCGGAACAGCGTTCAAAGCTTGGGACTGCTCCGGCTACGTCCAGTGGATCTACCGGCAGGTTGGAATCAACTTGCCGCGGACGGAGCAGTGGACAGCTGGTACTCGAACCGGCATGCCACAACCAGGTGATCTGGTGGTCCAAAACGTTGATGGGCCAAACCATTGGGGACATGTCGGCATCTACGCTGGCGACGGCATGATGTGGAGCGCGCTCAATCCCGCGGTGGGGACGCTGCTGCATCCAATCGCGTGGAATTCGGACACGGCCTATTTCGATCTGCTGGCCTGACGACGAGTTGCATTCAGGAACCTGAAATCGGCGCGCAGGTTCAGGGCTCCCGCGAATCATAAGGCTCTGCGCGCAGAGCCGGGTTACCATGCGCTCGGCCGTAGCCGCGGTGGCCTGGCTTGCAACGTCTATCTGGCCGCGGACGGGAATGCCGCCCGGTGTTGTGGGTCGGAAGGTTCCGCAATCCCTGGGCAAACAGATATGGATCGCCGCGACGATCCCAAGCGCGACGAGCAGAGCGCGTACCTCCGCGAGCGGCCGCTCGACCGCAGCCATGACCAGAGAAGGCCGCTGCCGCGGCCGTAACGTCGTGGAACGCTGCTCTAACAAGCTCAAGCAAACGGAGACGGATCACGATGTGCACTGACATACCCACGCGCAAACGACCGCGCCGAAATCAGCCTCGCCGTCACACTCAATCCGCCTACGCACCAGCTTGATCAACTCGGCCTAGAACTCAAAGACCGCGTTCGGGTCGTCCATGGCCCGTCTCAGTTCGCCGAGATTGCTGATATTTGCGAGTGGTGACGTCCGTGCGACTTCGACGATGCCTCCGACGAAGGTCTGCATCGCCGAAACGTCTCCAGACTCAAGGGCCAGGTCGAGGCTCTTGAATAGTCGCGTGTGCGTCTCGCGCCGCTCTTCGAAAATCCGATCGAAGTACTCTCGCAGAACCTTCTCGGATGCCTTGACCCGCGCAACCTCGGTCTCTCGATACGTCTTGAGTTTCTCGCGCTTCGTACTCTCCGTCTGGTGGATCTGGATCGACTCGCGCACAGCATCCACGATCTGGTTGAGTGCGCTGAGTGCATCGGCCGAGCTGAGCTTTCCCACCGCCGCCCCGGTCGCCTTCGGAGGCAGCACGGTGCCCTTGAGTACTCTTTTCTGATCAGTCATCCGTCGTCTCCGTGTTTGCATCGCGGTACTTAAAGTTGAGTTGTTCGGTATTCGCGTCGAGGTTGCCGTCCTCGTAAACGGCTGACGCAATGGCTAATTGTCCTGCCGCCGTGACGAGGATCAGAGCGGCCTGGAGTCGCTCGGCGTGAAGGTCGATGTTGAACGGCTCGGATTCGAGAATGTCGAGGGTTTCAGTTGCCTGGGACACCAACCGGGTGAGGATCGCGTTCTGCTCACGCGCCCATTTCCGCACTCCGCGGAGAAGCTCTTCGTGCCTGTCGAGCTGCACGACCTCGACGTCGACTTCAGCTCGGTGCTCGTCAGCCACAGTTCGTGCCTTGGTTCCTTGGTTCTTCACCGTGACACCTGCGATGAAGAGACCCGCACCCGCACCCGCGACGTTGAGCATGGTCGTGCCGAGGTCCATGCCGCCACCGCCTGCGGCGCGGCTTCCGCCGCCGAAGAATGCGAGTATTGCTCTCTCGAGCGCTGCCCCGCTGAGGGTAGACATCGCGGTCCCGGTACTGGCCTTCGCTAACTGTTTCGCGGCCGCCCGGAGGGCGACTGGGGTTGCAGCAGCGGCGACTGCTGAGCCGAAGACTCCCCGGACCCAGCCCACGACATCAGGGTCGAGCTTGGCCATTCCTGGGACTGGAGTGCTTAATGCGTCGACTCCGTCGAGGATGAGGCGCTCATTCGCTCGAACCTGCTTGCCATGACTCACGAGGAAGTCTTCCATCCGGAAGATAACATCACGCTGAGCCAGTTCCTGCGTCTGTCCAAAGGCCTTGAGCGCTACGCTCGTGCGGTCGACCTTGGCGAGGTAAGTGACGCGGCGCTTCTCGCGGCGCGCATGGTTAAGGTCGATCTGCGTTTTGGCTTTCCTGATCTGCACGCCGCCCACGGTGCCGGCTACGACGCCGACGCCCCCAGTGATGGAGCTGCTGATGCCGATCACGAGCGGAACGAGCGGTAGAACCACAGTCGGCACCTCCTGGAAGGGACTGCGAGGCGATGCGCAGGTTCTGCGATCGTATCGCATGCGAATGCCATCGCTACCTTGCCGCCACACCCATCTGACTACGCACCAGCTTGATCAACAGGGATAGTCGGCAACGTGACACCCGCATCTCGTGTCGGACGGTGCCAACGCTCGTGGCCGTCGTGGTCCGTCACTAGGATGTTGCTGGGACCGCTTGACCAGTCGTGGAAGCGCGCAGACGGATTGCAGCATGAGGTAGCGGTCAGCGCTACAGGGGGGAAGATCAGGTGTGGATCACCGGTGACGTGAATTTGCCCCAAGCCGTGCTCGACGCACAGGCTGAAGGGCGCCTGGTACTTTTCGTTGGCGCGGGGGCTTCGGTTGACGCTCCGTCAGGACTGCCGCTATTCGACAAGTTGGCCCGTCAGTTGGCAGAAATGGCACGAGTGCCATTCGACAAGAACGTCGCGCTTGACTTCTTCCTGGGATCGATGCCGGAGAGTTTCGACACGCACCGCCACACCCGGGATATCATCGCTCGCGAAGAGTCCTCACCGAACACTACCCATGCAGCGCTCGTTCGGGTCGCTTCCTCAGTTGGGCAGCTGCGGGTCGTCACGACGAACTTCGATAGCCACCTTTCGTCGGCAGCATCTGCTGGAGGGATCGAAGTTCCCGACACGTGGATTGGTCCTGCCCTACCGCTCGGGGAAGATTTCACGGGCATTGTCCATCTTCACGGTTCTGTGCTCCGCGACCCTCGGGAGCTAGTTCTCACCGACAGAGACTTCGGGCGGGCGTACCTCACCAATGCATGGGCTACCCGATTCCTACTACCGATGTTTCAGAGGTTTACGGTGCTGTTCATCGGTTATAGCCATGATGACCCGATCATGCGATACCTCGCACTTGGCCTGCCGTCCGGGACACCGCGATACGTCTTCACGAAGTCCAAGGAAGCCAACGATTCTAAGTGGACACGGCTCGGGGTGAAGACGATCGGTTACCCAGTCAAGGGCCACGATCATACTGCGCTTGTCGCTGCATTGGAGGCTTGGGACCTCCGTGCCCGGATGGGGCAGACCGAGCACCGTGCTCAGATTGTTGAACTTGTTACTGGCGGCCCGACCCTCACCCCCGTCGACTACGACTACCTCGTCGGTCAACTCGAGATCGCTGATGGTGCGCGTGAGTTCGTTCAGGCTGTTGCAGCTGTCGAGCCGAGTCTCCGGGTCGCGTGGCTCCACTGGGCGGAGGATTTGCCACGGTTCAAGGCGATCTTCAACGGTCAGGACGGAGACGCCGCGGCCAGCATCCTTGGGAACTGGTTCTGTCGGAGCTTCGTTGGGTTGCCGGAACTTCACGGGGCCGCGCTGCAGACAGTGCAGCGGTTGGGCCAGGCGTTCGGTAAGGGCCTCTTTCTTGCTGCCGGTTGGGCAGCGGACGAGCTGAGTCAGTTGGATGCAGACGCCGGTAGGCGGTGGAAGGCGTTCCTCGCGACCTCAGTCCAGGGTCAATCCGCGCCGGTCACCACGGAGACGCTTCTGCCATACCTCCCGACTGACCGCCCGGAGGACCCAACGGTGCTCCGGGCTATTCTCAGGGCTTACCTTGTGCTCAAGCGACGATGGTTCCTTGATGACTCCGAGAATCTGACAACAGTCCCGGATGCTGAAGTGCATTGGAATACCGATGCGGACAGCCTCACGGGGCACGTGTTGAAGGTCGTAGAGGTGACCGCACCCGGCGACTTGACGCTGGGATCAGTGCTGGAGGATTCGCTGAGCGCCGCTTACGACTTACTCGACGCCTACCACGGCCAACGCGAGTGGGATCCGCTCAGCTTTGGACGCTCGGCAATCGAACCACACGAGCAAGATCAGTTTCACGATCCCATCGACGCGGTCATCGACGGGCTACGAGCGTATGGTGAGAAAGCCCTGTCCGCGCGCGGTGACCTGCCCGAGCGATGGTGGTCGCTTGGGCGAGATCTCTTCCGCCGTCTCGCGCTACATTTGCTCGCAGTTGACACCTCGCGCACATCCGACGAGAAGATCTCTTGGTTGCTCGAGCGATCTGTTCTCTATGAAATCGGACTCAAGCACGAGGTATACGGCGTCCTTGAGGTGGCGACTGAAACAGCATCGCAAGAGACCCGTGGTCTCCTTCTTGCGGCTGCACAAGCCGGGCCAAGCCTCCCGGCAGACATCCCCGACCTTGAGCGACACACCGCCTACGCGACCTTCAACTTGCTGGTATGGCTTGCACAGGTGGCGCCTGAGTGGTCAGAAGCCGGCAGCGCACTGGCAGCGGCACAGGACGCAAACTCTGGCTTCGCCCCGCGGGAGCATCCCGACTTCGACAGATGGATGACGAGCGGTACCTGGGGTGGAAAACTACCGATGGAACCGGAGGACTTCGTCAGGTCCTTTGCCGAGGATCCCGCCGCGGCGGTCGATGACCTCTTGGCACGGGACTACTCGGAACGGAACTTCGACGAACCTGAGTGGCGCGATGCTCTTTCTCTCGTGAGCCGAGTGGCTGAGTCCCATCCAGATCTCGGCGAACAGCTCTGGGCACTCACCGATGAGTGGAAGGACCGCGATGGTCAGGCCAACGACCTCCGTCGAGCCACTATTGAAGGCTGGGCAAAGGCGACCTTGGGTGAGGTTGCCGACGCTGTCGTCGCTCGGGTTGCAACGCAAGCCGGAAATTCCGAGTCCGCTCGGTCCGTTAGCCGATTCTTACTGGAGCAGGTTCGCAAGCAGATCAACAGTGACGAGACATCGGCTCTCGCTGTCATGCGTCGTATTGCCTCGGATCTGTGGGCGAATCATGGCCACTCATTCACACATGCGGATGGAGTGGACCCGAACTCAATGGCACCGCTCTATCTCAATTCTTGGCCAGGAGACCTTGCGCAGTACTGGACTGTCGAGGTCGATCGACGGTGGAGGAAGCATCGTGATGATTGGTCCGGCCTCAGCTATGACGAGCGCGGTGCCCTGACTCAACTTCTCGACGCGCCGCCGCACGCGCTCGATGCCACTGGACCGGCTCTTGCGAGCCACTTGTTCTTCCTATTCGCCGCCGATCCGACCTTCGCCACCGAGCGTGTGCTTCCGCTATTCCGCGAGGACAAGACTGCAGCGTTGGTCTGGATTCCATATCTACATAGCCCCCGCTACAACGACAAGATGCTCGCGGCGAGTTTCCTCGACAGCACGATAGCGGAGTGGGGCCGGCTCGGCGCACTAGGAGGGACGCATCTCCGGAATTCCTTCTTTGGCCTAGTCGCGTCGATAGTGTCTTTCTCTGGTGTCACGTCAGACTCACGCCAAGACTTGCTGGTTCAAAGCGTGCTTGCCAACGAAGGGGAGCACGCAGCCGAGTTTGCTGGCGCGGTTGTGCGCTTCCTCCGCGAAGATGGGGTCGACGGCGCCGAAGTGTGGAAGCGATGGCTTCGTGACCATCTGGCGGCACGGCTGAACGGCGTGCCAAGAACGGCAGCCATGGAAGAGCTTGCCTGCTGGGCAGACGCGGTCCCTTACCTCGGCGATGGTACTCCTGAAGCGGTCGAATTGCTTGGCGGCCACAGCATCCCTCTCGGGGATCGATTCTCCCGTCCCGATTTCCCGGAAGGAGCACTCTCCGCTTATGGCCCGGTACTGGCGTCGCACTTCGCGGAACGTATTCGTAACTCGCTACCCAGCAACTACTCCATCGTCCGCCAAGTGGGCGAGCTGATCGTTGTGTTGCGTGGCGCCCTCGGCGATGCAGGTGTGCAACCGTTAGTGGACGCGGCGGAGGCGGGGGGATTCCCTACTGGCTGATCAGACTAGTGAGGCATGTGAGGATCGAGTCCCCATAGCCTTTGACGATGCCGCAGACGAATAGCCGCGACTCCATACACCTCGATTAGCCCCCAATCAAGCACCTGGCATCCCATCAATCAACTGATTGGCTGGATGGTACTCCGTCAGTCCAGTGAGACTGCGGCTCGTTGCCCAAGCCACAGGTCATGTCGCTCCGCCCCGACGCCTCCATGAAGTCGTGAGCCCAACCTGCTCATTCCCTTGGTTAGCGACGGACGGAGCGCCCGATGTTCTTGGCAGTGGTGGACCCTGGAATCACCCCCAATGCAGATTTCCCCTTCCTCGATTCGTTGAAACAGATCGGCGGAGGGATCCTCGTAGGGGCCTTCATTGTGATCGCGATCGTGGCGATCATCGGCGCGGCGATGCTCTTGACCGGCAAACTGAGCCAGTCCTCGCGGTTGGCCTCCGGCGGCGGCATGATCCTGCTGTGGACCGGCCCCGTGGCCGCGATCCTGGGTGGCATCAACGGCTACATCCTCTGGTCCCAGACGGCCTTTCCGCTTGGTTTCTAGGCCGCATCGGTTATGCCCATTCAGTGCGACCTCAATGGCTGGTGGCCGCCAGGCTGCGGTCTCGTCTCCCAAGCGAATGACGGCGTCCAAGGCTCTATCACCTCGCTTTTTGCGAACATTCTCCAGAGCATCGCCTCCTGGATCTGGTCCTTCATCA
>Ga0102587_1001871_pt1 | contig 13915 bp, 11 predicted proteins | sample AraplaF_Col_mTSA_FD_76853 | JGI IMG/M metagenome (GOLD analysis project Ga0102587, IMG submission 76853) | Arabidopsis root microbial communities from the University of North Carolina, USA - plate scrape MF_Col_mTSA (SPADES assembly) (version 2) | ecosystem: Host-associated > Plants > Roots >... | reverse complement strand
CCAAACGGGCTGGACAGGCACGATTCTCGCATGTGAGAATTCTCAAATGCGAGAATTTGACATCCTGATCGTCGGCGCCGGCATTGCGGGCGCTTCCCTGGCCTGGCGCCTGGCCGGGCAGCGCAGCGTGGCGCTGCTCGAGCGCGAATCCCAGCCGGGCTATCACTCCACGGGCCGCTCGGCCGCCATGTTCATGGAAACCTACGGCCCGCCCATGGTGCGGGCGCTCACCCGCGCCAGCCGCGCCTTCTACGAACGGCCGCCCGAAGGCTTCGCGCCGGATTTGATGCAGCCGCGCGGCGTGCTTTACCTGGCCACACACGGACAGGAACAGGAACTGACGCAGACCTGCAAGGAACTGGCGCCGGGCTGCCCCGGCCTGCTGTCGCTGGATGCGGCCGCCACGCTGGCGCATGTGCCCTGCCTGCGGCCCGAACTGGTGCACGGCGCGCTGTATGACGCGGGTGCGCAGGACATGGACGTGCATGCCCTGCACCAGGGTTTTCTGCGCGGCTTCCGCCAGGCGACGGGCGCAGACGGCGAGTTGCGCAACAGCGCCGGCGTGACCCGCGCCACGCATGACGGTCGTTGCTGGACGGTGGAGCTGGCCGACGGCCAGACGCTGCGCGCGCGCACCGTGGTGAATGCTGCGGGCGCCTGGGCCGACGAACTCGCCGCCATCTTCGGCGCGCGGCCCATAGGCCTGGTGCCGCACCGGCGCAGCGCCTTCACCTTCAAAGCGCCGGATGGTGTGGACGCATCGCACTGGCCGGCCGTGGTGGGCGTGGATGAAAGCTATTACTTCAAGCCCGATGCGGGCCAGTTGCTGGGGTCGCCCGCCAATGCAGACCCTACGGTGCCGCACGACGTGGTGCCCGAAGAGCTCGACATCGCCATGGGCATCCACCAGATTGAAAGCGTCTCGACGCTCACCATACGCCGGCCCGCCAGCACCTGGGCCGGCCTGCGCTCTTTTGTGCCCGACGGCGAAATGGTGGTCGGCCATGACGACGCCAGCCCCAGCTTCTTCTGGCTCGCGGCGCAGGGCGGCTACGGCATCCAGAGCGCGGCGGGTGCGAGCGCGCTGGCCGATGCGCTGCTGCGCGAGACGGCGCTGCCCGAGGAATTGCTTCAACAGGGCGTGGACGCCCGCGCGCTGTCGCCCGCCCGCCTGCGATGAAGCGGCAAGCATCCATACGTTTACCCCGCCCCCGATCGAACGAAACCTTAAAGAGGCCTACCATGCAACACATGTCATTCAATGCACTGCGCCGCACGCTGATCGCCGGCGGCATCATCTTCAGCGGACTGGCGGCCCTGGGCGGGCCCGCCCATGCCGCCGATTTCCCTGAGCGGCCGATCACGCTGGTCGCACCCTACCCGGCCGGCGGCGCGGCCGACGTGCTGTCGCGCATCCTGGGCAAGGCCCTGGGCGACAACCTGGGCCAGGCGGTGGTGGTCGAGAACAAGCCAGGCGCCGGCACCGCCATAGGCGCGGCTGCTGTGGCCGGCGCCAAGCCCGACGGCTACACGCTGTTGGTCAGCTCCAATTCGACCTTCACTCTGAACCCGGCACTGCAGCCCAAGCTGTCCTATGACCCCGTCAAGGGGTTTGAGCCGATCGGCATGGTGGGCTCGGTGGCGCTCGCGATGCTGGTGAACCCCTCGGTCACCGCCACCGACGTGCACCAGTTTGTGGCCGCGGCCAAGGCAAACCCGGACAAATACGTGTACGGCAGCTTCGGCAACGGCACGAGCTCCAACTTTGCGGGTGCGATGTTCAATACGGCAACGGGCCTGAAAATGACGCACGTGCCCTACAAGGGCTCCGGCCCGCTGATGACCGACCTGATGGGCGGGCAGATCCCGGTATCGTTTGACACCGTGGTCGCCGCATCGCAGCAGCTCAAGTCGGGCAAGGTCCGCGTGCTGGCCGTGGCCATGTCCAAGCGCTCGGCCCTGTTGCCGAATGTGCCGACCATGGCCGAAGCCGGTTACCCCGCCGTCGACATGAACGCCTGGCTGGCGGTGGTGGTTCCCAAGGGCGTGCCGGCGCCAGTCAAGGCGCGGCTCGAAAAGGCGCTGATGACCGTCATGGCCAATCCCGAAGTCCTGGACAAGCTCAAGGGCGCCGGCTTTGAGCCCGGCTATACCGCGATTCCCGACTGGCCCGGTATGGTGACGGCCGAGATCGCGCGCATGAAGACGCTGGCCGAACGCTCGCAGATCAAGACTGATTAAACATGACAGCCTCCACGCTTCCGGACATCTCCGCCGTTGAACTCCGCCGCCTGATCGCCAGCCGCCAGGTGTCGCCGGTGGAGCTGATGGACGCCTGCATCAGCCGCATCGAAAGCCTCAACCCGGCCATCAACGCGATCTGCGCGACCGACTTCACGCGGGCGCGCGAGTCCGCGCGGGAAGCCGAGGCGCAGGTGATGCGCGGTGGCGCGCTGGGGCCGCTGCACGGGCTGCCGCTGGGTGTGAAGGACCTGCAGGATACGGCGGGCCTCTTGACCACCTACGGTAACGTGGGGCTGCGCGGCAATGTGCCGGCCAAAGACAACGCGCTGGTGGCCAAACTGCGCACGGCGGGCGCCATCGTCACAGCCAAGACCAACGTGCCCGACATGGGTGCGGGCGCCAACACGCGCAACCCGGTCTGGGGCGCGACGGGCAATCCCTTCAACCCCGCGCTCAATGCGGGCGGCTCCTCGGGCGGCTCGGCCGCGGCGCTGGCGGCCGGCATGCTGCCGATCTGCACGGGCTCCGACACCGGCGGCTCGCTGCGCATCCCGGCATCGCTGTGCGGCGTGGTGGGCCTGCGGCCCTCGCCCGGGCTGGTAGCCAACGATGCGCGGCCCCTGGGCTGGTCCGTGATTTCCGTGCTGGGCCCGATGGGGCGCAATGTGGCCGATACGGCGCTGCTGATGTCCGCCAGCGTGGGTGCGAACGCGCACGACCCGCTGTCTTACCCGGTGGACGCCTCGGCTTTCTGGCCGCTCAAGCCGGTGAACCTGTCGACGCTGCGCGTCGGCACCACCGAGGATTTCGGCGTCTGCATCGTCGACCCGGAGATACGCCGCGTGTTCCGCCAGCGTGTGGAAGCCATACGGCCGCTGGTGGCAAGCTGCGAACCCCTGGACCTGCAACTGGACGAGGCCGACCGCGCCTTCGACACGCTGCGCGCCGAGAGTTTTGTGGCGGCCTTTGCCGACACCTACCGCAAGGCCCCCGAAACGCTGGGCCCGAATGTGCGCGACAACATGGAGATCGCCGCCGCCATCACGCTGGCCGACCGCGCCTGGGCGCACCTGGAGCAGACGCGCATCTCGCGCCGCTTCGCCAAGGCCTTCGAGCACTACGACCTCATCCTCGCGCCGGTCACACCCGTCACGCCTTTCCCCTGGACGGAACTTTACGCCGGCAAGATCGACGGCCAGGCCATGCGCAACTACTACCACTGGCTGGGCCTGACCTATACGGTCACGCTGGCCACCAACCCGGCGCTGGCCCTGCCCTGCGGCAAGGACGAGCACGGCATGCCCTTCGGCCTGCAGGTCATTGGGCGGCTGCATGGTGATGCGCAGTTGCTGGCCGCAAGCCAGGCGCTGGAGCAGGTGTTTGCGGGCGATGAGCAGCTGCGCCGGCCGGTGCCCGACCTCAAGGCCCTGCAGACAGCCAGGCCGGAGCTCAAGTCCATCGTCACGCATCCGCCGGAACTGGCTGCGGGCGCGGGCAACGGCGGCATCACGGCCGTCTGACAGCCCCGGCCGTCATGGCCGCTGCATCGCGCCGCTCACACGGCGCGGTTCAGGTCCACGTCCAGGCCGGCACGCTTCATCTCGCGCGCCAGCAGCAACTGCCACAAGCCCGACTCGTCGACCGTGATGCTGGTCGCGCCCTTGAGGACATCCGGCAGGGTGTCGTTTTCAGACAGCAGGCAGGCAATGCGGCTGCGGCCGAGCGCGGCCAGCATGAACCCGATGGCCAGCATGGCGGCAGGCGAATCGGGTTTGTTGCCGGGCAGCAGCAGCAAGAAGCCCACGTTGCGCAGCCCTTCAAGCTGGTCGATGGACACGGCGTCGAGTATGGACGCCTGCAGGCCCAATCGCTCCACGAGCTCGCAGGCATCGCCCACCGCATCGCCCCCCAGGCCCAGGATGGCGACGCCGCCACCAGGCCCCGCTTGCGGCGCGGCGGCGGAAGAAGAGTCAATCTGTGACATAGGCGTCCTCTTTGGAGTGGGTGGTGGTGAAGGTGTTGGGGCCGCTGCTGGTGCTGGTGCTGGTGCTGGTGCTGGTGCTGGTGCGGGTGTGGGTGTGGGTGTGGGTGTGGGTGTGGGTACGGGTTCCGCCTCCGCCTCCGCCAGCGGCTCGGCTGTTGCGGGCGGCGCAGGCGCAGTGGCTGGTGCGGCTGCGGCCGAACCATTGAGGCGATCCGTCAGCAACTGCTTGGCGGCCGTCACGCGGGTGGTGGCCAGCTCGATGCCTTCCTTGACTTTTTGCTGGCGCTCCTCATCCGTGAAACGGTCACCGAAAGTGGTGTCCAGCAGAAAGTCTTGTATCGCCACAGCGAACTGCCGGTACTCGGGCGTGCCCACGCCAAAGCTGTCGACCAAAGTGGTATTGACTTTCTTCTGGAGGGACTCCACGCTCGAGTCCCAGCCGGTTTGCGTCACCGATACCTTGAAGGCCCGCAGTATCTTGATCTGCCGGTTGATCTTTTCGATTGCGCCCTCGATCACCGCTTTATCGCGGGTGCCAAGGGATGGCGGTGAATTTTTGCCGTTGGACATGCAGGCTCCTGATCCTCATGTGAACAGCCCACACTGTAACGCCTTGCCGGGCGAACCTATAACACCAGCAACGCCCTGAAATCGTTGACGTTGGTGTGCGTGGGCCCGGTGATGACCAGGCCGCCCAGCGGGTCGAAATAACCATAGGCGTCATTGCGATCCAGGTACTGGTCCAGCTTCATGCCCTTGGCGAGCGCGCGCTGCAAGGTGTCAGGCGCCACGAAAGCGCCCGCATTGTCTTCCACACCGTCGATGCCGTCGGTGTCGGCGGCCAGCGCGTACACGCCGGGCTGGCCTTGCAGCGCCAGCGCCAGGCCCATGCAGAATTCGCCAGCGCGCCCGCCACGGCCGCGCGGTGTGCCTTCGGGCTGTTTCTTCACGGTGACGGTGGTCTCGCCGCCGCTCAAAATCACGCAGGGCCTGCTGAAGGGCTGGCCCTTGTGCGCCACGGCGCGCGCCAGCGCCGCATGCACCTTGCCGACCTCGCGCGATTCGCCTTCCATTTCGTCGCTCAGGATGTAGGCCTGCAGGCCGGCCGAGCGCGCCACGGCGGCGGCGGCTTCCAGCGACTGCTGGGGCGTGGCGATCATATGTACTTCGTGGCCCTTGAAGACCGCGTCGCCGGGCTTGGGAGTTTCCAGCGCGCCCTGCTCGAGCAGGCTCATGATGGCGCCCGGCACCTCAATGCCGTAGCGCTGCAAGATCGCCACTGCATCGGCGCAACTGGTGGCATCGGGCACCGTCGGGCCGCTGGCGATGATGGACGGGTCGTCGCCCGGCACATCGCTGATGGTCAGCGTCACCACGCGCGCCGGCGCGCAGGCCGCGGCCAGGCGCCCGCCCTTGATGCGCGAGAGGTGTTTGCGCACGCAGTTCATTTCGGAAATATTCGCGCCGCTGTTGAGCAGGGCTTTGTTGATGCGCTGCTTGTCTTCCAGCGTCAGGCCTTCGGCCGGCAGCGTGAGCAGGGCCGACCCGCCGCCCGAGATGAGGCACAGCACCAGGTCGTTTTCAGTCAGGCCCTGCACCAGGGCCAGGATGCGCTGGGCGGCCGCAAGGCCGGCGGCATCCGGCACCGGGTGGGCGGCCTCGACGATCTCGATGCGCTGCTTCAGGCCATCGGGGCGCGGCGGGATGTGGTGGTAGCGCGTGACGACCAATCCTTCGAGCGGCGCATCGGCCGGCCACAGGGCCTCGACCGCCTGCGCCATGGAGCCGCCGGCCTTGCCCGCGCCGATCACGATGGTGCGGCCGCCGCTTTCGGGCGTGGGCGGCTTGGGCAGGTAGCGCGCGGTGTTCTCCAGCGGCAGCGCGCGCGTGACGGCGGCCCGGTACAGGTGCTCGAGGAACTCACGCGGCTGGGTGGCGGCGTCGGGGGTCGTGTTGCTGGGCATGCGGGGGGTGGGTGTCTTGGCGGCGGTCATTGAGTGTCTCCACCCTCGATTGTGCCGTGGTAACCGGGCAGTAACCCGGCGGAGGGGATGGCTTGGGGAATCAGGCAACAATAGCCGCTGCCTGGAATCCCCTCACCCCTTTACCCTACTCTCGCTGATCCGAGCAGAAAGCACACCGCATGAACGCCTACCTCGCCCTGGGCATTGCCATCGTTGCCGAAGTCATCGCCACCACAGCGCTCAAGTCCAGCGAGAGCTTTACCCGGCTGGTGCCTTCGCTGATCAGCATCGCGGGCTACGGCACGGCACTGTACCTGCTCACCGTGACCATGAAATCCATCCCCACCGGCGTGACCTATGCGATCTGGTCTGGCCTGGGCATTGTGCTGATCAGCATCACCAGCTTTTTTGTGCACCAGCAGAAGATAGACCTCTGGGGCATGGTGGGCATGGGGTTGATCATCGCGGGCGTGGTGGTGCTGAACCTGTTCTCGAACTCGACCACGCATTGAACGTAAAGCCGGCCGATGCTACTTCTTGCCCAGCCCCAGCCGCCGCGCGCCTTCGGTGTAGATGCGGATGCGCTCTTTCATAAAGACGTCCATCTGCTCCGTGCCGACGTTGATGAGCTCAAAGCCGTTCCTGGCGGCAAGCTCCTTCATCTCAGGGTCGCTGTTGAGCAGGGCCCACAAGTCCGACAGGCGCTTGCGCGCTTCGGGCGGTGTGGACTTGGGCACGCCTATGCCGCGGTAGGCGCCGTCCACCCAGTCCACTCCCAGCTCGCGGAAGGTGGGCACGTCGGGCATCAGCGGGTGGCGCTTTTCCATGGCCACCGCGAGCGGGCGCACCTTGCCCTTGTTGGCGATGGCAAAGGGCGTGTAGGTCACTGCGCCGTCGACCTGCGCACCGACCACGGCCAGGGCCATGTCGCCTGTTCCCTTGTAGGGCACATAGGTGCTCTTGATGCCGAAAGCCGCGTTGAGCCGCTCATGCGCCGCATGGTTGGCCGAGTTCAGGCCCGAGCCGCCCAGGTTGAGCTTGCCGGGCTCCTTTTTGGCGGCGGCGATGAAGTCCGCGAAAGTCCTGATGGGGCTTTTTTCGGGCACCACCAGCACATCGGGCGTGTAGTGGAACCAGAACACCGGCACGATGTCGGCGGTCTTGTACTGCACCTCGCCTTCGATGGGCTGGAACACGATGTGCGGCAGGTTGATGCCCACCACATTGAAGCCATCGCCCGGCAGGCTGTTCATCTGGCTCCACATGAGGCCGCCGCCCGCACCGGCCTTGTACTGGATGATGGCGTCCACGGCCGGGCATTTTTTCTTGAGCACGACCTGCTGATGGCGCGCCGACAGGTCGGACTCGCCACCCGGCGGAAAGGCCTGCCAGTACCACAGGTTCTTGTCGGGGCAGGCCGGGGCCGGCTGCGCCGCCAGGCCGGAGCTTGCCGCGATACAGAAGATGCCTATCCAAGTCTTGAGCCCTGCATTCATGCTGTGTCTCCTCGTATTTTCAAGGATGCTCTCCGCGTGCCATCCCCGGCATTGAACCGGGCGCCGGCGTTCAGGCGGCCTGCAACAGGCGCCGGCCCACCTCCGTGCAGACGGCCTCGGTCACCTGCGCCGTGCCGGCCTGGCCGCCGAGGTCGCGCGTGTGCAGCGCGGTATCGGCGGTGACTTTTTCGATCGCGTCCATCAGCACCGCGGCGGCCGCAGCCTCGCCCAGGTGCTCGAGCAGCATCACGCAGCTCCAGAAGGTGCCGACCGGGTTGGCCAGGCCCTTGCCCATGATGTCGAAGGCCGAGCCGTGGATGGGTTCGAACATGCTGGGGTAGCGGCGCTCGGGGTCGATGTTGCCGGTGGGCGCGATGCCCAGGCTGCCGGCCAGCGCGGCGGCCAGGTCGCTCAGGATGTCGGCATGCAGGTTGGTGGCGACCACGGTGTCCAGCGAGGCGGGGCGGTTGACCATGCGGGCGGTGCAGGCGTCGACCAGCTCCTTGTCCCAGGTGACGTCCGGAAACTCCTTGCTGACCTGCAGTGCGATCTCGTCCCACATCACCATGGCATGGCGCTGGGCGTTGGACTTGGTGACCACGGTGAGCAGCTTGCGCGGGCGCGACTGCGCCAGCCTGAAGGCGTAGCGCATGATGCGCTCGACGCCGGCGCGCGTCATCATCGACACATCGGTCGCCACCTCGATCGGGTGGCCCTGGTGGGCACGGCCGCCCACGCCCGCATATTCGCCCTCGGAGTTCTCGCGCACGATGACCCAGTTGAGGTCCTGCGGCCTGCAGCGCTTGAGCGGCGCGTCGATGCCGGGCAGTATGCGCGTGGGCCGCACATTGGCGTATTGGTCAAAGCCCTGGCAGATCTTGAGGCGCAGGCCCCAGAGCGTGATGTGGTCGGGAATGTGCGGGTCGCCGGCCGAGCCGAAGAGGATGGCGTCCTTGCCGCGCAGCTCGTCCAGCCCTTTCTCGGGCATCATCACGCCGTGCTCGCGGTACCAGTCGCCGCCCCAGCCGTAGGACGTGAACTCGAAACGGAATTTGTCTTGCGTGGCGGCCAGGGCTTGCAGCACCTGCTGGCCGGCCGGGACGACCTCCTTGCCGATGCCGTCGCCGGGAATGCAGGCGATCTTGTAGGTTTTCATGGGTTTCCTTGCTGATGAAGCTTCCAATATAACGATTGGATTTGACAACAAAATCCCCTAAAGTGATGCCATTGTTAACTTCAGGTTACGAATGATTTCGCCCGCTTCCGCCCCTTCCGAGATGGCTTTTTTCAGCCTGCTGGCGCGCTACGGCAGCCTGTCGGCCGCGGCGCGCGAGCTCGGCGTCAGCACGGCCGCCGCCAGCAAGCGGCTGGCGCAGATGGAGGCCAGGCTGGGCGTGCAACTGCTCAACCGCACGACGCGGCGCGCCAGCCTCACGCAGGAAGGCGAGATTTACCTGGCCCATGCGCGCCGCATCCTCGCCGACATTGATGACATGGAGCAGCAGGTCTCCAGCGCCGTGGCCGCGCCCAAGGGCCTGCTGCGGGTGAACACCACCCAGGGTTTTGGCCGCAGCCACGTGGCGCCGCTGGTCTCGCGTTTCGTCAAGGCCTGTCCCGAGGTGGAAGTGCAGCTGCAGCTCACAGTCAACCCGCCGCCGCTGACCGATGACGCCTTTGATGTCTGCGTACGCTTCGGCGAGCCTCCCGATGCCCGCGTGGTCGCGCGCATGATCGCGCCGAACCGGCGCCTGCTGTGCGCCTCACCGGCCTACCTGGCGCGCCACGGCACGCCCAGGGTGCCGCACGACCTTGCGCGGCATAACTGCATAGGCATACGCCAGGGCGATGAGGCCTATGGCACCTGGCGCCTGGCATCGGGCAAGCAGACGCAGGCCGTCAAGGTGCATGGAAACCTCAGCACCAGCGACGGCGAGATCGCGGTGAACTGGGCGCTGGACGGCCACGGCATCCTCATGCGTGCCGAATGGGACATCGCCAAATACCTGCGCAGCGGCCGGCTGGTGCAGGTACTGGAAAACTACCGCACGCCGGCGGCCGACATCCACGCGGTCTACCCGGCGCGCCACCAGCATTCGGCGCGGGTGAAGGCCTTTGTGGATTTCCTGGCGCGGCATTTCGAGAAGCCCTCCACGCGCGCCGCCGGGCTGGCGAGCAACTGGTAGGCGCTATTCGGTTTTCGCACCCGCATTGAACCAGCTTTTGATCACCTGGCGCTCCGCTTCGGTGATGCCGGTCGCGTTGTTCATGGGCATGAGGCGCGTGACCACGGCCTGCTGGTAAACCTGCGGCGCATGAAGCCTGAGGGCCGCAGGCGAATCAAGACGCACATTCTTCATCTGCACCTGTTCACCATGGCACTGGTAGCAACGCTGCGCCAGGATGGCTTGCACCTGGCCATAGTCCACCGCAGACGACGTGGCCGGTGGGGTGGCGACCGGCACCGGCCTCATCCACACAATGACGCCCACAATGACAGCCATACCCACCAGCGCATAGCCCAGCGGGTGCCGGTTGCGGCCCAGCTTGTAACCGTGGCGCAGCACAAAGAACTGGCGTATCGCCGCACCGGCCAGCATCATGAGGACGAGCACCAGCCAGTTCTGCGGATGGCTCCAGGTGAAGCTGTAGTGGTTGCTCAGCATGGCAAACAGCACCGGCAGCGTGAAATAGGTGTTGTGCACACTGCGCTGCTTGCCGCGCTGGCCATGCACCGGGTCCACCGCCTCACCGGCCTGGATGGCGGCCACCACTTTGCGCTGGCCGGGGATGATCCAGAAAAACACATTGGCGCTCATGGCGGTGGCCATCATGGCGCCCACCAGCAAAAAGGCCGCGCGCCCGGCGAACCAATGGCAGGCCAGCCACGATGCGATGCAGACCAGCACGGCGACCAGCGCACCGACGATGGCATCGCCGTTTTTCTTTCTACCGAACAACTGGCAGATGCCGTCGTACAACATCCAGAACACCACGAAGAAGGACAGCGCCACGCCGGCCGCCGCGCCGGGCGACCAGTTCATCAGCGACTTGTCGACCAGGTAGGTGCCGGCGTTCCAGAGGTAGGACACGGTGAACAGCGCAAAGCCCGACAGCCAGGTGCTGTAGCTTTCCCAGTAGAACCAGTGAAGGTGGGCCGGCAGCTGCGGCGGCCTGACGGCGAATTTGACGGGGTGGTAAAAACCGCCGCCGTGCACGGCCCAGAGCTCGCCGCTCACGCCCTGCTTTTTGAGGTCTTCATCGACAGGCGGCGTGAGGCTGCTGTCGAGGAAGACAAAATAAAACGAGGAACCGACCCAGGCGATGGCGGTGATGACGTGGACCCAGCGCAGCAGCAGGTTGGCCCAGTCGAGTAGGTAGCTTTCCATATCTCTCTCAACCCTTGCGGCGCCGACGGAGGCGCCGCGATTTCAGCCTGCTCACCACTGCGGGCGCTGTAAGCAGAAATGGGTCACGAACAAGAGAAGTGGGCTTCATCTTTGACGCCCCTTTCCCGGCTCCGCTGCGACCGGTGATGGAAGTTTATAGGCTTTACCTGGAGACGCAAAGCAGCTCAGTTCGCATCGACGCTTTGAAGCAACTGAGCCGCCACGGCCACCGCGATCACCTCGGGCTCCTTGCCGCTGATGCCCGGCACACCAATGGGACAGGTGACGTGCGCGAGTTCATCCGGCGTGAAGCCCCTGGCCTCCAGCCGACGGCGAAAGGCCGCCCATTTGCTCTTGCTGCCGATCAGGCCGATATAGGGCAGATCGCCCTGCTCGCGCTGGCGCTTCAGGCAGGCGGCCAGCACGTCCAGGTCCTCGGCATGGCTGAAGCTCATGATCAGCACACGCGATTGCGGGGCCAGACCGGGCACGGCCGCCTGCACCGGATCGGAATGCTCGCAGCGGACGCGCGGCGCCACATCATCCGGAAACACGCCGTCGCGGCTGTCTATCCAGTGCAGCACAAACGGCAAAGGCTCAAGCACCCGCGCAAGCGCATGGCCCACATGGCCGCCGCCGAACAATGCGACCGGGGTGAGCCGCGGCGAACCCAACCGTTGCGCGAGCGCCGCCGCATCACCGGCCTCTACCCGCTCAAAGCGCAGTTGCACCACACCGCCGCAGCACTGGCCCAGCGACGGGCCCAGCGCCACGCGCAGCAACGCACCGGCATCCATGGAGGATTCACCACGAAGCACCGCGCGCGCCCGCGCGATGGCGTCATATTCAAGGTGGCCGCCGCCTATGGTGCCCACAATGCTGTCGGCGAATACCGCCATCCAGGTGCCCGCCTCGCGCGGAACAGAGCCTTGCGTTTCGGCCACCTGCACCAGCACCGCCGGTGACGAGGCCAGGCGGGTCAGCAGGGACTCCAGTAACAAACCGGTGTTGCAGGAAACCATTGGTGACGTGTTGGTGGGCGTAGGGAAACGGAATAGTCGGCAAAATTACACCTTAGCACCACCCAGGCAGTGCGCAGTTCGCATGCGTGATGGCGGGTATATGCAAAACCCCATGAACCGAAAGGCAAACCATGACAACACCAGAGATGCCTTCTTCCGCTTCCTCCCCCCCTTCCGGCGCCCCGCGCCGCTTCTGGCTGGTGGGCCTGCTCTCCGCCGCAACCGCCGCTGTAGTGAGCGCTTGCAAGACGGCTCCAGAAGCCACGCCCGCACCCGCCGGCCCCGCCGTGGCACCCGAGTCACCGGTGATAGGGCCCATCGCAGGACCCAAGGGCTCGGCCCGCAGTTCGAGCGCTACCACGCCCCGCGCCTACCGTGAAGACGGCGCCACGCACATTTACGGCCTCAATTCAGACCGCATCTACAAAGGCAAGATGCCGCCGCTGCTGTATGCCGTCGGTGTGCTGAACGTGGAAATAGACCGCGCCGGCCGCGTGACCCGCCTGGACTGGATGCGTGCGCCAAAACATGCGCCCGAGGTGATGGCGGAGATCACCAAAATGATCCAGGATGCATCACCTTTCCCTGCCCCCACGCGCATGGGCAAGGTGGTTTATACGGACACGTGGCTGTGGCACGTGAGTGGGAAGTTCCAGTTGGACACCTTGACCGAAGGGCAGAATTAGGCCCCCACGCTTTTCACTGCGCCTTCGGCTCCGTGTAATGCGCGAGGCCTTGCAGGCCGCAGCTCGCGAGACGCTTCGCCTCTGTCGCCCGTCCAAGCCTGCGCAGGCAGGCTTGGAGCCGCGGGCTCCAGCCCCTCGGGGGCCGCTGCGCCTGCGGCCCGGCCCTTCGACAGACTCAGGACAGGCCAAGGCCGGTTCCGCGGCCCCTGCTGGTTTGGGAGAGTCCGCTAGAGAGGATTAGTGGTGGGTTTAGGCGCTCAACAGACCGCTGTGGGCTGCTGCGTGGCGTAGCCAGGCCGCGTCTTCGGCCAGGGCCAGGGCGGCTTCTAGCGTGCGGGAGGGGTCACCGCCCTGGGCCATGAAGCCTATGGTGGTGCGCACTTCGGGGCTGACGAGGGGCAGGGCTTCGAGTTCGCGGTAGCCGCGCACTGCGCCTACCAGTGCGCCTGGCATCACCGTGCAGACCTGGCCTTCCACCACGGACAACGCCAGCGTGAGGATGGAATTGGTCTGGATGACGGGTTCGCAGGCTTCGCCGGCCTCCTGGAAGGCCTTGTCGACGATGGTGCGGTTGTGCATGTCGCGCGTCAGCAGGCACAGCGGGTGCCTGGCGGCTTCGGCCCAGGTGATCTTGGGACCTATCTGCATGAGGTCCTGGCTAGGCTGGTCAGCGTGCCGCACGAAGAAGTAATGTTCGGTGTACTGCTTGATCTGGCGCAGGCTGGGCCCGTTGGCGCGCAGCCTGTCGGTGTAGCCCAGGCCCATGTCCAGCGCCAGGCTTTCCAGGCCGGCCTCCAGCTCATTGGAGCTCATGGAGCGCACCGTCGGCGAGATGCCCGGGTAGCGTGCCTGCAACAGCGCGCAAAAGCGCGCGGCAACGGGCATGGCGGTGGGCACCGCCCCTATGCTGAGGCTGCCCTGCGGCTTGCCGATGCCGCTGTCGAGCTCCTGCTGCAGCAGCTCGCGCTCATGCAGCATGCGCTGGGCGCTGAGCAGCACGCGCTCGCCTTCGGGCGTGAAGCCTTCGAAGTTGCGCCCGCGCCGCACGATGACGGTGCCGAATTCCCGCTCCAGCGCGCGCAGCGCATTGGACAGCGCCGGCTGCGTGATGTGGCAGGCCCGGGCCGCGCGGC
>Ga0102587_1001867_pt1 | contig 13933 bp, 10 predicted proteins | sample AraplaF_Col_mTSA_FD_76853 | JGI IMG/M metagenome (GOLD analysis project Ga0102587, IMG submission 76853) | Arabidopsis root microbial communities from the University of North Carolina, USA - plate scrape MF_Col_mTSA (SPADES assembly) (version 2) | ecosystem: Host-associated > Plants > Roots >... | reverse complement strand
GAAATGACCGGCAGCAAGACCGCCAAGCGCCGCCTGCGCTCGCAGGACTGGTTCGATAACCCCGATCATATCGACATGACGGCGCTCTACCTGGAGCGCTTCATGAACTACGGCGTGACGCCGGAGGAGCTGCGATCCGGCAAGCCGATCATCGGCATTGCCCAGAGCGGCAGCGATCTGACGCCTTGCAACCGCGTCCATATCGAATTGGCCAAGCGCGTTCGTGACGGCATCCGCGATGCGGGCGGCATCCCGATTGAATTTCCGACCCATCCGATCTTCGAGAACTGCAAGCGCCCGACGGCGGCACTCGACCGCAATCTCGCCTATCTCGGCCTCGTTGAAATCCTCTACGGCTATCCGCTCGACGGCGTCGTCCTGACGACGGGCTGCGACAAGACAACGCCTTCGGCAATTATGGCGGCTTCTACGGTCGATATTCCCGCAATCGTTCTCTCGGGCGGGCCGATGCTCGACGGCTGGCACGAGGGCAAGCTTGCCGGCTCCGGAATGGCGATCTGGCAGTCACGCCGGAAGCTTGCGGCCGGCGAGATCGACGAAGAGGAATTCCTGCAGACGGCGCTCGATTCGGCACCCTCCGTCGGTCATTGCAACACGATGGGCACGGCCTCGACAATGAATGCGCTGGCCGAGGCGCTCGGCTTGTCACTGACGGGCTGCGGCAACATCCCCGCCGCCTATCGCGAACGCGGCCAGATGGCCTATCGCACCGGCCGTCGCGCCGTCGAGATCGTGTTCGAAGACCTGAAGCCGTCGGATATCCTGACGCGTGACGCATTCCTCAATGCCATCAAGACCAATTCTGCAATCGGCGGCTCGACCAACGCCCAGCCGCATCTTGCTGCCATGGCGAAACATGCGGGCGTCGAGCTTTATCCTGATGACTGGCAGGTGCACGGCTTCGACATTCCGCTGCTGGCGAATGTGCAGCCGGCAGGCGCCTATCTTGGCGAGAAGTTCCATCGTGCCGGCGGCACGCCTGCGGTCATGTGGGAGCTGCTGCAGGCGGATAAGCTGAACGGGGACTGTCGCACCGTCACCGGCAAGACCATGGCCGAGAATCTGAGAGGACGTGAGGCGCGCGACCGCGATGTCATCAAGCCCTACAACGAGCCTTTGAAGGAGCGGGCCGGTTTCCTTGTGCTCAAGGGCAATCTCTTCGATTTCGCCATTATGAAAATGAGCGTCGTCTCCGAGGATTTCCGCAAGCGTTATCTGCAGGAACCGGGCCGCGAAGGCGTGTTCGAAGGCAAGGCCGTCGTTTTCGATGGCTCCGAGGATTACCACAAGCGCATCAACGATCCGGAGCTTGGTATCGACGAGAACACGATCCTCGTCATCCGCGGTGCCGGTCCGCTCGGCTGGCCGGGGTCTGCCGAAGTGGTCAACATGCAGCCGCCGGATCATATCTTAAAGCGTGGCATCAACAGCCTGCCGACGATCGGTGATGGGCGCCAGTCCGGCACCTCGGACAGCCCCTCGATCCTCAATGCTTCGCCCGAAAGTGCCGCCGGCGGTGGACTTGCCTGGCTCCGGACGGGCGACATGGTCCGCATCGATTTCAACCATGGGCGTTGCGACATGCTGGTCGGCGATGCCGAAATCGAGCGGCGCAAGGGCGACGGAATTCCGCCAGTGCCGGCCGATGCGACGCCGTGGCAGCGCATCTACCGCAACTCGGTGACACAGCTCTCGGACGGTGCTGTCATCGAGGGGGCAGCTGACTTCCGGCAGATTGCCAAGAATTCACCGCGCCACAATCACTGATTGAGGGGATTTTTCGGCTAAAAACAATACTGATCGAAAAGGAGGCAATCGTAACGAACAGTTCACCTAGTAACTAGTTCGGTACTTATGAAAAGGCTTCATTAATGGGGGCTTGCGACTATACTATGAGTTTTGCAGGCTTCGAAGGCTGAAACCGAATTGCCCGAGAACAAACCAACGCGATCCGAGCGAGAGTTCCAGAATCTTCTCCGGAGACTGGAGCTTGCGCTGGACGCTTCGCAGATCGGTGTGTGGGAGCACAGCATCAACAGGGATGTTATTCTCTGGGATGCGCAGATGCATCGCCTCTATAGTACCGGACAGACCGATCGGGTAGTGCCGACCTGGGTCTGGTCGAATGCCCTGCATCCCGAGGACAGGGAACGGGCCGAGCAGGATTTCGAGCGAGCGGTCGCCGCCCGCGGTGCCTATGACTCACAGTTTCGCATCATCCTGCCGAGTGGAGAGATCAGGCATTTAAGGTCGCGTGCGCATTTCTATGTCGATGAGGAAGGCACTCCGTCCTTCATCGGCGCGGAATGGGACGTGACATCTGACGTATTGCTCAATGCCGAACTCGGCAAGCAGAAGATGGTGGCCGAGACCCGGGCGCAGGCACTTGAGGAAAGCAATGCGCGGATCGAGCATGTGGCCGACCACGACTACTTGACGGGGATGCCGAACCGGCGTCTGCTCGATAAGCGGCTTGCCGAGCTGCCAACGGACAAGAGCGTGTCCACGCTTGCCGTTCTGCATCTCGATCTCGACCAGTTCAAACAGATCAATGACAGCCATGGTCACACGGCTGGTGATGCCGTGTTGCGCGCGGCATCGCTCAGAATCGCCGCCGCCATTCCCGCAGATGGCATGGCGGCGCGTGTCGGCGGTGACGAATTCGTCATCGTGCTGATCAACTTCGCCGGTCTCGACGAACTGAAGGCTATCGTCGAGGATGTGCAGCGGCGATTGCGGAAGAAAATCCGTTTCGGGCAGGAGATGCTGCAATCCGGCGCGTCGATCGGCGTATCCTGGAGCAGCGACAGGCGGGCGCGCAATCTGCTCGCTGAATCCGATCTGGCGCTCTATCAGGCGAAAAAGCTCGGCCGCAACCGTATCGAATTTTTCAGCCGGCAGCTTCAGGAAGACCTGCGCGGCAGGCGCCGCCTCGCCGAGGAGCTTGCTCAAGCCCTGGAGCAGGGCCAGGTCGTTCCCTACTATCAGGTTCAGCTCGATGCGCGCACCCGCGAGATCACCGGGCTGGAAGCGCTGGCACGCTGGAACCATCCGGAAAAGGGCGTGCTTGTGCCGAGCGTCTTCCTTCGCATTGCCGACGAATATGGGCTCTCCGCAGAGATCGATGCCATGGTCCTGCAGCGCGCGCTCGAAGATCGCGCCGCCTGGCAGGCCATGGGCTGCAGTGTGCCGCGCATCGCCGTGAATATCTCGCCTGCGCGTCTTGCCGATCCAGCTCTGTTGGAGAAGCTGCGCCGGCTCGCCATTCCGCCGGGCGCCATCGTCTTCGAGCTGGTGGAAACGATCTTCCTCGACGATTGCGATGAGAAATTCCTCGCCAATATCGACCTCATCAAGCAGATGGGCATCGATATCGAGATCGATGACTTCGGTTCCGGCCATGCCTCGCTCATCGGCCTCGTGCGGCTGAAACCGAAGCGGCTGAAAATCGACCGCCAGCTTGTCACCGACGTCGTGGAATCGGCTGAGCAGAGGCGTGTGATCGGATCGATCGTCGAAATCGCCAAGGCTCTCGATGTGGAAGTGATCGCCGAAGGGGTGGAAACCGAAGCCCATGCCGTGACGCTGTCATGGCTCGGCTGCGACAGCCTGCAAGGCTTTGCGCTCGGCTATCCCTCGAGCGCCGCCGATACGGGGCACCTTCTTGCACCAACCGGCCACAACGGCAAATCGCGCAGTGTGGCCGGCTGAGATTTCTCAGACCGTATAAATCTAATCGATGAATGGAAGAGAGCCGATCTCGGTTGCGAATGGCCCAGTTGTTGAGTGCGTCGAAGCAATTCTCAATGCACCGAGACGGCACGCCTTGGGTGCGTGCCGTATTTTCAGGTCGTGCGGAAGCGGCCCCGGATCTGGCTCATGTAGAAGTCGCCAGGAGAAGCAGCTGCGGCGAGTCCGACGACGATGCCTTCAGGGACATCTTCGTAATGACGGCGTTGACCGTTGGTCAGATAGAGCGTGAGGTGTCGAGTCTCGCGCTTGTAATCGATCGCTTCAATGAGTTTGGACTGCAGTCTAGTTTCCATGCGGTACTCCCCGATGTGTTTCGCGCGAGAGAGGTGGCTGCTGGATCCGACGAGCGGTTCAAGACAGCGTCAAAGCTAATCCCTGGCCGATTCAAGTCAAGGATCGAAAGAGCTTGGCCGTACCTATTTTGAGTTAAATGCGTCTGAAGTTTGACGCGCTAAATTAGCCCGAAAGCGTTATGACGATTAAGCGCAACCTGCAGCGGAACAATGCTCCCCAAGCGAGCGTTCAGAGCGTTTCGTCCGGCCTTGAAATGGGTATGTCCTTGCGGGTGATTCTGCCGGCGGGACGGTCAAAACCTTGCCGGCCTGCTCAACGACACGTCCCGGTCGCAGCTCATTGCCAGCACGACGTGATCAGGCGCGTCGCCAGAAGATGAGCTCCGGCGCCAGCCAGGAAGGATCGGGCGCGGGCAGCCAGGTCTTAGGGGAAAAATAATCCTTCGTGCGGAGCTGTTGGGCGGAGGTCTCCTGAAGCAGGAGCGTGAAGTTGAAGGCGCCCGGCCGCGAATATTCCTGAGTGAAGTTGATGAGAGCACCGAAGCCTTCCTCCTTCACATCCCTGAGATTGCGGATTGCCGCCAGCGCATCATGGAAATCCAACCACGCCGGCTGCGTCAACATGGTTTCGAAGACGCGCAATATGCTCGGATCAAGCTGTCCGTTGCTGTCGGTCGCGGGACCGACGAGCTTCACGCGCATGCTCGTAATCGTGCCTCTGCCATTGCCGCGTACGACGAGGAAGAGCGAGCTGACGACGTGCTCCTTCTCCTTCTTATAGATATGTTCGTAGGAGCATTCGAACGTGTCGGAATTGAAGGCCGTTTCCGTCCATTCGCTGGTTTCCACGCCGGCAGAACGCAGCGCCTCGCACATGGCCGGGCCGGAAATGCGCCAGGTTCGCAGGAAAACGCTCGCAAGAGCCGGCTGCGGCGGATCGAACATGCGCGGCGGGATCTTGATACTGACGGGTTCGGTCCGGCGGAAGACCTTGGGCGGCGGGGGAGGTGGGGGTGCCGCGCGCGGGAAAAGCTCTATGCCGAAGTGGTGAGCCAGCGATTTTAGGTGACGCATGTCATTCGACAGCAGGACGGTTGCTGCGACAATCGAAAAGGAGAGAACGATCAGCAGCCACATGACGGCGCGGCCTCTTCGCGGCTGCGGCGCCAGTTTCATGTTCTGATCGGACGATGGCATCGTCAGTTCGCGAGACCTCGGACAACGGAAGTCATCATTTATAAGGCTCTCGCCGATGTGGCAATCGATCTCGACCGGAGCGAGGCACAATCGATTTATAGTCGCGCCGGAAAAAATATCGAGGCGCGTTAAGCCGCGATGCGACGGTAATGTTTTCTGATCCGGTCGATGTAATACTGACCCGGCGAGGGCGCCGTCACCATCGTATTGACGTCGTCGGCCGGTACGCCTTCGAACAGGCGCTCTTCACCGTTGCGGAAGCAGATGCGCAGGCGCCCATCCTCCTGGCTAAAATAGACGTTCTGGATAATCCTGGATTTGACTGGAACTTCGTGCATCGTTTTTGCCCCTGTTTCGTTTTGAGGCACCTTAGAAGTAAGGATGCGAAGATACCGTCAAGGCGTATGGTAAAGATTGTTTTCTGCTTGAAGAGCGGCAGTCTAAAAAATCGCGTTTCAATAAAATTGTACGGATCGGCTTAAAAGCCCTGCAAATACCGGCATGTAGAGTGATCCTCATGAAAGCGGCCGGGCATGGACAGATGCGACCGGCGCTGCGGCCAGGCAGACATCGCCCGGCCGACTGGAAAACGGGGACTTCAAGATGAGCAGACTTCTTCTCGCCGCGACGCTCGCAATCACTGTATCGACTGCAAGCCAGCCGGCTTTTGCTTTTGGTCCGGGTGGTTTCGGCCGCGATCTCATGTACACGTCGGCCATCGGCCGCATGCCGGAGGAGCCGTTGACCACGAGCGCCGGCTTCGTTCGACCGAACGTTCCTTTCGCTCTACACGCTCCGGCTCAGGTCGAGAGCGAGGGATATGGGCTGAAAGCCTATTCGCGCCAGCTGACCATCGCCGTCGGCTTCGTTTTCGGCAGCGTTCTGACCCAGGCTGCCCAGACCATCGGCGCGGCCGAAGCGCTGGGTCCGTTTCTGCGTTAAAGCTTAAAGACTTGATGCCGCCCTCTTTCGATTTGCGCCCGCCGGAAGCATCCTGCTGGCGCAGTAATTTTCTTGAGATTGCAATTACATTGTTTCATGGTAATGCGGGGTCGAAGTTCTTTTGCATTGTATTGAAAAACGACGACACGCATCGTTCAAGCCATGAACGCGAGTTCATCATGACCGGTCTGAGCACATTGACAATCGACTTGACGATTGCTTGGTGGATCGCGGAATGGACTTGCGGGTTTCAATCTGGGAAGGTTGCATGAATTCGGAATTTGCCGTTCGTTCCATGCGGCCCGGCGAACTGGAGCTTGCGCTGGAATGGGCACGTCAGGAGGGCTGGAATCCCGGCCTCGACGATGCGATCGCATTCCATGAAGCCGATCCTTCCGGATTTTTCGTTGGCGCCATCGGTGAAGTGCCGGTCGGCTCCATTTCGGTCGTCAAATATGGCGATACCTTCGCCTTCCTCGGTCTTTACATCGTGCATCCCGATTTCCGTGGCCGGGGTTTCGGCAAGGCGATCTGGAACGCCGGCATCGCTTCGGCGGGAGACCGTACGATCGGCCTCGATGGCGTTGCTGCCCAACAGGAAGCCTATCGCAAAGCCGGTTTCGACGCCGCCTACACGACGATCCGCTATGGCGGCGTGCCGACATCGGTGCCGCAGGCGTTGCTCGTCGCGCAGCCGGTTCGCGATGCGCGACTTGAAGGCCTTGTGCGTTACGACAGCGGTATCTTCCCGCAGCCTCGTGCGGCTTTCCTTGCCGCCTGGTGCACGGGGCGCAAGGGGCGCAGTTCGGTCGTCGTGCGCAAGAGCGGCAAGATTCGCGGTTACGGCACGATCCGCCGCTGCTATGAAGGCTATAAGATCGGTCCGCTTTTCGCTAGTGATGCGGACAGTGCCGCCGCCCTTCTGGCCGGCCTCATCCCCCAGGCGCACGGCGCGTCGATCTTTATCGATATCCCTGCCGCCAATGCCGAGGCGATCTCGCTGGCGGAAAGCGTCGGGCTCGCGCCGGTCATGGAGACTGCGCGCATGTATCGCGGTCCGGCCCCGGAAATCCCGCTGAAGAACGTCTATGGCGTGACGACGCTGGAGCTTGGTTAGTCGACAGGCGAAGCCGGCACGGTGGCTGCGGCAGCCTTCGGGCGTCCCTTTTCGGCGATGGCGATGCCGCCGAGCGTCAGCACGAGCGCAATCATGTGGAAAAGCTGCAGCGTTTCGCCGAGCAGGGCGACGGAAAGCAGCGTGCCGAAAACCGGGACGAGGTTGATGAACAGGCCGGCGCGATTGGCGCCGATTTCCTCGACGCCTCTGATATAAAGTATCTGCGCCAGCAGGGAAGCGAAGATCGCCGTGTAGAAGGCAATCGCCCAGCCTTCTCCGTCAGGCCATTGGGCCGCGCCGCGCGAGGCTTCCCACAAGAGCAGGGGCAGGGCGGTCAGCGCCGCGCCGAGAGCTGGGATCGCCATCAGCGTGCGCCAGTCGACGATAGGCTTCCAGCGCAGGAAGATCGTATAGACGGCATAGGCGGCGACGGCGATTAGCATCAGCGCATCGCCGCGGTTGAGGCTGAGCTGCAGCAGGGTGACGAGATCGCCATGGGCCGCCGTCAGCCCCACGCCGACAAGCGTCATGCCGAAACCGACGACCTGGGCCAGCGAAACCCCGGTGCGGAAAAAGACGAAATTCAGCAGGAAGATCAGCATGGGAATGCCGGCCTGCTCGATGGCGACATTGATCGCCGTCGTGTACTGCACGGCCGAATAGAGCATGGCATTGAAGGTCGTGTAGCCGATCACGCCATAGAAGAAGAGGAGGAGCAGGTTTTTGCGCACCACCGGCCAGTCCTTCTTCAACTGCGGCAGCGAGACGGCAGCGATCAGCGCGACGGCCAGGAACCAGCGCAGGAAGGTCAGCATCATCGGGCTGACGTGGCCGAGCGCCAGCTTGCCTGCAACGGCATTGCCGCCCCAGCAGAGAGTTGCAATGATGAGGCAGATATAGGCTGTGGCTTGCAAAGGGTGATCTTCCCGTCTCTATCGTCTTTGGGTCTCTCTGGCAGGCTTTTATGACCGGGCTTAGCCTGCCGGCGGCTGATTTGTCACGTAAAAAGCCGAATCTGCTGTGACAACAGGGTCGCTTTCCCAAAAACAAAGCTTTATAGATGCGCGGGTTTGAGCAGGTGTGCGGTTCTCCGCCGGTAACAGGAAGAGTTTGATGACGAACGTAGTCGTGGTCGGTTCGCAATGGGGTGACGAAGGCAAGGGCAAGATTGTCGATTGGCTTTCGGAACGTGCGGACATCGTTGTGCGCTACCAGGGCGGACACAATGCCGGCCATACGCTCGTCATCGATGGTACGAGCTACAAGCTTTCGCTCTTGCCTTCCGGTGTGGTGCGCCCTGGCAAGATGGCCGTCATCGGCAATGGTGTCGTGGTCGATCCGCATGCGCTGATCGCGGAGATCGGCCGGCTGGAAGCGCAGGGCGTGAAGGTCACGCCGGACAATCTGCGCATCGCCGACAACGCGACCCTCATCCTTTCCCTGCACCGCGAACTCGATGCCTATCGCGAAGACGCTGCCTCCAACAGCGGCACCAAGATTGGCACGACCCGCCGTGGTATCGGCCCGGCCTATGAAGACAAGGTCGGCCGCCGCGCCATCCGCGTCATGGATCTCGCCGACCTCGAAGCCCTGCCGGGCAAGGTCGATCGTATCCTGACCCATCACAATGCGTTGCGTCGCGGCCTCGGCGTTGCCGAAGTCAGCCACCAGACGATCATGGACGAACTGACGTCGATCGCCGACCGCGTTCTGCCCTTCCGCGATACGGTCTGGCTGTTCCTCGACAAGCAGCGCCGCAAGGGCGCCCGTATCCTTTTCGAAGGTGCGCAGGGCAGCCTGCTCGATATCGATCACGGCACCTATCCCTTCGTGACCTCGTCCAACACCGTGGCCGGTCAGGCCGCTGCGGGTTCGGGCATGGGTCCGGGTTCGCTCGGCTATATCCTCGGCATCACCAAGGCCTATACGACGCGCGTCGGCGAAGGTCCGTTCCCGACCGAGCTGACGGACGAGATCGGTCAGTTCCTCGGCGAGAAGGGCCACGAATTCGGCACGGTGACGGGCCGTAAGCGCCGTTGCGGCTGGTTCGACGCCGCACTCGTGCGCCAGTCGGTCGCCACCAACGGCATCAGCGGGATTGCGCTGACAAAGCTCGATGTGCTCGATGGCCTTGATGAGTTGAAAATCTGCGTCGGCTACATGCTCGATGGCGAACAGATCGACCATCTTCCGGCAAGCCAGGCGGCGCAAGCTCGCGTCGAGCCGATCTACGTTACGCTGGAAGGCTGGAAGGAATCGACGGTCGGCGCCCGCAGCTGGGCGGATCTGCCGGCGCAGGCGATCAAATATGTTCGCCAGGTCGAAGAGCTGATCGGCGCGCCCGTTGCGCTTCTTTCCACCAGTCCCGAGCGTGACGACACCATACTTGTGACCGATCCGTTTGAGGATTAATGTCGCGGGTCACTTAAGGCGACCGTTCGGGAGTATGCCGGACTTCTTGAGAAAGTACTGATGGCGGATTTTATTGCAGTTATTCGGCGGGCGGTCGACGGCCTGTCTGAAAATACCCCCGAGATGCGGGTGAAGGTCTACGAGCGTGCGCGCGGCGCGGTGCAGCGGCAGCTCGAGAACATGAAGCCGCGTCCGCCGGAAGCCATGCTGCAGCGCCAGCTTGAAAAGCTCGAGGCCGCAATCCGCGAAGTCGAGGGTGAACATTCAGAAGCGGGGCCGATCGACGAACCGATTGCAGCCGCTCCGGAACCCGAAATCCACGAAGAGCCTGCGCCAGAGCATGAGCCTGTCGCAGAGGCAGCTCCCGCTGCCGAGGCACCTGTCTACGAGAGCGATGAGCCGCAGGGCGTAGAAGATACCGCCAGCGAGCAGCCTGCCGAGCCGGAAGAGGTCGTTCAGGCGGCCGCTCCCGCCGAGGAGGTGGTGCCCGAGCATGCTGAATGGCATCCGCCTCATGAGGAAGAAGCGCCTGCAGAAGAATGGCGTGCCCCGGAGCAGGCAGAGGTTCATGCCGAGCCCGAGAGCCGGCATGAGCCGGCGGAGGAATATTATCCAGCGGAAGGCCGGCCTGAAGAGGTTGCTGCCGAGCCGGTGGCCGAAACCACCCATGAGGTGGAAGAGGAGCTGCAGCGCGAGGACGATCAACAGCCGGCTCCGCGTGGCCTAGATCGTGCGTCCAATCGGCTCGTTGAGCCGATGGCCGATTTCGAGCCGCAATCGCAGGCGCAAACCAGCGACTTCATCGAGCACGCGCGCGAAGAACCGGTTGCAGTGGATGCAGCAGCGCATTTCGATCGCATGTGGTCCGAGCCGGCTGCCGACACGCCCGCACCTTTGCCGCAGGAGGCCGAGACCGAATGGGCGCGCGAAGAGCTCCATTCCTATGCCGAGCCCACGCCTGCCGTTCCCGCCGATGCTTCGGCACGCGCTTTCGATGAAATCTCGACGCTCGGAAATGGTGGTTCGCCGGCCGTCATGCCGGCAGCCAAGGAAAACTTCTCCTGGGAAGCTGCCGCTTTCGACGACCTGCCGCCGATTGAGGCAGGCACGGACAAGAAGACACCAGCTTCCGCGCATTTCGACGACGTCGATATCTTTGCGGAAGTGCATGCCGGCAATGGTTCCGCTTCTGCAGCTCCCGCACCGGCCGCGACGCCGAGCGAAGACTGGCGCGAGGCGCGTGCGCTGCGTGGCTACGACCGCCGCAATGCTGCCGCCGATGACGATGACAGCAATCCGCCGATGGATCTGGACCAGATCGTCGCTTCCAAGCTGCAGGGCAAGAGCTTCCGCATGGAGCCCAAGCGCCGCCGCTTCGGCATCGGCACGATCCTGGCCATCCTTGTGACGCTGGGCATCCTTGGCGGCGGCGCTTATGCCGGCTGGATGAACCGCCAGGCGGTGATGGAAATGGTCGACGGTCTCGTCAGTTCCGCACCGTCACAGGCGGCGCGTGATGATACGGCAACGCCGGCGACGACACCTCCGGCGCAGCAAAACAGCGCGCCGGCCACGACCCAGTCGCCAGATCACAGTGCTACAACACCGCCGGCGCGACCCAACCAGGAGGTTGCCTCGCTGGACGGTTCGGCTGCCAATAGCAAGTTCACCCAGCGGCTGCTCGCCGATGGTACCGAAGTCGATAACGGTCCGGCAGCAGTACCGGGAACGCCGACGGCGGAAGGCAAGTCGGTTGCCGAGCAGAACGTCGCCGCAGCCGATACCAGCTCGCCGAGCGTCCAGTCCGATGCTGCGCCGGCGGAAAACCTGACGCCGAATGGTCCCGCAGCCGCACCTGCTGCGCAGAACACGCCGATCGGCGCTACGGAAAAGATGTTCCTCTATGAAGAGCGGATCGGTGAAAGCTCGCCGACGGCGATCCAGGGTTCGGTCGTCTGGACCGTGCAGCATGAAGCAGGACAGGATGGCCGCCAGGAAGCGACCGTGCAGGGCAACGTCACCGTGCCGGAGCGCAATCTTTCGGCGCTGGTGACCTTCAAGCGCAATTCCGACCCGTCGCTGCCCGCAAGCCATCTTGTCGAGATCGTCTTCTCCGTTCCGCCGAATTTCGAAGGCGGCAGCATCGACAGCGTTCAGCGCATCTCGATGAAGCGTACGGAGCAGGATCGCGGCGATCCGTTGATCGCAGTGCCGGCCAAGATCACCGATGATTTCCACATGATCGCGCTGAATGACTATCCGGATGCGCGCAAGGCCAACCTGGACCTGCTTGCCACACGTGACTGGATCGACATTCCGATCACCTATCGCAACGGCCGCCGTGCGCTTTTGACCATGCAGAAGGGCGCCACAGGCGGAGATGCGTTCAACACGGCAATCAAGGAATGGACGGCGCTCGGAGACCTCTCGACAAGCCAGTAAGGCCAATCGCCCCGAACCTCGGAAATCACGCAAAATAAAAGGCGGGCCGCAAGGACCCGCCTTTCTGATTTCGAATGACGAACCAGCTTATGCGGTGGCTTCGACCACACGCACTGCCTTGGCACGCTCCAGCGCTTCCTTGCGGACCGCATCCTGGACCTTTTCGAAGGCGCGGACCTCGATCTGACGAACGCGTTCACGGCTGATGTCGAATTCGGACGAGAGGTCTTCCAGGGTCACCGGATCTTCCGCGAGGCGACGTGCCTCGAAGATACGGCGCTCGCGGTCGTTCAGAACGCTCATCGCCTTCGCCAGCATGCGGCGGCGCGTGTCGAGCTCATCCTGTTCGATAAGAACCTCTTCCTGGCTGTCATGGTCGTCGACGAGCCAATCCTGCCATTGACCGGATTCGCCTTCCGAGGCCTTGATCGGTGCGTTCAGCGAGGCATCGCCGGAAAGGCGACGGTTCATCGAAACGACCTCCTCCTCGGAGACGTTCAGCTTGGTGGCGATCTCAGCAACGTGTTCCGGCTTCAGGTCGCCATCGTCAATGGCCTGGATACGGCCCTTGAGGCGACGCAGATTGAAGAACAGCCGCTTCTGGTTGGCGGTCGTACCCATCTTCACCAGAGACCACGAACGCAGGATGTATTCCTGGATTGAGGCCTTGATCCACCACATGGCATAGGTGGCAAGACGGAAGCCGCGCTCCGGATCGAACTTCTTGACGGCCTGCATCAAGCCGACATTGCCTTCAGAGACGACTTCGCCGATTGGCAGGCCATAGCCGCGGTAGCCCATTGCGATCTTCGCAACGAGGCGCAGGTGGCTGGTGACGAGTTTGTGTGCCGCTTCGCGATCGCCGTGTTCCGCATAGCGCTTCGCCAGCATGTATTCCTGCTGCGGCTCCAGCATCGGAAATTTGCGGATTTCGTCGAGATAGCGATTGAGACCGTTTTCGCCGGCGGTAATGGACGGCAAGTTATTTCGGGCCATAAAAGCACCCTCCTATCTGAATTCCGGTTCCCAATGGAACGCGCCCCTGCGTCGAAAGGCAAACCGGGACATGCGGCTTTATCCAAGCCCGCACTTAGTCAATGTACAGATAAGTATGGCGGAACAGGGGTTCAAGACCATACACCGCTTCACGAAGGCGTTACTCTCGCTCCGCACGCAGGGCGTCTGCCAACTCTTCCATATCCTCGGGCAGAGGCACCTCGAAGTGCATGACCTCGCCGGTGCGAGGGTGCTCGAATTGCAGCATGTAGGCGTGGAGCGCCTGTCTTCCGAAGGCATTCACGGTCTTCCTGGCGGCATCCGGAAGCAGGTTTGCCTTTGTTTTGAAACCTGCTCCGTAGACGGTGTCGCCGAGTAACGGATGGCCGATATGTGCCATGTGGACGCGGATCTGATGGGTGCGGCCGGTTTCGAGATGGCACTCGACCAGCGAGGCTAGCGACGTGGCATCAGGATTCTCATGGAAGCGTTCGAGCACTTCGTAGTGGGTGATCGCCTCGTCGGCATCCTGCGTCTCGGATCGCTTGACGGCGCGACGCGTGCGGTCGCCGACGGCGCGGCCGAGCGGTGCATCGATTGTTCCAGTCAGCGTGCGAGGGCGGCCCCAGACAATCGCTTGGTAAGCCCGCTCCAGCGGCATGGTCCGCCCATGGTCGGCGAATTGCAGCGAGAGGTGGCGGTGGGCCATATCGTTCTTGGCGACGACCATGACACCGGTCGTATCCTTGTCGAGGCGGTG
>Ga0102587_1001866_pt1 | contig 13940 bp, 12 predicted proteins | sample AraplaF_Col_mTSA_FD_76853 | JGI IMG/M metagenome (GOLD analysis project Ga0102587, IMG submission 76853) | Arabidopsis root microbial communities from the University of North Carolina, USA - plate scrape MF_Col_mTSA (SPADES assembly) (version 2) | ecosystem: Host-associated > Plants > Roots >... | reverse complement strand
CAGTCGTCCAGCTCTTGCGCGGTTCGGGCCGCTTCTTCGATCTCGGGGCGCAGCGACAGCAACAGCCGCTGGCCTGCCACCTGCCCGAGCGGGATGGATTTGACGCACACCAGCACCTGGTTCTCGGCCCAGCCGAACAGCATCGCCAGCAGCGCGGCCTCGTGTGGCACGCCCAGCGCATGCACGGCCCGCGCCAGCGCGGCGAGATAGGCCTCCTCGCCTTCGGCGGCCGGCGCCAGCTCCAGTTCGGCCAGCAGGCGCGCCAGCGAAAAGCCCATCTGCACCGACTCCGCGCGCAGTTCCGCCGTGTCGCGCGAGGCCAGGCAGCGCTCGGCCCAGCACGCTGCAGCCGCCGCATCGCCTGCCGCATGGGCGCGCAGCAGGCGCCAGAACAGCGGCGCGTCCCAGCGCGCCAGCACGTCGTGCAGCATGCTCCTCATCCAGTCTTGCGCCGTGGCTGCATCGTGCACGCTGCCCTCTTCCAGCGCCGCCTCCAGGCCTTGCGAATAGCTGTAGGCGCCAACCGGCAGCGCCGGGCTGGCGAATTGCAGCAGATGCAACAGCGCCTGCGCCTCCATCCTCAAGCGTCCGCCGGGCGATGGATTTTCTGCCGCAACGGCACCGGGGCCAGCGGGTGGCCGTGCGCATGGCCGCCGGAGTAGGCGCCCGCCTCCGGCTCGAAAACCGCCACGTCTTCCGTCACCACTGCGCCCAAGCCGGTCAGCATGTCGCGCAGCACCGGGTCCACGCGAATCCGCAGGAAGCCATCGCCCACTTCCACCTGGCTGTGGCGGTTGCCGAGGTGGAAAGCGCAGCGCAGCAGGCCATGCGCATCGGCGGCGCGCACGGTGTAGACCGGCTCCGCAGCCGCGCGTACGCGCGCCACGAAGCCGGTTTCACCGGTCAGCAAGTCGCCATCGCGCAGTACCGTGCCGCGCGTTGTGAACAGGGCGATCTCCTCGCCCGATGCTAGGCGCGCGCGCTGGCGGCATTTTTCGCGCTGGTCATAAGTCAGTACCACTTCGCCGTCAACGCCTTCGGCGGCGGCCAGTTTGGTGTGCAGGGTCAGCATGGTCATCGCTCACTTAGAACAGAAAATAGCGCTGCGCCATCGGCAGCACGGGCGCGGCCTCGCACACCAGTAGCTGGCCGTCGGCACGCACTTCATAGGTCTCGGGATCGACCTCAATATGCGGGGTCGCGCCGTTGTGGATCATGTCGGTCTTGCGCAGCTTGCGGGTGGCGCGCACCGGCACCACGCGCTTGGAAAGTCCGAGGCGCTGCGCCACGCCTGCTTCGAATGCCGCCTGCGACACGAAGGTCAGCGACTTTTTCAGTCCACCGCCGAAGGCGCCGAACATCGGGCGCGTGTAGACCGGCTGCGGCGTCGGAATCGAGGCGTTCGGGTCGCCCATCTGGGCACAGGCGATCATGCCGCCCTTCAGCACCATGGACGGCTTGACGCCGAAGAAGGCCGGGCGCCACAAGACCAGGTCGGCCAGTTTTCCCACTTCCAGCGAGCCCACCACGTGCGCAACGCCGTGCGCAATGGCGGGATTGATGGTGTACTTGGCCACGTAGCGTTTGACGCGCGTGTTGTCGCTGCGGTCGCTATCGTCGGGAAGCGGGCCTCGCTGCACCTTCATCTTGTGCGCGGTCTGCCAGGTGCGCAGGATAACTTCACCCACCCGCCCCATGGCCTGCGAGTCGGACGACATCATCGAGATCGCGCCCAGGTCGTGCAAGATATCTTCGGCTGCTATGGTTTCGCGGCGGATGCGCGATTCGGCAAAGGCCACGTCCTCGGCGATGGCGGCGTCCAGGTGGTGGCAGACCATCAGCATGTCGAGGTGCTCGTCCAGCGTGTTGACGGTGAACGGGCGGGTCGGGTTGGTGGACGATGGCAGCACGTTCGACTGGCCGACGGCCGCGATGATGTCCGGCGCATGGCCACCGCCCGCCCCTTCCGTGTGGAAGGTGTGGATGGTGCGGTCCTTGAACGCTGCCAGCGTCGCTTCCAGGAAGCCGCCCTCGTTCAGCGTGTCGGTATGGATGGCGACCTGGACGTCCATGCGGTCGGCCACCGACAGGCAGTTGTCGATCGCGGCCGGCGTGCTGCCCCAGTCTTCATGCAGCTTAAGGCCGATGGCGCCAGCCTCGATCTGCTCTTCCAGCGGCCGTGGCAGGCTCACATTGCCTTTGCCCAGGAAGCCCAGGTTCATCGGGAAGGCATCGGCTGCCGCCAGCATAGAGTGGATGTGCCACGGACCGGGGGTGCAGGTGGTGGCCGCCGTGCCGACGGCCGGTCCGGTGCCACCGCCGATCATGGTGGTCACGCCCGACGCCAACGCTTCTTCGATCTGCTGCGGACAGATAAAGTGGATGTGCGTGTCGACCCCGCCGGCGGTGACGATCATGCCCTCGCCCGCAATGATCTCGGTAGCGCCGCCAATGGCCATCGTCACGCCGGGCTGGATGTCGGGGTTGCCGGCCTTGCCGATGGCGGCGATCTGGCCGTCCTTCAAGCCGATATCGGCCTTTACGATACCCCAATGGTCGAGGATCACGGCATTGGTGATCACCGTATCCATCACGTCCCGATGCGTCAGTTGGGACTGGCCCATGCCGTCGCGTATCACCTTGCCGCCGCCGAATTTGACCTCTTCTCCGGGAATGGCGTAGTCGTGTTCGATCACGATGAACAATTCGGTATCCGCCAGGCGGATGCGGTCGCCCTTTGTGGGTCCGAACATTTCCGCGTACGCGCGGCGCGAGATCTGGGCCATTATGCCTCCCCGTCCAATGGGCCCATCACGCGGGCGTTGAAGCCGTAGACGTGGCGCGTGCCGGCCAGCGCCACCAGTTGTACGGTGCGGCGCTGCCCCGGTTCAAAGCGCACGGCGGTGCCGGCTGCGATATCGAGCCGCATGCCGCGTGCCTGGGCACGGTCAAACTGCAGCGCTTCGTTGACTTCGAAGAAGTGGAAATGCGAGCCGACCTGCACCGGCCGGTCGCCGCTATTGGCCACCACCAGGGTGCAGCCGGCGCGACCGGCGTTAAGCGTAATGTCACCATCTTCAAGCAGGTATTCGCCAGGTATCATGCTGACCTCAAACGATTGGGTGGTGCACGGTGACCAGCTTGGTCCCGTCGGGGAAAGTCGCTTCGACCTGGATGTCGGGAATCATTTCGGGCACACCTTCCATCACATCGTCGCGTGCCAGCACTTGCGTTCCCTCGGCCATCAGTTGGGCCACGGTTCTCCCGTCGCGCGCGCCTTCCAAGATCGCAGCACTGATCAAGGCCACGGCCTCCGGATAATTGAGCTTGAGGCCGCGCGCGCGGCGGCGTTCCGCCAGCAGTGCGGCAGTGAACAGCAGGAGTTTGTCTTTTTCGCGTGGGGAGAGGTCCATATCAGGTGTTCCATATGCGGAGTTCAGTTGCGGGGCGGCCCATCCAGTGCGGGCGCAGGACTTGCCAGGCCCGCGCCATCAGCCGGCGTGCCTGTTCGGCATCGTGCCCCAGATGGCGCAGCACCAGAACCGTCCTGAGCGCAGTCACGCCCAGCGCCGGATCCAGTGCGCGCAATTGCGCGATGAGCGCGGCGTCGGCGGAACGGCCCGCCGCCAGCAAGGTGGCGCAGACTGTCGCGCCTCCCAGAACATGCGGGCTTTGCATGGCGCTGCTGCCGCCGTGCAGCGCGCCCTGGTCCCACCACAGCAGGCGTCCGGACTGGCGCACGTGAAGCTGCTGGCGCACCGTACCGCGCGCAAATTTTTCACCGCTGGCGCTTCGGCCAAAGCATAGGATGTCGCAACCAAGGTAGCGCGCGCCGGGCGCCAGCTCGACCTCCTGCACAAGATGGGCGTCCGTGGCATCGAAGAAAATCGTTTCCTGTGGCAGCCATTCCAGCCGCGCGTCTTGTGCCACCCGGATGCTGACCCGCTGCCAGGCCGGCTTGCCATTGGCGCGGTACCATTTGGCAGCGCCCGGCGTAGTCAGCAGGGCATGCGAAGAAACATCGGCCGTGATGTCGATATTCAGTTCATCGCCGCCGGCAATCCCGGCCGGCGGATGCAGCACGATGTTGTGGCAGACGGCCTCCCCTTCCGGATAAAGGGCCTTTTGCACGCGCAAGGGACCGCTGTGCGCGCGCTGAACCAGCCGCGTCGCCGCACCGGCACGCGCATAGCCCAGCGCCAGGCTCGCGCGCCACGAGGCGGGAGGCGAAAATCCGGTTGGAAGGTCGTTTCGCATGGCAGGCCTTCACTATCCCGGAAACGCATCGGAAGACGCAGTTGCACGCGGGCGTGGCATGACCATGGCCAGCACAAAGCTGCCGGCCAGCACCGCCACCAGCGCCACGCCGAAGACCAGCTCCTTGCCCTCGCTCCAGGCATCGACACGGGGTGACGACAGTTTCAGGATGCCGAAACCCGCTACCATAAAACTGGCGCCGGCCACGACCCAGCCCATGATGCGCGAGGCAAGCACCGCCGTCTGGCCGCTACGGTGCAGCACGCGCGCAATCCACAAACCATGCACGCCGTCGGCCACCAGCATCCCCAGCGTGAACAACACGCCCAGCAGCAATGCATGCTGCCAGCCGCCGAACTGGGCGGCGGCCACGGCGAACAGGCTGGCCAGGCTCACGGTGTCGAAAGATAAGGCGAACAATGCGCCCACCAATGCGATCCCGCCTGGTCCCGATGCAGCGGCAAGACGGCCAAGGAAGCGCCCTTTCAATCCCATCGGCGCGACCACCTGCCCGGCCGGTGCGCTGAGCAGCGCCTGCAGATTCACCAGCCCCAGGCCAGCCAGGAAGGCGATCGAGATCCAGGCGCCGCACAGCTCAAGCCATGCAGGCGGCTGCCAGTAGCCGGCCAGTGTACTGATCACCACCGCGATGGCGATCACCACCGCGCTGTGCCCCAGTGAAAACCAGACGCCGCACTGGCGCGCCAGCCGTGGCCGGTCCGGCATATTCCAGCGCGCCAAGCCGTCAATTGTCGCCAGGTGGTCAGCGTCGAAGCCATGCTTCAGGCCCAGGCTGAACACCAGCAAACAGAGTCCAAACAAATTATCAGGAAGGGTTTCGGTCATACCCCTCAACAAGCAAGAGCCATACCAGTTAGGGAGCAGTAAGAAATGGGCATACTAATTGCATTAATGCAGTAGCTAGCATGAAATCCGCAAACCATGAGCACCTCTGCACCAGACTTGGAAAGCCAACGCACCAAAACGGTTCAGCGCATCGTCAAGATACGTCGCGACTACAACACCTGGGTCGCGAATGAAACCATCGAAGACTATGCGCTGCGCTTCACGCCGCGCGCCTTTCGCAAGTGGTCCATTTTTCGCGTCGCCAATACCGCATTTGGTGCGATCGCTTTCCTGGTCCTCGAAGCGATCGGCGGCACGCTGGCCGTACATTACGGCTTCATCAATGCTTTCTGGGCAATCCTGGCGGTCAGCCTGATCATTTTCCTCACTGGCCTGCCGATCAGCTATTACGCGGCGCGCCACGGGGTCGACATGGACTTGCTGACCCGAGGCGCCGGCTTCGGCTACATCGGCTCCACCATTTCCTCGTTTATCTACGCTTCCTTTACCTTCATCCTGTTTGCGCTGGAAGCAGCCATCATGGCTTATGCGCTCGAACTGTACTTCGGCATGCCACTCTGGCTCGGCTACCTGGCGAGCGCGCTCGTGGTGGTGCCCTTGGTAACACATGGCGTTACGCTGATCAGCCGCATCCAGATGGTGAGCCAGCCGCTCTGGCTTCTGTTGATGGCACTGCCCTTTATCGCGATTGCATTCAAACGCCCGGACCTGCCTGGGCAGCTGCTGCAGTTCGCCGGCGCCGACCCTGCCAACGCGCATTTCAACACGCTGGCCTTCGGCGCCGCCACCGCCGTTGGCGTAGCCCTGATTCCACAGATCGGCGAACAGGTCGATTTCCTGCGCTTCATGCCACCACCCGGCAAGCAGCGCCTGCGCTGGCACATCGGCGTGCTGGCCGCAGGACCGGGTTGGACGGTGGTCGGTGCGCTGAAAATGCTGGCCGGCGCCCTGCTCGCGCTGCTCGCACTGCAGGGCGGCGCCGACCTTGCGCAGGCGGTCAACCCGACCCATATGTACTTGGCCGGGTTCAACTTGGTCTGCGCCGGGCCGGGCCTGGCGCTGCTGGCCACCGTGGTCTTTGTGGTGGTATCGCAGGTCAAGATCAATATGACCAACGCCTATGCCGGCTCGCTGGCCTGGTCGAATTTCTTCGCGCGCCTGACGCACAGCCATCCAGGGCGCGTGGTGTGGGCCTGCTTCAATGCCCTAATTGCGGTGCTGCTGATGGAACTGAACGTGTTCCAGGCGCTGGACCAGGTACTCGGCCTGTTTTCGAATATCGCCCTCGCCTGGATCGCTGCCGTGGTGGCCGACCTGGTCATCAACAAGCCGCTGGGACTGAGCCCTGCCGGCATCGAATTCCGCCGCGCCTACCTGTATGACATCAATCCGGTCGGCGTCGGCGCAATGCTGCTGGCCTCTCTGTTTTCAGTGGCTGCCTTCACTGGCATGTTCGGCGCCACCGCCCAGGCTTATTCAGCCTTCATCGCGCTCGTCACCGCCTTCGCCGCCGCACCGGCCATTGCCTACCTCACCGGCGGCCGCTACTACATTGCGCGTCCGGCAGTTGCTGCGCATAGCAATACTTGCAGCATCTGCGAGAAAGCCTACGAAGCCGAAGACATGGCGCATTGCCCTGCCTACCAAGGGCCGATCTGTTCTCTATGCTGCTGCCTCGACGCCCGCTGCGACGATGCGTGCAAGCCACACGCGCGTCTTTCCGTCCAATGGCAAGCCGCGATGCGCTGGCTGTTGCCCAGGTCGGCCTGGCCTTACCTGGTCAGCGGCCTGAGCTACTACATGCTGCTGATGATACTGACCCTGCTGTTCCTGGGCAGCCTGCTTGGACTCCTCTACCTGCATGAGGCTGCGGCCCTGATGCAAGCCGGGGCGGCGCAACTATTGGCGCCATTGCGCCTGGCCTTCCTCAAGATCTTCGGCGCGCTGCTGCTGGTCAGCGCCATCGTGGCGTGGTGGCTGGTGCTAAACCGCGAAGGCCGCCGCGTGGCGCAGGAAGAAGCGCAGCAGGCCAGGAAGCTGGCCGACCAGGCCAACCAGGCCAAGAGCCGCTACATTGCCGGCATCAGCCACGAAATCCGTACTCCGCTCAACAGCATCCTCGGCTATGCGCAATTGCTGGAGAACGACCCGGCCATGCCGCCGCACCGGCAGCAGGCTATCCGCGTCATTCGCGGCAGCGGCGAACATCTGCTGTCCCTGATCGAAGGCACGCTTGATATCGCGCGTATCGAAGGCGGCCGCCTGAGCGTCGACCTGCGCCCGCTGGAGTTCACCACCTTCATCGCGCAACTGGTGCACATGTTCGAACAGCAGGCCGCCAGCAAGGGGCTCACCTTCCGCTACGAGGGGCAAGGCAGCTTGCCTGCAGTGGTGCGGGCGGACCGCAAGCGGCTTGGCCAGATCCTGATCAATATCCTCGGCAATGCGGTCAAGTTCACCAGCCAGGGCAGCATTGCCTTCCGTCTGCGCTACCAGCGCGACATCGCGCATTTTGAAGTGGAAGACAGCGGACCTGGCATCCTGGAGCACGAGCTCGAACACATCTTCGAGCCTTTCGCGCGCGGCAGCGCCGGCGATGCCGCCAACTGCGGCGGTACCGGTCTCGGCCTACCGATCAGCAAATTGCTGACGGAGCTGATGGGAGGTGAACTGACGGTGCGCAGCACGCCGGGCGCGGGCAGTGTCTTCAGCATGCGCCTTTTGCTACCGCGCCTGCATGCCGAAGCGCCGAAACCCGATGCCGCCCCGGTCCAGCGCAGTGGCTATGCCGGCGTGCGCCGCCGCATCCTGGTTGTCGACAATGACCGCAACGACCGCGAGCTGCTGGCTGAGATCCTCACGCCACTCGGCTTCATCGTGGGCCAGGCAGCTTCCGGCCATGAGTGCCTGCAATGCCATGCGGGATTCGACCCGGACCTGATCCTGATGGACCTGGCCATGCCGGGCATGGACGGCTGGGAAGCCAGCCACCTGCTACGCACGGAGCATGGCTGTACGGTGCCGATCGGTATCGTCTCGGCCAACGCCTACGACAAGGGCCTGCCCAACCCGGCCGGCATTGGTGCCGACGATTTCTTCACCAAGCCAGTGCAGCTGGCCGAACTGCTGGACTGGATCGGGCGCCAGTTGCAGCTCGACTGGATCGCGCCGGAAGCGGCCCCCGTCAGCGCCGCCACCGCCCCGCCGACCGGCCCGCTCCAGCTGCCGCCGGCCGCCCAGCTTGCACCTTTGCGTGCCCAGGTCAAAGCCGGCTATATGCGCGGCATCAAGCAGCAGCTGGACGCCATCGCCGCGCTTGGCGAGCCGTACCTGCATTTTGTAGACATCATGCGCGCACACGCGCAGCGCTTCGAACTTGAAGCGATGGCGCGCTTGCTCGAACAGGGAGCATCCCATGCAACAAACGATTGAGCGTCCGCCGGGCCAATTAGTTCTGGTAGTTGACGATATGCCCGAAAACCTGGCCGTGCTGCACGACGCGCTGGATGAATCGGGTTATTCCGTGGTGGTCGCCAATAATGGCATCACCGCACTGGAGCAGGCGCATGCCTTGGTTCCCGACGTCGTGCTGCTGGATGCCGTCATGCCCTGCATGGACGGCTTCGAAGTCTGCCGCCGCCTGAAAGCCGATCTCCAGACCCGCGCCATCCCGGTGATCTTCATGACAGGCCTCACGGAGAGCGAGCATGTGGTGGCGGCTTTCCAGGTTGGCGGCAGCGACTATGTGACCAAGCCGGTGCGCCAGAACGAGATGCTGGCGCGCATCCGCGCGCACACGCAGAATGCGCGCATGATGAGCCAGGCCCGCAGCGCCCTCGACGCCTTTGGCCATGCCGTGCTGGCGGTGGACCCGGACGAACGTATCATCTGGCAGACGCCACTGGCCCGGCAATGGTTGGACATCTACTTCCCGTCCCAGGCAAAGTCCTCATTGCCGCCGCAGGTATCACCCTGGCTGCAACGCGCCGTGCGTGCACGCTCCGCCGGCGAAGAGGCGGCAGCGCTGGTCATCGCGCATGGCACGCGGCGCCTGATTTTTGCGCTTGGCGAGGCGGATGATGCGGTCCAGTGGAGCATCGTGCTTCGCGAAGAAGCGGATGACGCCCTGGTGCAGTCGCTGATGGCGAAGCACCGGCTGACACAGCGCGAAGCCGAAGTGCTGCATTGGCTCAGCAAAGGCAAGACCAACCGCGACATCGGCGAGATCCTCGGCACCAGCCCGCGCACCGTGAACAAGCACCTCGAACACGTTTTTGAGAAACTGGGGGTAGAGACGCGCACCGCCGCCACCGCCCTGGCCGTGTCGTCTAGACCGACAGGTGGCGGGTGACGTCGTCGCTCGCCATCTGCGCCTGGCTGCCCGCCGCCACCACTTCGCCGCGCGACAGCACGACGAATTGATCGGCCAGCGCGTGGGCGAAGTCGAAGTACTGCTCGCACAACAGAATAGCCATGTCGCCGCGCTGGCGCAGCAGGCGGATCACACGCTCGATATCCTTGATGATGGAGGGCTGGATACCCTCGGTTGGCTCATCCAGGATCAGCACCTGCGGCCGTTGCAGCAAGGCCCGCGCGATGGCCAGTTGCTGCTGCTGGCCGCCGGACAGGTCGCCGCCGCGCCGCTGGAGCATTTCCTTCAGCACGGGAAACAGCTCGTAGACCTCGCCACTGATGCGCGCTGCCTCGCGGCCGGAGAGCGTGGCCATGCCCATGCGCAGGTTTTCCTCCACCGTCAAACGCGCAAAGATTTCCCGCCCTTGCGGCACATAGGCGATACCCGCCTTTGCCCGCGCATGCGTCGGCACGCGGGTAATATCGCGTCCGGCGAACCGCACCGTGCCACCGGCCACCGGCAGCACGCCCATCAGGCATTTCAGCAGCGTAGTCTTGCCCACGCCGTTCCGGCCCAGTAAGGCCAGGCACTGTCCGCGCGCCAATTGCAGAGAGACGCCGCGCAAGGTGTGGGAAGATCCATAGTACTGGTTCAGGTTTTCTGCTTGCAGCATCATCGTCCTAACGTCCCAAGTAGACTTCTATCACGCGTTCATCGGCCTGCACTTCGTCCATACGGCCCTGGGCCAGCACCGCGCCTTCATGCAGCACCGTCACCTTGCCGCGCTGCGCGATTTCGGCCACGAAGCCCATATCGTGCTCCACCACCATGATGGAATGCTTGCCGCGTAATTCGTTCAGCAGTTCCGCCGTGCGCGCCGTTTCGGCGTCGGACATGCCGGCCACCGGTTCGTCGAGCAGGATTAGCTGCGGATCCTGGATCAGCAGCATGCCGATTTCCAGCCATTGCTTCTGGCCGTGCGAAAGCAGGCCCGCCAGGCGCTGCGCCTGCCCTTCCAGGCGAATCTGGCGCAGGATTGCAGCGATCTTGTCGCGTTGTTCGCCGCTCAGTCGCGCGAATAGCGTGGGGCGCACGCGCTTGTCCATTTTCATGGCCAGTTCCAGGTTCTCGAACACCGTATGCGATTCGAAGACTGTCGGCCGCTGGAATTTGCGGCCGATGCCGGCTTGCGCGATCTGGTATTCCGTCAGCGCCGATAAATCGTGGCGCTGGCCGAACCATGCACTGCCAGAGCTAGGGCGCGTCTTGCCAGTGATGACGTCCATCATCGTGGTCTTGCCGGCGCCATTGGGGCCGATAATGCAGCGCAATTCGCCCACCGAGATATCGAGACTGAGCTTGTTCAGGGCGCGAAAACCGTCGAATTCGACCGTCACGTCTTCCAGGTAGAGGATGGCGCCATGGCTGGTGTCCAGTCCTTTCTCTTGCGAGACCTTCATGCCACTTCCTCCAGTTCTTGTTTGAGCGCGGGTGCGCGTTGGGCGCAGCGCGGCAAGCGCAGGCCAAGCAGCCCTTTTTGCATCAGCAGCGTCACCAGGATGAACAGCAGGCCCAGGGCAAACAGCCAGAGGTCAGGGAAGGCTACGGTAAACCAGCTCTTCAAGCCATTCACGGTGAAGGCGCCGAGGATCGCGCCGAGAAGCGTGCCCCGCCCGCCCACAGCAACCCAGACCACCATTTCGATCGAGTTGGCCGGCGACATTTCAGACGGGTTGATGATGCCCACCTGCGGCACGTAGAGCGCACCGGCAATCGCGCACAGGACCGCCGACAGGGTCCAGACAAAGAGCTTGAACCACAGCGGGTTATAGCCGATGAACATCAGGCGCGCTTCCGAATCACGCACCGCCTGCAGCACGCGGCCCAGGCGCGAAGTCACGATCCAGCGGCACAGCAGCAACGCGCCCACCAGGCACGCCAGTGTCGCCAGGTACAGCACTGCCTTGGTGGTCGGCGACGTGATGCTGTAGCCGAGGATGCGCTTGAAATCGGTGAAACCGTTGTTGCCGCCGAAGCCAGTATCGTTGCGGAAGAACAGCAGCATGAAGGCATACGTCAGGGCCTGCGTGATGATGGAAAAATACACGCCCTTGATGCGCGAACGGAAGGCGAAGTAGCCGAACACGAAGGCCAGCGCGCCCGGCACCAGGACCACCAGCGCCAGGCAGTACCAGAAACTGTCCGTCATGGCCCAGTACCAAGGGAGCTCCTTCCAGTCGAGGAAGACCATGAAGTCGGGCAGAGCGCTTTGGTACACGCCTTCGCGCCCGATGGCGCGCATCAGGTACATGCCATGCACATAGCCGCCCAAGGCGAAGAACAGGCCATGGCCCAGCGACAGGATGCCGGTGTAGCCCCACACCAGGTCGAGCGCCAGCGCTGCCATGGCATAGCACATGAATTTGCCGGCCAGCCCGACCAGGTAATCTGGCACATGCAGCGCATGTCCAGGCGCGAAGGCGAGGTTGCATGCCGGCAGCAAGGCCGCCAGCACCGCCAGGCACGCGAGAGCGCACCAGGCGCGGCGGGAAAACAGCTGGTTCATTCAACGCTCCTGCCTTTGGCAGCGAACAGCCCTTGCGGCCGGCGCTGGATGAAGATGATGATGAAGGCGAGGATGGCGATCTTGGCCAGCACGGCGCCGGCCACCGGCTCCAGCAATTTGTTGGCTTCACCAAGCCCCAGGGCGGCAATCACGGCGCCGGCCAACTGGCCGACGCCGCCCAGCACCACCACCATGAACGAATCGATGATGTAGGACTGCCCGAGGTCCGGCCCCACATTTCCCAGCTGCGAGAGGGCCACGCCCCCCAGCCCCGCAATGCCGGAGCCCAGTCCGAAAGTCAACATGTCGATGCGGCCGGTCGGCACGCCAACGCAGCCCGCCATGCGCCGGTTCTGCATGACGGCACGTACGAACAGGCCAAGGCGGGTGCCATTCAGCAGCAGCCAGACGCCGGCCGTCACCAGCACGGCAAACACGATGATCGCGATGCGGTTGTAAGGCAGCACGAGCGATCCGAGTACCGTCACGCCGCCCGACATCCAGGCCGGATTGGCCACTTCCACGTTCTGCGCGCCGAACAGGGTGCGCACGGCCTGCATCAGCACGAGGCTGATGCCCCAGGTTGCCAGCAAGGTCTCCAGCGGGCGTCCGTACAGCCAGCGGATCACCGTACGTTCCAGCGCCATCCCCACCAGCGCCGCCACGGCGAATGCAGCAGGCAGCGCCGCCAGCAGGTACAGCTCGACCGCGTGCGGCAAGTAGTGGCGGAACAGCGATTGCACCAGGTAAGTCGTATAGGCGCCGATCATCAGCAATTCGCCGTGGGCCATATTGATGATGCCCATCAGGCCGAAGGTAATGGCCAGCCCCAGTGCCGCCAGCAGCAGTACGCTGGCCAGCGACACGCCATAAAACAGGTTGCCGACCAGCTCAGTGCGGGCTTGCCTGGCGTCGATCGCCTTCAAGGCGTCCGTTACCGCCAGGCGAACGGCGGCGTCGGATTCGGCGAATGGCGGATCCAGCCTGGTCTGCAGGGGCGCGCGCTGCGCACTGCCGCCAAGTTCACCCAACTGGCGCGCGGCTGTGGCACGTTCGCCAGCCTGCGGCGCCTGCAAGCTGGCCAAGGCCAGCAACAGTTGCAGCGCCGACCGCGTTTGCCCGTCCTGCTCGCCCCGCAGGGCGCGCTGCACCAGCGCCACCTGGGCCGGGTTCAATTCCTGGCCCAGCAAGGCACGTGCGGCCTCCAGGCGCTGTGCCGTCGCGGGCGCCAGCAGATCCATGCCCGACAGGGCCGTCTCGATGGCCGCGCGCAGGCGATTATTGACGACAATGACCGCAGCACCCTCGGGCGCTGGCACCGACGGCGCAAGGCTGGCTACCCGCCCGTCGGGCAAGAGGTACAAGGCATCGTCCTTCAAAGCACGCAGTACGTCCGCCGCTTCCGGCGTGCCGAGCGCGCCAATAGCAGCGACTGCGGCTACCCGCGCGTCGGGATCGTCGCCAGCCAGCGGCTGCAGCATGGCCGGCGCAATGGCCGCCCGCGCGGCCCCGGCAAGCAGGCAAAGCGCAATGCCAGCCAGCAGCCGGCGCACAGCGGAATACATCATGGGGAAGTCTCCAGTAATCAAGTCCGGCGAACTGCGCGCGGCAGCCGCCGGCATCACGGCTTAAAGCTTTTGCTTGCCTTCGTTCCCCGGGATGAACGGGCTCCAAGGCTGGGCGCGGATCGGTTCCTTGGTCTTCCACACCACGCTGAACTGGCCGTCAGCCTTGATTTCGCCGATCATCACCGGCTTGTGCAGGTGATGGTTGCTCGGGTCCATGGTCAGTGTGAATCCGGATGGTGCGCTGAAGGACTGGCCGCCCATTGCCGCGATCACCTTGTCGGTATCGGTGGACTTCGCCTTCTCCACCGCCTGCGCCCACATGTTGATG
>Ga0102587_1001863_pt1 | contig 13950 bp, 17 predicted proteins | sample AraplaF_Col_mTSA_FD_76853 | JGI IMG/M metagenome (GOLD analysis project Ga0102587, IMG submission 76853) | Arabidopsis root microbial communities from the University of North Carolina, USA - plate scrape MF_Col_mTSA (SPADES assembly) (version 2) | ecosystem: Host-associated > Plants > Roots >... | reverse complement strand
AGGACTGATACCGGCAACCAGCGGTCCTTTAGTGAAGCTGACAGTTCGCAATCCTTAAGAATAAGACCTGATGGGAAATCAACGGGAAATCAGACAAACTTCACCCCGGAGCGGGCTTGGCGTCATCCTGCGCGTCCGCGAGGGACGAAGCGTTGACGCAAAGCGCTTCCTCGAGGTTGAGCGAGAAAAAGGGAATTTTTATACGTACTTTTGTCCAGCCGGGGAACCAATCGAAATACCGAACATGGACTTCGCTTGTACGATCCGCCTAGAACCATCCGACACTGACTGCGTTGTCATTCAGAGCGGTGGAAAAATGTGGTGCGGGTATGAAAATTTCGTAGTTCACATAGGAACGCTAGCTTCTTCACTGGAGGATGCTCGGTTCTATGTCGGCGATGAGGAAGACTATATTGACGAATTCCTGGTCGTAGAAGGGGAGCTACGATACAAGCGAGTGCATCAGGGATATTGGTTGGACCTCGAAGGATATCTCGCGACCAGCCAAGTGAATTTTATTCCGTAGCCGAGAAGGTCCAGGATTGAAGCGAAATTGGCAAGTTAGTAGCAGGCTGTAACCGGCCAACAGCAGACGCTCGATATAAATTTAAATCGCCCTTATGAAACAAGAATTCTTTGACCCAGACTCGGTGCATGATCGTGAGTCTTTTATCCGATTTGTTGAATGGCTGATCGCAGATAGACAGGAGGCTGAAGCTCTCGAACGAGCGGATCCTCAACGATACCAATGGGGCGGCGCAAATGGATGGCAGAATAGCTCGATTGCTGCTTTCTTAGAGGGCGCGATTTCCGGCGCCGATGCGCAACGAGATTGGGGCAATGGAGCCGGCCCGTCATGGAAAGATCTAGCTGTGCTTCTCTATCTCGGAAAGATCTATGAGTAGCTGGCGGGCGAATTACGGCCAGGAGCAGACCCTCGTTCGTCCTTCATTCTTGCGGCGTAGTATCGGAGAAATCAAATCAGTGAATCTCAAAGTATGGAATCAAACATTTGCATCGGCATGAATTCTTGGATCATCCAAGATGGCAACTATGGAGATTTTGCGGTCGGAGACAAGAGCACATTTGCCCTCGAATTTTGCGGCGATTCCCTTTCCCTTTCGGATCGGCACACTGTTGAGCTAGAACTCATCAAAGATAGCAACTACCGAATTTGCGGAAAGGTAGAATATGTTCGCCCAAACGTCTGGATAATTGACGTTGGTTTCAAAGCGTTCTGGGAGCACGCGCCGCCTGACTTCGTGTCGGTGGGTGATTGGGTCGAGGGCGAAATCTTCTTAGGAATAGATCCATTCTTCTTCAAGGAGTATTTGTACAAAGAAGAGGGCATCCCAAATCTCTCTTGTTGTTGGTCCATCAAGAGGATTCAGCGAAATGATACGCCGTGGCTGGAGACTTCAAACGTTCGCGGCGGGAAAGTCCTTACGAGGGACGATACGCGGGAGCGCTGGCTTGATACGAGCGCGACGAACGCGTGGGAAGATGATGATGGGCGAGCCGATTATTTGCTGCATATCGCTAAATGTGACGCCTAAAGACGGAGCATCTCACGGCCAGTACCGGTCATTCGACGTAGCGAGAGAGATGTGTGCTTGGAATATGAACACTGAACCAACGGACGAAACGCTCTTCAGTTTCAAGGCAAGAGATGGTGTGGCCATGTTCTGGATCTTATTTATCGTATTCATCCCTGGCGGAGCAACGTTTGGGCCTCCATTCATGAGTGTCGAGGCGTTCTTGATATGCACGACCGTCTATGCAGCCTTGGCATTTGGCCTCGACTGCAAAATCACTGTAACGCCGGAAGAAGTTCAATTTGTGAGAAGACTTTACTGGATTCCTTTCTATGTTCGAAGTGGACGAATGATCACTTCAGTTTCTTATGACAGCGATTGGGACGAAGAGGAGTCTGCGTCCGGTGTGGTCGTTGAAATTGATGGCAGAGAGATTCACATCGGTGCAGGAAAGCGCAAGACGGAGCTCTACGTGGGCTTGTTTCGAAACTCTGAGACCTACCGGAGGATGCAGTCTGGTCATGAGTTCAAGCAATCGCCAGACGGCGCCACTTAGACAGGTAGAATCCGGCCCAGAAGTGGCTGGTGGGGCCTCATACCAGCTGCCCGCTTAACGCTGGTTTTTTCGATTAGCGAGGCTTTTAAGTATGACCAGTCGCACAGATCGCAGCGATCTCCTCACCCACGCAAATATAGGCTCGGGGTTCACCGATGACGAAATCGTCAGCGAATTTGAGGCGTACCAAATCAGCTATAACGCGGAAGCCGCATTTTGCGGATTTCTTGGCATGGCCTGTGAGATTGCAATTCAACGCCCTCAACTCATTGAAAAATTGCTCCCAACGGTCATAGATCCCGCGTATGCAATGGGCATCGGTTCGGCAGAGGAATTCATTGAGTATGCGAAGGTCTTGATTGAGCACGACGCGTTAAAAGACCCGAAGTATCGGCAATTCTCGAAAGGCGGAACTGACTATTTCCACGAATTTATGAACGGGCACCTCGCGGCCATACAGAATGCCTTAAACAAATTGAGTTCGCTTCCTGATGCGTAATACGCAAACCAGCACCCATGTGAGCGCGTACAATCTGCCAACAGCGGACTGTGCAAGTTGAGGATGACGGATGAATTTTTCGGTGAGCAAGCTTAGTAGGACATTAGCGTTTGCTGGCACGTCGGCTGCAGTTGCCTGGGTAATAGGACTGTATTTTGCGTTCTCACCTAACGAAGTATCATGGCTGCCGCGCTCAGTCACTGCCGGAAATTTGGAATGGGTGTCGCTGATTTGGGCACTAGGAGCCGGTCTCTGGTGCATCTATTTGCTGTATAAAGCAGTGAGATTCAGAGGCGTCGCGTGGTGGGCTTATGCTATCGGTATTTTGACGGTCGGCGCCACTCTACTGGTTATGTCCATTGTAATTTATGGCCTGCTCTACTGAGGACGGGTCGCATTCGGCCACAAGGGGACACTGCTAAATTCGCCGAGGTCGCCAGTCGTCCAAGCTAAAACCGTAGTTCGCGGGTGTGTGGCGTAAATTCCGAATCTGGTTCGATGACGTGGATTTTGACAGTGTGCAACCAGAGAGAAATACCCGTCACTGGTGGCAGCACGAAGCCATACAGCAGTGTGACGATCGGGGGCGCATTGAGAAAGCTGGCAAGAGGGAAGCACAGGCAAAACGACGTGACAAGAAGAAAACCGCCCAAAGGCGAACCCCGCGTGCGCAATCGGGCGTGGCAATGTCGGCAATCATGCTTTTGCCCCCGAATATTGAGTAAAGCACGATACATCGGTATAGCGTCGGCATGACAAGCTGGGCAGGCAAACATTTCTTCTCCTCGGTTCACCCCGATTCTTGCATGGTCTCGCGCCTATGACAATCTTTGTTGTTGGTACAATCGGCCGAGAACGGCCCTCTCCGTTTGAACAGGTGAGTTTTCAATGATTAACCCTAAAGATGATCCAGTTGGCTGGGCGATGCTAATGTACGAGCTGGATGACGCCCACGAGCACTTGGGAAACTTAATCAAGGCCCTTTCATCCGATTCAGAATATTCGGAAGAGTCGTATCGGATTGATCTGGGCCATGTTCTTGCGCACATCAATCGCGCTTGGCGCCGTCGCCTTGTGCACGAGGATATGACCGAGAAAGAATGGAGTGCAGCGAGGGAGTATCCTGACGATCTACTTCCGATTGCCTAACGGCCAGGAGCCGACATCAAATGAATTCCTCTGAGGGATAAACCAATATGCTCAATGCGCACCTTCCTTTGGCCTTGCCTAGCAGCGGTGAGCTGGATGTGTGGGTTCAGGTGTGCGTAATACTTTCGCGACCTCGTCCGAGCGTCAAAGACTCGGATCGAGCGGTAATTGGCTATTTCCGAAACTTCGGTGTCCGTATTCTGGGGCCGCAGCCGAAGGCCTTTCTAGAGAGCCTTATCGCAGACGGGGCGATTGAGTGGAAAGATACCGAAGTGAATGAGGTTGATCCTTTGTCTCTCGACGAAGAGTTGCGTGCATGTGTCACGGCGCCGGATGCCCAAGGTGTTTGGTACCGAAGCGGGCACATATACTTTTCGGAGGACGACAATGTTCTTTCGACCTAAGCTCTTAATCGGCAGGAGGGCTTCCGCTTTGCGCGCTCCAGCCGCAGGCTATCCCACACATTGAACGGCTGCTTTGTAGAGGCGTAGATGCGGCTGCAAGCAACTGGGCGCGCGTCCGCATCGCTGGTGTCTGCTGGGCTTACGGTCCAGCAGCCCCGCTCATACCATGCCATTTGCCACTAAGTTAGAACGCTGGAAAATGTTGCGTCAGGACTTGGGCCAAGGCGGCCCGCGCGATTCGCGTCCCGAAGTTGGGACGCGGTGAGGTAATCGATCGCGCTTATCTCACTTCGCCCTTTTCCAGGCGTTCCGCCTCCGCGGTCAATTGCGCGCGGGCTCGGTCGTCGCCGATTTTCGGGATGATAATCTCGCGCAGGATCCTGGCGTTGGCGACGTCCAATGCGCGATCCGCCGGCGTCGCCACATCCGGCTTGACGCCGACACCTTCCCAACTCGTATGCGTGATTGGGTTGATGGATTGGCCAGTCGAAATGAACGCGACCAGGCCACTGCCTATCGCAAACAAACCGCCGGGATTGGCGCCGCCGCCGCTTGTTTCTCCGACCAGGGTTGCCCGCTTTTGCGTCTGGAAATCGTAGGCGCATTCTTCCGCTGCCGAGAAGGTCCGTTTGGAAGTCAACACATACACCGGGCGCGTGTAGTGCACGGCGGTTGCCGTGCTGGTCCAGTATTGCTCGTTGCGCTGATTCTTGCGGAACACCATGTCATTCAAGTGTCGACGGTCACCCTCGGCGAAAAAGTGGCTCATAAGGTATGCAACGGTTTCAGGATCGCCACCGCCGTTTTTGCGCAAGTCCAGAATGAGCGCCTCGGTATGCTTCAACAGCGTCATTGCCGCCTCGATGGAGGGAGCGGAAAACGACACCGGCTCGAAGCCGCGCATGTCCAGGTAACCTACGTTGCCCGGCAGGCGCTCCGCCCGGAAGACACCACCTGCCAGCCGTTCCGACTGCTGGCGTTGCTGGGCAAGGTCCTCGGCGTCAGGTGCGGCCTGTTCCGGTGCCACTTTGAACTCGGGATCGAAGCGCACTCTAAAGTGCAAGTCCTTGCCAGCGCGTCGCATATCGGCAGTCAGCATCTCGGCCAAAGAGGCGGCGGTGTCGGCGCCTGCATAGGCATTCTTCGCGTCCTTGTCGCGCAAATTCGCAGCTACCTTCTTTGCCATATCCGGAAATACGTAATTGTCCTCGACGGATTGTGCCAATTGCTTGACGACGGCATGGCGGGCTGTGGCATCCAGCGCTCCGCTTGCAGGCGGAACTTGCGCGGATGCCTGCGCAGCAGCTGCAAGCAATAGCGTAACGAGCATGTGAGACATAAGACCTTTCTTCTTCACTGACCTGGGTGTTTATGATCATTTACAGGTGTAATCGACAATTATGATTACATCTGTAATCGTTAATGTCAAGATCCTGGCAATCGGGACAGTTCGCCGCTGTACCTTGATTCAATCCTCTCGAAAATGGTCTAAAGATTGGATCACAGAACTGAAAAATAGATCACCTTAGACTTTGGCCTCGAAAAATTGGATTGAATTAGACTTCGCCCCGGAATTCTTGGCCTGTTTTAGACATTTGCCTTCTACTCTTATCCCGAATTAGACTCAAACAGTCCCGAATAGACCGTTTTGGACCCAGGTCGTTTGAGGGATACCTCGTCTTGCTTGACCTGCCCACTAGCAGCCCGGCTTTCCCGATAGCTTGCGACAAGAAACTTGCATGTTGGATGTCGCTGCGCGTAGCTTTAGCCGCGTGAAGTTTCTATGGGTTTCGTGGCATGATGGCAGCCCAGTCAATCCACTAAAACGAACATGTCCCACACCTTGCTTACCCGCTGCAGCATCGTTGGCATCGCTTGTTTGCTTCCCTTGGCAGCATGGGCCAAACCGAAGGCACCGCCAGTCACTGAACCCATCGTCGAACAGGGGAAATTCATCCTGCATAAATTCGCCCAACCCATTGGGCTGGAAACCTGGCAGGTGACCCGGCAGCCCGGCGGCTATCAACTGAACGACAAATTTGAATTCAAGGATCGCGGCTCGCCGGTGCCGCTGACCATGAAGTTCACTTACGATAAGTCGGGCACTCCGCAGTCGTTCAGCATCAAGGGCAAGAACTCCCGGCTGTCGGAAATCGATCAAGCGGTTCTTGTCGGCGACAAGACGGTTCGTGTGACGGTGGATGGCGCGGATCAGAACCTGGATAAGCCGGCGGCATTTTTCCCTATCGCTGGCTATGCGCCGACGGCACAGCAATTGATGCTGATGCGTTATTGGCTGAACCACGGAAAGCCGGAGGCCCTGCGGACATTCCCGTCGGGGACTGTGCAAATTACCAAACGTGGCCAGGACCGCTTTACGCTGGCTGGCAAGCCGGTCGTGCTTGACCGCTACCTGGTGAATGGATTGATCTGGGGACGCGAGACCATCTGGCTGGACCAGGCGAATAATCTGGCTGCCCTGGTTTCCATCGACGCCGAGTTCGACCATTTCGAGTCGATTCGCGATGGCTATCAGGCCTTGCTCCCGTCGTTTCTTACCAAGGCGGGCGAGGACGAAATGGCCAGCATGAAGGAGTTTGCCGGCAAAGCTCACAGCGATCCATCCAAAACGATGGCACTTGTCGGCGGCACCCTGATCGACGCCACCGGCAAGCCCGCCATCGCTGATGCGGCCGTAGTCATCGCCAACCATCGAATCGTAGCTGCTGGGCCGCGCGCACAGGTTGCGATCCCTGAGGGTGCTACTCGCATCGATACTTCCGGCAAGACCATCATGCCGGGGCTGTGGGATATGCACGCCCATTTCGAACAAGTCGAGTGGGGGCCGATCTACCTGGCTGCCGGCGTAACAACGGCGCGCGACTGCGGTAACGAATTCGAATTCATTACGGCGGTGCGCGACGGATTGGCACGCGGGCAGGGCATAGGCCCGCAGCTGCTGCCAGCCGGCCTGGTTGACGGCACCGGCGAACGCGCGCTTGGTGTGCAGCGTGTGGACAGCGACGCGGATGCGCAGAAGTGGGTGAAGACATATCACGACGCTGGATTCAAGCAAATGAAGGTCTACAGCTCGATGACACGCGACAATGTCGCTTCTGTCGCCCGCTACGCCCACGAGTTGGGCATGAGCGTCACCGGTCATATCCCGAGTTCCATGGGCCTGGTGGAGGGCGTGGAAGCCGGCATGGATCAGGTGAACCACATCGTCTATCTGTACGATGCCATGCAATCGGCGGATAAGAGCCCCATGTCCAAAGGCATGAGGAAGATGAAGCTGGAAGATCTCAAGTCATTTTCCGTCAACAGTCCCGAAGCGCAAAAGCTCATCGAATTCATGAAAGCCCGCCATGTCGTCGTTGATCCGACGATGGCACTGTGGGAAGTCGTCACGAGAAACCGTGCATCCACGCCGATCGCCAGTTTCGAGCCTGGTGTGAGCAAGCTGCCGCGTGAGTTGTCCGTCACATTCGGCACGCCAGTCGAAGAAAACGCCCAGGAAAAAGAAAAGCTGGAACTGGCATTCAAGCGCATGCTGGAAATTGTCGGCGCCTTGCACAAGGCGGGCATCGATATCGTCGCCGGAACTGACCAGGCGGTTCCTGGCCATTCGATCTATCGTGAACTGGAACTGTATGTGCAGGCCGGCTTTACCTCGCTGGAGGCGCTGCAGTCAGCCACCTCGGTTCCCGCCCGTGTGATGGGGATGGACAAGGAAGCAGGAACCATTGAAGCCGGCAAGCGTGCCGACCTGATCATCCTGAATGCCAACCCGCTGGAGAACATCAGCAATATCCGCAGCGTGGACAAGGTCATCGCCAACGGTGCGCTGTATGATGCGGCGCCGCTCTGGAAAAGCGTCGGATTCAAACCTTAGATTCAAAATCTGAAACAACTCCACGAATTGATTAGCCTGGACGAACCGGCCTGGCCGCTGGTTCAACAGTGGCTTGCCGAAGCCACTAACGACGTTGAGGTATTGCCTCCGACGGACGACGCCGCGCGAGAGCGTGCGCTGCACGCTACACAGGTCACGACGCGTTCGCCGATGGGCGCGGTGATCTATGAAAGCGGCGGCATCCTTGTGGACGATGGCTGGATTCGCATTTTGGGTTCGGGCCATCCACGCCTGCCTCGATCACTGCCAGGGTGGAACTTGACGCGCTCAATATCTGGGGATGGGCAAGTGCCGCCATTTCTTCTGATTGCTGACGACGCGATTGGTGGATTTTTCGCCATTGATGGCGGTGGGCTGGGCCTGGACCAAGGCAAGGTATGCTACTTCGCACCCGACACGCTTGAATGGGAATCCATGGAAGTTGGCTATTCGGATTTCCTCGATTGGTGCTTTACCGGCGACCTTGAAGGGTACTACGAAAATGTTCGCTGGCCGGGCTGGCGGGATGAAGTGCGTGACGTTCGTGGCGACCAGGCTATCAGCGTATATCCTTACCTCTCGGCCGAAGGCCCACCTATCGCTGAAAGGTCGCGGCGTCCGATCGACGTCGCCGAAATCTATGCTCTTTATGTGGGAGAACCGCAGTAATGTTGGCGCTTGACCTGAACTCGCCGGAATGGGGCCGGCTGGAGGATGCGTATGGCACCGCCGACCAGATTCCCCAATTGCTGGCGGACCTGGAAAACGGCAACGAGGAAGCCCTGGATGAACTTTTTGGCTGCATCTGCCACCAGATGTCGGTTTATTCGTCGTCAATCGCTGCACTCCCACATCTCATCGCGATCGCATCGCGGCTCGACGCAAATCCCAAGCTGCAGGCAGACACGCTCTGCCTGGCAGGTGCGATTTGCGAGAGCCGTGATTTTGAGCGCGAGCTGGAAGGTTCGGAGTTTGCAAGTGCCGCAAAAGCTGCCTTGCCGGATGCCATCAGCTTGGCCCGCGCGGCGTTAAACAAAGCCAGCGACCCGCATATTGGAATCTATCTGGTCAACTCCATCGCAGCATTTAGTCAAATGCAAGCTCTCGCAAGAGTGGTGGAACATTTTTCGGACGAGGAATTCGCGCTCGAATGCCCATCCTGTTCAGTCGATCTTTACGTCTGGCCTTGCCCGGAAGGGATGTTTGTCGCAGCAGAAGATCCTGTCACCTTTGAGCAGACAAAGCGAACCTTTGTTTCGCCGGGATTGTCTGGCCAATCAAACAGAAAGGAAGATTTGCAGTGGCTCGAAGTGGAAAGCGCCAATGCGCCGAGTCTTACTGACGTTCGCAGCAAGCTTCCTTTTTTGTTCGGTGACGCGAGCTGCCCAAAGTGTGGACACTCGTTCCCATTATTCGACGAACTAGCCGAGCAGGCCAGCTAATTGGACTGCCGCTCGCGAGGTTGATCGGCCCAGGCTACCATTCGTCCATGCTGTGGCGCAGTTCGTCGGCTCGCGCTCGCCTGGCCGGCGGACCGGGGTTAGAGTCCCTGAATGGCGACTCCAATCCAGTTCAAATCCGGCGAGTTCTATGGCGATGTCGACCAGGGCGCGCGCGGCAGCGTATTTGATATCCGCCGGCTGAAAGCCACGCGATCCGAGGACGAAGTCGAAACACATCGCCACGACGATGCCCATTTCGTCCTGGTCCTCTCCGGCACATATATTTCAAGCGCCCTTCACGCGCCGCTGCGTGCGCCTGCACCCGCTCTAGTCTTCAACCCCGCCGGCACGGTCCACCGCGACCGATTTGTCGATGGGAAGGGCAGTTTCATGACGGTTTCGCTCGATCCGACCCTGCTGTCAGGTGCCGAGGAGCTGCTTGCGGCGCAGGAGTGCGCCGCCATGCTGCGCGACACGGCAAGCGTGGCCGCAGCTTTCAGGATTACGCGTGAGATCGGTTGCGGTGGGGACGTGGCCTTGCTGGAAGCGGGCGCCTGGGAGATGCTGGCCAGCCTGCACAAGTCGACACCAAAACCCCGCCCGATGCTGCCAACCTGGGCTTATCAAGCCTACGAGGCAGTGATGGATATGGCGAACGATACGCATCTGCGCATTGCCGATGTGGCGGCGAACCTTGGCGTACATCCGGTGCACCTGGCCCGCGTATTCCGCCAGGCCTGGGGGTGCTCGCCGGGGGATCTGTTGCGCTGGCGTCGCGTGGATCATGCCAGCGGCCTGCTGCGCCGTGAACAACTGAGCGTGGCAGAGGTGGCGTTGACGGTGGGCTTTGCCGATCAAAGCCATATGACCCGTGCCTTCCAGGCCCAATACGGCATGACCCCGACGCATTATCGGCGCTTGATGTTTCAAACGTTCAAGACGCGGCCAATTTTGCAGGACTAGACTGGACTTTCCCAATTACGGAGACAAACATGTTGCGATACATACCTCTTCTTCTTGCTTTCTCGAGCGCGGCCCACGCGGGCGAACTGGATGCAGTCACCACCGCCATTGAAGCCGGCGAGTTCAAACAGATCACCAGCGTGGTGGTGGCACAGCATGGAAAGCCGATCTACGAGCACTACTTCGACAAGGGCGGACATGAAAGCCTGCGCAACACGCGCTCGGTAACCAAGACCGTGGCGGGCATGCTGGTAGGCGTTGCTGTTGATCGCAAACTCCTGCGCGCCGACACTCCCGTGCTGCCGTATTTTCCGGAACTGCGCCCGCAGGCCTATGCCGATCCGCGCAAGGACAAGATCACGGTCGAAGATTTCCTGACCATGAGCTCCTTGCTCGAATGCGATGACGATAACCAGAATTCGCGCGGCAACGAAGAACGCATGTACCTGATCGAGGACTGGAGCCGCTTTGCCGCCGACCTGCCGATCCGCGGCTTTCCAGAATGGCAGCCGCGGCCCGAACAGTCGCCATATGGGCGTGCCTGGAGCTACTGCACGGCGGGCGTGACGCTGCTGGGGCCCCTGCTGGAAAAGGTGAGCGGCCAGAGCGTGCAGGATTTTGCGGCAGCCAATCTCTTTAAGCCGCTAGGCATCGACAAGGTGAAATGGCAATTCCAGCCCAAGGGCACGGCCATGACGGGCGGCGGCCTGCAGTTGCGCAGCGTTGACCTGATGAAGCTTGGCCAGCTCTATCTTGACGGCGGCCGCTGGGACGGCAAGCAGGTGATTCCGGCTGAATGGGTCAAGCGTTCCATCGCGCCGCATGCCAACGCGCGCGAGGGCATCGATTATGGCTACCTTTGGTGGCTGCAGACGTTTAAGGCCAACAACCGCGTAGTGCAGTCCTACGGCATGGCGGGTTCGGGCGGCAACAAAGTATTCGTGCTGCCGGAGCTGGATGCCGTGGTCGTGATCACTACGACCAATTTCCAGGTCCGCGATGCCCACCCGTTAAGTGAGAAGCTGCTGACAAACCTGATCATGCCCGCGCTCATGCGCTAGCGTTGGCTGGCTTCACATAGCCGTCGAATACGGGGCGCAGCTGGGGGCTGTTCATCACGCTGGCAGGTGTTACCGTCTCGCGCTGCCATGGGATGCTGCCGAAATACCAGACGCGCCAGAAGCCAAGCTTGGTGTCCGGATTTCGTGCCAGCATGGCGCTGAACGTTTCAACCTCACCGACGTTGATGCCGGTCGCCTCGTGTACGACTTCGTGGACGAAGCGAGAGCAGAATTGGCGGTTTGAGTGCAGGTCAAATCCCGTGTCGTAGAAGATTCCCAGGCGTTTCTGGGCGGCGCGCGCCAGGACCTGCTGCTGGGCCGCCGTTGGCGGTGAATTGAGGCGGCTGATTTCTACCCGCCCACCTTCGGAGCGATCAAGAAACCGTGACAGAGCGCCGCGTTTGGAGAGCGGGAATGTGCTTTCGGCGATAACCGGCTCGGCGCCGTCCGTCGCCACCACGATGCCGACGTGGTTAGTCCAGCTTCCCGTGGTTTCGGACACTTTGCGGAAAGGCAGGGCCGTCACCCGTATGAACACCAGGTCTCCGACCTGAAGCTGGCTGGCCAGTGCCGCCGTCGATATCTCTGGCAGTGGCGCCCCAGCAAAAGCGCACTGCGAAAACAGGGCGGCAACGAGCGTCAACAGGGCTGGCCGCAGCCGCGATTTGAACCACATGGTTTTGTCCTTGATGAATGTCCTGCAATGAAGTGTGGACAAGGCGCGCCTGCAATTGAAGCTTTATGTCAGGGAGGGCGAATTCATATTCGGCAGGTATCGGCATTCAATACCCGATTCCCCGCGCTATGGCATCATGCTGGCTTACGGAGGAAATCATGCAAGAGTATGACCGCATCAAGAACGTGCAATCCGCTGGCGCCATGGCGGCGTCGGTCTTGCCTCCTATTGCTGCCTGGCTGGCGGCGCGCTCCATCGCACGTGGACTGCCGGCGCCGGTCGTCGATTGCGGCGGCTACCGCGTTGACGTCAACTCTGCCGATGAAGTCCAGCGCTGGGTATTCCCCACCGTGACCGAGGACCTGGCCGCACTGGCGCGCAGCATCAGCCGTCCTGCATACATGGTCAAGGCCTGCGCGGCGCCAGAAGAGCTGCGCGCCGCCTTGCCGAACGGATGGCAGATCCACGCCCCCGGATATTTCATGGCCGGCCCGGACCTGCCGCATGCACGGCCCGCTTGCCCGCCTTCGTACACGGTCGAAACCAATTGCACAGGTGCGGTCACCGAGGTGCTGGTCTTGTCGGCAAACGGCGAACTGGCCGCCAGCGGCTACGCGGCGGAAACGGAGCACATATTCATTTACGACCGCATCGTCACTGCTCCCGAGCACCAGCGGCGCGGGCTGGGCCGGCTGCTCATGGCAACGCTGCGCGATGCGAAGCGGGGCGCCTCAACCCCGGAACGCCTGGTCGCCACCGAGGAGGGCCGCGCCCTCTACGAAGCGCTGGGCTGGCGTACGCTTTCGGCTTTTTCGACGGGATCTATCGCTGCATGAAAATCGGAATGCTCACCTGGGGCAGTCATGGAGACATCCGCCCCTTCCTCGCCCTTGCAGACGGCCTGCAGGCTGCCGGCCATGAAGTGCACCTGGTCGTTTTCAGTCTCGAAGCGGGCACTTACGACAAGGTGCAATCGGCGGCCGGCGCGAAGATCACCGTGCTCACGCCGCTCACCTTCAGCGCGGAACAGGCGCGGGCGGTAGGCCAGACTGCCTACAGCATCCGCGACCCGATGAAGCAGATGGCGGCGATCCTGCGCCTGGCGTTCGCACCGGCCGAAGATGCGATGTTCGAAGCGGCCCAGCGTCTGTGCGCCGAGTCGGACCTGCTGGTTGGCCATTATTTCGTGCACCCGCTGCAGGTGGCGGCGGAGCATGCCGGGCTGCCCTATGTCAGCGTGCTGCTGACGCATGCCGGGGTGCCGAGCGATTACGTCAATCCTACAGTGCTGTCGATGTTCGGCAAGGCTGGCAACCGGCTGATGTGGTGGCTGACGCGCACCCTGCTGAACCGCACCATGCGCCATTATCCGGACCGGCTGCGGCGCCAGCTCGGCATGCCGCCGATGCGCGACATCGTTTCGGAAGTATGGGTTTCGCCCTACCTTGCCCTGGTGGCGGTCAGCCCGCAGATTTGTGCACGCCAGCCGGATTGGCCGGATTCGGTCCAGGTCTGCGGCTTCCTGGATCGTCCCAACTGCGAACTGGAGGGCGTGCTGCCGCCAACGCTGTCGGCGTTCCTGGCAGCGGGCGAGGCGCCGGTCTATATGACCTTTGGCAGCTGGATGCCGAAGGATGTGGAGGGACAGACGACAGCCCTGCGCTTGCTGACGGAAGCAGCGCGCAAGGCGGACTGCCGTGCGATCATCCAGTGCGATGACTGGCAGGCTTGCGGCTTCAAAACGGACGGACGGGTCTTTTTTGTGCCAGG
>Ga0102587_1001859_pt1 | contig 13966 bp, 19 predicted proteins | sample AraplaF_Col_mTSA_FD_76853 | JGI IMG/M metagenome (GOLD analysis project Ga0102587, IMG submission 76853) | Arabidopsis root microbial communities from the University of North Carolina, USA - plate scrape MF_Col_mTSA (SPADES assembly) (version 2) | ecosystem: Host-associated > Plants > Roots >... | reverse complement strand
GATCCTGCCAAGGTTACGATCTTCGGCGAGAGCGCGGGCGGGGAATCGGTGTCGCGCCTGATGGCGTCGCCCGCCGCCAGGGCCCTGTTCGCGCGCGCGATCGTTGCTTCGGGTGGCGGCCGCGATGACTGGCCGACGCTTGCGGATGCACAAGCGAAGGGGCAGGCGTTCGGTGCCCGAGCAGGCGCAGCCGACGCTGCCGCCTTGCGCGCGCTGTCCGCCGACAAGGTTCTCGGCAGCCTTGCATTGATGAGCAAGGAAGAGGATCGCTATTCGGGGCCGATGACCGACGGGACGATCGTGCCCGCGGGGGCCGAGACGATCTTTGCCGAGGGTAAACAGGCGCGCATTCCCTATATCATCGGCAGCAACGATGATGAACTCGGCTTCATCCCTGCGCCGTTTCGCGCGATGGTCAACGGCCCGGTCGAAAAGTCGCTCGGTGCTTCCGCTGCTGCGGTGAAAGCCGCCTATGCGAGCGAGGATGAAGCGAACCGCCGGCTTGGCGGTGACGCGATCTTCGCCGAGCCGGCGCTCGCTTTCGGCCTGTTGCAGGCGCGCGCGGGGGTGCCGACCTTCCTCTATCGTTTCGGCTATGTCGCTGAAGGCCAGCGCAAGCCCGATGTCGGAGCCGTTCACGCGTCGGACGTCGCAATCCATTGCCTCGCCGTCGCTCGCGCCGGACACGCCGCTCTCCGCAACGGTGCATCGCCTGCTCGACGACACCGATGCCGCAATCGCGCGGCAGACCCTGCTCCAGGTCGCATCGCTTCCCGATCGCACCGATGCCAGCGGTCACCGCGTCGATCCCACGGTACCGCAGTGGAATTTCGAGATTCCGTTTGCGACGCCGCAAGGCACCGCGATGGCGCAGTTCGAGATCTCGCGCGACGGCGGCAATGAATCCGCCGATCCCGCCAAGCAAGCCTGGCGCGCGCGCTTCACGCTCAATGTCGAGCCGGCCGGCCCGGTGCATGCGTTGATCACGCTGAACGGCGACAAGACGTTCGTGCGGATGTGGGCGGAGCGGCCGGCGACCGCGCAGCAGCTCCGCGCCGGTATCGGTGAGCTCAACCAGGCCCTGGTGAGGGCCGAGCTCACGCCCGGCGACATCCTGGTTCGCGACGGCACGCCGCCGCAACCGGCACCGGCCCGCGCCGGCCACTTCCTGGATCGCGCCACATGAGCGATCCATCCAAGCTCGCGATCGCCCTGCACTACGAGAAGGGGTCTGGCGCGCCTGTCGTCGTCGCCAAGGGCAAGGGCACGATCGGCGAAAAGATCGTCGAGATCGCCAAGGCCCACGACATCCCGATCGAGGAAAACGAGGTCTTGGCCGGCGCGCTGTCCAAGGTCGAGCTCGGCGAGGAGATCCCGCCGGACCTCTACAGGGCCGTCGCCGAGGTCCTGGTGTTCGTGCTGCGGCTGTCGGGCCGGGGGCGGTAGGTCCTACCTGTCATCGTTTCACCATGGAGCGTCTGCATGGTCGCGGCCGCTTTCATCAGTCAATGGACATCGCTCTTGCTCACCCGCCGTTCCACTCTCGGCCTTCTTGCCGCATCTGCCATCCTGCCGCAGCGCGCGCTCGCCCACGTCGCGCCGCCGCGCAACGAGATCCGTGACAGTCTCGCAAAGCGCTTCACCGACCTCGGCACATCAGGCACCTTCGTCGGCTACAAGGTCGAGGATTATCTGGTCGTCGCCAGTGACAAGGAGCGCTCGGGCGAGGGCAGGCTCCCGGCCTCGACCTTCAAGATCGCGAATTCGTTGATCGCGCTCGAGACGGGCGTGGTCACTGACCCCGACAAGGACGTGTTTGCCTGGGATGGCGTGAAGCGTCCGATCGAGGCCTGGAACAAGGATCACACGCTGCGCAGCGCGATCGCTGTCAGCGCGGTGCCGGTTTATCAGGAGATCGCGCGGCGCATCGGGCAAGAGCGCATGCAGAAATATGTCGATGAGTTCGACTACGGCAATCGCGACATCGGCGGCGGCATCGACCAGTTCTGGCTCACGGGGGCCCTGCGCATCGATCCGGTCGAGCAGATCGATTTCGTCGACCGGCTGCGCCGCCGCGCGCTGCCGGTCAGCAAGCGCAGCCAGGATCTGGTCGCCGACATCCTGCCGGTGACCAAGGTGGGCGAGACCGTCATTCGCGCCAAGTCGGGCCTGCTCGGTGCGGAGCGCGGCGAGCCGTCGCTCGGCTGGATGGTCGGCTGGGCCGAGAAGGGCGAGGCGCACACGGTTTTCGCGCTCAACATGGATTGCAAGGAGCCGCGCCTCATCGGCGAGCGCATGCCGCTGACGCAGGCCTGCCTTACCGAGATCGGAGCGATCTAGCGAGCGCGCCTGCGTCTCTCTCAACGTCATTGCGAGAAGCTCGCGACAAAACTGCGAAGCAATTTTGCGCTGATGCGACGAAGCAATCCAGAGTCTTTCCGTTGAGGCAGTCTGGAGTGCTTCGCTGCGCTCGAAATGACGGGGCGGGCGGCGACGACGCTGCTCTCATGCCCCTAACCCAGCTTGAATAACGCCTGCAAGAACTCCTCCACCGCCTTGCGCGCCTCCGCGGCCGTCTTCGGATTGCCGCCGACATGCGGGTTCAGCTCGACGCAGGAATCCTTGTAGGTAAAGGGCGCATTGGTCTCCCCATTCATCAGCACGCCGCCGTCGCCCTCTTTGATACGGCAATTACGCACGGTCTGCGCATTGGCCGACACCGCAACGGTGCTGACGCCGAGCAGGCCGCTGTCGAATCCGTGCGCACTGTCAGGGTATTCGGTCAGCACCACGTCGCGGCCCGCGGCCTTGAGCCGTTCGACGAACGCCTTGCAGCTCTTGACGGGATTGTAGTCGTCGGGCGTGCCGTGGAAGATGCGGATCGGGCGCGCGGCGACCTCGCTATCGCCGACGTACGTCGTCGAGCAGTCCGGATAGAACGGGACGTATGCCGCGAACTGGATGCCCGACTTGTTCCAGAGCTTGTGGAAGCGCTCGAGGCTTGCATAGAGCGTCGCCTGTCCGCCGCGGGAAAAGCCCATCAGCACGATGCGATCAGGATCGACGCGCGGGTGCTTCGCCAGGATCTCCAGCGAACGGTAGATGTCGATGATCAGATTGAGCCGGCCGAGCAGCGCCTGGTTCGGCCCGACCACCGTCAGCCCGCGGCCGGTGAAGCCGTCGATCACGAAGGTCGAGATGCCCATGGCGTTGAAGGCGTGCACCCAGGCCTCGGTGGTGGCGCCGACGCCGCTGGATCCGTGCATCAGCACCACGACGGGGAGTTTGCCGGTGCCTTGCGCAACGCGGAATTCACCGGCGACCGTGACCGGCTTGCCGGCGGCGGCATCGCCGCTGAGGAATTGCTGGTCGGAGAGCGTGAGAGAGGCGATCGGATAGATCTCGGCGCGGGTGGCGACTTCCTTGGGCAGGGATTGCGCGTAAGCGAGCCCGGCGGAAGCGCAGAGCGCAATGAGCGTTGCAACGACGCGGAATGCCGTCGGCATCGGATCCTCCCTTGTGATTTTGCGGAAGTAGACCAACCAGCCTGCGCGCTGTCAATTTTGTCGCAGGGTTGACCTCAGCCCTTGTCGGCTTTCTTCGCCGTCAGCGCCTGGTCGATCGCAAAGCCGCCGATCTCGCTCATCGCCTGCGAGATCACGTCGCCCTTGCGGGCAAAGCCGGCGGAGAGGAAATCGAACTGCGTCCGCGCCAACCGCAGCACCTCGACCGGCACCGAGACCGCGGTCTCGTTGAAGCTGTCGACGGAGGCGCGCAAGGCATCCAGCTCGGTCGTGAGCTTGACGATATGGCTCTCGGCATTTTGCATCAGGCCGATCAGCTTGCCGCGCTCGGCATCGAAGGCGGCTCGTTCGGCGGCGGCTGCCGCGGTGACCTCGGCAAGCTGCGCCCGCAGCACGTCGATCTGCCCGACCATGGCGTCGGAGGCGAGCTCGGCCGCCTCGCGCAGCTCGGCGTTGCGCGTGCTCTCGTTCTGCTGCTCGTGATACAGCCGCTCGGCCGACATCGCCCGCTGGCCGAGCTGCTCGATCAGGCTCGCGGCGCGCAGCAGCATCTCGCCGTTCCGCCCCGACACCATGCTGGCCATGCGCCGCAGGAAGTCGATGGTTTCGGACGATGGCTTCGGCGGCAGGGGGACGACCGTCGCGGACATCTGAGATGATTGCGTGATGCTTGAGCCAATGACCATCGCCGTACCAACTGAGCTCACGCAACATTCGGCGCCTGATCGCGAGCTAGGAGCAAGCCTGAATCGGCTGGCCCGGTCAACCGGGCCGGGTCACCTAATTTGGTCAGCGCGCGGGGATCAGGCGCCCTCCTGCCGGCCGATCCGGCCGAGATGGGTGAAGCCGAACCCCGCGGAATATTTCAGGCCGTAGCCGAGCGCCCGGTCGATGCCGATATGGGCGAGCCAGATCAAGGCGATGGACAGGGTGAGCGGCGAGCCGAGGCCAAAGCCGAGAGTCAGCAGCGACACCGGCGCCATGTAGCTGTGGGCGGCGTTGTAGACCAGCGCGCCGAATTTGGCGTCGGACAGGTATGCCAGGAAGCTCAGATCGGGGACGAAAAAGAGAAGGGCAAAGACCAGCCAGGAGCCGTCCCAGGACCAGTAGAGCATCACCATCCCGATAAACAGGGTGAGGCCCTCCAGCCGCAGCAGGATGTTGACGCCGCCCGTCGCAGCACCCGTCTCGGTCGTTCCTTCGTCCATGCGCACCTCCCGGGCAAAACTCTGAAATCTCTCGCGCTTTTAGCCCGGACAGGGCAGCCCTGCGACGCCGAAAGGCGCTTCCCGGTCCGCAAAATGCCGTGTTAGAACCCCCGGCAAGCGTGGCTTAGTTAAATACTGGCGGGAGCAAATGAAACACATCCTGGACGCCCTTGAAGATCGTCGTGCCGGCGCAAAGCTCGGCGGCGGGGAGAAGCGCATCGAGGCGCAGCACGCTCGCGGCAAGCTGACCGCGCGCGAGCGCATCGAGCTCCTGCTCGACAAGGGATCGTTCGAGGAATTCGACATGTTCGTCGAGCACCGCTCCACCGAGTTCGGCATGGAGAAGAACAAGGTGCCCGGCGACGGCGTCGTCACGGGGTGGGGCACCGTCAACGGCCGCAAGACGTTCGTCTTCGCCAAGGATTTTACGGTGTTCGGCGGCTCGCTCTCGGAAACGCACGCGCTGAAAATTACAAAACTCCAGGACATGGCCATGAAGGCGAGGGCGCCCATCATCGGCCTCTATGACGCGGGCGGCGCGCGCATCCAGGAAGGTGTCGCCGCGCTCGCCGGTTATTCCTACGTGTTCCGCCGCAACGTGCTCGCCTCCGGCGTGATCCCGCAGATCTCCGTCATCATGGGCCCCTGCGCCGGCGGCGACGTCTATTCGCCGGCGATGACGGACTTCATCTTCATGGTGAAGAACACCAGCTACATGTTCGTCACCGGCCCCGACGTCGTGAAGACCGTGACCAACGAGGTCGTCACGGCCGAAGAGCTCGGCGGCGCCTCCGTGCACGCCACGCGCTCCTCGATCGCCGACGGCGCGTTCGAGAACGACGTCGAGACGCTGTTGCAGATGCGTCGCCTGATCGACTTCCTGCCGTCCAACAACACCGACGGCGTGCCGGAATGGCCGAGCTTCGACGATATCGGCCGGGTCGACATGTCGCTCGACACGCTGATCCCCGACAATCCGAACAAGCCCTACGACATGAAGGAGCTGATCCTGAAGGTCGTTGACGAGGGCGACTTCTTCGAGATCGCCGACATGTTCGCCAAGAACATCGTCACGGGCTTTGGCCGCATCGCGGGCCGCACGGTGGGCTTCGTCGCCAACCAGCCGATGGTGCTGGCCGGCGTGCTCGACAGCGATGCCTCTCGCAAGGCCGCGCGCTTTGTTCGTTTTTGTGATGCCTTCAACATCCCGATCGTCACCTTCGTCGACGTGCCGGGCTTCCTGCCCGGCACCGCGCAGGAATATGGCGGCCTGATCAAGCACGGCGCCAAGCTGCTGTTCGCCTATTCCCAGTGCACCGTGCCGCTGGTCACCATCATCACCCGCAAGGCCTATGGCGGCGCCTTCGACGTCATGGCCTCCAAGGAGATCGGCGCCGACATGAACTACGCCTGGCCGACCGCCCAGATCGCGGTGATGGGCGCCAAGGGCGCGGTCGAGATCATCTTCCGCAGCGACATCGGCGACCCCGACAAGATCGCCGCGCGCACCAAGGAATACGAAGACCGCTTCCTGTCCCCCTTCATCGCCGCCGAGCGCGGCTACATCGACGACGTCATCATGCCGCACTCGACGAGGAAGCGGATCGCGCGGGCGCTGGCGATGCTGAAGGACAAGAAGGTGGAAACGCCGGCGAAGAAGCACGACAATTTGCCGTTGTAGTGAGAGCCACTGTATCGGAAAGCCGAGCCCAAGGTTCAGTATTCAAATGCCGAAGATATTCCTTACTCGCTTTAGGGTCATGAATTACCGATCGTGCATAGATACTGAGGTAAAATTCGATCCTAAGATCACAGCGCTCATAGGCCCCAATGGCGCGGGCAAAACAAATCTGTTGCAGGCAGTTCTGTTGTTTGGTCAGCCAGGTGTGGCAAGGCGCCCAAAGGAACTGAATTCGCTAGAATGCAAAGTTGAGGCTGATTTCCTTCGTTCCGGTCGACCAGTCAAATATAGAGGCAGGGTGACCTACAGGTCGGGTACTGACAATCGGGACGAAGCTCTCTCTTTTGATGAGAGATGGAGCTTTCCGGAACGTAGGGCGCAGGAACGCGCGAAATGGATTAACATGGAGGATTTCCAGACCGTTCCTCACCGCAAGGATGGTCGACTACATTTTTCTATTCCCGCGGGACGCAAGTCGGAGATTCTTAGAGAGTCGGATATTTCGCGAGCCCTTAAAGCAGAATCTCAGATTGGCCCAATCAAGCGATGGGTGCGAATCTCAGGTGAAGTTGCAAACTTTACTTCTGAAATGAGCTATTATAGTGCCTCGCAATTTACGAATCCTGCCATTTGCGAAACGTCCTTCGAAATTGACGAAAAGGGAAGGCTTAGTCGGCCAGCGACACATAGAAATTGGGCGCATCTGAGATTTATGTATGATTTGTACATCTTCGCAAAGGAGCGACCAGACGCTTACGATCTCTTCCTGTCTTTCGTCGACAGGCGCGGGCTTAAGTTAGTCAACGAATTTCTATGGCGCTCGACTGAATTTCTATCCGAAACCCACGAAGTTAGAAGCGGGGGAAAAGTCGAACGCAAGAAGAAGAAGCGGATATTGATAATCCCAACAGTGAAGATTGGCTCGTCCAAACTATCCTTCAATCAGTTGTCCGAGGGAACGTTCAGGACATTGGCTTTGATCTTCTACGTAGTCTCGGACACAAACTCTCTTTTGTTGATTGAAGAGCCGGAAGTCTGTGTGCACCATGGTTTGCTTCGCAGCGTCGTAAGCATTTTAAAAGAGTTCAGCCGGACCAAGCAGATCATTTTCTCAACTCATTCGGAAGCGATTGTGGATAGTCTCGACCCGGAGCAGTTGCGCCTAGTTGCGCATTCTCCTAGGAGTGGTACGAAAGTGAAGGAGGTTTCAGAAGCCTTCTCTAAGGTGCAGCTCGATGCATTGAGAAGCTACCTAGCTACGACAGGGAGTTTGGGAGAATTTTGGAGAAGTAGCGGATTCGACTAGATGAGCAAGAAAGTCGGAATAATTGCCGAAGATAAGAGCGACGTTGCCGCAATTAAGATATTGATCCATCGCTTAGGCGCAACCCCAATTGGCCAGCCGCTCGGCGCGGGCGATCTGTCGCTTGAGATATTCGATGCGGACCATGGGTCACCTTTTGATTGCTTCCGTCCGGTGCTGGCGACTGTAGGCCGGGCGTGGGATTGATTATGTGATGTGCATCACGTTCCACGGGCTTTATCCGCCGCGGCGAAATGCGCCATCTGGTCCGCGTGGGCCTTGGCGAACGCCGGGCGGCCGGTGGCGCGCGCGACGTAGGCGCGGCAGGCAGGACTGTCCGTGAGACCGTCGAACTTATCGACGACGCGCAGCACGTCCGACATCAGGATGTCGGCGACGGAGAAGGAGCCCGCCAGCCATTCGCGCCCCGCCAGCACCGGCTCGAGGTGCTTGAGGCGGAGCTTGAGGAAGTCATCCACGAATTTCCACGCCGCCGTGTCGGTCGGATGGCCCATGAACTTCGACATGGTCCAGGGCAGGCTCGCCATCTCCACCGAATTGAGCGCCGCGAACACCCATTGCGTCGCTTCAGTGCGGCCGTGCGGGTCGGTGGGCATCAGCTTGGGGCTACGCTCGCCGAGATGCAGCAGGATCGCGCCGGTCTCGAAGATCGAGAGGTCGCCGTCGGTCAGCCACGGCACCTGGCCGAACGGCTGGTGCGCGAGATGCGCAGGCCCGCGGTCGTCGAACGGCGCGCTGGCGACGCGATAGGGCAGTGCGGCTTCTTCCAGCGCCCAGCGCACGCGGAGGTCGCGAACGAAGCCTCGCGGCGCTTCGGGAACCCAATTGAAGGTGGTCAGGGTGAGGTCGGCCATTTGCTGTCTCCGTGTCCTGGTTCGAAACAGAGGACGAGCGGAGGGCGTCCGTTCCGACACCGGCGCCAACTTTTTTGTCGCCGGCGGCTGAAGCGGATAGTCTCGCGCCCAACAACAGGAGGAAACAAGATGCCGGCAGCCTTCTTCGTCGTCCGCGCCATTGTCCCCGACGCCGGAAAGCGCGCCGCCTTCGACAGATGGTACGAGACGGAACATGTGCCCGACGCGGTGAAGGCGTTCGGCGTCAGCAAGGCGTGGCGGTTCTGGAGCCTCGATGATCCCTCGCTGCACCAGGCGATGTATCAGTTCGACGACGAGGCCAAGCTCGCGGCGATGCTGAAGGGGGACGCGCTGCAGACGCTCGTCGCCGATTTCGAGCGCGACTGGCCTGACGTGAAGCGCGCGCGCGAGACGCTGGTGCTGGCGCAGGAGTTTGCGAAGTAGGGCGCAGCGAATGTCCGCTTCGCACGAATCTGAACATACGATTCAGCTTCGGTTCATGTCATGACCGCGACACTTCCTCTGCATCACTTGCTGAGAGATCCAAGAGGAAGAAGCCATGGAGCGTCGGAACTTTCTAAAACTCGCATTGGGGGTGACGGCGGGCGCCGCCGCCTTCGCCGCGACCGCGCAGGCCGCGCCGCTGCCCCCGCAGCCGGTCGTCGACCCCGCCCGCATGCCGCAAGCCAATCCCGACGCTCATCCGGCCGTCACCACCAGCGAGGAAGCCGCGCAGCTGACGCCGGAGCAGGTGCACTGGCACGGCCACCACCGCCACTGGGGCTGGCATCGCCGTCATTGGCGCCGGCATCACCGTCGCTGGCACCGCCGCCATCACTGGTGAGCCGGCCGCAGCGCGCGAACTCGACGGGGATCGCAGCCAGCGGTCCCCGTTTCGATTCGGAAGCGGCTTCGATTTCGCAGCCGAACCGTCGGCGGCCCTGAAACGAAAATGGCCGCGCAGGCTTTCGCCGCGCGGCCATTTTGCCATCAGGAGAGATCAGAACGGACGGCAGCGGCCGGCGTACCAGCGGAAGCCATAGGGGCAGACGCGCGCGCGGGGCACGACGACGACCGGCGGGGCTACATACACAGGAGCCGGGCGCACCACGACCGCGCCGCCCATCGGACGGCAATGCCCATAGGGACCGCGATAGAACCCGCGGCCGCAGCCGTCAGCGGCGCTGGCCGCTTCGGTGAAACCGACGACAGCGCTGGCGAGCATGGCGGCAGCGAACAGGTATTTCATTTGATCTTCCTTCTCGTCCTGGGGAGCAAGTCTTTGGGAGTGGTGCTTGCGGCGCACAATGAATCAAAAGACACGATTCGACATGTCAAATCTTGCAACACATCGAGCCGGCGCGATCCAAACCTGCCAATCATGACCTGAATGCGGCATGAACGTTCGCCGCATACGGCCTGGGGCGACAGAAGCCGGCGCGGGCGGACGGGAAGCCGGCACGAGCTTCCGGCCCTTCAGGAAGCCGATAGGACCGGCGTCCGCGAGCGGTCGAAGCGCGGTCAGTCCTTGCCCTTGCCGAACAGCGCGGCAAACTGCTTTTCGCCGGCGCGGGTGAAGTTCACGACGCGGCTGCCGGGGGTTGCGTCGCGCGCCGCCCATTTCAGCTCGGCGAAGCGCTGCATCATGGCGGCCCCCAGCGTGCCGGCGAGGTGATGCCGCCGCTCGCTCCAGTCGAGGCAGGCCTTGCACACCGGCCGGCGCGGGTGGGTCAGCATGTCGGGCGAGATCTGCAGGTGCCTGGCGAGAAAGCGCTCTCCCTCGGCGGTCAGCTCGATGTCCTGCTTCTTCTGCCGGATCAGATTCCGCTCCCGCAGGGAATCGAGCATCTGCACGCCGAGATCGCCGGCGAGATGGTCGTAGCAGATCCGCGCGCGCCGCAGCGCCGGATCCTTCGGCCCGGTGCGCACCCGCATGTGGCCGGTCCGCGCGGCAAGGCCCGCAAGTCCCTCAAGCACGCCGGCAACGTCGTCGTCGGTGAGGCGATAGTAGCGGTGGCGGCCCTGCTTCTCCGGCTCGACCAGCCCGCCAGCCTCGAGCTTGGCCAGATGCGAGCTCGCGGTCTGCGGCGTGATGCCGGCCTCCTGCGCCAGCTCGCTCGCCGTCAGCGCGCGTCCGTTCATCAGCGCGGTGAGCATGTTGGCGCGGGCGGGGTCGCCGACCAGCGAGGCGACCAGGGCGATGTCGGGTCCGGATTTCATGCTTCGATGGTAGCCGAAGCATTATCGCAGGGCAAGCCGCTATTCCTTTGACACGTCGTCCTCGTGAGACGCGCAGCAGGAGCCGTCATGTCCGTCACCGTCTTCATCCGATACCAGATCGATCCCTTCAAGCGCGCGCAGTTCGAGGAATATGCCAAGCGCTGGCTCACAATCATTCCGCGCTGCGGTGGCCGGTTGATCGGCTATTTCATGCCGCATGAGGGCACCAACAACATCGCCTTCGGCCTGATCTCCTTCGAAAGTCTCGCGGACTATGAATCGTACCGCAAGACATTGCGCGCGGATTTCGACGGTGTGGCCAACTTCAACTTTGCCGAGGCGGAGAAATTCATCCTTGCGGAAGAGCGCACGTTCCTGCGCCAAGTGGTCCTGTAGGTGGTAAGATAGCTCACCACTGAAGAGGAGATGCCTATGATCGCCGTGATCTTCGAGGTCTGGCCCAAGACCGAACACCGCCAGGCTTATTTCGACCTCGCCGCCGATCTGAAGCCGATGCTGCAAACCATCGACGGCTTCATCTCGGTGGAGCGTTTCGAGAGTCTGACCGAGAAGGGCAAGATCCTGTCGCTGTCGTTCTGGCGGGACGAGGCGGCGGTTGCTGCCTGGCGCAACACGATGGAGCACCGCCGCACCCAGGCCAAGGGCCGCGGACAGATCTTCGCCGACTATCATCTGCGTATCGCCAGCGTGGTCAGGGACTACGGCATGAAAGATCGCGAACAGGCGCCGAAGGACAGCCGCGCCGTGCACGATGCGCACTAGCGATCGCACATAGGCGCGCCTATCTCTGCGCGGCCATCAAGGGAGAGAAACATGCACGTGACAACTGCTGACAAGCGCGCCGCGTTCAAGAAGATGCACGAGAGCGGGTGCTTCATCCTGCCCAATCCGGTCGACGTCGGCAGCGCCAAGGCGTTGCAGCATCTCGGTTTCAAGGCGCTCGCCTCGTCGAGCGCGGGCTTTGCCTGGACCATCGGCAAGGCCGACAATCACGTCACCGTCGAGGACGTCTGTCAGCATCTGGCAGCATTGAGCTCGGCGGTCGACATTCCCGTCAACGCGGATTTCGAGGGCGGCTTCGCGGTCGAGCCGGACAGGGTCGCGGACAATGTCGAGCGCTGCGTGCGCACCGGCGTTGCCGGCCTCTCGATCGAGGATTCCACCGGTGACAAGGACAAGCCGATCTACGAGCGCGCGCTCGCGGTCGAGCGCATCAAGGCCTCGCGCAAGGCGATCGGCGACAGCGGCACGCTGCTGGTCGGCCGCTGTGAAGCCTATCTATGGGGCGTGAGCGATCTCAAGCTCGTCATCGACCGGCTCACCGCCTATGCCGACGCCGGGGCGGATTGCCTTTATGCGCCGGGCCTGAAGACCCGCGAGGACATCGCTGCCGTGGTGAAGGCTGTCGCACCAAAGCCGTTCAACCTGCTGATCGGCGCGTCCGGCCTGTCGCTGAAAGAGGCCGAAGATCTCGGCGTCCGCCGGATCAGCGTCGGCGGCTCGCTCGCCCGCGCCGCCTGGGGCGGCTTCATGCGCGCGGCAAAGGAGATGGCGGAGAAGGGTACATTCACCGAGCTCGGCGGCGGCTATCCCGGCGGTGAGCTCAACAAGATGTTCAGCTAGCAAACGAAGAGCGGCGAGACATTGTCCCGCCGCTCTCACGTCTCATTGCGAATTCTTACTTCGTGCCGTCAGACGGCGTCTGCGTATCCGGCGCCGGCTTTGCGGCAGGCGTATCCGGAGCCGGGGCGGCCGGCTTGCTCGGCGCAGCACCCGTGGTCACGCCGGGCTCGGTGTTGTTACGCGGCGTCACGTCACGCATGCCGGGAGGTGCCGCGGGATTGGTCGCCGGCGCCTGCTGGGCGGTTTGCGTTGCCGGCGGATTGCTGGCCTGGTTGGTCGTGCTGGTATTGTTCAGGCCGTAGAACACGGCACCCAGCACCAGTGCGATCGCAACGGCGAACAACGCAACCTTGCCGCTGGAGGCGGGGCCTTCACCAAGCTCGGGATCGGCCTGAAGGTCGGCATCCCGGCGCGCCGTGCGAAGATACTCATCGTCGGCGAGGTTCGGGCGATACGGATCGTTGGGAAAACGGTCGTCAGCCATCGATTAGGTCTCCTCGGTTAAGACGCCGGGACAACCCTCAGGTGCGAGATTCTGTTCCGCGCCTCCTATCCTTTCGTCGCATGTTGCTCTCATGGCGGGAATCGGGAACCTGTTGATTCCCGGGAACCCCGCGCGAGTTCCATGGCTGCGATGAGGAACAAGCCCGAGAACGAGCCCAAGGGAATGAGCAATGTGGAGCCTGCCGCCGACCGATAGCGTGCTGCATTTCCTGTCCCTGGTCGCGATTGCCGCGCAGGGCATGACGGCCGCGCTCGCCGCCGGGCGCCGCAGCATGGACTGGTTAGGAGTGTGCTTCCTCGGATGCATCACCGCGCTCGGCGGCGGCACGCTACGCGATCTCTTCCTCGGACATTATCCGCTGGCCTGGGTGCAAAACCCGACCTATCTCGCGCTGGCCGGCGGCGCCGCTTTCCTCACCATCCTGTTCGCGCGCCTCGTGCACCGACTGAAGGTCGCGTTCATCGTGCTCGACGCCATCGGCCTCGTCGTCTTCACCATGACCGGCTGCGATATTGCCTGGCAGATGGATGCCTCGCTGTCGATCGTGATCGTCTCCGGCATGGTGACGGGCTGCGCCGGCGGCGTGCTGCGCGACGTGCTCTGCAACGACGTGCCGCTGCTGTTTCGCTCGGAGCTCTACGCCACCGTTTCGGCGGCCACCGGCCTGTTCTATGCCACCGCCTTCGGTTTCAATCTCAACGCCGAGCTCTGGACCATCTTGACGTTCGTGCTCGGCATCAGCTTTCGCCTGCTGGCGGTCCGCTACAAATGGGAGATGCCGAAATTCGTCTTCACGGGGGATGAGGAATAGCGCTTGCTTCGCTCCGCTCTATCCACATCGTCATTGCGAGCGCAGCGAAGCAATCCAGAATCTTTCCGCGGAGACAGCCTGGATTGCTTCGTCGCTTCGCTCCTCGCAATGACGATGTAGAGAGACCTGCGCTCGCAATGACGGAGTGTGAGGCTACGGCTCGCTCAACTCTCGTGTCCCGGCGCGGCGCAGCGC
>Ga0102587_1001853_pt1 | contig 13993 bp, 8 predicted proteins | sample AraplaF_Col_mTSA_FD_76853 | JGI IMG/M metagenome (GOLD analysis project Ga0102587, IMG submission 76853) | Arabidopsis root microbial communities from the University of North Carolina, USA - plate scrape MF_Col_mTSA (SPADES assembly) (version 2) | ecosystem: Host-associated > Plants > Roots >... | reverse complement strand
CACCTGCGCTGGAATGGCGGATGATCAAGACGTCCGGCCGCATCGCGTTCAGCGTCATCGCCGTGTCGATCAGCGTCTCGCCCTTCTTCACTGAGGAATTGCCGACCGACATGTTCATGACGTCGGCGCCGAGGCGTTTGCCGGCAAGTTCGAAGGAGGCCTGTGTGCGCGTCGATGCCTCGAAGAAGAGATTGATCTGCGTCAGTCCCCGAAGGGTCGACGTCTTCTTCTCTCGCTGGCGACTGATCTTGACGGCTTCGTCGGCCTTGTCGAGAAGATAGGTAATATCCTGCTCGGTGAGGCCCTTGATGCCAATGAGGTGGCGGTGGGGGAAAAAGACCATGACCCTGCCTCTTATTGTCTTCGCGGGGTCTATAAAGAGTGCGGGGGGAAGGGGCAAGCGTGTGCTATGCGCAAATCCCTACGTTCCCCATGCATTTTCCGTCGAATCCCGCTACTGCATGATTCCTTAAATCGGAATCGATTTAAGGATAAAATTATGCAGCAATTTAAAGTGCTACAGCGTCCTTTGCGCGTCTGAAAAGACGCGCGGCGCTGTAGAGCAGAAATCTGCGAATCATGAACTTCCGGTTTCCTTTTGCCGGGCTCTTGAAATAGAAGCGAATAATGACCGCCGCAAACCGGACTGAAGCCAAACTCGCCGAACTCAACCAGCCGAGCCTCTGGTCGGGAATCAACGCCTATCGATCCGATCCGCTGATCGTTGATCTGACCTCCACGCTGCCGCGCACCATCCGCGATGACCTTGAAAACATGGGCCGTTACGTGACCTCGCCCGAGGCCCAGGAACTGGCGCGCATGGCAAACCAGGGCACGCCGCAGCTTCGCACCCACGGTCCGCGCGGCGAGCGTCTGGATATTGTCGAATTCCACCCCGCCTGGCATGCGCTGATGCGCCGTTCCATGGCTTCGGGCCTGCATTCCTCCGTCTGGGATCCGCAGGCCGATACCGAGGCCAAGGACCAGTCCCACCACATTCGCGCGGCTCGTTTCTATCTGACGGCACAGCTCGAATCCGGCCATCTCTGCCCACTAACGATGACGAGCGCATCCGTTGCCGCTCTCTCGGCCTCGCCGGCCGTGCAGAAGGATTGGGCGCCGAAGATCCTGTCGCGCAAATATGACTCGTCCAATCGTCCGGCCATGCAGAAATCGGCCGTGACGATCGGCATGGGCATGACGGAAAAACAGGGCGGCACGGATGTGCGCGCCAACAAGACCGCAGCCGAAAAGGTGAGCGAGGGCATTTACCGCCTCTCCGGCCACAAGTGGTTCATGTCCGCGCCGATGAGCGACGCCTTCATCATGCTGGCGCAGACCAAGGAGGGCATGGGCTGCTTCCTGGTGCCGCGCCTGCTGGAGGATGGTTCTGCCAACGGCTTGCAGTTCCAGCGCCTGAAGGACAAGATTGGCAATCGCTCCAATGCCTCATCCGAAGTGGAGTTCACCGATACGTTCGGCTTCCTGCTCGGTGGCCCCGATGCCGGCATCCGAACCATTCTCGATATGGTGACGCTGACACGCCTCGATTGTGCGCTGGCCTCTTCCGGCATCATGCGCGCCTCGCTGGCTGAAGCCGTGCATCATACACGCGGTCGCAGCGTCTTCGGCAAGATGCTGGTCAACCAGCCGATCATGACACGTGTGCTCGCCGATATGGCGCTCGATGTGGCCGCGGCCACGGCCCTCTCTTTCCGTCTGGCCGATGCCTTCGACAAGGCGCGCGGCAATGCGGAAGATGCCGCCTATGCCCGCGTCATGACGCCGGTCGCCAAATACTGGTGCTGCAAGATCGCCCCGTCGCTGATCTATGAGGCGATGGAATGCATCGGCGGTAGCGGCTACATCGAAGAGCGCCCGATCGCCCGCCATTATCGCGAGGCCCCGGTCAATGCGATCTGGGAAGGTTCGGGCAATGTCATGGCGCTGGACGTGCTGCGTGTGCTGAACCGCGGCAAGGATCTGTTCGAGACGGTCTTCGCAGGCCTTGCGCGCGATCTCGGCCCGGCCGGCAAGAAGACGATCGACGTGCTGCGTGCGGCGATCGCGCTCTGCGAACAGGACGAGGGTGCGGCCCGCCTGCTGGTCGAGCAATTGGCGCTTGCAGCCGGCGCCGCCGAGCTCTACCGCCTCGGGGCAGGGCGCATTGCCGATGCTTTCATCGAGACCCGTCTTGCCGGGGGCTGGCGCTCGACCTACGGCATGCTCGATTCCCGCTTTGATGCGAGCTACATCGTCGACCTGCTTTATCCGCCAGCTGCGTAGCGCAGCCGTTTCGCAATGCGCAGGGGGACGATCTCGGTGAGATCTACGCCATTTCGCTTGCGATGCGTGACGGTGGGCAGGATGCGAGCCATCTCTATAGCAAGCTTCTGGAGCAGTGGGTGTCGCAGGCCCAAAAGGGCAGCGTGTGCTGCATTCGTCCCGGCATCAAAGCCGCCAATCAGGGCGGTCTGCGCTTCTGATCTTTGCGGGGCTTCGTGCGCCTGCTCCCACCGCTCGTCTCGCCCTCGGAAACCACAGCCTGGTTCGGCCGTACGCCCACTGCATAATTTCATCCTCAAATCGGAATCGATTTGAGGATGAAATTATGCAGCAATTCAAAGTGCTACAGCATCCTTTGCGCGTCTGAAAAGACGCGCGGCGCTGTAGGCTGAACTTCGTCCAACCGGCAGCGGGCTGAACGCTTTCATTCAATGGCATAAAAAAATCCGGCCGCGTCACCGCAGCCGGATCATGTCACTTATTCCCGAAAATAAGCTTTCAGAAGAAGCCGCGGCGCTGCCACCAGCCAGCCTTCTTCGGCTTGCCTTCGCCTTCAGCCTCTGCGCTGTCGGTACGGTTCGAGGTGACCGTCGGTTCGGAGGACGAGATGTTGGAGCCGCGGTTGGCGCGAACGGGCTTTGCCTCGTCCTGCGCCGGCGCTGCGAGATCCGCAGAGGCTTCCGCTGCTTCCGGCTCGGCTTCGGCAACAGGCGCTTCGGCGACGGGGGTTTCAATGACGGGCTCTTCGACCGGCGAGGGGGCGGCGGCCTTACGGCGACCACGGCCGCGTGCCGGCTTGACTACTTCGGCAACGCTTTCGCTGGCAGCCGCTGCGGGCTGGCCGTTGTTGGTTTCGGCTGCGACGACTTCGACCACCTCAACCTCGGTCGCAGAGGTCTCTTCAGCTACGCTGTCATCGTCTTCGTCCGGGCTGCCGTCTTCGGAAGCTGCGCCCTCAGCGCCTTCCTCACCACGGTTACGGCGGCCGCCACGCTTGCCGCGACGGCGGCGCTTGCGGCGCTGGGAGTCATCACCTTCGGCGCGGGTCTCTGCGGCACCTTCGGCGGCATCGCTGTCGCCTTCGCTGCCGTCGTCCTCGCCCTCATCGCTATCGTCAGCCTCGTCGGAGACGGCATCGGCAGCGACCTGCTGCTCGGCGCTGCCGTTGCGGCCACGGCGACGGCGACGGCGCTTGCGTTTACGTCCACCTTCGCCTTCGCTCTCTGCACGAGCGGCAGCAGCGGGCTTTTCTTCCAGCTCTTCGTCTTCTTCCTCGTCATGCTCGATGACGACATCGTCATCATCGTCATCGGGAATGGCCGCGAAGTTGAAGAGGCTTTCGATCTTGACCGGGTTTTCGACCGGCTCGCCGCGATCGATCGCGAAGTGCTGCGCACCGACCGAGCCATCCGCATCGATGATGATCGCCACGCCGAAGCGGGCTTCGTAATCGACGATCGTCTGGCGCTTGTGGTTGAGCAGATAGAGCGCGATATCGGGCGTCGTGCGTACGGTGATGTTGTGCGTCGTGTTCTTGAGCAGATATTCCTCGATACCGCGCAGGACATGCAGGGCAACGGAGGACTGCGAACGGACGTGGCCGGTGCCGCCGCAATGCGAGCAGACCTGCGTCGTCGATTCAAGAACGGAAGCGCGGATGCGCTGGCGCGACATTTCCAGAAGGCCGAAATGCGAGATGCGGCCGACCTGGATGCGGGCGCGGTCGTTCTTCAGGCATTCCTTCAGCTTCTTCTCGACAGCGCGATTGTTGCGCTTCTCTTCCATGTCGATGAAGTCGATGACGATAAGGCCCGCAAGGTCGCGCAGGCGAAGCTGGCGGGCGACTTCGTCCGCTGCCTCGAGATTCGTCTGAAGAGCCGTATCCTCGATCGAGTGCTCGCGGGTCGAGCGACCGGAGTTGACGTCGATCGAAACCAGCGCTTCGGTCTGGTTCATGATCAGGTAACCGCCGGACTTCAGTGTCACCTGCGGCTGCAGCATGCGGTCGAGCTGCGCCTCGATGCCGGAGCGCGAGAAGATCGGATGGATGTCGCGGTAGGGCTGGACCACCTTGGCATGGCTCGGCATCAGCATCTTCATGAAGTCTTTCGCTTCACGATAGCCTTCTTCGCCGGAGACGATGACTTCGCTGATATCCTTGTTGTAGAGGTCGCGGATCGAGCGCTTGATGAGCGAGCCTTCCTCGTAGACGAGGCAGGGAGCGGTGGAAGCGAGCGTCAGCGTGCGGACGTTCTCCCACAAGCGCATCAGATATTCGAAGTCGCGCTTCACCTCGACCTTGGTGCGGTTTGCGCCGGCGGTACGCAGGATCACGCCCATGCCCTGCGGAACTTCCAGCATGCGGGCGATTTCTTTCAGCCGCTTGCGGTCCTGTGGGTTGGTGATCTTGCGGGAAATGCCACCGCCACGCGCCGTGTTCGGCATCAGAACCGAATAGCGGCCTGCAAGCGAGAGATAGGTCGTGAGAGCCGCGCCCTTGTTGCCGCGCTCTTCCTTGGCAACCTGCACCAGCAGGATCTGGCGGCGCTTAATGACTTCCTGGATACGGTACTGTTTGCGCGGCTTGCGCTGCACGCGGTCCGGAACCTCTTCCATCGCATCTTCGGCGCCGACCGATTCGATGACTTCCTCTTCGCCGTGGTCGTCATCGTCGTCATCATCGTCGTGACGACGCTTGGAAACGTCTACGTCTTCGGAAATGGCGTCCGTTTCGACCATCGCGGCCATTTCACCGCCGGCCGAGCCTTCGTCGTCGTTATCGGCAACCGATGCTTCCGGCGCCGCAGTTTCCTCGGCGACAGGGTCGGCAATCTTCTTGCGGCTGCGGCGGGCGCGTGGCTTCTTGGCGGGCGCCTCTTCGGCAACGGGTGCTGCCTCTGCTGGTGCCGCTTCATCCGCTGCTGCGACTTCGGGCTGTTCGACCGGAACGATGCCGATATCGGGCTGATCCTGCGTCGAGAGATCGACGACAGGAGCCGTCTCGACATGCTCGACATCCTCGTCGCGGCGATGCTCTTCGGCTTCGGCGCGAAGCAGGGCCTGACGGTCGGCAAGCGGAATCTGGTAATAGTCGGGATGGATTTCGGCAAAGGCCAGGAAGCCGTGCCGGTTGCCGCCGTAATCGACGAAAGCCGCCTGCAGCGAGGGCTCGACCCTCGTTACCTTTGCAAGATAGATGTTGCCGCGAATCTGCTTCTTGTGCTGCGACTCAAAGTCAAATTCTTCTATGCGGTTCCCGCGAACGACAACGACGCGCGTCTCTTCCTCGTGAGACGCATCGATAAGCATTTTGTCTGCCATGTAAGCTGAGCTCCTCGGCGAGGCCGCGAGAGCGCATTCCCGACTGCTGTTGACACAGAAAGAATGCGGTCCGCCGTGGCCGCGCCGGATAATGAAAGTCGCGATTGGTGCGAGGGAGAAGGCAGCAGCCAGACCGCAGCCGGAACCATTTCGCTCCGGGGCCTGTACACTTCAGATAAAACCTGCTGCGAAACCATCAACAACCAAGCGTGATCGACAATGACGAAGACCCATTTCGGGTCCGATGAGTTTGCTCCCTGAGAGCGTGGTGGCTGATCCACCGATGAAATCCCAGCATGAAGCCGGAAAATCAGGATCCAGTTCTCGGGTGGAAATGCATTCGACGGCGGACGATTACCGGTTGTGGCGCCAGGTCCGGGGGCCGGCTGGCTGCCTCGCGGCGACTCTATCCCGTCAACACTTCTACCCTAAAATTTGTTGTATGTTTTCTCTGTCACAATAGCAAGGGAAAAGCCAAATGTGCCATAATATTGATGGATTTCGTATCGCATAAACTTCTGGGGGATAAGCGATCCTGATTCGCGGGTCGGTGTATGCGCGCTCGCCTCTGGCGGGAGTGCGCCGGGGCGACGTAGGGTCCATCGCAGTAATAAATAGGGTGTGGCGGGCTATTGTTTAAGAGGTTTTGGGTCGCGGCGGGGTTGTCCGCAGGGCGAAAACTGGGTTTTGCGGCGTGGCTTTGCGCCTTCGCGGCGCTTTGCACGGTTCCGGGCAGCGCAGCCGGTGCGAAGGATTCCCTGCTGGCTTATGGAGCACGCATCGTCGGCGACGACGCCAGAACCCGCATCGTCATCGATTTCGACCGCGAGCCGCGTTTCTCCGTCCACTACATCGCCAATCCGGAGCGTATCGTCGTCGACCTGCCGGCGACGGCCTTCGGTTTCCCGGCCAAAGACCTCGAAGCCCGCGGCCTCTTCAAGGACATCCGCTACGGTGCCATGGACGAGGGGAGCGCCCGCATCGTATTGACGGCGGCACGCCCGGTCCAACTCGCGCTGGCCAAGGTGCAGACGGATGAGAGCGGCAGCGGTCACCGGCTGGTGCTCGATGCCGAGATGATCGACAAACAGAAATTCGCCGAACTGGTGAAGACCCAGTCCTGGACCGATCAGGCCAATGCAGCGCAGATGACGAGCGCCATTCCCCAGCCGGAGAAGACCGCACCGGGAGATTTCGTCATTGCCGTCGATGCCGGCCACGGCGGTATCGACACAGGCGCCATCGGCGTCGATACGAAGACCGAGGAAAAGCAACTGACGCTTGCCTTCGCCAAGGCGCTCGCCGACCGCCTGAACAAGGAGCCGGGCATCAAGGCCTTCCTGACGCGCGACGGTGACGAGTTCCTTTCACTCTCGCAGCGCGTGCTCATCGCCCGGCAGAACCACGCCGGTCTCTTCATTTCCCTGCATGCCGATACGCTGAAGCAGAAGGATATTCGCGGTGCGACCGTCTACACGATTTCCGACAAGGCCTCGGACAAGCTCGCCGCCGATCTCGCCGAACGCGAAAATCTATCCGACCAGATCGCCGGCAAGGAAACGGTCGCCGAGCCGCCGGAAGTCGCCGATATCCTTCTCGACCTGACGCGGCGCGAGACACAGGCTTTCTCGATCTCGCTCGCTGAAAGCGTACTCGCTTCCTTCAAGGATCAGGTCAGCACGATCAACAATCCGCACCGTCATGCAGGCTTTCGTGTGCTGCAGGCGCCGGACGTTCCCTCGATCCTGCTCGAACTCGGCTTCCTCTCCAACGTCGATGACGAGAAGCTTCTGCTCGATGAGGGCTGGCGCGGAAAGATGACCGATCTTCTGACCGATGCGGTGAAGCGTTACCGCGCGAGCCTTATGGCCAACGGCGGCTAAACCAGGCGTTGCCCGGAAGCGACACCCAGGCCTAAACCGGACCTCTTGCAGGAAAGGAAAGGGAAAGTGGTGGGACGAGCCCTATTTTGCTCACATTCACGCCGTTACTCCGGTCTATATGTTTCGCACATATGTGAGACGGAATCGTCTTGTGGCGCCAACGCGCATGGAGTAAGCCGCGCAACGTGCAAACCAGCATCGCCTATGCGATTGTAGCGGCTGCGCCGATCAGAGATTAGAAGTACCGGTAGCTGAAAATATGGTTAGACTTCTTGGATATTTCTTCGGAATAGCGTGCGTCGGTTTCCTGGGCGCTGCGGCTGTCGTCGCCGTCTATCTTGGCAGCGTCACGAAGGATCTTCCGGACTATGCTGTATTGAGCAGCTATGAGCCGCCGGTCACGACGCGAGTCCATGCCGGCAACGGCGCGCTGATGGCCGAATATGCCAAGCAGCGGCGCTTGTTCCTGCCGATCCAGGCCGTGCCCGACCGCGTGAAGGCGGCCTTCCTTTCGGCCGAAGACAAGAATTTCTACCAGCATCCGGGTATCGATATCACTGGTTTCATGCGCGCGGTGGTTGCCTATCTGACCGGCGGTCCGACGCAGGGCGGTTCGACCATCACCCAGCAGGTGGCCAAGAACTTCCTGCTGTCGAGCGAACAGACCATGGAGCGTAAGGCCAAGGAAGCGATCCTTTCCTTCCGCATCGAGCAGGCCTACAGCAAGGACAAGATTCTCGAGCTTTATCTGAACGAGATTTTCTTCGGCCTGAATTCCTATGGCGTTGCCAGCGCTTCCCTGACCTATTTCAATAAGTCCGTCAGTGAACTGACCATTGCCGAGGCGGCCTATCTCGCCTCGCTGCCGAAGGGGCCGGCCAACTACCATCCGTTCCGCCATCCCGATGCCGCCGTCACGCGCCGTAACTGGGTCATCGATCGCATGGTCGAAAATGGCTATGTAAGCCAGAGCGATGGCGAGGACGCCAAGAAGCAGCCGCTCGGCGTTACCGCCCGCAACAGCGGCTCATCTCTTTTTGCCTCCGATTATTTCGCCGAAGCCGTCCGTCGCCAGCTCATCGACCAGTATGGCGAAAAGGCGCTCTATGAAGGCGGTCTTTCGGTGCGCACTTCCCTCGATCCGCAGATGCAGCTCGAGGCCAGGAAGGCGCTGCAGGACGGCTTGATCACCTATGACGAGCGTCGCGGTTTCCACGGTCCGATCAAGCAGATCAGCACGTCTGGCGACTGGGGTCCGGCGCTCGCCGAAGTACCCGCTCTCTCCGACGTGCCGGAATGGCGCCTCGCGGTCGTGCTTGCCGTTTCCAATGAGGCTGTCGATATCGGCCTCCAGCCGCCGAAGGATGGAGGCGGCAAGGTTGCGGCCGCACGTGAGCGTGGCACGATTGCCGCCAAGGACATGCAGTGGGCATTCCGCTCCGCCGGCGGTGATCGCAAGACGACGAAGTCGCCGGTCGGCGCCGTCTCGGCAGGCGATGTCGTCTATGTCGAGCGTCTCGGCGGCGACGGTTCGACCTCCTATCGTCTGCGTCAGCCGCCGAAAGTGCAGGGCGGTCTCGTCGCCATGGACCCGAAGACCGGCCGCGTTCTCGCCATGGTCGGCGGCTTCTCCTATGCCCAGTCGGAATTCAACCGTGCCACCCAGGCGATGCGCCAGCCGGGCTCCTCCTTCAAGCCCTTCGTTTACGCTGCCGCGATGGACAACGGCTACACGCCGGCCTCGGTCATCATGGACGCGCCGATTGAGATCGTTTCGGGCGGCCAGGTCTGGAAGCCGGAAAACTACGGCGGCGAATTCGGCGGTCCCTCGACGCTGCGCTCCGGCATCGAGAATTCGCGTAACCTGATGACGGTGCGCCTCGCCAACGATCTCGGCATGAATATCGTCGCCGAATATGCCGAGCGCTTCGGCATTTACGACAAGATGCCGCCGCTGCTCGCCATGTCGCTCGGCTCGGGCGAAACGACGGTGCTGCGCATGGTTTCGGCCTATTCGGTCATCGCCAATGGCGGCAAGCAGATCAAGCCGACACTGATCGACCGTATCCAGGACCGTTACGGCAAGACGATCTTCAGGCATGAGGAACGTCTTTGCGAAGGCTGCAATGCCGGGGACTGGCAGAGCCAGGACGAGCCCAACATCGTCGACAACCGCGAGCAGGTTCTCGATCCGATGACCTCTTACCAGATCACCTCGATGATGCAGGGCGTCATCCAGCGCGGTACCGCGGCCGGCAAGGTCGATCTCTCGGGCCGCGACGTTGCCGGCAAGACCGGCACGACCAACGATGAGAAGGATGCCTGGTTCGTCGGCTTCACGCCGGATCTGGTTGCAGGCCTTTATATGGGCTTCGATACGCCGGCTCCGCTCGGCCGCGGCGGCACGGGTGGCGTTCTCTCGGCGCCGATCTTCAACGAGTTCATGCAGGCGGCTGTCAAGGATATGCCGGAATCCAAATTCGTGGTCCCGGCCGGTATGAACATGATCGCGATCAACCGCAAGACCGGCATGGCTGCTGTCGATGGCGATCCAGGCACCATCATCGAGGCCTTCAAGCCGGGCACCGGCCCGGCCGACAGCCTCTCCGTCATCGGCATGGACGGCACGATGGCGCCGGAAGAGATCCTGCGCACGTCGCCGCAGGCAAACCAGGCAGTCCAGACCAACACGCCCGGCCTGTTCTGATCACAACCGATTTCCATTGCGCCCGCCACGGCTCTTTACATCCGCGGCGGGCGTCTCTATGTCACCAGCCTTATAGAATACCCCCGGCACTCACAGAATACCGAAGCAAAGAAGCAGGAAAATGCGAGCGGAAATCCAGAACGTAGTCGATGAAACCAAGCAGGCTATCACCCTGCTGAGGAGGCATCTTTGACTGGGACCAGGCGGTAAGACGACTGGACTGGTTGAACAACAAGTCAGAGGATCCCAACCTCTGGAACGATGCGCAGGAAGCTCAAAAGCTGATGCGCGAGCGCCAGCAACTCGATGACGGCATCAATGGCGTCAAGGCGTTGGAACAGCAGCTTTCCGACAATGTTGAACTCATCGATCTCGGGGAAGAAGAAGGCGACGAAAGCATCGTCAAGGAAGCTGAGGCCGCGCTGAAAAGCCTGCAGGCCGAGGCAGCTCGCCGACAGGTCGAAGCCATGCTCTCAGGCGAGGCCGATGGCAACGACACCTATCTGGAAGTCCATTCCGGCGCAGGCGGCACGGAAAGCCAGGACTGGGCGAACATGCTTCTGCGCATGTACACTCGCTGGGCCGAACGCCAGCGCTTCAAGGTCGAGCTCTTGGAAGTGCATGACGGTGAAGAAGCCGGCATCAAGTCCGCAACGCTTCTCGTCAAGGGCCACAACGCCTATGGCTGGCTGAAGACCGAATCGGGCGTGCACCGCCTGGTGCGCATCTCGCCCTACGACAGCAATGCGCGCCGCCACACGTCGTTCTCGTCGATCTGGGTCTATCCCGTCGTTGATGACTCGATCCAGATCGAGATCAACGAAAGCGATTGCCGTATCGACACATACCGTTCGTCAGGCGCCGGCGGTCAGCACGTCAACACGACAGACTCGGCCGTGCGCATCACGCATATCCCGACAGGTATCGTGGTACAGTGCCAGCAGGAGCGTTCGCAACACAAGAATCGCGCCAAGGCCTGGGACATGCTGCGCGCCCGCATGTACGAAGCGGAGCTGAAGAAACGCGAGGACGCCGCCAACGCCGAAGCCGCTTCCAAGACGGATATCGGCTGGGGCCACCAGATCCGCTCCTACGTTCTGCAGCCCTACCAGCTCGTCAAGGACTTGCGCACCGGCGTTGCGAGCACCGCTCCCGATGACGTGCTCGATGGCGATCTGAACGAGTTCATGGAAGCAGCACTCGCTCACCGCATCAGCGGGGCAGCCGATGCGGTCGTCGACGACGTCGACTAAACTGCAAAGTCATATTGAGCTAGGAAGCCCCGGAAACGGGGCTTTTCTATTTTCAGATACCCGCTGAAATGTCCATTCCGTGAACGAACGTCTCCCGATAGCCCAGTCGCGTCTCGTCGTGGAGTGGGTCTTCGCGAAAGCCAGGTTTAACGGCTTAGCCCCGATGAATAGTCTGCGACCTCAGTTGGTCGCCTTCTCCACGGTAATGTCCCCAAACTCGTCGATCAGCACTGTCCAGCCGTCGGGCTCGGCAGCCGGATCGGTCTTCAGATAGACGGTGGCGAAAAGGCCAGGTTCCTTGATGAAGCCGCTCGAATTTTCGGGCCGGATGTCAGTGATATAGGGCTTGAGATCGCTGATTTCCTGCAGTTCGACCGTCGAGAGAATGGCAGGTCCGTCGTCTATCTGCGCGATCTGCTGCAGAAAGACCTTTGAGGTCTTGTCCGCCTGACGCACGGCAAAAAGCTTGTAATAGCCGTGCCGCTGCTCCGGCTTGGCAGCCTCGCCGCTCACATTTTGTGCGCTGACGCTTTGCGTGGTTGTCGGGGCACGTTCCACCGGCAGCGAATTGCCATCATCTTCCCAATAGCCGGTACTGGTCGCGAAGATGATCGAGGCCGGGAGAATGTCGTCATGAACGGTCTGCGCCTCGGCGGCGACCGACCATCCCGAAACGAGGAGCGCCATTATCACTGCTTGCCGCATCGCCATCATTTCAATCCTCGAACTGTTCTGCCAGAATCCGGTCGGACCAAGAGCGGTCAGGATCGGAAAGGATGCGTGCCGTCATATCTTCGGACTGGGCGATGCGCACCTGGAGTATGGATTTGATCTCCGTATTGTCTGCGACCGCGTTCACCGGCCGCTTCTCGGCTTCCAAAATATGGATGTCGACGGTTACCCGGTTGGGAAGCAGCGCTCCGCGCCAGCGCCGCGGCCGAAAGGCGCTCACGGGCGTCATGGCGAGAAGAGGCGCGTCAAGCGGCAGGATCGGGCCGTGGGCAGAAAGATTGTAGGCCGTCGAGCCCGCGGGCGTTGCCACCATCAACCCATCGCAGATTAATTCCTCCAATCGCACGTGTCCGTCGATTTCCACCCTGAGCTTCGCTGCCTGATAGGATTGCCGGAAAAGATAGACCTCGTTGATTGCAAGCGCCGAGGACTTGCTGCCGTCGGCATTGGATGTCGTCATCTTCAGCGGATGAAAGGCATTCTCGACGGCGGCACAGATGCGGTCATGCAGGTCGGAAGTCTTGTAGTCGTTCATGAGAAAGCCGACCGAGCCGCAATTCATGCCGTAGACGAGTTTGCCGCTGTTCATCGTGCTGTGCAGCGTCTGAAGCATGAAGCCGTCGCCGCCGAGCGCAACGATGACATCGGCCTCGTTCGCAGGCACGTCGCCATAAAGGCGAATCAATTCGTCTCGCGCGGCGAGTGCTTCCGTGGTCGGCGAGGCGATAAAAGAAAGCGTCTGAAATGAACGGCCCATGCAATGCCCTTTGTTATGCTGCTCTAGCTAAAGGATAAAGGGCTTGTACGACAAGACGTTTTGCGTTGCGGGCGAAGTTCGGATGATCTTGGGCTCCCGTAAATCGCCGGACGATTCGAAGGACCAACAGGTCCATATCCAAGCCTCGCAGGCTTTTCCCAACCAGTGCATTGATCGGCAGCCGCTGTGGATAGCGTCAATGGACAGCCGGAAAGGGCAAATTTTCTTTACAAAAGATCAGAATCTGCTACTTCGCACGCATTGCCCTTGTAGCTCAGTTGGTAGAGCACCTGATTTGTAATCAGGGGGTCGCGGGTTCGAACCCTGCCGGGGGCACCATACAATCGCAAGCGATATCAAGCGCTTAATCAGAACCCGCCCGTCTGAGGCGGTTTTTTTGTGCGCAAATTATTTCGAGAACTACCGTGTTTTCCGGGCTTTTGCCGATGCAGCTGTGATTCCTCAGCAACGAGGGATGTCGTCGCAGGTGGTCCTGCTTTATCGATTCGAACGGAAACGGTACTGGCGTCAAGTTTCGCGATGCGACTTGAACACTTCAGTAGCTGCAAGACAGCGCGTTGGTGGGCCTGAACCCGTGGGCGCAGGCGGGATTGACGGAAGTCCTGGGCTGATATTGGAAATCGGGGCGATTTGTAGCCGGGTGTGTCGTGCAGGACGAAGCGAGTATGCTCACGCCGATCAGTGCGGCGCTAACTATGAGTGTCCGGAGCCTACTCTTCATGATCACCTTCCCTGACAACGCACCGGAATGGAAAATGTCGCTATACCGGACATAGGCAAGGGGCGTGGCGCAAAATGACCGCTCCATTTCGCTTCAACAGCTTCTAACAGCGGCCTATCAATAAACAAGCGCGGGGGCACCAGCTTTAAAAGGCCATTCCACTACATGAACGGAGACTGAAGGCTCGCTTCAGCAGCAATTCAGGGACATCAGGCCATTCTCGCTTCATCAGAAACGAGGAAGTGAGCCATGAGGATCTCCAGTCTTCTCCTAGCAGCCGCCCTTTCGGCCGGTACTTTGTTTTCCGCTGTA
>Ga0102587_1001851_pt1 | contig 13999 bp, 12 predicted proteins | sample AraplaF_Col_mTSA_FD_76853 | JGI IMG/M metagenome (GOLD analysis project Ga0102587, IMG submission 76853) | Arabidopsis root microbial communities from the University of North Carolina, USA - plate scrape MF_Col_mTSA (SPADES assembly) (version 2) | ecosystem: Host-associated > Plants > Roots >... | reverse complement strand
AGTAAAACTGGTGAGCCAGAGCGCCAAGGACATGCGCAACGATGACGATCCAGAGAATGAGCTTCAGGACGTCGGCATGCAGCGAGCCCAATGCTTCCGCACCAAGATAGTAGACCGCGATGCCTGATGCCGGCAGGGCGAGTAGCAGCAGATAAAGGCTTGCATGCGCGAGCCGCGCGGCGAGCCGAAAGATTGCCGGTTCCTCTGCGGATTCAGGCGGCACGCCCTGCCCGAAGCGCAGACCGAGCCTGAGGATCGTCAAGAGCAGGATTGCGATACCGACATAGGCGTGGATATTGGCCGAAGCGGTCTGTTCCGGCGAGGGCGTGCCGCCATGGCGGACAAGTCGATACCAGGCATTCATACCATCAGGCAAAAGAAGATTGAAGAGGACCAGGAGCACAGTCGCCCAGTGAAGGAAACGCTGGGAGAGGCTGTAGCCGATAACGACGCGATCATTCATTTTCTTGGCTTTCATCAAATAGTTAGCGAATCTTGCCTGCTAAATAAAAATGCCGCCCGCCCGAAGACAAGCGGCATTATGAATGATTGCTGATATTTAATCTTACAGATGGATCGGCTTGAAGAAGGCAGCGAGTGCGGCTTCCTTCACAGCCTCCGACATGGTCGGGTGCGCATGGCAGGTGCGGCCGAGGTCTTCAGCGGAACCACCGAATTCCATAAGCACGGCGATCTCGTGGATCATCTCGCCGGCGCCGAAGCCGACGATATGGCCACCGAGCACGCGGTCGGTTTCCTTGTCGGACAGGATCTTCACGAAACCTTCGGTCGCCAGCATCGCACGGGCGCGGCCGTTTGCCGTGAACGGGAACTTGCCCACCTTGTAAGCGACACCGGCGGCCTTCAGCTCTTCCTCGGTCTTGCCGACGGAGGCGACCTCCGGCTGCGTGTAGACGACGCTCGGGATGACCTCATAATTCACATGACCATGCTGGCCGACAAGGATTTCGGCAAGCGCGACACCCTCGTCTTCGGCCTTGTGCGCCAGCATCGGACCCTGCACGACGTCGCCGATCGCATAGATGCCCTCGACATTGGTCTTGAAGTGACCGTCTATTTCGACGCGGCCGCGATTGTCGAGTTTAACGCCCGCTTCTTCCAGACCGAGGCCAGCCGTGTAAGGAATGCGGCCTGTCGAGATGAGGACAACATCGGCATCAAGCGTCTGGGCAGCACCGCCTACTACGGGCTCAAAGGTCACCCTGGCGCCCTTGTCGCCTTTCTCGACGCCGGTCACCTTGGAGCTCAGCTTGATATCGATGCCCTGCTTGCCCAGCATGCGCTGGAACTGCTTGGAAACATCGCCATCCATCGTGCCGAGAATCTTGTCGAGAAATTCGACGACGGTAACCCTCGCACCGAGGCGCGACCAGACCGAGCCGAGCTCGAGGCCGATGACGCCGCCACCGACGACAATCATGGTTTCCGGCACCTTTTCCAGCGCGATGGCGCCGGTGGAGGATACGATGATCTTCTCATCGATATCGACCTTCACGCCCGGAATGCCGGCGACATCGGAACCCGTGGCAATGACGATGTTCTTGCCTTCGATTTCCTGAACCGTGCCGTCTTCGGCGGTCACAGAGACCTTGCCGGCTGAGACGATCTTGCCGGTGCCATGGAAGGTGTCGATCTTGTTCTTCTTGAACAGGAAGGCAACGCCGTCGACGTTGGACTTTACCGTCGCATCCTTGTGCGCCAGCATCTTCTCGAGATTGAGCTTCGGAGCGCCGAGTTCGATGCCCAGCTCTTCCATATGATGCGTCGCATGGAACATCTCGGAAGCATGCAGCAGCGCCTTGGAGGGGATGCAGCCGACATTCAGGCAGGTGCCGCCATAGGTAGCGCGCTTCTCGACGACCGCGACCTTGAGGCCAAGCTGCGCAGCCTTGATTGCCGCGACATAGCCGCCAGGGCCGGTTCCGATAACAATCACATCATAGGACATTGCTTTTTCCCTTTACGTTATTGACTAGCGCCCGCCGCTCACATTGAGGATCGCGCCTGTTATGTAGGATGCCGAAGGCGAGAGCAGATAGACGATCGCATCAGCTACCTCTTCCGCTTGTCCGGTTCGCTTCATCGGGATCGATGAAGCCATTTCTTTCGGCTTGTCCGGCTGCCCACCGGAGGCATGAATATCCGTTTCGATGATGCCGGGGCGTATGGCATTAACCCTGACGCCCTCAGCCGCGACTTCCTTGGAAAGCCCGATTGTGAACGTATCGATGGCGGCCTTGGACGCGGCATAATCGACATACTGCGCCGGCCCGCCGATCACTGCGGCCATGGACGAGATATTGACGATCGCGCCACCTCGACCGCCATGACTGGTGGACATGCGACGCACCGCCTGACCGGCACAGAGCATCGAACCCGTTACATTGATCCGCATCATGCGTTCGAGACGCTCAGCAGACATTTCATCGACGCGCGCGATGTAATCGACGATACCGGCATTGTTCACCAGCCCGTCCAGCCGCCCGAAATGCTTGTCGACCGCCTCGAACATCGAGACGATATCGGCGGCATTGCCGACATCGCCCTTGATGGCGATCGCCTGACCACCCGCCTTCTCGATCTCGGAAACGACGGCATTCGCCGCCGTCTCGTTCGAGGCATAGTTCACCGCAACACGCCAGCCATGGCGACCAGCAACCAGACAGGCAGCCGCGCCAATGCCACGGCTGCCGCCGGTAACCAGTAAAACGGGACTGTCGGTCATTGTACGCATCCCTTGAAATCGAGAACATCCCACGGCGCGACCTTTGCCTTGCCGTCACCCCAGGCCGAAGACTGGCGGATGGCCGGGCCGAGACCGGGAAAGACGATCTTGTCTGCTGCCGGGCTATCACCAGACTGCAGATTGTCGAGCCCGCCTTCCTTCGCGCGATACACAAAACCCTGCCAGACCATGCAGGCATCGAGATCGGCACCGGTGACATCACCGTCAGGGCAGTTGAACATCACCATGCCCATAGTCCGCTCCGGATCGTCGGAGGACATGACATAGCCGTCCATCACGACAGGGGTCTTCAGCGCACTAAGCTTGAACTGATGGGTCGAGGTCATGGCCTCGGAGGTAGTCGGCGAAAAACGCAACTCATAGGCACCGTCGCGATCTCCATAGATCGCCTTGGCCTGCTTGCACTCGGCGGCGAGGGCGGAAACCGGAGCACAGGACAGTGCGGCGATGACGATCGCTGCCAGGCCCTTCCGCTTCGTCGCCATATGCCCCGCTCCGTTCATTACAAACTCGGCTTTCTGCGCCCGTCGGCGTTTTCGATGACCCGGAAATCCGTCAGCAGCACCAGCGGATGCTCATCCTTGTCCATGCCCCAGAACACCGGATAGAAGCCGTCGCCTGAGCCGCTCCAGAAGATCGCAACGTTGCCCTTCTTGTCGGCAACCGGCCGGTGAAGGGCATAGACGCCCTTGTTGGCATCGAGTTCCGGGGCAAGCACGTCATCATAATAGTTCACGTCGGAATCGGGCTTTTGGGCTTGAACCTGCTGCTCGCGCTCCCCGATCAGATCGAGCGTATCGGCATCCATGTAGCTGCCAAGGCCGGCATCGACGGGATAACCGAAAATCTCGTCATCCTTCAGCGTCGCAACATCCTGACCCGGAATGATCGCAAGCTCCCAATGATCGGGCTTGCCCTCGCCGAAACGCATGCCGGCAGCCGCAACCCGCCCGAAAGCCTCATAGAGCCGCACCGGATAATCGCCGGCCGGGACCATTTTCGCGAATGCCGGCCGATCCGGCTGCGCCAGTGGATCGGCGGCGACGATACGGCCCGAGGTGAGCTCGACATTGCCCATATCGACGGTCTTGATGGAGCGTGCGGAAAGCTCCGCATTACTGAGCGACACGAGGTCGAAATTACTGCTCACCTTGTTCACATCGAAGGCGAGAGCCGAGACCGGCATGAAGGCAACCGTGGCGCAGAACACTGCGCCTGCCGCTCGCATGATCCGGTCTCGCATGGCAGATCGCTCCGCTTAGAGGTCCAGAACCAGGCGTTCCGGATCTTCCAGGCTTTCCTTGACGCGCACGAGGAAGGTGACCGCTTCCTTGCCGTCGACGATCCGGTGATCGTAGGAGAGCGCCAGATACATCATCGGGCGGATGACGACCTGACCGCCGATGGCGACCGGACGCTCCTGGATCTTGTGCATGCCGAGGATGCCCGACTGCGGGGCGTTCAGGATCGGCGAGGACATCAGCGAGCCGTAGACGCCGCCATTGGTGATGGTGAAGGTGCCGCCCTGCATCTCGGCCATGGAGAGCGAGCCGTCACGGGCTGCCTTGGCGAGACGGCCGAGTTCTTTTTCGATTTCCGCGATCGACATCTGGTCAGCATCGCGGATGACCGGAACGACGAGGCCCTTGTCCGTGCCGACGGCCATGCCGACGTGGCAGTAGTTCTTGTAGATGATATCGGTACCATCGATCTCGGCGTTGACGGCCGGCAGTTCCTTCAGGGCGTGCGTGACCGCCTTGGTGAAGAAGCCCATGAAGCCGAGCTTCACGCCATGCTTCTTCTCGAAGACATCCTTGTACTTATTGCGCAGGTCCATGACGGCCTTCATGTCCACCTCGTTGTAGGTGGTCAGCATGGCAGCCGTGTTCTGCGCATCCTTGAGACGCTTGGCGATCGTCTGGCGCAGGCGCGTCATCTTCACGCGCTCTTCGCGGCCGGCATCCTCGACCGTCGACGGACCGCGCGGAGCAACAGGGGCTGCCGGTGCGGCGGCCGGAGCCGCTGCAGCCTTGGCGACGGCAGCGATGACATCGCCCTTCAGGACCTGGCCGCGTTTGCCGGAGCCATCGATCTGATCGGCCGAAAGATTGTTTTCTGCCAGCATCTTTGCCGCAGCCGGAGCCGGCGGCATGGAGGATACGGAGGTGGCAGAAGCAGCAGCGGCAGCAACCGGAGCAGCTGGCGTCGGAGCGGGTGCAGCAGGTGCTGCGGCCGGGGCAGCGGCAGCCGGAGCAGCGGCAGCAGCCGCGCCTGCCGCGATCTGGCCGAGAAGCGCGCCGAGGCCAACGGTCTCGCCAGCCTGCGCAACGATTTCCGAAAGCGTGCCGGAAGTCGGCGCCGGAACTTCGATGGTCACCTTGTCGGTTTCAAGCTCGAGAATGGGCTCGTCGGCCTTCACGGCGTCGCCGACCTTCTTGAACCAGGTGCCGACGGTTGCCTCGCTGACGGATTCACCGAGTGTTGGAACGCGGATTTCTGTGGCCATTGTTCAAATCCTGATTGTGCTTGTTATCGTGTTAGATAGCGGTCCCGGCCTGCGGCCGGAGAATGATTGAGGGCATTGGCGAGACATCGAAACGAAAACCGAAGCCGGACGTGATGATCGGGTCGGCATCGGCAAGCGCCTTGGCTGCCGCCTGATCCGCAACCTCGACGATGGCGATGCCGAAAGCCCCTCCAGCCTCGAAAACGGGACCGACGGCAATCGCCGATCCTGCAAGGGCTTTCTGGTGCCAATAGTCGGCATGGCGCTTCATCGCCGCCATTTCCTCCCCGGTCCCGTCATGCGGGAATGTGGGGCGCGGCGGCACAAGCCTCATGAAGAAATATGCCATCGCGCTTCCCCTTTTTGTTAGCCGCCCAGCGCATCCTCGAGGAATGCGGCGAGCTGCGACAGATGCTTGGACATCAGGCCCGTTGCCGGCGAAGCGGCGGCCGGGCGACCGGTATAGCGAACGCGCTGGTACTTCGCATCGATATGGGCAAGCACCCATTCCAGATACGGGTCGATGAACGACCATGCGCCCATGTTCTTCGGCTCTTCCTGGCACCAGACCATCTCGGCGTTGCGGAATCGGGACAGCTCGTTGATGAGCGCCTTGGCCGGGAACGGATAAAGCTGTTCGATACGCAGCAGATAGATGTCATCGATGCCGCGCTTCTCGCGCTCTTCCAGGAGGTCGTAGTAGACCTTGCCGGTGCAGATGACGACGCGACGGATCTTGGCATCCTTCTGCAGCTTGATCGGGCCGTCCTTGATGACTTCAGCATCGTCCCAAAGGAGACGGTGGAAGGAAGATTCGCCGGCCAGTTCGGCAAGCGTCGATACGGCGCGCTTGTGGCGCAGCAGCGACTTCGGCGTCATCAGGATCAGCGGCTTGCGGAAATCGCGCTTCAGCTGGCGGCGCAGGATGTGGAAGTAGTTCGCCGGCGTCGTGACGTTGGCGACCTGCATATTGTCTTCCGCGCAAAGCTGGAGGAAGCGCTCAAGACGGGCGGACGAGTGCTCCGGACCCTGGCCTTCATAGCCATGCGGCAGCAGGCAGACGAGGCCCGACATGCGCAGCCACTTGCGTTCACCGGACGAGATGAACTGGTCGAAGACGACCTGCGCGCCGTTTGCGAAGTCGCCGAACTGGGCTTCCCAGAGTGTCAGCGCATTCGGACGAGCCAGCGAATAGCCGTATTCGAAGCCGAGAACGGCTTCTTCCGAAAGCATCGAGTTGATGACTTCGTAACGGGCCTGTGTCGGCGACAGGTTCGCAAGCGGAATGTAGCGCTCTTCGGTTTCCTGATCGTAGAGAACCGAGTGGCGCTGCGAGAAGGTACCGCGTTCGCAATCCTGACCGGACAGACGGATCTTGTGGCCCTCGACGACGAGCGCGCCGAAAGCCAGCGCTTCGGCCATCGCCCAGTCGAGACCTTCGCCGCTCTGGACCATGTTGGCGCGGTTTTCCATGAAGCGCTGGATCGTGCGATGCGCGTTGAATCCAGCCGGAATCTCCGACAGCTTGCGGCCGATATCCTTGAGCGTCTTCATCGGCACGGCAGTCTTGCCGCGGCGCTGTTCGTCGGCATTGTCAGCCGTGCGCAGGCCGGACCATTCGCCGTCCAGCCAGTCGGCCTTGTTCGGCTTGTAGTGCTGGCCAGCTTCGAACTCCTGCTCGAGATGGGCGCGCCAGTCGGCCTTCATCTTTTCGACTTCGCCGTCGGTGAGCAGGCCTTCGCGAACGAGACGGTCTGCATAGAGCTGCAGGACTGTCTTGTGACCACGAATGACCTTGTACATCTTCGGCTGCGTGAAGGACGGCTCATCCCCTTCATTGTGGCCATAGCGACGATAGCAGAACATGTCGAGCACGACAGGCTTGTGGAATTTCATGCGGAATTCCATCGCGATCTTCGCCGCATAGACCACGGCTTCCGGATCGTCGCCATTGACGTGCAGGATCGGCGCTTCGATCATCTTGGCGACGTCGGACGGATAGGGCGACGAGCGCGAGAAGGCCGGGTTCGTGGTGAAGCCGATCTGGTTGTTGATGATGACGTGCATCGTGCCGGCGACGCGGTGGCCGCGCAGACCGGACAGGCCGAGAATTTCGGCAATGACGCCCTGGCCGGCAAAGGCCGCGTCGCCGTGGATCAGCAGCGGCAGAACCTTGGCGCGTTCGGACAGCGGAATGATGTCGCCGTCCCAGACAGTGGCGCTCATGTCCTGCTTGGCGCGCGCCTTGCCCATGACGACAGGGTCTACGATTTCGAGATGCGACGGGTTTGCCGTCAGCGAGACGTGCACCTTGTTGCCGTCGAATTCACGGTCGGAGGAAGCACCCAGATGGTACTTCACGTCGCCGGAGCCTTCGACTTCGTCAGGCGCGTAGGAGCCGCCCTTGAACTCGTGGAAGATGGCGCGGTGCGGCTTGCCCATGACCTGGGACAGCACGTTCAGGCGGCCGCGGTGCGCCATGCCGAACACGGCTTCCTTGAGGCCGAGGTGGCCGCCGCGCTTCAGGATCTGCTCGAGGGCCGGGATCAGCGATTCACCGCCGTCAAGGCCGAAGCGCTTGGTACCCTTGAACTTGACGTCGAGGAACTGTTCGTAGCCTTCAGCTTCAACGAGCTTGGCGAGGATCGCCTTCTTGCCTTCAGCCGAGAAAGCGACACCCTTGTCCGGACCTTCGATACGTTCCTGGATCCATGCCTTTTCTTCCGGATTGGAAATGTGCATGAATTCGACGCCGAGGGTCGAGCAATAGGTGCGCTCGAGGATCTCGATCATCTCGCGGAGGGTCGCATATTCGAGGCCGAGCACGTTATCGATGAAGATCTTGCGATCGTAGTCGGCAGCCGTGAAGCCGTAATTTTCGGGCGAAAGCTCGTGATAGTCGTCGACCGGGGCGGCGATGCCAAGCGGATCGAGCTTGGCGTGCAGATGGCCACGCATGCGATAGGCGCGGATCATCATGATGGCGCGGACGGAATCGCGCGTCGCCTGCAGCACGTCGGCGGCGCCTGCCGGCTGGCCGGCGGCTTCGGCCTTCGCCTTGACCTTGGTTTCGATAACCTTTTCGACGATGCCCCAGTCGCCATCCAGCGCCGAGACGAGATCGCCGCTTGCCTGCAGCGGCCAGTTCTTCTTGCGCCAGGATGCTCCCTTGGCCGCCTTCTTCACATCAGCAGGATCGTCTTCCAGCGCCTTGAAGAAGGACCGCCACTGATCGTCGACCGAGTTGGGATCGTCTTCATAACGGGCGTAGAGCTGCTCGATATAGGCAGCATTAGCGCCATCCAGAAACGAGGTGATCTGAAATTGCTCGTTGGCTTCTTGCCGTGCCATGGTGATACGCGGACGCTTCCGCCCGCCTCCTGACTTAGATGAATTTGCCGGCTTCATCGCCGGCTGCCGCATTCCGATTGCCGCCTGTCCGCGGCGCATCCGCATTGAGTAAGTGGAGAGCCGGGCGGAGGCCAGGATGCCGTTCCTCCGCCCGGGGTATATAAGTTGGTTTAGCCCTTGAGGACTTCAACCAGCGTCTTGCCGAGGCGAGCCGGAGACGGCGACACCTTGATGCCTGCCGATTCCATCGCCGCGATCTTCGATTCAGCGTCGCCCTTGCCACCGGAAACCACAGCACCGGCATGGCCCATCGTGCGGCCCTTCGGCGCCGTACGGCCCGCGATGAAGCCGGCCATCGGCTTCTTGCGGCCCTTCTTGGCCTCGTCCTTGAGGAACTGCGCTGCGTCTTCTTCAGCCGAACCGCCGATTTCGCCGATCATGATGATCGAGGTCGTGGCTTCGTCGGCGAGGAACATTTCGAGCACGTCGATGAACTCGGTACCCTTGACTGGGTCGCCGCCGATGCCCACAGCCGTCGTCTGGCCGAGACCTTCGTTGGAGGTCTGGAAGACTGCTTCGTAGGTCAGCGTGCCGGAGCGGGAAACGATACCGACCGAACCCTTGCGGAAGATGGAGCCCGGCATGATGCCGATCTTGCATTCTTCCGGCGTCAGGATGCCTGGGCAGTTCGGACCGAGCAGACGCGACTTGGAGCGGTCGAGGCGAGCCTTGACGCGCACCATATCCATGACCGGGATACCTTCGGTGATGCAGGTGATGAACGGGATCTCGGCGTCGATCGCCTCGATGATTGCATCAGCTGCACCTGCCGGCGGAACATAGATGACGGACGCGTTGGCGCCGGTCTTTTCCTTGCCTTCGGCAACGGTTGCGAAGATCGGCAGGCTTTCGCCCTTGGAGCCGGTCCAGGTTTCACCACCCTTCTTCGGGTGAATACCGCCGACCATCTGCGTGCCGTAATAAGCAAGCGCCTGTTCGGTGTGGAATGTACCGGTCTTGCCGGTCAGACCCTGAACAAGGATCTTGGTGTCTTTGTTGACGAGAATAGACATGCGAGGCCTTTGTCTAGGAGAGGTTGGAAGACGTGAGGGACGCGCGACGATAGATGCCGCTGACGACCTCCTGCCAAGTATCGCTGCCTGCAGGCGAAAAGCTGACGCCCATCCGGTAGCAGTCTTCATTTTCAAATGTGAACGCGGTGCGCTGCGTGCCGCGCGGCGAAGTCTTGATCAGCACGAGTTCATCGCCATTCCACGCGCCGGAAGCCGGCGAAGGTGGCGCAAAACCTACGCTGTCGAACTGATAGAGCTTGTAGGCCTGGTCCGAAGCGTCGAAACCGAAAACATTCCGGGCTTCGAACGAGACGGCGCCGTCGCGCGTCTGGCGATAGCGCTGCTCGAGGAAGAAGCCCCCGAACAGCGTCTCACCGGAAAGCTCAGCGCTGGCCTTGCCTTCGCTCGTCCACGCCGACGCCGCGACATGCTCTTCGCCTTCCCAAGCGCCGGCAAAGGCGTTGAGGCGGAAATGAGCAGCTGATGGCGTGGACTGGAAGGCCATGACCGTCTCAGCCGTTGATCGCCGCGACGATCTTCTTGGCCGCATCGTCGAGATCGTCAGCAGCCGTGATCGCCAGACCCGACTCGTTCAGGATCTTCTTGCCGAGATCGACATTGGTGCCTTCAAGGCGCACGACGAGCGGAACCTTGAGACCGACTTCCTTGACCGCGGCAATGACGCCCTCGGCGATGACATCGCACTTCATGATGCCACCGAAGATGTTGACGAGAATGCCTTCGACCTTGGGGTCAGCGGTGATGATCTTGAAGGCTGCAGCAACCTTCTCCTTGCCGGCGCCACCGCCGACGTCGCAGAAGTTCGCCGGCTCCTTGCCGTAGAGCTTGATGATGTCCATCGTCGCCATGGCAAGGCCTGCGCCATTGACCATGCAGCCGATATTGCCGTCGAGCGCGACATAGGCGAGGTCCCACTTGGAGGCCTCGATTTCCTTGGCGTCTTCTTCAGTCTCGTCACGAAGCGTCTTCACGTCGTCGTGGCGGAAAAGAGCGTTGCCATCGAAAGACATCTTGGCGTCGAGGACGCGCAGGTGGCCATCCTTCATGACGATCAGCGGATTGACCTCGAGCAGGGCCATGTCCTTTTCGCCGAAAGCCTTGTAGAGCGCCGGGAAGAGCGCCTTGGCGTCTTCGGCGGCTGCACCCTCGAGCTGAAGCGCCTTGGAGATTGAAGCAACGTCGTCAGCCGTCACGCCAGCTTGCGGATCGATGGCGATCGTGTGGATCTTCTCAGGCGTGTCGTGTGCGACCGCTTCGATATCCATGCCGCCTTCGGTCGAAACGACAAAGGCCACCTTGCCGACCGAACGGTCGACCAGAAGCGAGCAATAGAGCTCGCGGGCAATGTCGGCACCATCTTCGATGTAGAGACGGTTGACCTGCTTGCCAGCTTCGCCGGTCTGCGCGGTTACCAGCGTATTGCCAAGCATTTCCTTGGCATGCGCAACGACTTCATCGATCGACTTGGCGAGACGAACGCCGCCCTTGGCATCCGGGCCGAGCTCCTTGAACTTGCCCTTGCCGCGGCCGCCTGCATGGATCTGGCTCTTGACCACGTAGAGCGGGCCGGGAAGCGACCTGGCGGCAGCCTCGGCTTCTTCAACCTTGAGGATAGCCACACCCTGCGCGACCGGCGCGCCATAGCCCTTCAGCAGAGCCTTGGCCTGATATTCGTGAATATTCATGGGTTTGTCCCTATTTCGATTGCTTCAGCGCACCAATTACTTGAGGGCGGGCGCGATGTTGATGCAGGCTTCGCAGAGACCGGCAACTGCGCCGACGGACTTGTCGAAGGCTTCCTTCTCGGTCTTGTTGAGATCGATCTCGATGATGCGCTCGACGCCACCGGCACCGATGACAGTGGGAACGCCGACATACATGTCCTTGACGCCGTACTGGCCGGTAAGGTGAGCAGCGCAGGGCAGAACGCGCTTCTTGTCCTTGAGGTAGGATTCAGCCATTTCAATCGCGGAAGCGGCCGGAGCGTAATAGGCAGAACCGGTCTTGAGCAGGCCGACGATTTCGGCGCCGCCGTCACGGGTGCGCTGAATGATCTCTTCGAGGCGCTCCTTGGTGACCCAACCCATCGTGACGAGGTCGGTCAGCGGAATGCCGCCAACCGTGGAGTAACGGGCGAGTGGCACCATCGTGTCGCCGTGACCACCGAGAACGAAAGCCGTGACGTCCTGAACGGAAACGTTGAATTCCTTGGCGAGGAAAAGACGGAAGCGCGAGGAGTCGAGAACGCCGGCCATGCCGACGACCTTGTTGGCCGGAAGGCCGGAGAACTTCTGCAGCGCCCAGACCATGGCGTCGAGCGGGTTGGTGATGCAGATGACGAAAGCGTTCGGGGCATACTTCTTGATGCCGGCCCCGACCTGTTCCATGACCTTGAGGTTGATGCCGAGAAGATCGTCGCGGCTCATGCCCGGCTTGCGCGGAACGCCGGCGGTGACGATGCAGACATCAGCGCCTTCGATCGCGGAATAGTCGCTTGCGCCTGTCAGGTTGGCGTCGAAGCCTTCGACCGGGGAGGACTGTGCGATGTCGAGGCCTTTGCCCTGGGGGATGCCGTCAGCAATGTCGAAGAGGACGATGTCGCCCAGCTCCTTGAGGCCGGCGAGATGCGCCAGCGTGCCACCAATCATGCCAGAACCGATGAGTGCGATCTTGTTACGCGCCATTTCGCTTTTCCTTTGCGATCAAAATCCGTCGGGCGACGCACGGGCATCGCCCAATGCCGCAATCGCATAGACCTAAAGCCAAAAAATGGCAATGCATTATTTTTGGTGCAGCAATTTCAATCGTTTAGATATTAAAATTCTTACGTAAACGTAAGACAAATTGTCACCAAAGTGTTACTCGGCAGCCCGCCGTTCATGATGCGCCGCAAGATATTCAGCACTTCTCATCTCAAAAAGACGAGATGCCGTCCGATCGAATTCAAAGCCTTCGGTGCCGCGTCTTTCGACGAGCAGATCTTCGGGCATGGCGGCGGCGGAAGCATAGAGGCGGGTGCCATAATCGTAGAGCGTATCGATCAGAATGATGAAGCGCTTGATCTGGTTCCGCTTTTCGGGGCCGAGCAGCGGAACGTGATCGATGAAGATCGTATCGAAGCGTTCGGCAATGGCCAGGAAGTCGGCAGCACCCAGCGGCTTTTCGCAGAGATCGGAGAAGGAGAAGCGTGCCATGCGATCGACGGCGAGCGGCACATGGATTGCCCGCCCCTTCATGAGGATATCCACCGGCTGCGCCTTGCGGCCATGCAGTGCCTGCGCCCATGAGGCATCCATCGCCATATCGGTACGCTCGTCGATCGGGACGAGGTAGACCGGCTGACTGTTCAGCTTCTCCATCCGGTAGTCGGTCGGCGAATCGAGTGAGACGATCTCGACATGTTTTTTGAGGAGACCGACGAAGGGCAGGAAAAGCCCGCGATTGAGGCCATCCTTGTAGAGATTGTCGGGCTCGACATTCGAGGTCGCCACCAGCACGCAGCCGCGCGCGAAAAGCTCGGAGAACAGCCGCGACAGGATCATCGCATCGGCGATATCGGTCACGGTGAATTCGTCGAAGCAGAGCAGTTCCGCTTCCTCGAAAAGGGCAGCGGCGACCGGTGGCATCGGATCAGCCTGCTTCGTCTCGCCGTTCTTCAGCTTTTGCCGATGGGCGGCGATGCGATTGTGCACATCGGCCATGAATTCATGGAAATGCGCGCGCCGCTTTTTCCGGCAGGGTGCCATTTGGAAGAACATGTCCATGAGCATCGTCTTGCCGCGCCCGACGCTGCCATGGATATAAAGGCCCTTGATGCCAATCTCGGTCTTCTTCTTGGAGGCGAACAGCCAGCCGAGCGCACTGCTCTTGGCCGCCGGCTGCTTCTGCTTGAGAGCGGCAAGCACCCGGTCGAGGCACTTGGCCACATCCATCTGGGCGGAATCGATCTGCAGCGTCCCCGAGGCGTTCAGCGATTTGAGCTGCTCGGTGACACTGAGCGAATAGTCTGGCATTGGCTGCATGAGGGCTTGTCCGCCTATGCGTAACCGGCAGGTATCCGCCGGATTGTCTTACCGGCTGAGGGTGATCTGTTGTCCGGTCGCGGTCTGGCCGCTGAAGCTCTTGTCAGCCACCTTGTAGACGGAGCCGATCTGGTTGCCGCTGCGATCCTTGAGCAGAACCTGCTTGCCGGAAACTTCCCAGGAGCCCATCGCCGTCAGTTCGCCGACACAACCGCGCGTCCCGCCGCGCGAACCGCCGATGACGTCCTCGCTGACGCCG
>Ga0102587_1001847_pt1 | contig 14015 bp, 9 predicted proteins | sample AraplaF_Col_mTSA_FD_76853 | JGI IMG/M metagenome (GOLD analysis project Ga0102587, IMG submission 76853) | Arabidopsis root microbial communities from the University of North Carolina, USA - plate scrape MF_Col_mTSA (SPADES assembly) (version 2) | ecosystem: Host-associated > Plants > Roots >... | reverse complement strand
AATTTCCGGCCACCTGGAACTGGTGCGCGACCTGGCCAACCACGGCGTGCGGGTGCAGATCGGCCACATTGGCAGGAAGAGCGCAGCGACCCGTTGCATCGCATGCCTCCACTTGCATCTCGAAGGGCTCGCCGCCTTTCTGGCGCACCAGCGCCAATTGCCAGCGCGCGCGTCCCACACCTTCCACCGGCAGCGGCGTCGAGGGCGCGCAGCCCACGCGCCAGCGCGTCACCGCCGCCGAGGTCGCGCTCAGCGGATCACTGCCTTCGCGCGCATGTCGCCGCATCAGCAATGCGATCGTGCGCCCGCCTTCGGCAGCGAGCTGGAGCCGGCGGCTCGCAGTCATGTCGGCGCGCTTCACTTCGCCGATCACCGCGCCGAGCCCGCGATGGCGCAGGCCTTCCTCCATCACCGCGAGCAATTCGGCATCGTCGCGCGCTTCGGCATAGATCAGGCGCTTATGGTCGAGCCCCACTTGCGACAGGCCCGGCGCGAACAGGTCGCGCCGCCGCACCACCCACAAAACCGGGCCCCAGGCGCGCGCGGCGATTCCCGCCATGAACAAAGTGGCTGCGCAATCCTCGGCCATGTCGCTCGATGCGGCGGCGATCTCGTGCAGCGCGTCGAGCCTCAGCCCGCCATTGGCCAGCCGCGAATCGAGCGCCTGCATCCCGAACGGCAGCACCGGCCGGCGACGGAAACCTTGGGTCTCCATCGCGCGCAATTGCTCGCGAAGCTGGGCAAGGACGGCGGGATCTGGCATCGGGCTGCAGCGGCACCTCACGACTCGGGAACAAGAATGTTCCTATTCTGTTCCAATGGAACAAAGAGTCAACCCGCCAGCGCTGTTGCCTTCGCGCTCTATCGCCCCCTAGTGTCCTGCCATCCTAAAGCACGTCTCCGGGGGGCCCGATTTCCATGACCCAAAAGCTGCGTCTCGCGTTGATCGCCTCGACGGTGCTTGCCGCCATTCCCGCCTTCGGAGCCGCCATGCCGCAGACCCAGACCGCACCCGCTGCCGCCGCGATCGATCCCGCGCCTTTGCTCGAGCCCTGGCCCGGCCCTTATGGTGGGGTGCCGCCCTGGCAACTGGTCAAGCCGGCGCTGTTCCCGCCCGCATTCGAGGCGTCGATGGCGACGTTGCGCACCGAGATCCACGCGATCCGCGATGCGAAGACCAAGCCGAGCTTCGAGACCGTGATCGTGCCGATGCAGCTCGCCGGCGACACGATGGATCGCGTCCAGTCGATGTGGGGCGTCTACACCAGCAACCTCGCGACCAAGGAAGTGCAGGCGATCGACAAGGAGTGGAGCCCGAAGCTCACGGCGTTCTACGACGAATTGTTCCTCGATCCCAAGCTCTTCGCCCGCGTGAAAGGCGCTTATGACAGCCGCGCCTCGCAGAAGCTCGACGCGCAGCAGCTCCGGCTGCTCGAACGTACCTATCGCAGCTTCGTGCGGCGCGGCGCTGCTTTGACCGATGCGCAGCGCGCCGAGGTCACGCGCCTCAATCAGGCGCTCGCCACGCAGTTCAGCGATTTCTCGCGGCGCGTCCTCGCCGACGAGGAGACCTGGATCGTGCTCGATTCGGAGGCGCAGCTCGCCGGGCTGCCCGACAGCTTCAAGGCGTCGCTCAAGGCCGCGGCGGAGGAACGCAATCTGCCCGGCAAATGGGCGGTGGTGAACACGCGTTCCTCGGTCTCGCCGTTCCTGACCAATTCGACCGACCGCGCGCTGCGCGAGAAGGTCTGGCGCGCGTTCATCGGCCGCGGCGACAATGGAGACGTCAACGATACCAAGGCCGTGATCGCCGAGATCCTCAAGCTGCGTCAGCAGCGCGCGGTGCTGCTCGGCTTCAAGAACCATGCGCTGTACCGGATGGACGATACGATGGCCGAGACTCCGGCCAATGCGATGAAGCTGATGCTGTCGGTATGGCCCGCCGCCCGCGCGCGGGTCACGCAAGAAGTCGCCGACATGCAGGCGCTGGCCGACAAAGCGGGCGCCGGGATCACGATCGAGCCCTGGGACTATCGCTTCTATGCCGAGAAGGTGCGCAAGGCGAAGTACGACCTGGATGAGAATGAAGTGAAGCCGTATCTCGAGCTGGGCAACATCCTGCAGGGCGCCTTCTACGCCGCGGGCCGGCTCTATGGCCTTAGCTTCAGGGAAGTGAAGGACGTGCCGGTCTTCGATCCCGCGGTGCGCACCTTCGAAGTCACCGACAGCGCGACTGGCCGCAATATCGGCATCTTCTATTTCGACGGCTATGCGCGGTCGGGCAAGCGCTCGGGCGCCTGGGCGACGCGCTATCGCGGCCAGCAGGAACTGGGCGGCCATCGCAACACGCTGGCGTCGAACAACAACAATTTCGTCAAGGGCGGCGCGGGCGAGCCGACGCTGATCAGCCTCGACGACGCGACGACTCTGTTCCACGAATTCGGCCACGCGATCCACAGCCTGCTCCAGAACGTCACTTATCCGGGGCTGGCGGGCACGCCGCGCGATTTCGTCGAGTATCCGAGCCAGGTCAACGAGAACTGGCTGCTCACCCGCGACGTGCTCGACAAGTTCGCGAAGCACTACAAGACCGGTGCGCCGATGCCGCAGGCTTTGGTCGACAAGATCGAGAAATCGTCGACCTTCAACCAGGGGTTCGACACGGTCGAATATCTCGCCGATGCGATCGTCGACATGCAGCTCCACGACCGCGAAGTGCCGGTGACCGATGTCGCCGCGTTCGAGCGCGACGCGTTGAAGGCGCTCGACATGCCGAAGGAAATCGCGCTGCGGCACCGGCTTCCGCAGTTCAATCACCTGTTCTCGAGCGATGCCTATTCGGCGGGCTATTATTCGTATCTCTGGTCCGAGACGATGGACGCCGACACCTGGGCGGCGTTCGAGGAGACCGGCAATGTCTGGGACAAGGCGACTGCCGATCGCTTCCGGATCACGTTGCTGTCGACCGGCAACGAAACCGACCGCAAGCTCGCTTATCGTGCGTTCCGCGGGCGCGATCCCGACGTGAAGGCATTGTTCAAGCGCCGGGGGTTTCCGGTGGAGTGAGACCACGCCGAAGGGCTAGGGTGAGGACGTAAGCTAAATTTCAGTCATCCCGGCCTTGAGCCGGGATCCCGCTTCTTCTGCCCGGCCTGAAGGCAGCGGGACCCCGGAACAAGTCCGGGGTGACGAGTAGGGGTTAGAGCTTCTCCTCGGCCGGCAGCCCGGCCTCGGTCTTGGGCAGCTTGCGGAAGAGCGCGCGGTCCTCGGGGCTGAAGCCGAACTTGATCATCACGAACAGGAAAGTCACGAGGATCGCCGGCATGCCGAGGCTGAGCTCGGCCCATTCGTAGTGGCGCGGCAGCGAAGTGAAGGCCGCGCCGACCAAGGCGGCCGCGCCGATCGCGACGAAAAAGGCTGGCCGGATGTTCACCACCGACGCGCCGAGCAGGCGGCGGAGCATGATCGCCTTCACTGCCGATCCGATCGTCAGCGAAAGCGCGAGCGCCGCCGCCGGGCCGGCGGCCTGGACCGGCTCCGACCAGCCCTGCGCGCGCGCGACGAACACGAAGACGAAGCTGAGCGCGATCTGGAGCGACAGCACCGCGAGCGAGATCATCAGATTGCGGTGGCGGGCGACGTAGATCAGGCCGGTCTCGCAGACCGCCCCGGTCGAGGCGAGCACTTCGGCGACGAGCAGGATGCACATCGCGCCCGCGCCGACGACGAATTCGGGGCCGATCAGCCCCATCACGCCTTCGGCCGGGATACCGAAGACGACGAGGCAGGCGGCCTGCGCGCTGACGATCCAGAAGCCGACCTGGCGCACTTGCTTGGCGACGGCCTTGCGGTCGTTGTCGGCAAGGCTGTTGGTGACGACCGGCGCGAGGATCGGATCGAAGCTCGACTTCAGCCGCTGCGGGATCGAGGCGACCTGCTGCGCCATGTAATAGATGCCGACCACCGCGGGGCTGAACAGAAGCGCGAGGATGAAGCGATCGACATTGCGCGTCCCCCATTCGATCGCGTCTGCGCCTGCCAGCGGGGCATTCCGGCGGGCCAGCGCGAGGATATCGGCCAGCCGCGGGTGCCATCCGCGCGGCATGCCGTATTCGCGGACAAAGGGTAGTACCGACGCCGCGAGCGCGGCGAGCATCGACAGGACATAGGCGTACATCAGCCCGTCGCGCGACGAGACGTACGAAAAGCCCCACGCCGCGATGCTGATCGTCCACGGCTCGATGATCGCGCGCGCAGTCACCGAGGCGCGGATATTGTGGCGATAGGCCAGAGCCGCGAGCGTGACGTCCGACACCGCGACGGCGAACACCACCAGTGGCAGCAGGCGCTCGAGCCCCATCACATGGCTGTTGGGATACATCACCTGCGGAAAGGCGATGAGCACCGCGCTGGCGATCGCCGAGGCCCCGCATGCCACCAGTACCCCGTCCCAGACGACATGCGCGTGCGGCCGATCGGTGGAGGCAAGCGCCTGGGCGAGCCCGCGCTTGAGCCCGAGGGTGGCGAGCAAGGCGGCGACTTCGATCACCAGCACCGCGATCGCATAGCGCCCGACGATGTCCGGCCCGTAGGCGCGCCCGGCGATGAACAGGAAGGGGAGGCGCGCGGCGAGGCGGAGGATGAAGCCGAGGATATTGGTTCGTCCGCCCTTGGCGAGCGCGTTGATGTCGTCGGCCGCGGGGGCGGGCGCGGATTCGCTCAATGCGCCGCGCCCCAGCTCGGGCCCACTCCGATCTCGACGCCGAGCGGGACGGTGAGCTTGATCGCGGGCTCGGCGGCGGTGGCCATCACGCGTTCGATCACGGGCTTTGCGCGTTCCACATCGCCTTCCGGCAGCTCGAAGACGAGCTCGTCGTGCACCTGCATCAGCATGCGCACGTTCGGCAGCCCCGCCTCGATGAGCGCCGGCCCCATCCGCGCCATCGCGCGCTTGATGATGTCGGCGCTGGTGCCCTGGATCGGCGCGTTGATCGCGGCGCGCTCGCTGCCGCCGCGCTCGTTGGGGTTGGGCGATTTGAGCCGCGGGAAATGCGTCTTCCGGCCGAACAGGGTCGTGGTGTAGCCGCGCGCCTTGGCTTCGTTGAGCGTATCGGCGATGTAGCGGTTGATGCCGGGAAACCGCTCGAAATAGCGGTTGATCATCGCCTGCGCCTCGTCGGGAGTGACGTCGAGACGCCCCGCCAGCCCCCAGCGCGAGATGCCGTAGAGGATGGCGAAGTTGATCGTCTTGGCCCGCCCCCGCGTGTCGCGATTGACTTCGCCGAACAGCTCCATCGCGGTCATGTTGTGGATGTCGTCGCCATTTTCGAACGCGGTGCGCAGAGCGGGTACGTCGGCGATGTGCGCGGCGAGGCGGAGTTCGATCTGCGAATAATCGGCGGCGAGGATGACGTTGCCTGGCTCCGCGACGAAGGCGTCGCGGATCTGGCGGCCCGTCTCGGTGCGGATCGGGATGTTCTGGAGGTTGGGGTCGGTCGAGGAGAGCCGCCCGGTCTGCGCGCCGGTGAGGCTGTAGCTGGTGTGGACCCGCCCGGTCTCGGGATTGATCTGCGCCTGGAGCGCGTCGGTATAAGTCGACTTCAGCTTGGTGAGCTGACGCCAGTCGAGCACCTTGGCCACCATCTCGCGGCCGGGAGAATCCTTGTCCGCCGCGATCCGCTCGAGCTCGTTGACGTCGGTCGAATAGACGCCCGACTTGCCCTTGCGGCCGCCCTTGATCCCCATCTTGTCGAACAGCACGTCGCCCAGTTGCTTGGGGCTGCCGATGGTGAACTTGAACCCGGCGATGGCGTGGATTTCCTCCTCGAGCGCCGCGATCTGCCTGGAGAATTCGTCCGAGAGCCGCGAAAGCACCGCGGCATCGACCTTGACGCCGGCGCGCTCCATCCCTGCGATCACCGAGACCAAAGGCCGGTCGACCATCTCGTAGACGCGCGTCGCGCTCTCATAAGCGAGCCGCGGCTTGAACCGCCGCCACAGCCTGAGCGTCACATCGGCGTCCTCGGCGGCGTAGCGCGTTGCCGCCTTGAGATCGACTTCGTGGAAGCCGAGCTGGTTCTTCCCCGTGCCGACCACGTCCTTATAGGCAATGCAGCTGTGCGACAAATGCGTCGCGGCTAGCTCGTCCATGCCGTGTCCGTGCAGGCCGGCATCGAGATCGAAGCTCATCACGATCGAATCGTCATAGGGCGCGACGTCTATCCCGCAGCGTCCCAGCACGATCATGTCGTATTTCAGATTGTGCCCGATCTTGAGCACCGCCGGGTCTTCGAACAGCGGCTTCAGCTTCGCGAGCATTGTCGCGCGATCGAGCTGGGCGGGTTTCTCGGCGAACATGTCGCTGCCGCCGTGCGCGATCGGAATATAGCACGCCTTGTTGGGCTGGAGCGCCATGCTCACGCCCACCAGCTCGGCACGGGTGGCATCGACTCCGGTGGTCTCGGTGTCGATTGCGACCCAGCCTTGATGCGTCGCCTCGGCGATCCAGCGGTCGAGGTCCGCTTCGGTGACGACGGTTTCATAGGCGTCGTGATCGCAGGGCGGGTCTTCCTCCAGCCCCGGCACTTCGTGATGCTCGACCGGCGCATCCGCCACCGCCGAGAGCCGGTTGAGCAAGGTGCGGAAGCCGTGATGCTCGAGGAATGCGCGGAGCGGCGCATCGGGGATGCCCTTGAGCTCCAGTTCGTCGAGCGGATCGGGCAAAGGCACGTCGCAGGCGAGTTCGACCAGTTTTCGGGAGAGCCGCGCCATCTCGGCATGCTCGATCAGATTGTCGCGCATCTTCGAGGGCTTCATCGTCGGTGCCGCTTCGAGCACTCCCTCGACCGTCCCGAATTCCTGGATCAGCTTCGCGGCGGTCTTCGGGCCGATGCCCTTCACGCCGGGCACATTGTCGACGCTGTCGCCCATCAGCGCGAGGACTTCGCCGAGCTTCTCCGGGCCGACGCCGAACTTTTCCTCGGTGTCCTTCGGCCCGAGCCGGCGATTGTTCATCGTATCGAGCATGTCGACCGAGGGATCGGTCATCAGCTGCATCAGATCCTTGTCGGAGCTGACGATCGTCACCGACCAGCCCTGCGCCAGCGCCGCCTTGGTATAGCTCGCGATCAGATCGTCGGCTTCCCAGCCCAATTCCTCGATGCACGGCAGCGAGAAAGCGCGGGTGGCGTCGCGGATCATCGGGAACTGGGGGACGAGATCCTCGGGCGCGGGGGGGCGGTGCGCCTTGTACTGGTCGTACATCTCGTTGCGGAAGGTGTGCTCGCTCTTGTCGAGGATCACCGCCATATGCGTCGGCCCGTCGGCCTTGTTGAGCTCGTCGACGAGCTTCCACAGCATCGTCGTATAGCCATAGACCGCGCCGACCGGCTCGCCATGCTTGTTGGTGAGCGGCGGCAGCCGGTGATAGGCGCGGAAGATATAGCCGGAGCCGTCGACGAGATAGAGATGGGGCATCGCCGCGGGGATAGCCGAGCGGGCGAGCGGAACAAAGCCCCTAGCGGTCGTCCGCTCGCCGCGGGATCAGGCCATCACGACATTGTCGAGCGTGAAGACGAACGGGGTCGCATTGGGCCCGGAGCCGCCGCCGGTCATCACGATGTCCGCGCTGGCGATGCCGAGCAGCGAGATCTCGGTGTTGATTTCCGAGATGATGGCCGAATCGATCACGTCACCCGGCTCGATCTGCGATGCCACGCCGATCCAGATCGTCGGCTTGAACGTGAACACCGCCTTCTGCTGGGGCGCGAGGTTGGTCTTGACCGCGAACAATCTGCCGTCCTTGTAGATCTGCGCATTCACCGAGCCTTGGGACAGGCCGTTGAGCAGCTCGATCTGCTGCGGCGATGTCGCCGGGCCCTGCGGGATCAATTGGTCGCCCGAGGAAGCGAGCACCATCGCGAACCGCTGGCCGAGCGGCGCGCTCTGCTGCGCCGTATAATTGCCCCAGCTGTCGCTCGCGCTGATCGTCTGGGCCATCGGATACGTGAAGGGGTGATTGTCGCCCTGGCCGCAATTTTTGATCACCGTCCAGGCGATCGCGAGCTCGTCGAAGTTCGTCGCCGCGTTCTTCGCGAAGATGACAACCTCGCTATTGTTCACGTCGTTCGAAAGGTTGATGAAATTGAGCTTGATGCTGGGCAAAGCATTGCTTTCCGACGCGGCGGACGATGCGGCCTCGCTTTCGAAGATGACGACCTCGCTATTATTGGTGTCGTTGGACTCGTTGATGAAATTCGGGGTATCGCCCATCGATCTTCTCCCTGCGTGAGGTAAGATATATTCACGCTAGAATTGTGACGATAGCGATACAAGTGTTGGTTTACGTCGCGTCATGGAAGATGATCCCCAGTGTGTGGCGCTTTCCGATGTGAACCGCGCTCACGCCGTGGCGCATCGTCACGCGATAATCGCCTCTGCTGCCGCGTACCGGGCGCTGGTTGACTGCGAACACCACCGTGTCACCCTGCGTGAGTGGGACCACCGCGGCGCGCGATTGCATCCGCGGACGCTGTTCGGTGAGGACGAATTCGCCGCCGGCGAAGTCGCGCCCCGGCTCGGAGAGCAAAGCGGCTACCTGCAACGGGAAGACGTGGTCTCCGTACAGGTCCTGATGGAGACAATTATAATCGCCGGGGCCGTAGCGGAGCAGCAGCGGCGTCGGTCGCGTCTGTCCAGCGGCATGGCATTCGGCGAGCCAGTCGGCATGGGCGGCGGGGAAGCGGCGTTCGAGTCCCATGCGGGCGTGCCAGCGATTGGCGATCCCGGCGAGCGGCGGATAGAGCCGAGTGCGCAGATCCTGCACCGGATCGGGCAAGGGGTAGGCGAAATAGCGATATTCGCCGCGGCCGAAGCCGTGGCGGGCCATGATCACGTGGCTGCGGAAATGTTCGGGGGCGTCGTAGAGCGCCGCCAACCTGTCGCAGGCGGTCGGGTCGAGCAGCCGGGGCAGCACCGCCCAGCCATTGGTGTCGAGCGCCTCGGCGGCGGCGGTCCAGTCGATGTCGTCGGTCATGCGGCGGGACTAGCCCCGCGCCGTCCGCAGCGCGCCCCGCTGCTTGCGCCCGAACTCGGCCGCCGTTCAGCGCGAGGGGCGGCCGCCCGCCATCATCGAGCCGGAAGGCCGGTGATGCGCGACGATCGCGCTCGCCACCGCCTGCATCAGCAGCTGGCGCTCGCGGATCGGGCGCGACGTGTCGCCGATCATCACTGCGATGGCGTAGGAGCGGCCGTCGGGCGCGGTGAGGATGCCGACATCGTTGAAGCCCGCGGTGCGGCCGCCGAGATCCTGGCCGGTGCCGGTCTTGTGCCCATAGAGCCAGCCCGGCGGGACCGCGCCGCGCACGCGCGCCTTGCCGGTCTTCGCCCCGTCCATCGTGGCGAGCAGCCACGCGGTGGAATTCGCCGAGAGCAATTCGCCGCGATACAGCCGGGCGAGCGCATCGGCGATCGAAGCCGGCGCCGCGCCGTCGGGCGGATCCTTCACATAGGCCTCATAAGCGGCGAGCCGGACCGCGGGCGAAAGCCTCGAGCGGGCGACGGCAAAGGCATTGCCCACCGAATATTCGGGCTTCCATGCGAGCCCGGCAGTGCCGGCCTGGAGCAATTTCTCGCCCGGGCCGAAGCGGATCGTGCCCAATTGCTTGCGGGCGATGAAGTCGCGCACCGCCTGCGGGCCGCCGACGAGGCGCAGCAACTTGTCGTTGCAGGTGTTGTCGCTCATCTGCATCGCGCGGCGCATGATCTCGGCGACGGTGGTGGTGTAGCCGACATCGCCCTTCACCAGCGCGGCGACCGGCTGGTGGAACAAAGTGAAATCGGCGCGCGTGATGGTCAGCGGATCATCGAGGCGGATCTCGCCGCGATCGACTGCATCGAGCACGGTCATCGTCACCCAGAGCTTGCTCACGCTCTGCTGGGGCAAGGGACGGCTGGCGGTGACGTTGCTGGCGGTCCAGCCATCGTCGATGCTGGTCACGGCCACGCCGACCAGCCCGTTGAAGTTGCGGGTGATCCCGTCGAGCGAAGTGACGAGTTCGGCCGGTGCCGGGACTCGAGGCCTGGCCGGCGCGGCGACCGCGGCCGGGAAAGGCACCAGCACGCTGTAGCTCGGCGCGGGCAGATAGGCGGCGAGCTGGGTATTCTCGTGCACTGCGCAGCCGAGCAGCATCGCCGGGCCCAGCCCCGCGACGGTCAGTGCCCGCTCCACTTTCGAGAAACCCAGAAATTTCTTCACAAACGCAACCCCTTGCCCTCATGCAACATGCGGCGAACGCGACTCCCAGCAAAGCCCGGCCCAGCGGCGATGCGACGAATCCGGTAACGATAGCGACGAATCGTGAAAGGAGCGGAGACCAGCATCACCATTCGTCTTAAATATAGGGCAGAACCCGATATTTCGCCATCGGGGGAACCCCTAGGGCACCAATATCGTATCCACGGCCACATCGAGCGTTTCCGGAAAATCGAGCGTGTAATGCAATCCCCGGCTCTCCTTGCGATGGAGCGCCGAACGGACGATCAGATCGGCGCTTTCGAGCAGGTTGCGCAGCTCGATCAGATCCCCGGTCACGCGGAAATGGCCGTAATAGTCGTTCACTTCGCCGCGCAGCATCTGGATGCGGTGCGCGGCGCGCTCGAGCCGCTTGGTCGAGCGGACGATGCCGACATAATTCCACATAAAGCGGCGGATCTCGGTCCAGTTCTGCTTGATCACCACTTCCTCGTCGGAATCGGTGACGCGGCTCTCATCCCATGGCCGGATCGCGGGCGGCGGAGCGAGATCGCTCCAATTGGCGGCGATGTGACGCGCCACCGCCTCGCCGAACACGAAGCATTCGAGCAACGAATTGGAGGCGAGGCGATTGGCGCCGTGCAGCCCGGACTGGCTGACTTCGCCCGCGGCGTAGAGATTGGGCAGATCGGTGCGGCCGTCGCGATCCACCACCACGCCGCCGCAGGTGTAATGCTGGGCGGGGACGACCGGGATCGGGCCCGTGGTCATGTCGATGTCGAGATCGAGCAGCCGGGCATGGATCGTCGGGAAGTGCTGCTTCACGAAATCCGCGCCCATATGGCTGATGTCGAGATGGACGTAATCGAGCCCGAAGCGCTTGATCTCGGCGTCGATCGCGCGGGCGACGATGTCGCGCGGCGCGAGCTCGAGCCGCTTGTCGTAATAAGGCATGAAGCGCTTGCCGGTCTGCGGATTGATCAATTGCCCGCCCTCGCCGCGCACCGCCTCGGTGATCAGGAAGTTCTTGACCTCGAGATTGTAGAGGCAGGTCGGGTGGAACTGCATGAATTCCATGTTGGAGATGCGGCAACCCGCGCGCCACGCCATCGCGATGCCGTCGCCGGTCGCGCCGCGCGGCGCGGTCGAGAAGAGATAGGTCCGCCCCGCGCCGCCGGTGGCGAGCACGGTGGCGTTGGCGGTGAAGAGTTCGACGCGGTTGGTGGCACGGTTGAAGGCATAGACGCCCCAGACGTTGCCGGCGCCCGAATAGCGTTCCTCGTGCCGGCTGGTGGCGAGATCGATCACCACCATGTCGGGGACGAGCGTGATGTTGGGATTGGCGCGCGCCGCCTTGAGCAACGCCTCCTGCACCGCCCAGCCGGTGGCGTCGTCGACATGGACGATGCGGCGATGGCTGTGCCCGCCCTCGCGCGTCAGATGGAGCGAATTGCCGTCGGTGTTGAACGGCACCCCCAATTTGGCCAGCCGCTCGATCGCGGCCGGCGCGTTTTCGACGACCATCTCGACCGTGGCGCGATCGTTGAGCCCGGCGCCGGCGACGATCGTATCCTCGATATGGTTCTCGAACGTATCGCCGGGTTCGAGCACCGCGGCGATCCCGCCCTGCGCCCAGGCAGTCGAGCCTTCGTTGAGCGCGCCCTTGGCGAGCACGGTGACCTTGAACCGCGCCGCGAGGTTGAGCGCCGCGGTGAGCCCGGCCGCGCCCGAGCCGATGACGAGGATGTCGCTGGTGTGAGGATCGCCGGCCATATCGCTTTTGCTGGTGTGTCTTCCGCTGGTTGGGCCCCGACTAGGCGCTAAGCGCGGTTGCTGGCAAATGGAGAGAGATATGCGCCGCCATAGCCTGGGTTTCGTCGGTCTCGCGCTCGCCGTCTTCTGCGTGCCTGTCGCAGGGGCCTGCGCGCTCGGCGAGCCCGGCAAGGCACGGCACCGGCGCTGAGGCCGAGCGCGCCCCGCTTCCCATATGCTTGCCGCTCCTTCATATCCGAGGAAAGCGGAAGCCGCGTCTGCGCGGAATATCTGATCAAGAACGCAATCAAGAACATGCCAGAGGGGATCCAACGCATGCGCGTGAAGCTTTCGAACTCGGCCCTGGCCATCGCCGCTGCCGTCTTCGCCTTCCCTGCCGCCGCGCAGCAGCCGAAGCGCATCATCGATGTCGGTCCGCCGTTCCAGGCCGAGTTGGTGGCCGACCTCCAGGAGCCCTGGGCCCTTGCCTTCCTACCCGACGGGCGGATGCTGGTGACGGAGAAGCGCGGCGCGCTGCATGTGGTGACGCAGGACGGGCAGGTTTCGCCGGCGATCGCGGGCGTGCCGGCGGTGACCTACAATGTCCATGGCGGCCTGGGCGATGTCGTGCTGCATCCCGATTTCGCCAGGAATCGCCTGATCTATCTGACCTGGGCAGAGGCCGGCGACGGCGGCACCAGTGGAGCCGCCATGGGCCGCGGCCGACTGAATCCCGACGCCACGCGATTGGAAAACTTCGAGGTGATCTGGCGGCAGTCGCCGAAGGTCGCGCAGGAGAGGCACTATTCCTATCGCATGGCCTTCTCGCCGGACGGCCAGCATTTGTTCGTCACTTCCGGCGACCGCTGGACTCCCGAGACCGCCCAGAACAATGCCGACAATCTCGGCTCGGTGCTGCGCCTCACCCCCGACGGCAAGGCCGCGCCCGGCAACCCGCTGTACGAAAATGGCGGTCTGGCAGCCGAGATGTGGGCCTATGGCATCCGCAGCCCGGTCGGCATCGCCTTCGACGCCAAGGGTGAATTGTGGGAAGTCGAGATGGGTCCCCGGGGCGGCGACGAGTTCCAGAAAATCGAAAGGGGAGCCAATTACGGCTGGCCCCTGGTCTCCTATGGCGACGAGTATCGGGGCGGCAACATCCCCGGCCATGACACCCGGCCCGATCTCCGCGCACCGGAAGAATACTGGAATCCGGTCATTTCGCCGACCAGCATGATCTTCTATTCGGGCGACCTATTCCCCGATTGGCGAGGCTCGGCGCTGATCGCCGGCCTGACCTCGAAGGCGCTGATCCGCGTCACCTTCCAGTGCACCTTGGCCTTTCGCACCATCTGCGAGGCGGAGCGTTTCCCGCTCGGCGGCCGTTTGCGCGAGGTCGAGCAGGGGCCGGACGGCGCCGTCTGGGTGCTGGAGGACGGCGGCAAGGACGACCCCGCCGCCGGCCGATTGATGAGACTGACGCCGCGTCCGAAGGTGCCGTCGACAATGCGCTGAGCCACGGCTCTCGCTGCTATCGCTAAAGCGGCGGCTTCCCTCGGCAGCGGTCCTATCCCCCCGCCCGGGTCAGGTTGAGGAACACGTCCTCCAGATCGGCTTCGCGCGTCGAGACGTCGACGAGTTCGGCCACGGTCTCGCCGAAGGCACCCGCGAGTTCGGCGCGCTCGAGCCGCGTGTCTTCCAGGGTGTCGTGCAGGATCGCCGCGATGATCGTCTCGGCGTCGAGGCCGAGATCGGCCAGCACGTGCGCGACCGCGACCGGGTGCGTGATGGACGGCTCGCCGGACTTGCGCGTCTGCCCGTCGTGCGCCGCGGCGCCGACGAGAAAGGCGCGGCGGATGCGCAGCACCTGTTCGTGGGGCAGATACGTGCCCACGCGGTCTTCCAGCGCCTGCACATATGGAGGCACCGGGGCATCGTCGACGACGTCGGTCAGTTTTTTAGCGGGGCTCACTTCCATGGGAGGGACAACCGCCTCAGGCGGAGCCTCCCG
>Ga0102587_1001838_pt1 | contig 14099 bp, 10 predicted proteins | sample AraplaF_Col_mTSA_FD_76853 | JGI IMG/M metagenome (GOLD analysis project Ga0102587, IMG submission 76853) | Arabidopsis root microbial communities from the University of North Carolina, USA - plate scrape MF_Col_mTSA (SPADES assembly) (version 2) | ecosystem: Host-associated > Plants > Roots >... | reverse complement strand
GATTGCCATGGCCGTTGCCTGCAATCCGAAACTCTTGATCGCAGACGAGCCGACGACGGCACTCGACGTCACCATCCAGGCCCAGGTGCTCGACCTGATGGCGAAGGTGCGCAAGACGCTGAACACCGCCGTGCTCTTGATCTCGCACGATCTCGGCGTCATCGCCGAGGTCTGCGATCGCGTCATCGTCATGTATGCCGGACGAGTGGTCGAGGACGCCGATGTCCGCTCGATCTTCAGGAACCCGAGCCATCCCTATACGCAGGGACTGCTCAAATCGATCCCGCGCCTCGACGACGAGCGCTCGCGCCTCTACCAGATCCCGGGCTCGGTGCCGACCGCGGGCTCGGTGAAGCAGGGCTGTCCCTTTTACGCCCGCTGTCCTTTGCATATCGACAAGTGCCGCAGTGAAATGCCGCCGATGTTTGCCTTCGGCCCGAAACACAAGGCCGCCTGCTGGGTCACCGCCGAAAACAAGGCATCCCTCCCATCGATCGAGGAGCATATGTGATGAATGCGATCCTGCGTGCCGAAGGGTTGAGCAAGGTCTTTTCCGACGGTGGCATGCTGTCCTTCAAGCAGGAGAGCAGTGGCGTGCGCGCTGTCGATGATTTGAGTTTCGAGATCTTGCGTGGGGAAACGCTGGCGCTGGTGGGCGAATCCGGCTGCGGCAAGTCCACGCTCGGACGGTTGCTGCTGAGGCTGATCGAGCCGACGGATGGTCGCGTCTTCTTCGAGGGTACGGAATTGACGGCGTTGTCGCACGAGAAGATGCGCAGCATGCGCCGTAATGTGCAGATGATCTTTCAGGACCCCTATGGTTCACTCAGCCCGCGCCGCTCCATCGCGGAAATCATCGGAGAACCGCTGGACGCCTTCGGTCTTGTCCGCTCGAAGCGCGAACGGCGCGAAAGGGTCGCCGATCTCCTGACCCAGGTCGGTCTGCCAACGAGCGCTATGGACCGCTATCCCAGGCAGTTTTCCGGCGGTCAGCGTCAACGCATCGGTATCGCCCGGGCGATCTCCCTCAATCCCGGTTTTATCGTCGCCGACGAGCCGGTCTCGGCGCTCGATGTTTCCGTGCAGGCGCAGATCATCAACCTGATGCAGGATTTGCAGGAGACGAAGGGTTTCTCCTTCCTCTTTATCGCCCACGACCTTGCCGTCGTGCGCCATATCGCCGACCGCGTAGCGGTGATGTATCTCGGCAGGATCGTAGAGATCGGCGACAAACGGAAGGTCTATTCGGCCCCGCAGCACCCTTATACGCAGGCGCTGCTGTCTGCCGCGCCAGAGCCCGACCCGGATCGCAAAAGCCGCCGTATCGTGCTTGAAGGCGATGTGCCGAGCCCATCGCGCATTCCGTCCGGCTGCAGCTTCCATACGCGCTGCCCGATTGCCAAGGACATTTGCAAGGTCGAGCGGCCCGCCCTGAAAGAGGTTGCGAGCGGCCAGATGGCCGCCTGCCATTTCGCCGCGCCCAATCCAATCCCGCCGCGCGTGCGGGAAGTCGTCGCCGAGTTCTAGCGCTTCAACCGCCGCCAGGGCGCATGATCCGTCTTGATCGTGATCGACGCGGACGACGGCAGTAGCGGTTCGCGCTTGCGCCGTCCGAAGCGGCGCTTGAAGCCGAGGATGTTCTCGATGAAGCTGCGCGCATAGAGGCCGGGACCGCTGGAATAGATGCGCCAGCCACCATCGATATCGATCTCGCCTTTCTTGACCCGATCCCAGTCGGTCATCGCCTGATAACGGTCGAGGAAAGCGGCATCGCTGCTGCTGAAATAGGTGTTGCGCTGGCGCAGCGACGCGTGCGGCAGAGCGTCGGTGACGAAGATCGGGTTGACGAGGCCGATCGTCTTCCAGAGCGCCTTCGCATCCTCGGCGATGGCGAGCGTCTCGCAGTAGCGCAGATGCGCATGCACATACATGAGGCCGATCTCGCGGCCGAAGAAGGAGGAGGATTCTGCGCGCCGGAACAGCGTTTCCGGGCCGCCGGCATAGGTCGCCGGCTTCTCCATCAGGCGCACGCCATCCGGGAAGAGCAGGTGTTTTTCGATCAGCTTCATATGCGCCCGCCGCTGCTCCGGCGTGAAGAGCTTGCCGAGCATGGCCTGCGTCATCGAGATCAGCGAATAGTGCAGACCCGTGCGCTTGTCATCGGGATGCAGCAGCAGCTCGACGCCGTTATGGGCGGGGTCGAAGATGCCGTAACCGGCGACAACGCCACCGCGGATCAGGTGCTTGTTGAAATCGCGCCGCATGGCGGTGGCGATCTTGCGCAGTTCGGTGGCGTCGGCGCCTTTGCCGATACGCCGCAGGATGGCGGAATAACGCACGATCTGCTCATAGAGCAGGGACACGGTCCAGCTGCTCACCATCCAGTCACGAAGATGCGGATCGGCCGGCTGCAGGGAATCGTTCCAGTCGCCTTCGCCATAGCGGATCAGATGGGTGCCGGGAATGAAGCGCTCACGCACCGTCGCGAGAAGCTTGTCGACATGGACGCTGATCGTATCGGCGGGTGCCCTGCCCATGGTCTTGTCATCGCGCCAGGCCACCTTTTCGTCGAGGATGGCAAGGTCGCCGGTCGCCTCGATATAGTCGCAGAGCGCCTTCAACGGCCAGACGACGATATCGCCGTGGCTGTCGCCGGAGCGGATGTTGGAATAGGGTTCCAGCATGAACCATTGCGGCCAGTCGCCCTTTTCGAGGTACTGTTCGCTGAAGACAGTCTTCACCACTTCCTTGGCTTCGCGATCATGCTCATAGGCGAGCAGGAATTCCACCGGTCCCTGACACGCATCGCGTGTGCCCCAGGCAGCACCGGTATATTGTTCCAATCCGTGCGGCACGCTCAGATGCACGATCGCATCATGCGCGAGCCAGGGCAGGATCGTCGCATAGGCTATGGCATCGCCTTTCGGCTTGTCGAACGTCAGGCCGCGAATGGCATGCTGCCAGAAGCGCGAGGCTGGTGCCAGCATCATCTCCTGAGTGACGCCGCTTGCGTAGCGATCCGCCAGTCGCTCGGCCTCCGCCATATCGGTCATCGAGCCGACGACGGCGAAGGAGAGCGCCTGTGTCTCGGTGGAGCGCAGGGCAATGAAAGCGCCGTTGCGAGCAACGCCGTCCTCATAGAGAAGCTCGTCGCCACCGACCGCCTCGATGGCGCCAGGCGTGGAGCTTACCAGCCAGTAGCTTGCATCGGGAAAACGCTCGCCCCAGAGCCAATGCGGGTCAGGGCGGAAGCGGATGCGCTTGGCTTCGCCGTCGAATTCGGCATAGCCGCTCGCATCATATTCCCGCTCGCCGAGAACGAGATGACCGAACACGAGGAACCGGCACGGCTTGCCCTCGACGGAGACGGCCCATTGCATCGCGGGGTCTTCACCCGATGCCGCAGCCGTCACGATGATGGTGCGGTCGGCAAGGCGGTAGATCCAGCGGCAGTCACTGAGGCCCATGTCGAAGGCAGAGGGCACGCCGAGGAGCTGCCAGCCATGACCGGCATCGGCAAGAATGCGCAAACCGCTCGTCCGAGTGAGGTTGTAGGGCTCGCGCGAGACGGAAAATAGCTTGTGGAAGGATGTGTTGCCGATCGTCAGCTGTGCAGCAAAAATGCCTTGCATCCAGCAGGTCGAGGCCAGCGTCACATCGTCGAGCAACATGTTCTGGCCGCTGCGCACGATCGCGCCATGACGGCGCGCCACTCGTAACTCCTTCTCCTGCAGAACCACGTGACGGTTGAGAGCGCCCTCGGGCACGAAGAAGGAGAGGAGCTTTCCCTCGACGCGCTCTTCAAGCACGCGCGCCGGATAGAGACGGGCGAGCGCTTTCTCGTCCAGTGCCTCGGCGGCCAACAGCCCGGCATCCTGCAGGATGCCGCGCGGCGGTGTCTGTTCGGCCGCGCCTGATACATTCTTTCCGATGGTGCTCAGATGGTCGAGGCGGGACAGGTCGGCATTATCGGACGCCGCCTGGTGATCGTTAAGGAAAAGGCCGAAGAAACTTGCGGTGACGCCCTCGGCTGAAACGGCGAGCGGCTTCGATTGAAGGGCCGGGCAGGCCATTTCATGCTGGCGGCGCTGGCTCGGCAGATCGGTGCCGAAGGGACCGACGAGACGATCATCGTTCGCGGCAGCCGATTTTACCAACTGGATTGCATCGGTGGCGTAAGCGGAGACACCTTCCAGGCAGCCCTGCGCGAGCCAGGGATTGCGGGCGCCCGACTGCTTGAGATTTTGCCGGTTCATCACCACAGGGCCGAGTGTCTGATGATCGGCAATATGGTGATCGACATATTGCGAGGCATAGGCTTCGCTGTTCATCAGGAAGCCGCGATCGCCGAGACCGACGTCCTGGATCAGCACCAGATCCGCCGGCAGCGTTCCCTCCTTCAGATGCCGGATGGAGACGCGCCAGAACCAGGCCGTTTCGGAAGGATGCAGCTCAAGACGGACGGCGTAGCCGATATCGCCTGTTTCGCCGCTCCAGGAAAGGCTCGTCACATCGTGCCCGAAGCCGCCATTGGCGCGTGGCCCGACAATCTCGACGACCTCGGGTGCCGCGCCGCCGATGCGCAGATAAAGGCGACCGATGCCGCCAAACAGCGGCGAGCCCTGGATCTGGTTGATCTGCACCGATCCCTTGTCGTCGGCATATTCGATGGCAAACAGCGTGCCGTTCGGCAGGGCCGATACCGACAGGCCGGACCCGTTGCTGATCGTGACGAGGCCAAGCTCCTCGCGTCGGGGCATTTGAAAACTGCGCGTAAGGTCCGGGGCCATTGAGATCTCGTCGATTGGCTTCAGAGGGGAACTGGAGGATGACGCAAAATGATTGAGAGAAATCTTACCGGCGATCGGAAGATCGGCAACTTATCACCTTGGTTTTCACGTTGACGCCGGCCGCCTGGCGAAGGGGACTGAGAGCAGGGCGCAGCCGGTCAGGACGGCGATGACCAGCCAGGCTTCGTTGATCGCCTGGACGCTTGCCGCGGTCTGGACCAGCGGATCGAGCACCGCCGTCGTGTCCGCATCGAAGCTGCCGCTATGTCCCGATATGGCCTGGAGAGGTGCGCCGACAAATGTCGCAGCCTCGATATCGCCGGTTTGAAGACGGGTCCAGAGGCTTTGTCCCAGCGGTTCCGAGCGCGTGTAGATGATGGTGTCGATCAGCGCGATGCCGATCGCCCCGCCGAGATTGCGCATCAGGTTGAAAAGTCCACTGGCATCGGGAATGCGATCTGGCGGAAGTGTGCCGAGCGCCAGCCGCGTCGGCGGCAGCAGGCAGAACATGATGGCGACGCCGCGCACGACCTGCGGCCAGAACATCGCGTCATAATCGGAGCGGGGATCCTGAAACGCGCTCATTCCGACACCGATCGCAAACAGGGCGAAACCGGCGGCCGACAGCAGCCGCGCATCCATGCGCTTCTCCAGCGCCACCGCGATCGGCGCGGTGATCAGTTGCGCAATCCCGGTGACCAGCATCGTCATGCCGATTGCGAGCGCGTCATGTCCCCTGATGAAAGCGAGAAAGACCGGCATGAGATAAACCGAGCCGAAGAGGCCGATGCCGAGCACGAAGCTCAGCACCGAGCCGACGAGAAAGTTCCGGTCGCCGAAATTGCCGAGATCGACGATCGGCCGGCTTCGGTAGAGCGTTCGCCCTATGAACGCGCCTCCCGACGCAAGACAGAGGGCCAGCAGGCCGAGCACATAGGCCGAGGTCCAGCCGCTGGTCGGCGCCTCTTTCAGGCTGAGTTCCAGGCTCGTCAACGCGGTCGCCATCAAGAGAAGCGACAGAACGTCGAGATGCCCAAGCTCGGACGGATCGGCCGCCTGCCGCGGCAGGAAGCGCGCCGCCAGAATTGCCGAGACGATGCCGGGGATGATGTTGATCAGGAACAGCCAATGCCAGGAATAGGTCTGCGTCAACCATCCGCCGACGATCGGCCCGACGGTCGGCGCCAGCACCGCCAGCACGCCGGCGATGGTCGTCGCCAACGCCTGCCGCTCGTTCGGAAAGAGGATGAACACGGCTGAAAATACCGAGGGGATCAGGGTTCCACCGGAAAAACCCTGCAGCACCCGCCAGGCGACCAGCTCACCGAAACTGCCGCTGGCCGCGCAGCCGGCGGAGGCGGCGACGAACAGGCTGATGGCGGTGACGAACAGCCACCGCATCGTCAGAAGCCGCGTCAACAGGCCGGTGAGCGGGATCGCCACCACTTCGGCGATGAGATAGGCCGTCTGTATCCAGCTCATCTGATCCGGATCGATGCCGAGCGCCGACTGAATGGTCGGCAGCGATGTCGCCACCACCTGGACGTCGAGGATCGCCATGAACATGCCGACGCACATCGCCAGAAAGCCGAGCCAGACGATGGCGGGCGTTTCACCAGAACGGGCAGATTCAAGTCGTTCCGACATGCGATGATCCCGCGCACTGCATTCTTCGCTCCCGACTGCGAAAGCCAAGGCTGATCGCGTTTACGATCGAGACGACCGACGGCATGGTTCAAGCAAAGAAATGGACCGCGATTCCGCCAATCGCGACACCATAGTTCGGATGAGGACGGAAGCGATAGAGCCTGCCCACACAAATACGTCACCAACGCAATCGAGCCTGACCGGGAAGGCCAGGCTCGATGTTCGATCGGCGAATGCGGTCCGGGCGTTCTATGCGCCCGGCTCCTTTTGCGGCCAGGACGATTAGCCGCGGAAGAGCGACAGGATGTTCTGCGACGACGAATTCGCGATCGACAGCGACTGGATCGCCAGCTGCTGTTGTGTTTGCAAGGCGGAGAGTTTGCTCGACTCCTCCTCCATATCGGCATCGACCAGCCGGCCCACGCCCGAGTCGATCGAATCGGAAAGCGCACCGACGAAGTCTTCCTGCAGGTCGATGCGCGTCGAGATCGAACCCAGTTGCGCACCGGCAGAGGTCATTGCCGATAGCGCGGATTCGATGGTCGACAGGGCCGACTGGATCTGACCGGTGGTGAAGTTCGTGATATCGAGCGAATAGACGGAATTGCCATATGCATCAGCCGTTCCGAGAATCCCCGTGGAGGTTTCGATCGACCCGCCGCTCATGCCGAACAACACATTGCCCACGGAGCTGGTATCCAGGGTGTATTCCGTCATTTTAACGGAAACGGCGCCGGAACCGTCGCGAACGAAGGAGGATACGACACTTTTCGTGCCATCCGCGCCCGCAACCCAGTTCTCGCCCGAGAACGACGCCGACTGGGCAATGCTCGCCAGCTGTTCCTGCAACTGGCTGATTTCTTCCTGGACCTTGGACTTGTCGACACCGTCCTCAGTTGCTGCGACGAGCTTGGATTTGATCTCGTCGACGACGTCGATCGCATTGTCCATGGCCGTATAGGCCGTATCGACCTTTGCTGCGCCGAGGCCGAGCGCGTCGGACACGGCGGAGAGCGCCTTGTTGTCGGACCGCATCGTGGTTGCGATCGACCAGTAAGCGGCGTTGTCGGATGCGGTGTCGACCCGGTAACCGGTGGAAACACTGTTCTGTGTCGTTTCGAGATTGGAGTTGATGCTGCGCAGCGTCTGAAGGGCAGACATCGCTGAATTGTTCGTATTGATGCTCGTCATGGGAAATTCGCCTGCTTCGGAGGTTGAATGTGTTGCATCCCGGGGAACATCCCGGCCGTGGCGAGCAGCCTCATGCTTATCGATCCGTGTTTCCGATCAATTCGCCACCGTTGGGTTAATTATCGTACTTAAAAGTACCTTAATGGTTAACGCGGCGCGCATGGCCCGATATTTTTCTCGAAACGGGACGTGAAACCTCGGAAGACCCTGATCCGCCGGCCATCTCACGGGCGAATCCTGCATTGATTTCTGCCGAAGAGCTGAGCCGAAAGGTCGCTGCAGAAATTTGAGATCGGCAATTGACGGGTCGGCGGGAAACTGACTATCAATATTAAATCAATTTGATTGACTCCAAAAATAAAGCACAAGGGGAACGTTGGAATGAGATCGAGCAAGAGGGCAATCCGCAATATTTCCGTGTGTGCCGGCTGGGCAGTAGCAACCGCCCTGACGGCATTCGTCGTTTTTGGAGCGGGGGGTGCAGCCGCTGAATCGGTGCTGACGATGCACATCGAAGAGCAGACCAGCTGGGTGCAGAACTTCAATCCCTTCGACCTGGCCGGCCGCCGGCAGAGCACGATGGATTTCATCTACGAGCCCCTGGTCATCTTCAATGCCGAGGATGGCGGCAAGCCGGTGTTTCGCCTGGCGACTGATTATAAATTCTCCGAGGATATGAAATCGGTGACCTATACGCTGCGGTCAGGCGTGAAGTGGTCAGACGGCCAACCGCTGACGTCGGCCGACGTGAAATACACGATCGATCTGATGCTGAAGAACGCCGCCCTCGACACTGTCGGCGTCGGCGAGAGCGTTGCCTCCGTCGAAACGCCGTCGCCGACCGAGGTCAGGATCGATCTCAAGGCGGTGAATTCCGATTTCCCGGAATCGCTTGCGGATCTGGCCGTCGTTCCCGAGCATATCTGGAAGGACGTTTCCGATCCGGTCGCCTTCAAAAACGAGAAGCCTGTGGGCTCCGGCCCGATGACGGAGCTGCGCCGCTTCACGCCGCAGGTCTACGAGCAGTGCCGCAACCCGAATTACTGGGATGCTGCCTCGCTGCACGTCGACTGCCTCCGGCTGCCGCAGATTTCGGGCAACGACCAGATGCTTGCCATCCTGCCGGAAGGCAATATGGACTGGATCGGCTCCTTCATCCCGCAGATCGACAAGACCTTCGTCGCGCTCGATGCCGATCACAACGGCTATTGGCAGCCGCCGGCCGAAACCGTCGCCTTCCAGATGAACTTCAAGAGCGGCAATGAAGGCAACCTCGAGGCCTATAAGGACCTGAATTTCCGTCACGCCTTCAGCCTTGCCATGGACCGCGCATCGATGGTCGATATTGCCGGCTTCGGCTATCCCGTCGTCAACGAACATGCGACCGGCCTGCCGCCGCGCTTCGAGACCTGGCGCAACAAGGGCGCCGAAGGCGACAAGGACGCCTTCATGGGCTTCGATACCGAGAAGGCCAACAAGATCCTCGACGATGCCGGCTACAAGAAAGGCGCCGACGGTTTCCGCACGACGCCAGGCGGCAAGCCAATCGCCTTCCCGATCATCGTTCCGAACGGCTGGACGGACTGGATCGACGCGGTGCAGATCGCGGTCGAAGGGCTGCGCGCCGCCGGCATCAACGCGTCGGTTGCCACGCCGGAATACGAACAATGGCGCAAGCAGATCATCGACGGCAGCTTCGAGGTCGTCATGAACTCCCGCGCCGACGGCGCAACCCCGTTCCGCGGCTATTATCAGAGCCTGTCGACCGCCTATGGCGGGCGCATCACCGGCGCGCCCTCGCGCTATTCGAACCCGAAGCTGGACGCCCTTTTCGATCAATATCTGAAGGCAACGTCGGAGGATGATCACAAGAAGATCTTCAACGACATCCAGCTGCTGATTGCCGACGACTTCCCCGTCGTGCCGGTGTTCAACGGGCCGACCTGGTATCAGTTCTCCAGCAAACGCTTCACCGGCTGGGTCACCGACAAGGATCCCGTCATGAATCCGGAGGATCATGACAATAACCGCATGCGCCTGATGCATTTGCTGCGCCTCAAGCCGGTCAGCTGAGCCTCGCGAAGGAGCGGAAATGCGCGTTTCGAGCCGGCGCCTCGGCGTCTATGCGGTCGCCCTGGCGTTCGCGATCGTCATGAACTTCATCCTTCCCCGGCTCATGCCGGGGAGTCCGGTCGATGCCATGGTCGCCCAGCTCGGCCCGCGGGCGACACCCGCGGCCGTTGAGGCGATCAAGGCGCGCTTCGGCGCGGTCGACCAGCCGATGCTCTGGCAGTTCGTCGATTACGTGAAGGGGCTTGCGACCTTCGATCTCGGCGTCTCGGTCAAATATTATCCCCAGACCGTCGTCCAGGTCCTTGGCCGCTCGACGCTCTGGACGGTCTTTCTCGTGACGACCGCGGTCATCTTTTCGCTCTGCGTCGGTGTCGTGCTTGGCGCGATCTCGGCCTGGCGCCGCGGCGGGCGCTTCGACACGATCGTCTCGCCGCTCTCCGTGATCATGATTTCGGTGCCGCCTGTCATCGTGGCGCTGACGACGCTGTTCGTCTTCGCGGTCTCGCTGCGCTGGTTTCCTGTCGGCTATGCCTATGATCCGAACCTCGATCCTGCCTTCGATTTCACCTTCGTCGGCAGCGTCTTTGCCCATGCGATCCTGCCGGTGCTGACGCTGTCACCGTTCCTGATCGGCGAATTCCAGACGACGATGCGCTCGTCGATGATCTCGGTGCTCGGCGAGGATTATGTGACTATGGGGCGTGCCAAGGGCCTCAGCCACCTCACGGTCATGTTCGGTTACGGCGCGCGCAATGCCATGCTTCCGGTGCTGACCAACCTGGCGCTGATGCTCGGCGCCGTCTTCGGCGGCTCGATCGTTACCGAGATCGTCTTCAACTATCCCGGCTTGGGACTGACGCTCTATACTGCGAGCATCGCCCGCGATTACCCGGTCATCCAGGGACAGCTACTGCTGATGACGCTCGCGACGCTCGGCGCCAATTTCCTCGTCGACCTCATTTATGGGCTCGTCGATCCCAGATTGCGGGAGGCCGTATAATGGGCTTCGGACTCCGGCCTATTCTCAGGCAGAAGAAGGCGCTGGCCGGCCTCGTCATCATTGTTGCCCTGTGGCTGATGGCGCTGTTTGCGCCGATCGTCGCGCCCGGCGAGCCGGGAGCGCGTGTCGGGCGGTCGCACCAACCGCCATCGATCGAACATGTCATGGGCACCACGAAGATGGGGCGGGACGTCTATCGCCAGTTCGTCTGGGGCGCCCGCAGTTCTCTCTCCGTCGGCTTTGCCACGGGGATTGCCATCACCGTTCTCGGCACGGCCATCGGCCTCGTCGCCGGTTATGCCGGCGGCAGGACCGATGCGGTGCTCGACCTTGCGACCAACGCCGTGCTTGTCGTGCCGAACATGCCGCTCTTAATCCTGCTCGCCTCCTTCGCCGGCACGGTGGGGCCGATGACGATCATGGCGATCATCGCGCTGACCTCCTGGCCCTGGGGCGCCCGCATGACGCGCTCGCAGACGATGGCGCTTCGCAACCGTGATTTCGTCACGGCCTCCAAGATGATCGGAGAGCCGGCCTGGCGCATCATCTTCGTGGAAATCCTGCCGAACCTGACGACGCTGATCGGCATCAACCTCGTCGGCAGCATCATCTACGCCATCGTTGCCCAGACGACGCTCGAATATCTCGGCTTTGGCGATCCCTTGAAGGTCTCCTGGGGCACGATGCTCTACAATGCCCAGAATTCCTCGGCGATCATGGTCGGCGCATGGTGGGACATCGGGGTGCCGGCAGTCGGCATCGCGCTGACGGGGCTAGGCCTTGCTCTGCTGAATTTCACCTTCGACGAGATTGCCAATCCGCAGCTCCGCTCCGGCCCGGCGCTGACGCGCTGGTTCCGCCTGAACCGCGCTCGCAACAGGGAACTGGAGCTTGGCCGATGAGCGACAATCTTCTGGAAATCGAAAAGCTCAATGTCGACTACCTCGTCGAAAAGGGAGAATTCCGCGCCGTGAAGGAGGTCTCCTTCAATATCGGCCGGGGCGAGATCTTCGGGCTGGCCGGCGAATCCGGTTGCGGCAAGAGCACAATTGCCTATGCCATCACGCGTCTTTCCAAGGCGCCTGCCTGGATCAGCGGCGGCAGCATCCGGCTGGACGGACAGGATCTCCTGAGGCTGCCCGAACGCGAGTTGCAGAAAATCCGCTGGAAGCGCATCGGCATGGTCTTTCAGAGCGCGATGAATTCACTCAATCCGCTGATGCGGGTCGAGGCGCAGTTCCATGACGTTCTGCGCCGACACACCGGTTGCTCGCATGAGGAATCAAGGGCTCGCGGCGAGGAAATGTTCCGCCTCGTCGGCATCCCCACACATCGCATCGGCGACTACCCGCACCAGTTCTCCGGCGGCATGCGCCAGCGCATCGTCATCGCCATCTGCCTGGCGCTCAGGCCCGAACTCATCATCATGGACGAGCCGACGACGGCTCTCGACGTGGTCGTGCAGCGGGAGATCCTCGAGCAGGTCGTCGATCTGCAGCGGACCTATGGTTTTTCGGTGCTCTTCATCACCCATGACCTGCATCTGATGGCGCAGCTCTGCCAGCGCATCGGGGTGATGCTGAAGGGCGAACTCGTCGAAGTGGGCGATGTTCGCCAGGTCGCTCAAGCGCCGCGGCACGAATATACCCGCAAGCTTTGGAATGCCATTCCGCAGCTTCCGGGCAATCCGCATCTATCGGGAGTCTTGGCATGAAAGCGGAGGCAAATCCTGTTGTCGCCGACGCGGTGATCCGGCTCGAAGACATCAAGCGTAATTTCGGCCCGGTACATGCGCTGAAAGGTGTGTCCTTCTCGCTCTTTCCCGGGCGGGCATTGGCGCTGGTCGGCGAATCCGGCTGCGGCAAGACGACTTGCGCCCGCATCATCGCCCGCTTGGACAAACCGACGGGCGGCAGGCTGTTTTTCCGCGGGCAGGATCTGACCGCCCGCGGCGAGGCGAAGGATGAGCATCAGTACCGCAGGGAGGTGCAGATGGTCTTCCAGGATCCGTTCTCGTCGCTCAACCCAGCCTTCACGGTCAGCCATCATCTGGCGCGGCCACTGCAATTGCATCGGCAGAGCGGCTCCAGGGCGGATCTTCCCGAAGAGATTGCCCGCCTGCTGGCAAGCGTCGGGCTGGAGCCCGATGTGACCAGGCAGAAATTCCCGCATGAACTCTCGGGCGGGCAGCGGCAGCGTGTGAATATCGCTCGGGCGCTGGCCGTCGCGCCGAGCGTGCTGGTTGCCGATGAGCCGACCTCGATGCTTGATGTCTCCATCCGCAAAGACATTCTCGATCTGCTCGCGAAAGTGAAACGCGAGAATGAGCTCGCCATGCTCTATATCACGCACGACATTGCAACGGCCGCACATGTGGCCGAAGAGATCGTCGTCATGTTCGCCGGCCAGATGGTCGAATGGGGCGACACCGATGCAGTTCTGTCCGATCCGCGCCATCCCTATACAAGATTGCTGCTTTCAGCCGTTCCGGATGGCAGCCGGCCGTTCGTGACGGGCGGAAGCGCGCGTTTCCTCGAACAAGCGGAAAAGGTACGCTCGCTCAGCCGTCCGGAATCGACTGTCGTCGAGCAGGTCGGCTCCAATCATTTCATACGCTCGCTCGGCGTTTCCGGCTGAAGGATGGCAAAGTGGACTACCTGGTAAACCTTTCCACCCTGCCGCAAGATACGCAATCGCCCGAGCGAATGGCCCGCGAGGGTGTGACGATCCGCCGGGCTCTGCCGCCGGAATTCCGGCTGATCACTGGCTGGATCGCAGAACAATTCGGTGAGGGATGGGCGAGCGAGGCATCCGTCGCGATGACCCGCCTGCCGCCGACCTGCTTCATCGCCACGCGCGAACAGAAGCTCGTCGGTTTTGCCTGCCATGAAGCGACGGCGCGCGGCTTCTTCGGACCGACCGGCGTCGACGAAAGCCTTCGCGGGCTCGGCATCGGCCGGGCATTGCTGTTTGCCAGCCTGAACGACCTGAAAGCGATAGGCTATGCCTATGCGATCATCGGTGACGTCGGCCCTTCTGCCTTTTACGAAAAGGCCGTCGGGGCCATGCCTATCCCCAATTCCGCTCCCGGCATTTACGCCGGAATGCTCAAGACCTGATCTTCAGAAGGAAGAGTGACCATGTCCATTTCGCGACCGAAAGCCCTGCGGCTTGAAACCCTTTGGAATCCGCCTGCTGATGGTAAGGAGTTTTCCTATGTCCTGCGCCTCAAGAACCTCGGCACCGAGCCGCTTTCGAATTTCTCCCTCTGCGTGAGCGGCCCGGGCCGTGTCGATCCGGCGGGTCGCGTCGAAGGCGCGACGGTCTCACAACGGCTCTCGAATTTCACCGAATTCCAGCCGCCGGCCAATTTCGTTCTCGGCGCCGGCGAGACGTGG
>Ga0102587_1001836_pt1 | contig 14103 bp, 13 predicted proteins | sample AraplaF_Col_mTSA_FD_76853 | JGI IMG/M metagenome (GOLD analysis project Ga0102587, IMG submission 76853) | Arabidopsis root microbial communities from the University of North Carolina, USA - plate scrape MF_Col_mTSA (SPADES assembly) (version 2) | ecosystem: Host-associated > Plants > Roots >... | reverse complement strand
GCTGGTGTTCGACCTGCCGTCCTTCCCCTACGTCTTCAAGGTCATCAAAGACTACTACCCACCGCAGAAAGACACCACGCGCGAGCAGATCAAGGGCAAGTACCTGCTGGTCAAGCAGCACGACCGCGTGGGCCGCATGGCCGACACCCAGGAATACAGCGAGGTCGCCTTCCCGCGCGACCGCTTCGACGACGAGCTCATCGCCGAGATCGAAAAATTCGCGCCCAGCCAGCTCGAGATCAGCGACCGCGACGGCGACGGCCAGACCGAGGTCATCATCAAGCACGTCTACATCGAGCGCCGCATGATCCCGCTCAACATCTACCTGCAGGAAGCCTTCGACGCCGGCGTCAACGAGCCCGCCGCCAAGGACCAGATAGAGCGCGCCGTCGTCGAGTACGGCAACGCCATCAAGGACCTGGTGGCCGCCAACATCTTCCCCGGCGACATGCTCTGGAAGAACTTCGGCATCACGCGCCACGGCAAGGTCGTGTTCTACGACTACGACGAGATCGAATACATCACCGACTGCAACTTCCGCAAGGTGCCCGCCGCCCGCAACGAGGAAGACGAGATGAGCGGTGAGGTCTGGTACTCCGTCGGCCCCAAGGACGTGTTCCCCGAAACCTTCGAGCCCTTTTTGCTCGGCAACGACGCGGTGCGCGAGGTCTTCATGAAACACCACGCCAACCTGCTGGATGCCGACTTCTGGCAAAAACACCAGGCCCGCATCCAGGCCGGCCATGTGCACGATGTTTTCCCCTACGAGCGCGAAAAGCGCTTTATCGCGCTGCACAGCCCCGGCGAGGCCCACGACGAAGTGCTGACCCAGCTGCCGCCTGAGCCGGTCTTAACAGGCCTCAGCGGCCTGACTCCTTGAGCGATAAAAAGGCGGTCTCATGACAAGGCTTGTTTTTCAGTGTGTGGTGCTCATCGCTGTGTTGACGGCAGCAACTGTCGCGCGGGCCCAGCACTTCTCCGTCGTTCCGAAATTCGGGGGGCGGACGCTCACGACGGAGCAGCTTGCCGCCAATGCCGAGTTTGTGGCCGGCATCGATGCGCAGTACAAGGGCGATCGGGTCAAGGCCGCCGAAGACCTCGCAAGAGCCGGCTGGACGTCGTTGACGCTGGAGCCCATGGCCTGGGAGCACCCCATGCGGCGCTTCAACCAGGCTTGGATGGTGAACCCCTATGAACCCACGGCGTTGTGGGGCATGGCTGTAGCGACAAGCCGCAGTGGTGGCTATAAAAAGGCCGCAGAGTTGATGGAAGAAGCCCTTGCTCGCGGCAGTTACTTCGATAACGCGCGCTTCCTTTCAGACTTCGGCCTGATCGTTCTGAACATCGCCGTCGAAAATCGGTATCAGTCCACTTGGGAAAATGCGATCACGCTTTTTGAGAAAGCCCACCGCATCGACCCTCAACTCCGCATCAATCTCTACAACTGGTCTCTCGCATACTTTGCGCATGCGCAATACGAAGACGCAGCGGCCAAGCTGGAGCTTGCTCTGGCGACACCTGACGGCGTCAGGATCGGCCAGGACTACATCTCACTGGTAGAGCAAAAAATCAATCGTCCAATCATCAAGAAGGAGCAATAGCATGTCCAACCCCAACGCAGATCCCATCGTCATCCTCGGCGCGGCCCGCACCCCCATGGGCGGCTTCCAGGGCGACTTCAGCAGCCTCTCGGCCCACGACCTGGGCGGCGCCGCCATCAAGGCCGCGATTGAGCGCGCCGGCATCGCGCCGGAAAAAGTCGACGAAGTGCTGTTCGGCAATTGCCTGATGGCCGGCCAGGGCCAGGCCCCGGCGCGGCAGGCCGGCTTCAAGGGCGGCCTGCCCGCCAGCGTGGGTGCGGTCACGCTCTCCAAGATGTGCGGCTCCGGCATGGAAGCCACCATGCTGGCCCACGACCAGCTCGTCGCCGGCAGCCGCGACGTCATGGTCTCGGGCGGCATGGAAAGCATGACCAACGCGCCGCATTTGCTGCTCAAGGGCCGCAGCGGCATCCGTATCGGCCACGACCGCATCTATGACCACATGATGCTGGACGGCCTGGAAGACGCTTACGAACCCGGCCGCGCCATGGGCACTTTCGGCGAGCAGTGCGCCGAAAAATACAGCTTCACCCGCGAAGCCCAGGACGCCTTCGCCACCGCCAGCGTCAACCGGGCCAAGGCCGCCACCGAATCCGGCGCCTTCAAGGCCGAGATCACCCCCGTCACCGTCAAGGGCCGCAGCGGCGACACGGTGATCTCCATCGACGAAGGCCCGGGCAAGGTCAAGCTCGACAAGATCCCCACGCTCAAGCCCGCCTTCAAGAAAGACGGCACCATCACCGCCGCCTCCAGCTCCTCCATCAACGACGGCGCCGCCGCCCTGGTGCTGGCCCGCGAATCGACGGCCAAAGAACTGGGCGCCAAGCCCATCGCCCGCATCGTCGGCCATGCCACCTTCGCACAGCAGCCTGAGTGGTTCACCACCGCACCGGTCGGCGCCGTCAACAAGCTGCTCAAGAAGATAGGCTGGAGCGTCAAGGACGTGGACCTCTGGGAAGTCAACGAAGCCTTTGCCGTCGTGCCCATGGCCGCGATGAAAGAGCTCGGCATCAGCCACGACATCGTCAACGTCAACGGCGGCGCCTGCGCACTGGGCCACCCGATCGGCGCATCGGGCGCCCGCATCATCGTCACGTTGATCCACGCGCTCAAGGCGCGCGGCCTGAAAAAAGGCATTGCCACGCTGTGCATTGGCGGTGGTGAAGGCACGGCGCTGGCCATTGAATTGGTCTGAACCACGATGAAGGTCCTTGTCATAGGCGCATCGCGCGGCATAGGGCTTGAATTCGCCCGCCAGTACCTGGCCGAAGGCGCGCAGGTCATTGCCACCGCGCGCGACGACGAAGGCCTGCAACGCCTCAAGGGCCTGGGCGCCAAGGCCTTGCGCGTGGATGTGGCCCAGCCCACCAGCATCAGCGGCCTGGCCTGGCTGCTCGACGGCGAGGAAATCGACATCGCCCTCTATGTGGCCGGTGTCTTTCCGCACGGCGACGCACTGGCCCCGCCCACACGCGAGGCCTTTGACCATGCCATGCACACCAATGTGCTGGGCGCCATGCAGGCCATTCCGCAGGTCGCGCCCCTGGTCGAAGCGGTGCGCGGCGGCGGCGGGCGTTTTGCCTTTATCAGCAGCGCCATGGCCAAGATAGGTGGCGTCGACAGCAGCCGCGGCTGGGTCTACCGCGCCAGCAAGGTGGCCCTCAATATGGTGGTCGCCTCGGCCCAGCACGACTACCCCAAGGCCATCATGGTCGCCCTGTCGCCCGGCTGGGTGCAGACCGACATGGGCGGCAGCGGCGCGCCGCTCACTACCGTCCAAAGCGTCACCGCCATGCGCGCCGCGCTGGCTGGGCTCACGCCTGAACACAAGGGCGCTTTTCTTAACTACGACGGCGTGCCGTTTAAATCCTGGTGAGGTGCAGCATGGGGTCCATGGGGCTTGACAACCGTTTCGCCGCGGGTGCGCGCCGTGCATTCGTGATCGGGCTGATCGCGGTCGGTGCGGCTACTTCGGCTGCTTCGGCTTTCGCCGCACCTGACCCTGTTCCCCCCTGGCCCAATGAGCAAGAACTCCTGACCGCGATGCGCGCGGGCCTGAAGGACCGCACCAACAAGGATGAGACCCTGGGGATTCGGGGCATGCATGACGTCATGGTCGGGAAATCCGAGACGGCCTTTCTTGTTTCGGTATGGTTCCCGCAACGCGGACGTAATTATTCTTCGGGTACTTTTTTGTATCGCCCGGCCTTGAAGCAAGCCAGGGAACTTGACTACAGCCAGTCACTTGGCTCGCGTTATGTCACCGGTCACTATGGCGAGTTCTCTTTGCTGGAGAACTATGGCTCAGGCTACGGCACGGAAGACTTCACCCATGCGCTGGTCCGCTTCAAGGGCTGGAACATGCAAGTCTTGCACAAAGCCGACTTTGGCAACAACCTGGGCAATTGCGGGGAGACTTCCCCGTCACTCAAGCCATGCGAACAGACGCATGTGCAGTTCCAGTTGCTCGGAAATTCCAAATCAAACCTCGTTGAGATGGTCGAGATCACAACCCAGCTCGGTGGATCCCCCAAAGAAAAACTGCTGGTAACCTCACGCCGCTTTCGGCTTGACGGTGACCGGTTCAAGCCCGTCAAGGGCCCCTAAAGGTAAAAACATGCTGCTCAACCAGGACCAGGAAATGATCCGCGACGCGGTCCGCGCGTTCGCGAAAGAAGAGCTCTGGCCCCATGCCGCGCGCTGGGACAAGGAGCACCACTTCCCCGTCGAGGCCCACAAAGGCCTGGCCGCGCTGGGCGCCTACGGCATCTGCGTGCCCGAAGAGTTTGGCGGCGCCAACCTCGACTACCTCACGCTGGCCCTGGTGCTGGAGGAAATCGCCGCCGGCGACGGCGGCACCAGCACCGCCATCAGCGTCACCAACTGCCCCGTCAACGCCATCCTGATGCGCTACGGCAATGCCCAGCAGAAAAAACAGTGGCTGACAAAACTCGCGCAGGGCGAGATGCTGGGCGTCTTCTGCCTGACCGAGCCGCATGTCGGCAGCGATGCATCGTCGCTGCGCACCACGGCCGTCAAAGAGGGCGACGAGTATGTGCTCAACGGCGTCAAGCAGTTCATCACCAGCGGCAAGAACGGCCACGCCGCCATCGTCATCGCCGTGACCGACAAGGGCGCCGGCAAGAAGGGCATGAGTGCCTTTATCGTGCCCACCAGCGCGCCCGGTTATGTGGTCGCACGGCTGGAAGACAAACTGGGCCAGCATTCCAGCGACACCGCGCAGATCAATTTTGACAACTGCCGCATCCCGGCCGAGAACCTGATCGGCAGCGAAGGCGAGGGCTACAAGATCGCCCTGGGTGCGCTCGAAGGCGGGCGCATAGGCATCGCCGCGCAAAGTGTGGGCATGGCGCGCAGTGCATTTGAATTTGCGCTCGACTACGCCAAAGAGCGCCAAAGCTTCGGCACCGCCATCTTCAACCACCAGGCCGTGGGTTTTCGCCTGGCCGAATGCGCCACCAAAATCGAGGCCGCGCGCCAGCTGATCTGGCACGCCGCCAGCCTGCGCGATGCCGGCCTGCCTTGCCTCAAGGAAGCCGCCATGGCCAAGCTGTTTGCCAGCGAAATGGCCGAACAGGTCTGCAGCGTGGCCATCCAGACCCTGGGTGGCTATGGCTATGTGAACGACTTCCCGGTCGAGCGCATTTACCGCGACGTGCGGGTCTGCCAGATCTATGAAGGCACCTCGGACGTGCAAAAAATCATCATCCAGCGCGCCCTGGCCTGAGGAGATAAAGAGATGCCCATCACCAAAGGATTCCGCGCCCTGGTCGACGAGGCCATGGCCCAGGTCAAGACTTACAGCGTGGGCGAAGTCAAGGCGCGCCTGAATGACCCGAATGTGCAGATCGTCGATATCCGCGATGTGCGTGAACTCAGCGCCGGCACCGTCGTCGGCAGCTACCACGCGCCGCGCGGCATGCTCGAGTTCTGGGTGGACCCGGCCTCGCCCTATCACAAGCCCCTGTTCGCCGACGAAGGCAAGGAGTTCATCCTGTTCTGCGGCGCGGGCTGGCGCAGCGCCCTGGCCACCAAAACCCTGCAAGACATGGGCATGCGCAATGTCGCCCACATCGACGGCGGTTATGCCGAGTGGGTCAAGCAGGGCGCGCCCACCGAAACGCTGGAAGAGCGCAAGGCCAAAAAGGGCTGATGGCGAAAATGCCCCAGCCCACAGCCGCCCAAGCCTGCCCCTGCGGCCGCCAGACCAACAAGCGGCCGCAGGCCTATGCCCAGTGCTGCGGCCGCTACCTGGACCACTTTGACGCTACACCCGCGCCCGACGCCGAGTCGCTGATGCGCTCGCGCTACGCCGCCTTTGTGGCCGAGCGTGCCGATTACCTGCTCGCCACCTGGCATGCCAGCCACAGGCCGGCGTCCATCGACTTTGATCCCGGCACCAAATGGCTGGGCCTGGAAGTGCGCAGCCACCGCCAGCTCGACGCCGCGCATGCCGAAGTCGAATTTGTCGCGCGCCAGAAAAGCCCGGGCAGCCCGGCCGTGCGGCTGCATGAGCGCAGCCGCTTCGTGCACGAGGAGGGCCGTTGGTACTATGTGGACGGCGACATCCAGTAGCCGATCACTGAGGGGGAGGGCACATGTTCAACCAGACCGTGCGCGGCATGTACTGCCTGCGTTGCAGCAGCCGCAAGGTGGTGCGGGGTAACTTTGAAGCCGGGCGCTTCTATCCCCTGCGCGGCGTGCTGCGCTCGCTGCTCGGCAAGCCCGTGCTTTTGCAAAACCCGCATGCACATGCCTGCATGGACTGCGGCCTGGCCTGGAACGAAGTCGATCCCCTTGAGCTGCGCAAAAACCTGCGCAGCTACGGCCTGTCGCCGCACAGCACCGGCGTGATGGATGTGGTGAACGGCGAGTCGCCGGATATCCGCCTGTGACAAAACCAGTGAAGTCCTGGAGGCGCCGCGCCACCGCCGTGCTGGCGCTGGTGATGCTGCTGCTCGGTATCTGGACCGTCATCGTCGAGCCGCGCTGGGTGGCCCACCGTGACATCAGCGAAACCGTCCCCAACTGGAAAGGCCCACCCGGCCTCAAAGTGGCCGTCGCCTCCGACTGGCATTTCAGCAAACGCCCGCTGTGGCGCGTCATGACGCTGGAGCGGGCCCGCGCCATCGTCGCCGAAATCAATGCCGCCCAGCCCGACGTCATCCTGCTGCCCGGCGACTTTCTTGCAGACCGCGACTACCAGCCCGAGATTGCCGCCACGCCCGAAGACGAGATCGCCCAGGTGCTGGGCGGGCTCAAAGCCAGGCTGGGCGTTTATGCCGTCATGGGCAACCACGATTGGTGGCACGACGGCGCGAAGTTCACCGCCGCCTTCCAGCGCGCCGGCATCCAGGTGCTGGAGAACCAGGCCGCGCCCCTGCCCGGCACCGCCCTGTGGGTGGTCGGTGTGGGCGACGACCATACTGGCCATTCCGACCCGGTGCGCGCCATGGCCGGCGTGCCCAAAGGCGCGCAGGCCCTGGTCTTGATGCATGAGCCCGCCAGCCTGTTCGAGCTGCCGCCCGTGCGCGGCCTTGTCGTGGCCGGCCACACCCACGGCGGCCAGGTCAGCCTGCCTTTCATAGGCGCGCCCATAGTGCCCGGCGCCGGCCCGCGCGACTGGGCCTACGGCTGGATAGAGCACGGCGACAATCGCATGTACATCACCAGCGGCCTGGGCGTCAGCATCCTGCCCGTGCGCTTCAATATGCGGCCGGAATGGGTGATGTTCACACTCGCCGCCCCGGCAAAACCTGAACTGGACATGAAAGCGGAACCATGAAATTCGACGCGGTGTTATTCGACTGTGACGGCGTGCTGGTCGACAGCGAACCCATTACCAACGGCGTGCTGCGCGACATGCTTGAAGAGCGCGGCTGGAAGCTCAGCCCCGCCGAATGCATGCGCATTTTTGTCGGCAAGGCCGTCAAGGACGAAGCCGCGCTGATCGCCGCCAACACCGGCAGCCCCGTGACGGAAGAGTGGATGGTCCAGTTCCGCGAGCGCCGCAACCAGGGCCTGATGCGCGACCTGAAAGCGATTGCCGGCGCGGTCGACGCCATCGCCAAGGTCCATGCGCTTTACAACGGCCGCATTGCCTGCGCCTCGGGCGCCGACCGCTTCAAGGTCGAGCTGCAGCTCGAAAAGTGCGGCCTCATGCCCTTCTTCAAGGGCCGCATCTTCAGCGGCCACGAGCTGCCGCGCTCCAAACCCTTCCCCGACGTCTACCTGGCCGCCGCCGCGGCCCTGGGCGTGGACCCGAAACGCTGCGCCGTGGTTGAAGACACCGTGACCGGCGTCACCGCAGGCGTGGCGGCCGGCTGCACCGTCTTCGGCTACAGCCCGTCTGAAATGGGCCATGACGCCCCGAATGCCCTCAAAGCCAGCGGCGCATCCCAGGTGTTTACCGATATGGCGGACCTGGCGACCCTGTTAGGCTGAAATTAGTTGGGATGGGCGTGTCGATTCCGGCCTGCCCCGTTCGTCGTAGAGGTGTCAGCCGACACAACCCACCGAAAGGACTGTTTATGAAATACCTCTGCCTCGCCTATTACAACCCCGCCGACTTCGCCGCCATGGCGCCGGCCGACGTCCAGGCCCTGGTCAGTCAGTGCCCGCCCAAGGACAAGGAACTCAAGGCCACCGGCCAGCTGCGCCTCAGCGCCTCGCTGGGCGAGCCCGAGCAGACCATCCGCATCCAGCCGCGCGGCGGCAAGCCCAAAGTCACCGACGGCCCCTTCACCGAAGTCAAGGAACTGGTGGGCGGCTTTTTCATCATCGAAGCCGACAGCCGCGACGAAGCCGTGCGCCTGGCCTCCATCCACCCGGCGGCCACGCTGGGCGAACAGGTCGGCTGGTATATCGACATGCACCCCATAGGCTTTTTTGAGCAGTACAGCGGCAAACCCGCCTGAACGCGGCACCGGGGCTCCGGCCCGGGCGCTGAAAGGCCAGCTTCCCCAGCGCTGAAGCGGTCTCCCCGGGCCGGGGCTGTCACGAATCGGGCCGCGGTGCTAAGCTGCCAACCCGACTTTTAAAAACAAAGGTGTGCCCATGCCCGGACTTCTGCCCCATGTCGACCCCGACGGTTTGCTCGAATTCTCCGTCGTCTACACCGACCGCGCGCTCAACCACATGTCGCGCAGCTTCCAGGGCGTGATGGGCGACATCTCCGCCATCCTCAAAGAGGTCTACCACGCGCACTCGGTTGCGCTGGTGCCCGGCAGCGGTACCTACGGCATGGAAGCCGTGGCCCGCCAGTTCGCCGCCGGCAAACATGTCATGGTCATCCGCAACGGCTGGTTCAGCTACCGCTGGACGCAGATTTTTGAGATGGGCAACATCCCCGCCTCGCACACCGTGCTCAAGGCCCGCAAGACAGCGGCAGGCGCCCAGGCGCCGTGGATTCCCGCACCGGTGGCCGACGTCGTCGCCGCCATCACCAAAGAAAAACCGGCTTTGGTCTTTGCCCCGCATGTCGAAACCGCCTCCGGCATGATGCTGCCCGACAGCTACATCCAGTCCATCGCCGCCGCCGTGCATGCCGTGGGCGGCCTGTTTGTGCTCGACTGCATCGCCTCCGGCGCCATGTGGGTCGACATGAAAGCCACCGGCGTAGACATCCTGATATCAGCCCCGCAAAAAGGCTGGAGCAGCTCACCCTGCTGCGCCATGGTCATGCTCAGCGAACGCGCCCGCGCGGCGATTGAAACCACCATGAGCTCCAGCTTTGCCTGCGACTTGAAGAAGTGGCTGCAAATCATGGAAACCTACGAAAAAGGCGGCCACGCCTACCACGCAACATTACCGACAGACGCCCTCACACGCCTGCGCGCCACCATGAAGGAAACCCAGGACTACGGTTTTGCCAAAGTGAAAGCCGAACAAGAGGAACTGGGCAGCAAGGTGCGCCAGCTGTTCGAAAGCCGCGGCCTGCCCAGCGTGGCGGCCGAGGGCTTTAAGGCCCCGGGCGTGGTGGTCAGCTACACCACCGATCCCGACATCCAGTCAGGCAAGAAGTTTTTGGCCGAGGGCCTGCAAACCGCCGCCGGCGTACCGCTGCAATGCGATGAAGGGCCGGACTTCAAGACCTTTCGTGTGGGGCTGTTTGGGTTGGATAAGTGGCACAACGTGGACCGGACTGTGGCGAGTCTGGCGGGGGCTTTGGAGAGGATTGGGGTGGGCGCGAAGGTCGCCGACACCGTCGCTGGCTAAGCGCAGAAGACCAGCTGACCCTAGATGCGACAACAAAACGTACAGCAGCAGAACGAGAGTTCGAAAGAAGCGATACGCCGCTCAGCGTTGTACTGGCGGCAACATTCACCGCCCAAGGCCCTTCTGGACTACGCCGCTTCGCAGGGAGCCGATTGCGGCAAGGCCATCTTTCTAAGGCTGGACATCGATTTCCCGGGAATGCCCAGGCTGGTTGGCACCCTCCTTACTCCGGAGGAGAGGTTCATTTCATTTGAAATTGACACTGACAAGAACCATGTCTCAGTGGAACTCATCGAGGAATGGCGGGACGTAACGTCAGATCAGAACCTGAGCCTCAGCAATGCAGGGATTGGCGCTGGATATGGGGCTTTGGCTGTGCAGGTTCTGCGTGAAATTAACGCTGACGCATAGCAAGCAACCCGCATCGCTCTGTTCGAGCTGGGAAGTGGCGTGACGCGGGCCGGACTGAGGCGAATTTGGTGGGGCCTTGGAACGGAGCGGGTAGGGAAAAGGTTGCCGAGACTTCAACGCCGTCGCCCATCGCTTGACCCTCCTCTAATCGGAGTATGTCAGTTTCTTAATACGAAGAAACAATCGGTGGTGTTGGAGACGAAGGAGGTTAATGTCAGAGTCGGTCCAGTGCTTCCGCACCGGAGTGATTTCTTGACGCTGAACGGCGATTCCGTTCCGCTAATGCGTTACTTGGAGCCGGTTGAAGGAAACCCCTCAGCGTACTCCTTAGAGTGGGCCAGGATTTTCAGAACTGAAGTAGAAAAATACCACCTTGCTTACTATCAATAAGAATGATTAAGTTACCTACTCGACTGAACCACTTGTTAGCTCTTGATAATGGGCTCAATGCTTTCGTGCTGAAGGCTATGACGGTAATTGAACCTTGGGCTCGAGACAACAAAACTATATTTTTTCCAGAGTACACAGATCACAGCCTTGTTCATTTAACTGAAGTTCTAGGTGCGGCTGATAGTCTTATTTCTGACTCGTCTTGGAATCACCTGACGGCAGAAGATGCTGCCATACTGTGTATTGCAGTGCTGCTCCATGACTGCGCACTTCACATATCGGAAGAAGGCTTTTACTGCTTGATTGAAGGGCGCTACAACGCTCCCACATCGAGATACGCCGAAGCTGATATTAAGTGGGAAATACTGTGGGATGATTTTTTGGCAGAATCCCGAAGATTCGATCAACGAAAGTTAATGGCCCTCTTTGGAAGCACGGACCCTATTGGCGCGTTTCCAGAAAACAAACTGGATCTGACCCTCAGGCATCGCCTTCTAGCCGGGGAGTTTTTGCGTAGACATCACGCTAGGTTGGCGCATGAGATTGCGCTTTCCGGAATTCCGGGGCCGAATAGTCCGCTTCCTATCGCCGATGCTGTACATCAAGATTTGGTCGATTTGGCCGGCTATGTCGCTAGAAGCCACAACCTATCAATACGAACGGCAGTCGACCGGATTGAATCGTCTAAGAGACGTGTGCACCTGAATTGCCGCGTCCCTTTTGTGATGGTGGTCCTGCGAATTGCAGATTACCTGCAAATTCATTCATCCCGTGCGCCCGGTCAGTTACTCCGGCTTAAATCTCTTGCAAGCCCAATATCGCGCGGGGAATGGAAAAAGCACGAGGCTGTGAAAGAAATAAATCAGGCGCACGAAGATCCTGAGGCTATCTTCGTTGACTGCGAACCTGGTAGCGCTGCAACCTTTGCCGGCATGCAACGTTTACTAACGGATATTCAAAGAGAGCTTGATCAAAGCTGGGCGGTTATGGGTGAGGTGTATGGCCGTTTTAAGCCACTTGATGAACTAGGAATAACTATTCGAAGAATACGGTCGAACATTGATGATCCGGCCCAGTATCAAAAACATCGCAACCCGGCGTACTTACCCAAGGAGTACAAATTTCAGACCGCAAGCGCGGAGCTAATGGATCTTCTGGTGGCACCTCTTTACGGGGAAAACCCCGAAGTAGGTATCCGGGAGCTTGTGCAAAACGCTGTTGACGCTTGTTTGGAACGGGATGATTTGATCGATAAAGGACTCGTTCAAATTAATGAAGAGCTATCCGAGGATGTGGTCGTAACAGTTTCCGTTCCCCAAAATGGTCAAGCCTCAATCGTCGTTGATGATTTTGGTGTTGGTATGACGCCTGGCGTAGTAGAAAAATATTTTTTGAATATCGGTGCGTCTTTTCGAAGTAGCGATCTATGGCGGAAAAATCATGAGGTAGCTGGTCACTCAACTATTCATCGAACTGGTCGCTTTGGAATCGGAATACTAGCCGCGTATCTTCTTGGTAAAGAAATCAAAGTTACAACTAGGCATATCTCTTCTCCTTCGTCTTCGGGCATTACGTTCACTTGCAAACAAGGAGATGAATCTATCGAGGTTCGGCCCTGTTCCTTTCGATTCGGCACTCGCATTGAGATAGACATCCCGCCTGTGATTGCAAAGAAATTGCTTCAGTTGACCTCTGCATGGGACTGGTATTGCCTTGAGCAGCCAAAAGTTCATCGAAAAATTTCTCGCGACAGCGATCAGACACTTCAACAACGCTATAAGGTCCCCGGATGCGATGCCGACTTAAGTTCAACTAAGTGGCGCAGGATAGATGTAGAGGGCTACGACGATTTAATGTGGAGTTATGAGGCGATCGGTAGTAGTTACTACAACCGGGTCATCATTTGCAACGGGATTTATATTTCCTCCAGCTCCTATCAACTAACACCACGTGTGTCTAGTGGCTTAAATGTCATCAGGGTTGATACGCCGTCTTTGGTTGTGTTCGATCCTGACGGTCGATTCCCAATAAACCTTCAGCGTAATCAGGTGCTAAGTGAATCTGTCGGATTTGAACAGGTCCTTGCAGTTGATGTATCTCACTATTTGACTGGAAAACTAGTGGAGGTTTTTGAGCAGACTGTTGCTGGGGTAAATAAAAAATCCGTTGCAAATTCAATTGAACCGAAGATTCCAGGTCTTGGTGGCCGCCATCAGACGAGCTTGGGACTCGCAAACGTTCTTCTGAGATCTGATGGAGTTCTCCCAATTGATTTGGATTTGTTGAGAGAGGTCAAGCCGGATGTAATCACGGTCGATGCCGTGAATCTCGCAGCGGGTCGAGGGGCTTTCAATTCATCTATTTTTGCCGGATGGGTTGAGAATTACGTGGCTGCTGATGCGGTAACTCATACCAAGGGTAGTAGGACGGAATTTCTACGAAGTTCCCTTGGGGTGTCGAACAATCCAGGCCAAGGGACCGGTTACTTTTCTAGATTACCCATTGTTGGGCGGCGATTATTACTACGCAAGTCCGATGTGGTGGAGCTAGTAGTTCCTGGAAATGTTCCCAGAATGTATTGGGGCAAGCTAAAACTTGAGGTTGATCTAGATAAGTGGGGACTGTGGTCTGTTGGTGCACTCCCCCCGCTTCTTTTGGACGTCGAAGCTCTTTGCGCCCAGTTGGAGGCTACTCAATCTTTTGGGATAACACTGCTGTATATAAACTGGGCCGCAGATAAAGAAGAGAATCGCGAGGGACCTTGTTCCCCGTTCGCCGAAGCGTGGAAACAAGCGGTGCCATCGACTGTCCTCTCGCAGAGATTGCGGCCAGTCGCCTAAAGTGTTTGCCACGTGGAAATGTGGCGCAGTCGCATATTGACTACTCCGATAAGTCTGAACTAGTCAATGAGTTCGATTTGGTGTATTCGCTAGTCTGATGCTTTGTGAAATCCGGACGGAGAGATTTTCCTTGCGAGCAATTTCTCCCGCTTCGCTCACCCGCCCGGCCGCATGTCCGGTGCCGGCGTGGTAGGGATGCCCTGGTTCAGCGCGGCCTGGTGCTGCACCCGTAGGGCGCGCTGAAATGCCGGGCGTTGCTCCAGCTGCTGGTGGTAGCGGCGCACGGCATCGGGGAATTGCGTTGCCAGGCCAAGGTGGCCGGCCAGCATGAGGGCGTAGTGGACCGACACATCGGCTGCGGTGAAGCGGCCGGCGCAGAGAAATTCCTGTTGTTGCTGCAGGGCTGCGTCCATGGCTTTCAGCCGGGCGAGGAACCAGCGGCTGTAGTCTTGCGCGACCTGGGGCTGTTTGCGCTCCTCGGGTTCGAAGTGGGTATAGCGCAGCACCAGGGTTTGCGGAAAGGTCAGCGTGGCTTCGCCCATGTGCAGCCAGTTCAGGTAAGCGCCATAGGCTGGGTCCGTCAGCGGGACGTCCAGCTGGCCGGGGCTGTGCCGTGCCGCCAG
>Ga0102587_1001829_pt1 | contig 14131 bp, 13 predicted proteins | sample AraplaF_Col_mTSA_FD_76853 | JGI IMG/M metagenome (GOLD analysis project Ga0102587, IMG submission 76853) | Arabidopsis root microbial communities from the University of North Carolina, USA - plate scrape MF_Col_mTSA (SPADES assembly) (version 2) | ecosystem: Host-associated > Plants > Roots >... | reverse complement strand
GGTTGCCCCGCAGCGCAGCGTAGGGGACCCAGACTGCGGGTCGCCTTTCTTTTGGGTACTTTTCTTTGGCGAAGCAAAGAAAAGTACCTCGCCCGCCGGGGCGAGACCCGGCCAGCAGGACTAAGAAGAGGAAAGAGGAGGATGAGCGCGCCCGCCGGAGCAAGACCCGGCCAACCTATCCCTGCCAAAATCCCAAAATGCAATTTTTCAAAGACCTCAACCTCTCTGCCTTCACCGCCGGCTTTGTGGCCGTGCTGGTCGGCTTCACCAGTTCGGTTGCCATCGTGTTCCAGGCCGCGCAGGCCTTCCATGCCACGCCGGCTGAAATCGCCTCGTGGATGTGGGCGCTGGGCATGGGTATGGGGCTGTGCTCGGTGATTCCCTCGCTGTGGCTCAAAAAGCCGGTGATGGTGGCCTGGTCCACGCCGGGCGCTGCCGTGCTGGCCACGGCCGGGCTGGCCGGCGGGTTTTCGATGGGGGAGGCGGTGGCGGCCTTTATGGTCAGCGCCGCGCTGATCGCGCTGTTCGGCATCACCGGCTGGTTTGAAAAAGCCATGAACCGGATTCCCGTGGCGATTGCCTCGGCGCTGCTGGCCGGCGTGCTGGCGCGTTTCGGCATCCAGGCTTTTTCGGCGGCGCAGACGGCGCTACCACTGGTGCTGCTGATGCTGGCCATCTATCTGCTCGGCAAGCGCCTGTTGCCGCGTTATGCCGTGGTGCTGACGCTGGTCGGCGCGGTGGTGTTTGTGGCCGCGCGCGGGCAGCTGGCCTGGTCGGAAATAGCGTTTTCTTTCGCCATGCCGGTGTTCGTGATGCCCAAGTTCAGCTTCGCGGCCATCGTGAGCCTGGCGATTCCGCTGTTTGTGGTGACCATGGCCTCGCAAAACCTGCCGGGGGTGGCGGCCATTTACGCGGCTGGCTACGGGCCGGACAGCGCGGACGGCGGCATCCCGATCTCCAAGGTCATCACGCTGAGCGGCATTGCCACGCTGGTGCTGGCGCCTTTCGGCGCCTTTGCGCTCAACCTGGGCGCCATCACCGCGGCTATCTGTATGGGCAGGGAAGCGCATGAGGACCCGGCCAGGCGCTACACGGCGGCGGTCTCCTGCGGCGCGATGTACATCGTGATCGGCATTTTCGGCGCGGCCATCACCGGCCTGCTCACGGCCTTCCCCAAGGAGCTGGTGGTGGCCATCGCGGGACTGGCGCTGCTGGGCTCCATAGGCAGCGGGCTGGCGGCGGCGGTAAAGGACGAGTCGCACCGCGAGGCCGCGCTTATCACGTTTCTTGTCACCCTGTCGGGCGTGGTAATAGCCGGTGTGGGTTCGGCCTTTTGGGGGGTGGTCGCGGGCGCGCTGGCGCTGTTTGTACAACAATACGGCCAGCAAGGCCGTGAATCCCTGTCCGCCCCGGCGCCGGACGCCCGAACCATTTCCAAACCATGAACCTTCTTTTTGTCGCCGATCCGCTTGAGTCCTTCAAGATCTATAAGGACACCACCTTTGCGATGATGCGAGAGGCGCAAAAGCGCGGCCACCGCATCAGCGCCTGCCTGCCGGCCGACATGAACTGGCAGACCGGCGCCAAAGTCACGGCCCAGGTGCGCCACATCCGGCTGACGGGCGACGCCGACACCTGGTTCACGGCGGACGCGTCACGCCCCGATGGGCGCGAAGCCCTCGCCGGTTTTGACGCGGTGGTGATGCGCAAGGACCCGCCCTTCGACAGCGAGTATTTCTACAGCACCCACCTGCTGGAGCAGGCCGAGCGCGAGGGCGCCAAGGTCTTCAACAAGCCGCGCGCGCTGCGCGACCACCCGGAAAAGCTCGCCATCCTCGAGTTCGCGCAATTCAGCGGCCCGACGCTGGTCACGCGCAGCGCGGCCGACATCAAACGTTTTCATGCCGAACACAAGGACATCATCCTCAAGCCGCTGGACGGCATGGGCGGCATGGGCATCTTCCGGGTCAAGGAAGACGGCCTGAACCTGGGCAGCATCACCGAAACGCTGAACCGTGACGGCGCGCAAAGCGTGATGGTGCAAAAGTTCCTGCCCGAGATCGCCAAGGGCGACAAGCGCGTGCTGGTCATAGGCGGCAAGCCCGTGCCCTTCAGCCTGGCGCGCATCCCCCAAGGCAGCGAGGTGCGCGGCAACCTGGCGGCCGGCGGCCTGGGCGTGGCGCAGCCGCTGTCCAAACGCGACTTTGAAATCGCCGAGGCGCTGGGCCCGGTGCTGGCCGCGCGCGGCCTGCTGCTGGCCGGCGTCGACGTGATCGGCGACTACGTGACCGAGATCAACGTCACCAGCCCGACCTGCTTCCAGGAAATCCACGACCAGGCCGGCTTTGACGTGGCGGCCATGTTTATCGATGCGCTGGAGGCGGCGCTGAAGGCTTGACGCCGCCGGCGCGCCGGTTAAGCTGGCAGGCACTGTCCACCAGGCCTGATCCATGAAACCAGCCCTTCGATTCTCTTCATTGCGCCGCGCGCTGCGCCCGCTCGCCCTGATCGCCTGCACCGCGCTGCCGCTGCTGGCGCAGGCGGCCGAGCAAAAAATCATCTTCATACGCCACGCGGAAAAACCCGACCAGGGCCTGGGCCAGCTCAACTGCCAGGGCCTGAACCGCGCGCTGGCCCTGCCGGCGGTGTTGCTGGCGAAATTCGGCAAGCCGGATTTTGTGTTCGCGTCCGACCCGCACGAGAAAAAACCCGACGGCGGCCAGCTGTACAACTATGTGCGGCCGCTGCTGACCGTCGCGCCCACGGCCGTGCAGGCCGGCTTGCCGATCAACACCTCTTTCGGCTTCGAGGACATCAAGGGGCTGCAGCGGGAGCTGGCGGCGCCGCGCTACCAGAACGCGGTGGTGCTGGTCGCCTGGGAGCATAAAAAGCTCGAAGACCTGGTCAAGGCCATGCTGGCGGGCATGGGCGGCCAGCCCGGCGCCGTGCCGCACTGGAAGGGCGGCGACTTCGACAGCATTTATGTGCTGACCGTGCAGCGCGACGGTGGCAAGGCCGTGGCGAGTTTTCGCCATGAGCAGCAGCAGCTTGACGGCCAGGCCGCGGCCTGCCCCAAGCCCTAGAAATCTGGAAAGCTAGGCGGCCGACAACGCGCCGTCCTCAAACACCTTGAGCTCGCCCGGCGCGAAGGCCGTCCATTGCTCGTTGGTGGTCAGCGGCGCCGTGACGACCACGGCCACCTTGTCGGTGGGCCGGGTGTGCTCGGCGAAGTTCACGCTCACGTCTTCATCGCTCAGCGTGGCATGGGCAAAAGGATGCTTGCGCTCGACGTAATACAGGTTCGTGGAGGCATGCGCCCACAGCGCCTGGCCGTTGCTGAGCAAGAAGTTGAAAGTGCCGTGGCCGGCGATCTGCGCCGCGAGTTCGCGCAGCGTGATGCTGAGCTCCCGCACGCTGGGGACACCGGCGTGCGATTTGGCCATCTCCTGCATGATCCAGCAAAAGGCGCGCTCGCTGTCGGTGGAGCCCACGGGCCGGAAACTGCCGTGCAGGCGCGGCGAAAAATCCTTCAGGTCGCCGTTGTGCGCGAACACCCAGTAGCGGCCCCAGAGCTCGCGCACAAAGGGGTGGCAGTTCTCCAGCGCCACGCGGCCCTGCGTGGCCTTGCGGATGTGCGAGATCACGTTGCGGCTTTTGATGGGGTAGCGGCTGATCAGCTCAGCCACCGGTGAGCTGCTGGCCGGCTGGTGGTCGACAAAGTGACGCAGGCCCTTGTCGCCGGCGCCGGCCACGCTGTCGTCGCCCTCAAAAAAAGCGATGCCCCAGCCGTCGGCGTGGTGGTCGGTGTGGCCGCCGCGCTGCGCGAAGCCGCGAAAGCTGAAGGTCACGTCGGTGGGGGCGTTGCAGTTCATGCCCAGGAGTTGGCACATGGTCAGCCTGCTTTCTGTGGGTCGATGGGAAGGCTGTTCACGGGCACGCGAAGCTGCCAGGCCGCCACCATGGCCAGCAGGCACAGGGCGGCCAGCATCAGGAACGCTTCGTTAAAAGCTGCCAGGCGCGCTGGGCTGCTGCTGGTATTGGCCAATGAATCACCATGGGCCGCCAGCCGCCATTCGAGCACGATGCCGCACAGGCTCACGCCGATGGCGCCGCCCAGCATGCGCAAAAAGTTGATCGCGCTCGCGCCCTGCGAGAGCAGATGCTCATGCAGCGGCCGCAGCGAGCCGAGGTTCAGCGAAGGCAGAATAAAACCCAGGCCTATGCGGCCCAGCGTGGCCCAGGCCACCAGCATCCACAGGCCGGAGGCCAGGCTCACCGTGAGCATCAGCGCAAACGAGGCGGCCAGCAGCGCCAGGCCTGTGCTGACCAGCAGCCAGGTCGGGTGCTTGTCGGCCAGGCGGCCCACGCCGGCAATCGTCGCGGCCAGCACCAGCCCAGCCGGCAGCAGTATGGTGCCCACATGCGAGGCCGAGAGCTTCAGGCCCAGCTGCAAATAAACTGGCAGCAGGTAGGTCGAGCCAAACAGGGCCGTGCCGTAAATAAAGGCGACGATGCTGCCCATGGCGAAAGGCCGGTAGCCGAAAAGCGCGAGGTTCATCAGCGGTGCGCCGCCATTGGCGGCCAGGCGGCGCTGCCACCAGACAAAAGCCGCGAGCGCGGCCGCCGCGCCGCCGAGCAACACAAAAGCCTGAGCGCCGCCGCCCGCGCCATGCAGCTGGACCATGCCGTTGAGCAGGCACAGCGTGCCCAGCGCGCCCAGCAAGAGGCCGCGCCAGTCGATCATGGCCGTGTTGCGGTTGGCCGCCACGCCGCCGGGCGCGGTATCGGGCACATAGCGGTAGGCCATCCACAGCGAGACGAGGCACAGCGGGATCACCATGAAAAAAATCGAGCGCCAGCCGAACAGGTCGACCAGCACGCCGCCTATGCTGGGCCCCACGGCCGGCGCCAGCACCACGCCCATGCCGAAGAGGCCGCTGGCGCGGCCTTGCTCATGCGGCCCGAAGGCACGCATGATGATGATGGCGGGAATCGGCTGCACCACGCCGGCCGCCAGGCCCTCGGCCACGCGCGCGCCCAGCACCAAGCTGAAATGGTTGGACAGGCCGCCCACGATACCGCCGGCCATGAGCAGCAGCATGGTGCCCGCGTACGTGCGGCGATAGCCGTAGCGCGCCAGCAGCCAGGGCGTGGTCAGCATGGACACCGTCATGGCCACCATAAAGCCCGAGCTGACCCATTGCGCGCGCTCCTGCCCCAGCGTGAAGTGCTGGCTCATGTCGGGGATCGCCACGTTGACGATGGTCGACGACATGATGGAAGCCATCGTGCCTATCATGACCGACAGCAGGAGCAGCCAGCGGTAACGCGGGCCGTGGCGCGCCTGCAGGCCGGCGAGGGAAGCGGACATGCGCCGGCCTGGCCTTTAGTCCCTGGGTTCGGACCAGAGCTTGCCGCCGGTGGCCCAGTTCTCGCGCTTGACGTCGGTGATCAGAATGTCCACCGACTCGGGCTGGCCGCCCAGGATTTCAACGCTGACGCGGGTGATGGCCTCAACGAGCTTTTTCTTCTGCTCGATGGTGCGGCCTTCCATCATTTCGACGTGGTAAGTGGGCATGGTTTCCTCTGGAATGAAGTGCCTGCGGCGGGATTGCCGCGGGGCGTGTGAATACCCGATGATAAAAGCAAGCGCCGCGGGCGGTTTTGTCGGCCTGCGCTGACAGGCTGACGGGTGGTGCCGCCGCAGGCCCGCGCGGCAATCCATGGGACACTGCTTGTTCCGGCCTGCCGGGCGCTCGCGCGCGCTCTCCGCAAGCCTCATCCAGGCAAGCACTTGTTCTTCACCAACCCGTCCACCTCCACCGAGCCGCCCCTGCCCCTGCTGGCAGGCCGCAACTACCGCTGCCAATGCGGGCAGCCGGTGTTCTTTCGCAACAGCAAATGCCTGGCCTGCAACACGCCGCTGGGCTATGACTGCGAGCGCGGCCTGCTGCTGCCCCTGATGCCTGGGCCGCGCAAAGGCAGCTGGCGCGAGTGGCAGGCGGGCGCCGCGCCGGCTACGCCGCCGCCCGACGATACTCAGCCCCCCTCGCTGGATGAGATTCCCGGCCAGGAGTCCGCGCCCAGCGCCGCGCCGGCACCGTCCGCCGAACCGGATGGCGAAGCCGGCGATGACGACGCTGTGCCAACCTACAAGCGCTGCCTCAACCTCTCCACCCCTGCCTCCTGCAACTGGCTTGTGGCCTGGCACGACCCCGCGGACATGTGCCGGGCCTGCCGGCTGAACCGCACGATTCCCGACTTGACGAACCCGGAACAGCCCGACAATGGCTACCTCTGGGGGCGCATAGAGCTGGCCAAGCGGCGGCTGGTGTCCTCGCTGATCCTGCTGGGGCTGCCGGTGGCCTCGCGCATGAGCGAGGACCCCGAACGCGGCCTGATGTTCGATTTCCTGCGTTCACCGGTCAATGGGCCACACATCATGACCGGGCACAACACCGGCCTGATCACGCTCAATATCGACGAGGCCGACGACGCCAAGCGCGAGGCGGTGCGCAAGGCCATGCGCGAGCCCTACCGCACCCTGCTGGGCCACTTGCGCCACGAGGTAGGCCACTACTACTGGGACCGGCTGGTGGCCGGCACGCCCTGGCTGGAGGGCTTTCACCAGCTCTTCGGCGACGAGACGCTGGACTACGCGGCCGCCCTGCAGCGCAACTACGATGAAGGCCCGCCCTCCGACTGGCCGCTGCATTTCGTGAGCGCCTATGCCAGCACCCACCCCTGGGAAGACTGGGCCGAATGCTGGGCGCACTACATGCACATGCGCGACGCGATCGATACCGCGCTGAGCTTCGGCCTGAGCGTGGACCGCTTCGACCTCGAGTTCACGCCCTTCACATTGGGCGCGCTGTACCAGCCGGAGCATCCGGATGCGGCGCAGTTCCTGACCTTCATCAACCACTGGACCCGGCTGACCACCATGCTCAACGAGATGTCGCGCAGCATGGGCCAGCCCGACTTTTATCCTTTTGTGCTGCCCCTGGACGCGGTGGGCAAGCTGCAGTTCATTCACCTGCTGGTGACCTCGGGCAGCTGGCACGGGCAGGAGGCAAACGAGCAGGAGGCAAGCCAGGCGGCCCAAGCGCAAGGACAGGAGCAGGCACAAGAAGCGCCGCAAGGGCAGCCGGCGGGGTGAATGCGCGGTCAGCGCAGCGCGTGCGCTACAGTGGTGGCGCCATGCCGCGCCGCCCCAAAAGCCATCACTACAGCGTCTATGTGATCGAGCTCGCGCCCGAGGTCTGGGACGTGCCGCGCTTTCGCCGCGCCAACCCGGACTACCAGCTGGGCAAACCTTTTGTCTATGTGGGCATGACCGGGCTGGACCCCGACGTGCGCTTTGACAAGCACAAGGCCGGCATACAGTCCAACCGCTTCGCGCGCGATTTCGGTGTGCGCCTGCTGCCCCGGCTTTACGAGATGTACAACCCCATGCCCTACGATGCGGCGCGCGAGATGGAGGTCGAACTGGGCATAGGCCTGCGCGAAGCGGGCTACGGGGTCTGGCAGGCCTGACAGGCTTGAACGCCGGCTACCGGCGCAAGGTGGCCGCCAGGGTGATTTCCGGCACGCTGGCCAGGGCCTTGGACAGCGGGCAGGCTTTCTTGGCACCCTCGGCGATTTCCTGAAATTTCGCCTCGTCAATCCCCGGGACGGCGGCCTCCAGCGTCAGCGCGATGCGGTCGATCAGAAAGCCGTCGCCCTGCGGCACGAGGCGGACCTTGGCGCGGGTATCGACCGAGGCGGTGGCAAAACCGGCCTTGTCGCAGGCAAAGGAAAACGCCATGGTGAAACAGGCCGCATGGGCCGCACCCAGCAACTCTTCCGGATTGGTGCCGCTGCGGTCATCCTCGAACCGGCTGCCGAAGCCATAGGGATAACTCTTGAGCGCGCCGGTGTCGGTGCTGATGCGGCCCTGGCCTTTTTTGCCGGCGCCTTCCCAGTGAACGGAAGCGTTTTTTTCAATCATGGCAGCCCCTTAGAGGTGAAAGCGAATTCACCAATGTGCGCACCGGCGACGAGCAGGGATGTCGGACAGTACCGCGTGCGGCGCGCCGCATGCTGCCTACAAGGGGGCCGGGGTGTTATGCGGTTTCAGGCTCGGCCTGGGTGGCCGGCGAAACGACCTCCGAGGCCACCGCGTCCAGTGCCTGCGCCACCACGCCCTGGCTGTCCACCGGCCTGAGCAGGCGTTCCCGCAGCAGCCGTTCGCAGCTGCGTTTGGTCATGGAGTGCGGCTGGCCGCCGTGGCTCACGAACATGAACAGCGTGCCCTTGGTGCTGGCCCAGATCAGCTGGGCGCGCAGCCAGCGGCGGCGCGAGTACAGGTCGACCCAGTGGCCGGCCCGCAAGCTCATCAACAGGCGCTCGGCATCGCCCTGGGCCAGGGCCGGTGCGGCATTGGGCGAAGCTTCCTGCTCGGCGATCAGTTCGGCATGGGAAGAGTCGACCTCTTCCCCAACAGAGTCTGCGGTCTCCATGCCCGAGGATGTTTCGTGTTCTTCCTCCAGCGGCATGAGCTCACCCGGCGCCGTCGGCAGCGTGTCTTCAAAGCCGGCGGCATCGAGTTCGTCGCGCGCCAGCCAGGGGTGGGCGGCCGCCTTGGCCAGTCGCTGCTCGGGCGTGGCCGGCAGCTCCTCGGGCTCCAGCGGCATGGCGCCCGACTCTTCGGCGTCGCGCTGGCTTTTGAGGCGGCGCAACTTGAGCACCGGCCGGTGCAGCTTCATCAGGCCTTCAAAAAAAGGCTCGCTCTCGCGCGGATCCTGCCCCAGCAATTCCAGCCCTTCGTGCAGCTTGGCCAGCAGGCTGGGGATCATCTCGATCAGCTTGGCCGGCCGCTTGAGGGTCACTTCCCGCTTGACGCTCCAGAGCAGGTCAGGCACCACCGAGCCGAAGCCCATGGGGTCTATCTGGTTGCGCGTGTCGACGAGCTTGGCGTGGGCCATGGCCAGCGCCCAGGGGCCGAACAGGAAATCCAGCACCAGGCCGGGCACCTTGTCCAGGTCGGAGCGCGTGCTGAGTTCAAAGGCAATCTGGTCGGCCTGCGTCTGGCGCTCTTCGGCGAAACGCAGGGCCTGCAACACGTTGTTGCGGTTTTCCGCCTCGAGCTGGTCCTGTTCGTCCCAGCCGTACTCAAGTTTGGCCAGCGCCATGCCGAAGGGCTGGGCATCTTCAATCGCCTGGCTGTTGAGCTCGTTGAAGGCGTGGGTAACCGGCTCGAAAAAGGCCAGGAACTCGGGGCTGAATTCGTCGTTGTACTTGAAGCTGCGCTGCGCCACCCGCTCCATGACGCGGCGCCCGGCATGGCCTTCGTCGCTGAAAAAGCGCGGGTCCACCATGGCCAGGCGCAGCAGCGAAGGCTCCAGCGCCACGATAGCCTCGCGCACCGGCACCAGGAGGCGCGGGTCCTGCGCCACCTGATTGACCAGCTTGCGCACCACCTCCAGGCCCAGCACCTGGCCGACCTGGCGGGCTTCCTTCTTGAGCTGGGTGCGCACGATGGCGCGCTCCCGGGGTTTGGCATACGAGCCCCAGACCTGCGAGCTGAGCTGGCTGCGCTCATCAACCAGGCGCTGCGGCCGGTCCACGGCCGGCATGCCCTCATAGTCAGACATGTAGCCGGGGCGTGACTCGGCCAGCGGCGCGGGACCGGAGTCGGGCGTGGCGTGGAGGGCGGCGAGCTCCTCTTCGACGGTCTCGTAATAAGAAGGCGCCAGGCCGTGATGGGCATTGCTGCCGCCGTTGAACAAAAAGTCCTGGAACAACTCGTCCCGGATTTCGTAGTTGGACAGGTCGGCGTATTGCGGCGCGGGCTGGCCGCCGCCCTCGCCAAAGCCGACTTCGCCACCACCGCCACCACCACCGTTTGCGTCACCTTCGACAGCGCCGCCGGGGCCCACGGGGCTGGAGCCGTTGCCGCCGCGCCCGCGTCCGCGGCCCACGCTGGCCGGCGTGGGCAGCACACGGTAGCTGGCGCCCTGGACGTTGGCGAGTTCGAGCTGGTTCACCAGCCGTTCATAAAGCCGCTTGAGCTCACGGCCCAACGGGTCGGCCATGTACTTGAGCCACAGCGAGACCACCGCCGGCTCGGCCTTGCTCGCCAGCGCCATTTCGCGCAGGGTTTGCGCAAAGACTTCGGGACGCAGCGGGTTGAGTTCCGGCCTCACATTGGGCAGGCCCTGCACCGTGCTGATCAGTTTGTTGAGTTCGGCCAGGACGTGGTCGACGGCCGGCAACACCTGCTGGAGCAGCCGGGAGGACTCAATCGCCTTGGAGACGTCGTGGTCGTCGACCAGCGAGAAGCTCGCATGGTTCAGGGCGGCGAAGGCGCTGGACGAGGCCGCGGCCGAAGCGGCCAGTTGCTCGCTTGAAGCCTCGGGGGCTCGCGCCGCCTGGGCCGCGGCGGCCACATTGGCCTTGAAACGGACCAGCAGGTCGGCGGGGTATTGCACGCTCCAGGCGGCCTTGTTTTTGAGCAGCTCGCGCCAGGCCGTGGCCAGTTCGTCGCGTTCGGCCACCTTGCCGCTTTGGGTTTCGGCCACCTGCAGGCCCGCCACGGCATCTTCCACGCACTTTTCCAGGGCAGACCGCGCCGCTGTGGCTGCCGACTGGAGACAGGATTGAAGAACGTCAGGTTGCGAAGCCATCTGGAGCCAGGATTTCCGGAAATAAAAGGTGAGAGCGCTCAGCCAGCCAGCTTGCAACCATACGTGCCGGGGGCCAGACAGATGTCTAGGGTAAAGGCCAACCGTGTTTCCTTTGAGATGCTTGCAAAGTGTTTCATTTGGTTTCTCCTGTACACATACGATTTGTGCCGCGCTCTTGGGGCAACTCGGCGCAAGCTGCCGCTTAAATCCCCCGAACGCACGGCTGGAGGAGGGTTTTTTGTAAGATCGGCGCTTCTTTGTAAAGGTCGGTTCGGCGCAACACTTTCAGCGCCGCGGCGGCCCTGAACCTCCACGGAGCCTGTTTTGGCGTCAGTTGGGCCTGTTTTCGCCGGTTTCCGGCTTCCCTGGCTGGCGGCCGGTGCGCTCTGGCTATGCGCCAGCGCCTGGTCCCACACCGTGCTGGAGAACACCGCCTTGCTGGGCATGAGCCCCGACCAGGTCGCCGCCGCCCTGCCCGGCGCCCAGCCGGTGCGGTCCCCGCGCCGTTTGCCTTCGGGCGCGCTGGGCTCGCTGCGTGTGCCCGACGCGCTCTGCGAGGGCGCCCATTTCGAGCAGACCCTGTTTTTCGCGCACCAGAAGCTCGCGCAGGTGGACTTGGTGCTGCTCAACCCCGACTCCGGCCCGGGCGCCGAAGAAGCGCTGGCCAAAGCCCAGGCGGCCTTGCTGCAGGCGCTGCGCGCAAAGCTGGGCCCGGAACTGGCCGCCTTCGGCGCCGCGCCGGGCGCCATGGCCGACAGTGCGTCGTGGGCCGGCGCGGATGCCGACGTGATGCTGTTCCGCTCGGGCAGGCCGGGCCATCCCAGCCTGCGCGTTGTCATCCGCCAGCGGCAGTTGGTGGATGCGGGCGAGCTTTAAGCTGTCCCGGCCTTCACCTTGAGCCGCCAGGCGTGCAGCAAGGGCTCGGTGTAGCCGCTGGGCTGCACCAGGCCCTTGAAGACCAGGTCGCAGGCTGCCTTGTAGGCCGCCGAGGTCTCAAAGTGCCCGGCCATGGGTTGGTACAGCGGGTCGCCGGCGTTCTGCCTATCGACCACGGCGGCCATGCGTTCAAAGGTTTCCGTCACCTGCGCCTTGCTTACCACGCCGTGGTGCAGCCAATTGGCGATGTGCTGCGCCGAAATGCGCAGGGTGGCGCGGTCTTCCATCAGCCCCACGTCATGGATGTCCGGCACCTTCGAGCAGCCCACGCCATGCTCGACCCAACGCACCACATACCCCAGGATGCCTTGGCAGTTGTTGTCCAGCTCGGCCTGGATCTCCTCGGCGCTCCAGCGCGGCGAGGGGCTGACGGGCACCTTCAACAGGTCACGCCACAGGTCATCGTGCTGCGCATCCGGCGACTCGCGCTCCAGCGCGACCTGCACCTGGCGCACGTCCACCTGATGATAATGCAAGGCGTGCAGCGTGGCGGCCGTGGGCGAGGGCACCCAGGCGGTGGTGGCGCCTGCCTGGGGATGGGCGATCTTCTGTTCGAGCATGGCCGCCATCAGGTCCGGCATCGCCCACATGCCCTTGCCGATCTGCCCGTGTCCGCGCAACCCGCAGCCCAAGCCCACCCGGACGTTGTTGCGCTCGTAGGCCTGGATCCACGGCGTGCCCTTCATGTCGCCCTTGCGCAGCATCGCGCCGGCTTCCATGGCCGTATGCATCTCGTCACCGGTACGGTCGAGAAAGCCGGTATTGATGAACACCACGCGGTCGACAGCCTCGGCGATGCAGGCCTTGAGGTTGACGCTGGTGCGTCGCTCCTCGTCCATGATGCCCATTTTCATGGTGTTCCTGGGCATGCCGAGCAACTCTTCGACGCGGCCGAAGATCTCGACGGCGAAGGCGACCTCTTCCGGTCCGTGCATCTTCGGCTTGACGACATACATCGAGCCTTCGCGCGAATTCTTGCGGCGGCCTGTGGGGCCTACGTCGTAGAGCGCGATCAGGCCGGTAATGACGGCATCCATGATGCCTTCAGGCACTTCATTGCCATCGCGGTCGAGGATGGCCGGATTGGTCATGAGGTGACCGACGTTGCGCACCAGCATCAGCGAGCGGCGGTGCAGCTCGAAGGTCGATCCATCCGGCGCGGTAATCTCGGTGTCGGGATTGAGCTTGCGGATGAAGGAGGAGCCGCCCTTGGTGACTTCTTCCTGCAGGTCGCCCTTCATTAGGCCGAGCCAGTTCCTGTAGACGACTACCTTGTCTTCGGCATCGACCGCCGCAACCGAATCCTCGCAGTCCATGATCGTGGTGATCGCCGATTCCAGCCAGACATCGGAGATCCTTGCCGGATCGGTCTTGCCGATGGCCGTCGTGGCGTCGATGACGATCTCGATATGCAGGCCATTCCTCTTCAAGAGAATATGAGTCGGTGCCGCCGGTTCGCCGAGATAGCCGACAAACTGAGCCGGATCGGCGAGATTGACCGTGTTGCCGTCCTGGGCAGCGGCCGTCAGCTTGCCGCCGGTGACAACGAACGAGGTGACGTCGGTCCAGCTCGCGCCGGACAGCGGCACCGACTGATCGAGGAAGTCACGCGCCCAGGCAATCACCTTGGCGCCGCGGACCGGATTGTAACCCTTGCCTTTTTCGGCGCCGTCCGTCTCGGGAATGGCGTCGGTGCCATAAAGCGCATCGTAGAGCGATCCCCAGCGGGCATTGGCGGCGTTCAGCGCATAGCGCGCGTTCATCACGGGAACGACGAGCTGCGGTCCGGCGATGGTGGCGATTTCCGGATCGACATTGCTGGTGGAGACGGAGAAATCCGGCCCTTCCGGTAGAAGATAGCCGATCTCCCTCAGAAAGCTTTCATAGGCGGCCATGTCGACGGGTGCGCCGTTCTGGCGGTACCAGTTGTCGAGCGCCTCCTGAAGCACGTCACGTCTGGCAAGAAGGGCGCGGTTTTTGGGCACCAGATCGTGAACGATCTGAGAAAATGCCGAAAAGAACCGATCGGCGTCGATGCCGGTGCCCGGCAGAGCCTCGGTCACCAGGAAATCGTGCAGGCCTGCATCGATCATCAATCCATTCTTTTCTATCCGGCCCATCGGCAACTCCCTGAAATAACGCTCAAATCTGAGAGGCCGCAGTCTCTCACGGTTTCATTCCCTGTCAATCCAGCGAAAATGCGAAGAATTATTTCCGAAATCGAACAAATCAGGCATGCGCGACGCGCGGCCGGCCGCTGGCGACAGCCGTGAACCGAGCTTCTATCAGCCTCCGGCTGCCCTCGACCTCCGGCGCATCGATATCCTCTCGCACCATCACAGCCGGCTCGTCCGCGCCATTCGCCCGGGCCGAAGCCAGCGCCGCCATTTCCGCTCGCTCGCGTGCCGATGCGAAGGCCTTGCCTTCATCGAGGAAGCGGCTGCTCGGCCCGGCACCATTGACGATGAAGATACCCTCTTCCGGCGTCGTGACAAAGACGATCACCGAAGCCCGCACCTGACCGACGA
>Ga0102587_1001826_pt1 | contig 14139 bp, 11 predicted proteins | sample AraplaF_Col_mTSA_FD_76853 | JGI IMG/M metagenome (GOLD analysis project Ga0102587, IMG submission 76853) | Arabidopsis root microbial communities from the University of North Carolina, USA - plate scrape MF_Col_mTSA (SPADES assembly) (version 2) | ecosystem: Host-associated > Plants > Roots >... | reverse complement strand
GCATCATCCAGGAAGAGGCGATGAAGGAAAATTCCGCCGCCATCCACGTGCAGGTGCCAGTCGACGTGGCTGCCTTCCTGCTGAACGAGAAGCGCGGCGAAGTGCTGAAGATCGAGACCCGTCACCGTATCACCGTGATCCTGATCCCGAACAAGCACCTGGAAACCCCGCACTACAAGCTGGAACGTATCAAGCACGACGATCCACGCCTGGAAGACCACGCTGCTTCCTACACCATGGCAGAAGCTGCCGAGACCGACATGTCGTTCTCCAAGCGCCATAAGGAAGAAGCCAAGCCACGCCAGGAAGCCGTCGTCAAGACCATTACTCCAGAGCAACCTGCTCCGCTGGTGGAACACAAGCCGGAAGCCGTCAAAGCGCCTGCTCCACGCGCTGCTGCAAGCACCGCTCCAGCAGAAAAAGGCTTCTTCGCCAAGCTGATCTCCTTCTTCACCGGTGGTGACAAGGAAGAGCCGGTGCAGCCGAAGGCGCCGGTCATCGTCACCAAGGCGCCCGCCAACGGCGATCGCGGCGACCGCAAGGATCGCGGCCAGCGTGGCCGTAACCGTGGCGGCAAAGGCGGCCGTGGAGAGCGTGAAGAGCGCGAACCAGGTTCCCGTCCAGGCGCAGAGGAAGCCAAACCGGCAGCAGAAGCCCGCAAGCCACGCGAACAGCGTGAACCTCGCGAGCCACGTGAACCACGCCAGCCGCGTGAGCCACGCGAACAGCGCGAAGGCGCCGAGGCAGCACCACGTGCCGAGCGCGAACCTCGCGAGCCGCGTGAACCACGCCAGCCGCGCCAGCCGCGTGAGCCACGTGCTGAGAAACCAGTTCCGGCAGAAGCCAAGGCCGAGGAATTGGCACTGGCAGCAGCAGGCGTCGGTCCAGTCGGCACCGGCACCGGCGCTCCTGAAACGCCAGTCCTGGTGAAGGCTGTTGCCAACACCGGTCCAGAGGGTGAAGAGAATGAAGGCGCGGAAGGTGGCGATGAGCCACGCCGTCGTCGTCGCCGCGGTGGCCGTAACCGTAACCGTCGTGAGCGCGAAGGCGCTGAGGGCGTGGAAGGTGCAGAAGGCGCGACCGAGGCAACGTTCACTGTTGCTCCGGCTGAAGGTGAAGTTGAACACGCCGCTGCACCGGCCGCTATCGAGTCTGCGCCAGCAGCCCCGGTTGTCGCCGCTGCTCCTGCCGTTGAACCGGCTGCTACCGAAGCCGCCACCGCCGCTGCTGCGGAAGGTTCGGCCGCCCAGGCTGCTGCAAATGCTGCTGTCGAGGCGCCAGCTGTTGCCGAGCCTGTCGTTGCCGCACCGGTTGCTGCAGCGCCAGTTGAAGTTGCGCCAGTTGAGGCTGCACCAGCAGCCGCTCCGGTTCAGCCGGCAGCTGTGGACCTGCCAGTCGCGGCGCCAGCCGCCGAACCAGTCGCCGCCGCTCCAGCTTCGCCGCAAGCCTCGCTGCCATTCTCCGAGCCTGCTCCTGTGGCTGCCGAACCGGCAACCGTAGAAGAAGTCGCCGCTGACGTGGTCGAGCCAGCCGCTGCCGCTCCGGAAGTAGCCGCACCAGTTGCCGCTCCGGCTCCAGCCGCTGCGCCAGCACCGGCACCGGCCGCACCTGTCGCCGCAGCGCCGGCTCCAGTTGCAGCCCCAGCGCCGGCCGCAGCAAAGGCCGACGTCGACGCCATGCTGGCCGCAGCCGGCCTGTCGATGGCGGTGACCGACCCAGCGAAGGTACGCGCTGCACAGGAAGCTGCCGCAGCCGCCGTCACCGCCCAACCGATCCGCGTGCCACGCGAGCGCAAGCCGCAGCCTCCGGTCGCCAGCGAGCCGCTGGTGCAGGTTGAAACGAAAGTGAATGGCTGACCAGCCAATTGCTGACGAAAAAGGGAAGCCAGGCGCTTCCCTTTTTTACGTCCCATTGCGCGAAGCCTTCCTGTACTGGCTCAAGCTCGGTTTCATCAGCTTCGGTGGCCCGGCGGGCCAGATCGCCATGATGCATTCCGAACTGGTGGAACGCCGGCGATGGATCTCGGAACACCGCTTCCTGCACGCCCTCAATTACTGCATGCTGCTGCCCGGCCCCGAAGCCACGCAGCTCGCCATTTACATCGGCTGGATGATGCACCGCACCTTGGGCGGCATCATCGCCGGCGTGCTTTTCGTCCTGCCCTCGCTCATCCTGCTGATCGGCCTGTCCTGGGCCTATATGGCTTATGGCAGCATGCCCGCCATCGCCGGCATCCTCTACGGCATGAAGCCCGCCGTGGTCGCCATCGTCCTGGCCGCGGCCTGGCGCATCGGCACCCGCACTCTGCGCAACCGCCATTTGATGGCCATTGCGTTTGCCGCCTTCGTTGCCATCAGTTTCATTGAACTCCCCTTCCCCGCCATCGTCGGCACCGCTGCCCTGCTGGGCTGGATCGGCGGCCGCCTGCGCCCCGAGCTGTTTACGCTGGGCGGCGCCCACGGCCCGGCCAAGGTGCAAGCCGCCCACGCCCCCGCCCTGATCGACGATGACACCCCCACCCCGCCCCACGCCCGCTTCAGTTGGGCTGGACTGGCACGCGTAAGCGCCGCCGGCGTCGCGCTGATGGCTTGCGGCTGGCTGCTGCTGGCGTGGCTGTTCGGTGTCGACCGGGTCCTGGCGCAAATGGGCTGGTTCTTCACCAAGGCGTCCCTGATGACTTTCGGCGGCGCCTACGCCGTATTGCCCTACGTCTACCAGGGCGGCGTCGAACACTTCCACTGGCTGACTGCCGCCCAAATGGTGGATGGCCTGGCGCTGGGCGAGACCACGCCCGGCCCGCTGATCATGGTTGTCGCCTTCGTCGGCTTCCTCGGAGGCTGGACGCACGAGGCCATCGCCGCCCATCCGGGACTTGCCGGTGTGGCAGGCGCCATGGTCGCCGCCTGGTTTACCTTCGTACCGTCCTTTATCTTCATCCTGGCCGGCGGGCCGCTGGTCGAATCCACGCGCGGCAATATCCGCATGACCGCCCCGCTGACCGCCATTTCCGCCGCCGTCGTGGGCGTCATTGCCAGTCTGGCACTATTTTTCGGCATTCACGTCTTCCATCCGGCCGGCCGCTGGGAATGGCCCGCCGTCGTCATCGCCGCCGCGGCCGCTATCGCCTTAATGCGCTACAAGCAAGGAACAATCCGCGTATTGCTGGCCTGTGCAATTGCTGGCATCGTGCTATCGTACCGGGTGTAACCGCACACCCAGCATGACCGAAAAAATCATTCTCCTGAACGATGGCCGCAGCCAGGCGCCGGCCATCCCTGCAACACTCGAGGCGCCAAGCGGCAGCCTTCGGGACCAGTTCGCCCGTCCGCTGCACGACCTGCGCATTTCCATTACCGACCGCTGCAACTTCCGCTGCGTCTACTGCATGCCGAAGGAAGTGTTCGACAAGGACTACCAGTACCTGCCGCACAACGCCCTGCTCACGTTTGAAGAGATTACGCGTGTTGCGCGTCTGTTCGTTGAACATGGCGTCGAGAAAATCCGCCTGACCGGCGGCGAACCGCTGCTGCGCAAGAACGTGGAAAAGCTGATCGAAATGCTGGCCCAACTGCGCACCGTGCACGGCAAGCCGCTCGACCTGACCCTGACCACGAACGGCTCCCTGCTGGCGCGCAAGGCGCAAGCGCTGAAAGACGCCGGCTTGCAGCGCGTTACCGTTTCGCTCGATGCGCTGGACGACGCTATCTTCAAACGCATGAACGATGTCGATTTCGCCGTAGCCGACGTGTTGCACGGGATCGACGTGGCGCACAGCGTCGGCCTGGGGCCGGTCAAAGTGAATATGGTGGTCAAGCGCGGCATGAACGAGCAGGAAATCCTGCCGATGGCGCGCCATTTCAAAGGCTCGCCGGCGATCCTGCGTTTTATCGAGTTCATGGACGTAGGGTCGTCCAATGGCTGGAATATGCACGACGTGGTGCCATCGGCCGAAGTGGTGCGCATGATCGGCGCCGAAATGCCCGTGGTCCCGGTCGATCCGAACTACACCGGCGAAACCGCCGAACGCTGGCGCTATGCCGATGGCGGCGGCGAGATCGGCGTCATCTCCAGCGTCACGCACGCCTTCTGCAAGGATTGCTCGCGCGCCCGTCTCTCGACCGAGGGCAAGCTGTACACATGCCTGTTCGCCACGCGCGGCCACGACTTGCGTGCACTGCTGCGCGAAGGCCGCAGCGACGAGGAAATCTCGTCCGCCATTGGCGCCCTGTGGCGCGTGCGCGGCGACCGCTACTCCGAACAGCGCACCATCAATACGGAAGGCCTGGCGCAAGGCCGCGACGGCAAAGTCGAAATGTCATATATCGGGGGTTAAGCTGGCGATGGAAAACAGCATCAGCGCATTGATACTGGCGGGCGGCCGCGGCACCCGCATGGGCCGAGTCGATAAAGGCCTGCAGCCCTTCCGCGGCGGAACGCTTGCTTCGCACGTGCTGCAGCGCCTCCTCCCACAAGTGGCCAGCGTTACCATCAACGCCAACCGCAATATCGGCGCCTACAGCGCCCTGGGTGCGGAAGTCCTGCCCGATGAACTGGAAGGCTACGAAGGTCCGCTGGCCGGCCTGCAAACCGGCTTGCGCCATTGCGCCACCGACCTGCTGCTGACAGCTCCATGCGATTCGCCCTTCCTGCCTTCCGACCTGGCGCTGCGCCTGTACGAGGCACTGAATGCGCAAGGCGCCGACCTGGCCGTGGCATCCACGCTGGAAACCGATGAAGACGGCAAGTCGCGTACACAAGTGCATCCCGTCTTCTGCCTGGTGCGCAAGAGCGCCCTGCCGGCGCTGGACGAATACCTGAAAACCGGCTCGCGCAAAATGGATGGCTGGTACAAGTCGATCAAGGTGGCGGAAGTGCTGTTCAACGATGCTGCCGCGTTCCGCAACATCAACACGCTGGCCGAGCTGCAGACCGAGGAAGAAGCCGCTGCCAACCCCTCGCTGAAAGACGTGGCAAGCTGCCTGTCCGGCTACGATCCCGACGCCCTGCCTGTGCGGAATGCGCAGCGCATCATCCGCGACTTCATCCAGCCCGTGCGCGGCATCGAAAAGGTCGCCCTGCGCAGCGCGCTGGACCGCGTGTTGGCGGCTGACGTGATTTCGCCGATCAACGTGCCCGCCCACGACAACTCCGCCATGGACGGATTCGCCTTTGCCGGCGCCCAGCTCAAGGCAGACGGCAACACCACGCTGAAAGTGATCGGCACTGCCTTTGCCGGCCGCCCATCGGCATTGAAGCCCGGTCCTGGCGAATGCGTGCGCATCATGACGGGCGGTGTCATGCCCGAAGGCTGCGACACCGTGCTGCCGCAAGAACTGGCTGCGGACCTGAGCGATGTCGCCGTCACGATCGCACCGAACACCGTGCGCACGGGCGACAACCGCCGCTTCAAAGGCGAAGACCTGGCAGCCGGCACGCCGGCCCTGCGCAAAGGCAAAATAATCCGCCCGGCCGACCTGGGCCTGGTCGCCTCGCTCGGCCTGGCCGAAGTGCCGGTGCAGCGCCGCCTGCGCGTCGCCTTCTTCTCCACCGGCGACGAATTGCGCTCAATCGGCGAACCGCTGGCAGAAGGCTGCGTCTACGACAGCAATCGCTACACCCTGTTCGGCATGCTGCAGCGACTGGGCTGCGACATCGTCGACATGGGCATCGTAAAAGACGACGCGGCATCGCTGGAAGAAGCACTGCGCACCGCCTGTGAATGTGCCGACGCCGTGATCACTTCCGGCGGCGTCTCGGTCGGCGCCGCCGACTACACCAAGCAGGTCATGGCCACGCTGGGCGATGTGCACTTCTGGAAGATCGGCATGCGTCCCGGCCGGCCGATGGCCTTTGGCCGCATCCGTTCCAACGGCCACAGCGCCTACCTGTTTGGCCTGCCCGGCAATCCGGTGGCCGTCATGGTGACCTTCTACTTCTTCGCCCGGCATGCCCTGCTCCGCATGATGGGCGCCGAGTCGCCCGGCGACCAGCTGCTGCGCGTACGCTCCACCAAAGCGATCCGCAAGAAACCCGGCCGCACCGAATACCAGCGCGGCATCCTCAGCACCGCACTGGACGGCACTCGGGAAGTCAGCATCACCGGCTCCCAAGGCTCCGGCATCCTGCGCTCCATGTCCGAAGCGAACTGCATGGTGGTGCTGCACGACGAACAAGGCAATGTCGCCGAGGGCGACCTGGTCGACGTGATCGTCTTCGAGGGGCTTATTTAAGCAGCGTCAAGCCGCCCCTTCGGCGTCCACATCCGCTTCCGCTTCTGCGGTTTCGGCGGCGCCCAGCATCAGCAGGGCTGCTTCAGACGGGAGCGCCTCGACGGATTTAAGCTTGCGCGCCATCTGGCGGCTGCGCACTTCGGCGTTTTCGATGTTTCGGGCGGCGCGTTCGAGCGTGGTCTTGGTTGCGGCGAGGACGTCGCCGAATTTGGCGAATTCGGTCTTGACGGCGCCCAGCACTTGCCACACTTCAGACGAACGTTTTTCCAGCGCCAGCGTGCGGAAGCCCATCTGCAGGCTATTCAGCAGCGCGGTCAGCGTGGACGGGCCGGCGATACTGACGCGGTTCACGCGCTGCAGTTCATCGGCCAGGCCGGGGCGGCGCATCACTTCTGCGTACAGGCCTTCGGTCGGCAGGAACAGGATGGCGAAGTCGGTCGTCAGCGGCGGCGACACATATTTTTCAGCGATGGTTTTCGCTTCGCCACGCACGGCGCGTTCCAGTTCGCGGCCGGCGGCGGCTACAGCTTCGGCATCGGCGCGGTCGGCCGCTTCCAGCAGGCGCTCGTATTGTTCTTTCGGGAATTTGGCGTCGATCGGCATCCATACCGGCGCCCCGCCCTCTTTGTGGCCCGGCAGCTTGAGCGCGAATTCGACGCGGGCATTGGAGCCCGGGATGGTCTCGACGTTTTTTGCGTACTGGTCCGGCGTGAGGACTTGCTCGAGCAGCATTTCCAGCTGCACTTCGCCCCAGGTGCCGCGCGTTTTCACATTGGTCAGCACGCGCTTCAGGTCGCCCACTCCCAGCGCCAGCTGCTGCATTTCGCCCAGTCCCTGGTGCACGCGCTCCAGGCGCTCGGACACCTGGCGGAAGGATTCGGTCAGGCGCGTCTCCAGCGTCTCGTGCAGTTTTTCATCGACCGTCTTGCGCATTTCTTCCAGCCGCTGACCGTTATCGGCTTGCAGCTCGCGCATCTTGGTCTCCAGCGCCACACGCACTTCCAGCAGGCGGCGGGTATTCGATTCGGTCAGGACCTCGATCTGGCGGCGCATGGTTTCCAGCTGCTGCACGGTGGCAGCGTGGGACTGCGACAGCAGATGGCCCATTTCCTGGCGCTGCGCCTGGGCCGTGGCCTGCAGCTGCAGGCGCACTTCCCGTTCGACGCGGTCCAATTGATCCGCGACGTCGGCGCCGCGGCTACGCAGGAGGGAAACGATTTGCAGGACGATGATGACGGCGGCCAGCGCCAGCAGGATGGTCAGCTCCATCAATCCGCCTTGTTCCGCATCCAGTCGGCGGTCTGGTAGAACGATTCCATCAGCCGCAAGCGCAGGTCTTCTGCGATGCCGACATCCTGCATCGCCCAGGCCATGCAGCGCAGCCACTGGTCGCGCTCACTGGTACCAACGGCGAAAGGCAGGTGGCGCGCGCGCAGGCGCGGGTGGCCGAATTGTTCAATGAACAGGTCCGGGCCGCCCATCCAGCCGCTGAGGAACCAGAACAGCTTGTCGCGCGAGCCGTCGGTGCTGGGCGGGTGCATGGCGCGGATGCCGGCGAATTCCGGCTCCAGCTCCATCAGGTCGTAAAAACGGTCAACCATCTCGCGCAGCTTGGTTTCGCCGCCGATGACTTCGTATAGGGTGCGTGCTTCATCATTCATGACTCCATGATAGCGCATGGCCGTATTGATGTGGATCAAGCTTCGTGCTGATTCTGCGCAAAAGGTCGCCGCAAACCGCCATGATGGCCGGATGATTCAACGCCTGATCCGTACCCGGCTGCGTGCCCGCAGCGCCGAGGAAATCGCCGACCTGCGCCTGGCCGCCCTGAGCTGGCTGGGCATCATCTGCTTTCCCCTGTATTACGCGATCTTTGGCTGGCTGGTTCCGCAGCCTTATGAAAACCTGACCGCGCGCCTGGCCGGCATGCTGCTCGCTTCAGGCGGACTGCTGGCGCGACGCCTTCCCCCGCGCCAGCGCGAGCGCTACACCCTGGTGCTGATGACCTATGAGCTGCCCTTCTTCTGCACCTTCATGTTCCTGATGAATGGCGCCAACGCGACCTGGTCGCAAGTGATGCTGGTGATGCTGGTGGCAGTATTCCACTTCGACTTCCTCATGGCGCTCCGCGTGGCGGCGGTTGGCATATCGGCCGCGGTGCTGCTGGCGATCGGCCTCGGCGCCGGCGAGGTCTTGCTGTCGACGTCCGTGCTGCAGCTGCTGCCGGTGCAGCTGTTCCTGGTCGGCTGGATGTGGGTGTTCTCGCAAAGCCGCAAGGCGCTGGAAGAAGAAAAGCTGGATGGCCTGGGCGAAGGGCTGGGGGCTGTGGCGCACGAAATGCGTACGCCGCTGGCCAGCCTGGATGCCAATGTGCGCGGCCTGTCGCGTATGCAGCAGCGCGCCGGCCGGGAGGATCCGGTCATGCGCCAGGCGCTGAGCCGCATGCAGTACGAAGTACGCCATATGAACCACATGATCGACCTGTTCCTGCTTAGTGCCCAGGCAGTTCGGCAACACCTGGACCCGCACGAAAACGTATCCATGCTCGACACGGTGGAATCGGCGCTGCGACGTTATCCCTTCACCGGCGAGGCGCAGCGCCAGCTGGTAGCGCTGCAGGTGCGCAGTGATTTCCGCTTTGGCGGGCAGAATGAGCTGGCCATCATGCTCCTGCTGAACCTCCTGCGCAACGCCCTACAGGCCGTGCAGCGCGCCGGCAAAGGACGGGTGCGGATCGTCATCGACGGCTGCCGGCCGGTACCGCGCGTGCTGGTGATCGACACCGGCTGCGGTATTGCATCGCACCATCTGCCGCAGATTTTCCAACGCTTCTTCACTTATCCGGAGCATAATGGCGCCGGCATCGGCCTGGCATTGTGCCGCCAGGTGATGCAAGCGTGGGAAGCCAAACTACATTGTGTCTCCCGCGAGCACGCATATGCTATCTTTGTGCTTGAATTTCCCTTACAAGCCAGCCGTTGAACATGAAACTGCCCGTTTACGCCCACCCAACCATGACCGTCCTGGTGGACGACAGCGATACCTTCCTTCACAGCCTCGTATTCCAGCTCGATCCGATGCAGGCCAGCGTGTGCTTCCACGACCCGCTGCAGGCGCTGGAATGGTTCAAGGCCAATGCCGGCAGCAGCGAGCTGCCTTTGCAGGTGGATTTCGATAACCCCAACCAGTCGGCGGAACAGCGCAATGTGGCGGTGGACCTGGAGCGGATTTACCGCATCTCCGGCCAGCGCCAGCGCTTCTCGATTCCGTCCGTGCTGGTGGTCGACTACTCGATGCCGCAGATGAACGGCGTGGCATTCTGTCAGGCGATCCAGCACCTGCCGTGCAAAAAGATCCTGTTCACCGGCCAGGCCGATGAAAAGATCGCGGTCGATGCCTTCAACCGCGGCCTGATCGACCGCTACATCAAGAAAAGCGCCGACGATGCGCTGGACCGGCTGGAAGAGGAAGTGGCGGCGCTGCAAAAGGCCTTCTTCCAGGAGCAATCGGAAACGCTGCTGGACATGCTGGTGCTCCACGAATTCAGCTTCCTGCGCTGCGGCGCGCTGGCGCAGGTGGTGCAGAGGCTATACCAGGAGCATGGCTTCGTCGAGCACTATCCCTTCCCAAGCCCGAGCGGCATCCTGTTCTTCAAGGCGGACGGCTCGGCGCAGCTGATGGTGGTTGAAACGGAGCGCGGCTACGAATCGCAGGTGGAAATGGCGCGCGACAGCCGCGCCCCGGCCTCGCTGGTGCAGGCGCTGGAAGAAAAGCGCATGCTGCCATTCTTCCCGCCGGACGGCATGTACTCCGACGAAGTGGGCCAGCACTGGCACCGCTACTGCAAGGAGCCGCAGGTCTGCCACGGTCTGGAGACCTACTACTGGGCCTTGTTCGAAGTCGAACCCGCCCTGCTCGATATCGCCCCCACCCCCTACGCAGAATTCCTGCGCCAGCACACCCCGCCCCTCGCAGCTTAAAAGTCGGGGTCAGGTCGAGCAAATGGACAAAAAAGGGGACGTACCCCTTTAAAAGGGTACGTCCCCTTTTTTGTGTCCATTTGCTCGACCTGACCCCGACTTTTAATTCCTAAGCTTCGCGGAGGGTTTGCAGCGGGGGGTGGTTGAGGACGTTGCGTAGCCCGAGCCAGCCGCCGAGGACGGCGCAGATTGCGCCTGCCAGCAGGCCCGCTAGCCAGACCATGGGGCTGAAGGTCCAGGCGAACTTGAATTGGTAGGTGGCGAGGCCCCATCCCATCAGGCCCGCCCCGGTGGCGGCCAGCAGGCCTCCCAGGCCGCCTACCAGCATGAATTCGATCAGTTGCGCTTGCGAGAGCTGGCGGCGGGTGGCGCCCAAGGCGCGCAGCAGGCCGGCTTCGCGGCGGCGTTCGTCCTGCGAACCCATCAAGGCTGCGTACAGCACCAGCACGCCCGAGAGCAGCGTGAATGCGAACAGGAATTCAACCGCCTGGATCACCTGGTCCAGCACCGTCTGCACCTGGCGCAGCACTCCGCCGACGTCGATGATGGTGAGGTTGGGGAATTCGCGCGACAGCGCACTGCCGGCGGCAATGGCGCCCTTGGGCAGGTGGAAGGCGGTGATCCATGTCTGCGGCGTGTCGGCCATCACAGCGGGGTTGATGATGACGAAGAAGTTCACGCGCATCGATCCCCATTCCAGCTTGCGCAGGCTGGTGATTTTCACGTCCACCGGCGAGCCGGCGATGTCGAAGCGCATTGTGTCGCCCATCTTCAGGCCGAGCGTCTTGGCCAGGCCCTCTTCCACCGAGGCTTCGCCAGCGCTGCCGCTCATGGACCATTTGCCGGCCGTGACCACGTTCTGCGATGGAATTTCCGTCATCGTAGACAGGTTGAATTCGCGTTCGGCCATGCCGCGTGCGCGCTCGTCGGTGTAAGTCTGGCTGGTGATGACTTTTTCGTTCACCGCCACCAGGCGGCCGCGGATCATCGGGTACATCGTCACTTCTTTCACGCCGGCTTGTTTCAGGCGTTCGGTAATCGCGCCCTTCTGGTCCGGCTGGATGTTGATGATGAAACGGTTCGGCGCATCCGGCGGCATGGTGTTGCGCCATGTGGTCATCAGGTCGCCGCGCACGACCGTCAGCAGCAACAGCGCCATCAGGCCTAGCGAGAGCGAGACGACTTGCACCACGGTCGCGCCGGGCCGGCGGCGCAAGGAAGTCACGGCGAAGCGCCAGGACTGGTGCGGGAAGGCGTTACGCAAGGGCCGCAGGGCCTGCAGGCCGAGCCAGCCCACCAGTGCAAATACGCCATAGCCAAGCAGGAAGCCGCCGCCGGTCACCCCGGCCAGCTTGAGGTCGTTCGATTGCCACAGCAGCAGCGCGCCGAAAGCGGCGATGCCCAGGCCGTAGGTCGCCAGCGCGGCGGGCTTGGGCGCGGCCGCCTCGCGACGGATCACGCGGTTGTGAGGTACGTTCCGCAATTGCAGGATGGGCGGCAGCGCGAAGCCGGCCAGCAGCAGCATGCCGGTGGCCATGCCTTGCAACGCGGGCAGCACCGTCGGTGCGGGGATGTCGGTGGCGACCAGGCTGCCGAGCAGTTGCAGCAGCACGTAATGCGCGCCGAAGCCGACCAGCACGCCCAGGGCGCTGCCGGCCAGGCCGACCAGCAGGAATTCAACGAGGTAGATCACGGTCACCTGGTTCTGCGTGAGCCCCAGGCAGCGCAGCATGGCGCAGGAGTCGAGGTGGCGCTGCATGAAGCGGCGCGCTGCCATCGCCACCGCGACGGCGGCCAGCATGGCGGACAGCAGGCCTACCAGTGAGAGGAAGCGGTCGGCGCGGTCCAGCGTGGCGCTCATTTCCGGGCGCCCTTCTTCCAGCGATTCGATGCGCACACCGCGCACATTGTCTTTTTTGATCAGGGCGCGCAGCCAGTCGCCGTATTCCTGCGCCGGCCTGGAGCTGGCGCCGGTGCCGGCCACCATCAGGCGATAGCCCACGCGCGAGCCATCCTGCACCAGCTTGGTCGCCGGCAGGTCCGACAGCGGGAGGAACACGCGCGGGGCAAAGTTGATGAAGCCTCCGCCGCGATCCGGTTCGGCGGCGATCAGCTGCGACACGATGAACTGCTTGTCGCCCAGCTGCAGGGTGCCGCCGACCTTCACGTCCAGCGAAGTCGCCAGCGCCGGGTCGATCCACACCGTGCCCGCTTCCGGCGCGGCCGGCGCCGGGGCGCCGATGCTTTCATTGGCTTGCGCAATATCGGTGTTGACCTTGACCCGGCCGCGCAGCGGATAGCCAGGGCTGACGGCTTTCAGCGTGACCAGCACGGAGCGGGCTGCATCGCCCTGCCCCGCCTGCGCCATGCTCGGGAAAGCCTGGGTATCGGCCATCAGCAGGCCGCGCCGCTGCGCCTCTTCGCGCCAGGCGTCGGGGACCGGATTGTCGGCCACCACCACAAGGTCGGCGCCAAGCAACTGGTGCGCATCGCGGTTCAGGCCCGCGCGCAAGCGGTCGATGAAGAATCCGGCGGCAGACAACGCCGCCACTGCTACAACCAGCGCTACCAGCAGGAAGCGCAACTGCCCGGCGCGCCAGTCGCGCGCCGTCATCCTCAGGGCTTGTCGAAACATTGAAGGTCAGACCACGTTGAAGGCAGAGAAATAGGTGTCCACTTCGTCCAGGAACTTCTGCTTTTCCGGCGCCGGCAGGAAGGACGCTTCAAAGCTGTTGCGCGCCAGCTGGTGGGCATGGGCCAGGCCAAGCGGCAGGGAGTCGAACACCGCGACGAAGTTGTCGTTCATGTAGCCGCCGAAATAGGCCGGGTCGTCGGAGTTGACCATGGCGACCAGGCCGGCGTCGAGCAGGTCGAGCAGGTTGTGGTCCTTCATCTGGTCGAATACGCGCAGCTTGGTGTTCGACAGCGGGCAAACGGTCAGCGGCATGCGCAGCGCAGCCAGGCGGCGCGTCAGCGCGGTATCTTCCAGGCAGCGCACGCCGTGGTCGATGCGCTCCACTTTGAGCAGGTCGACGGCGGTTTCGATATAGGCTGGCGGGCCTTCCTCGCCGGCGTGGGCGACCAGGTGCAGGCCCAAGTCGCGGGCGCGCGCAAACACGCGGGCGAATTTTTCCGGCGGGTGGCCGACCTCGGATGAGTCGAGGCCGACGCCGATGAATTTGTCACGGTAAGGCAGCGCCGCTTCCAGCGTGGCGATCGCGTCTTCTTCGCTCAGATGGCGCAGGAAGCAAAGGATCAGCTTTGCGCTGATGGGCCCTTCGGTACAGGCGCGATGGATACCGTTAATCACATCGGCCATCGGCACGCCGCGCGCGGTGTGGGTTTGCGGGTCGAAGAAAATTTCCGCGTGGCGCACATGGTCGGCCTTGGCGCGCTGCAGGTAGGCCATGGTCATGTCGTAGAAATCCTGCTCCTTCAGCAGCACGCTGGCGCCGGCGTAGTAGATGTCGAGGAAGGATTGCAGGTTGGTGAAGGCATAGGCCGCACGCAGTTCTTCCACCGAGTTATAGGCGAGCTTGACGCCATTGCGCTGGGCCAGCGCGAAGATCAGTTCCGGCTCGAGCGAGCCTTCGATGTGGATGTGCAGTTCGGCCTTCGGCATGTTTTGCACGATGGAGCGCATTTGGGTAGTCATTTCTGTTCTCTTTCGCTTTGGACGTTCCGGACGTTTTGAACATCATACTTCACATGTGCTGCAGAGTCGGGCCAGCCGTGCTACTGTGGCACCAACGCGCGAGGGGATTAGCACAGGCTTTACTACTGGCTTTACTTCTACATCCATTAGAGCAATAATAAATTTCATCAACGTAAGATGCGTTTCGAGCCCGGCAACCATCCCCCCGCCGGCTAATAATGATCCAGCTCTGAGCCTCGGGCAATCCCTGGCACCTCAAGCAAGCTGGCAAAGC
>Ga0102587_1001821_pt1 | contig 14148 bp, 10 predicted proteins | sample AraplaF_Col_mTSA_FD_76853 | JGI IMG/M metagenome (GOLD analysis project Ga0102587, IMG submission 76853) | Arabidopsis root microbial communities from the University of North Carolina, USA - plate scrape MF_Col_mTSA (SPADES assembly) (version 2) | ecosystem: Host-associated > Plants > Roots >... | reverse complement strand
CGGGCGAGACCTGGGCCGCTTCGTCAAAAGGCATGACGGTGCAGCGCCGGCCCATCAGCGTGGTGAGTTTGGCCGCACGCTTGCAGTACGCGCCGTTGTCCAGCACCAGCACATGGCCGTCGTGCGGCACCACGGTGGCCACCGCCGCCTCCACGCTGAAGGTGCCGCTGCCCTGCAGGGGCACGACGACATGCGAATCCTGCCCGTGGATGATGGCCAGCAGGCTTTTGCGCACGCTGGCGGTGACGGCGTTGAAGTCGCTGTCCCAGGAGCCCCAGTCTTTCAGCATCGCGAGCTTGGTGCGCAGCGTGGTGGTCAGCGGGCCGGGCGTTAAAAGAATTTTGTCTCTGTCCATGGTTTGTCTCTTTGTTATGGGGGTGATCGGTGGGCTCAGCTTGTTTCGCTGGCGGCGTCGCGCAGGAAAACAGGCAGGTCCATACTGGGCGGCCGCGCGGGCACCTGGTACATCATGTCGGCCACATAACCTCGGTGAAAGGTCTTGTGGTTGATGACATGCAGCAGCATGTCGCCGCGGGTCATGGCGCCTTCGCCGCCATCGACAAACCTGAAATGCACGACCTCCTCCTGCATCTCACTGGTCAAACCCTCTGCGTAACCGATGTACCAGTCGTCAAGCGATTGCTGCTGCCCGCGCAACTGAACCAGCGTTGGCGTGGTGTCGGTGTTGCGCGATGTGAAGCCATGCGGCCGGCCCTGAAGATGTGCCTGCCAGATCAGGTCAACCACACAGGCGTGGTTCAGTGTGCGGATCATGTTGCCGAACGAAGTCAGGCGCGGCGCGGTCACTTCATCGGGTGGCAACTGTTCAAGTGCCGTGAAGAGGCGATCATTCGCCCAGGCTGTGTAGCGTGTGAGCATGCGAAGGCTGCGCAAGTCTTGCATGGCAGTACTCAGCGCGCGCCGCTTCGCCAGGCCTGTGTGCGGCGGTTGACCCACCAGGCCAAGGCCATGAACAGCAGGGTGGCAATCGTCGAGGCCACGCCAATCAGCACCGCCATGGCCGTGGCGGCCCCGATTTCGCCGGCCTCGTCAAGGTTGAGGATGGCGATGGAGGCGACCTTGGTCTCGGGCGAGTAGAGGAACACGACGGCCGAGATCGTCGTCATCGCGTTGATGAAGAAGTAGCGCGCGATATCGACCAGGGCCGGCGTGCAGATCGGCAGGGTCACGCGCCAGAAGGTCTTGAAAAAGGGCACCTTGAGCGAAGCGCTGACGGCCTCGAATTCACCGTCCAGCGCTTTCAGTGCCGTCACGGCCGTCAGGTGGCCGGTGGTGTAGAAGTGCACGATGGTGCACAGCGTGAGCAGGGCCAGCGTGTGGTACAGGCCGTTCAGCGGGTTGTCCGGCGCGTTGAAAAAGAAGATGTAGCCCAGGCCCAGCACCAGGCCGGGCACGGCCATGGGCAGCATGGCGAGCATGCGCACAAAACCGCGCAGGCCGTCCATGCCCTTGGTTTTTTCGAGCAGGTAGGCGCTGCAGAACACCAGCGCGGTGCCGAAGAAAGCCGTGCCTGCCGCCATCTTCAGGCTGTTGACGAAGCCGGCGCCGACTTCCGCATCGACCAGGCCCATGGTGTAGTGGCGCAGGCTGGGCGTGAGGTTGTAGGGCCAGAAGCTGGCAAAGGAGGCGAACACCGCCATGCCCAGCATGGCCAGCACCAAAAAGGCGATGGCGCAGCAGTACAGCGTCATGACCCAGTCGTAGCCGCGCGAGGGCGTGGGCCGGTAGGGCACGGCGCGCGCCGTCAGCATCGCGGTCTGGCGCTTGCTGACGTATTTGTCGACGGCGAAGGTCAGCACGGCCGGTGCGAGCAGCAAAATGGCGACGACCGCACCCTTGGAGAAATCCTGCTGGCCTATGACCAGCTTGAAGACATCGGTGGCCAGTACGTTGAAATTGCCGCCTATCACTTTGGGGATGCCGAAGTCGGTCATGACCAGCGTGAAGGTGACCAGCGCCGCCGAGATCAGCCCGTACTTGGCGCCGGGCAAGGTGATGGTGAAGAACTTGCGCCGGGCGCTGGTGCCCATGGCGTCGGCGGCTTCATACAGGCGCGCGTCCGACAGCGTGAGCGCCGTGACCAGGATCATCAGCGCGTGGGGAAACACCGCGAAGCATTCGGCCACCACGATGCCGGGTGCGCCGTAGATCTGTTCAATGCCGATGCCCTGCATCCAGCCCTTGAGCACACCCTGGTTGCCGAACCAGTAGATCAGCGAAATCGCCGACAGCAGCGAAGGCGCCAGCAGCGGGATCAAGGTGATGCCGCGGAACAGCGCCTTGTACGGCATGCAGGAGCGCGCCAGCGCATAAGCAAAACCGAAGGCCAGCGGCACTGCCACCAGCGTGACGACGCTGGAGACCCAGAGGCTGTTCCACAAGCTTTCGAGCAACGCCGGGGTCTTGGCGTAGTCGATGAAGTTGTCAAACCAGATGAAGTCGCCGGACTTGCCGAGCAGCGCCTGCTGCAGGATGGCCAGCAGCGGCGCGGCCAGGAAAACGACCAGGATGAGCGCGGCCAGGGCCAGCGCCGCGTAGGCAATGTGGTCTATCCAGTGCGCGCGCTGGCGCACCGTCGCGGGCAAGGGAGCGGTGAAGACCGGCATCAGAAGACCTTGATGCGCTCGGGCAGCAACTTCAGGGGCAGCGAGGAGCCCACCTGCAGCGATTGCTCGGACAGGAAGTTGAGCGACAGATACACCGTGAGCTTGTGTCCGCCCAGCGCGGACGAAGCCACATGCACATGGCAGAAGGAGCCCAGGAACTCGATCTTCTCGATGGTGGCGTCGAACACATGGGTGTCGCCGGGGGCGATCGGGCGGGCCAGCACGTCTTCGGGGCGCAGGTAGATCCTGGCCTCGCGGTCGGCGCCGTCGCAAGGCAGGCACAGCGCGCCGAATTTCATCTGGCCGCCGCTCACGCGCACCGGTATCACATTGACCTTGCCCACGAAGTCGGCCACAAAGGGTGATGCCGGCTCGCGGTAAACCTCCATGGGTGTGCCGACCTGTTCGATCAGGCCGTGGTTCATCACCACGATGCGGTCGGCCACACTCAGCGCCTCTTCCTGGTCGTGCGTCACCATGATGGTGGTCACGCCCAGCTTTTGCTGCAGCGCGCGGATTTCAGAGCGCAGGCGCACGCGCTCCAGCGCGTCAAGTGCCGACAGCGGCTCGTCCAGCAGCAGCAGGCCCGGCGAGGTGGCCAGCGCCCGCGCCAGCGCAATGCGCTGCTGCTGCCCACCCGAGAGCTGGCTGGGATATTTGCTTTCGCTGCCCGGCAGGCCCACCAGCTTGACCAGCTCGCTCACGCGCTTTGCCGCTTCGGCCTTCGGTGTCTTGCGGTTGACCAGGCCATAGGCCACGTTGTCCGCCACGCTGAGGTTGGGAAACAGCGCATAGCTCTGGAACACGATGCCGTAATCCCGCAAAGCCGGCGGCAGCCGCGAGATGTCGCGCCCGCCCTGGTGCACCTCGCCCGAGGTCTGCACCTCCAGCCCCGCGATGATGCGCAACAGCGTCGTCTTGCCGCAACCCGAAGGCCCGAGAAAACACACAAACTCGCCCTTGCGGATATCCAGGTTGATGTCCTGCAAGGCGGTAAAACCGCCGAACTCCTTGCGGATATGGCGCAGGTTCAGAAAGGTGTCTTGGGTCATTCGTGGGCCGTTAGGTTGCGCTATGCAAAGCTCTTCGCAAGCGGCGGCGTGGGTCCGGCTTTGCCGGCCCACTGCGGCCGTCCCCCTGAGGGGGAACAGCGGCCGGAGGCCGCTGACAGGGGGCTACTTCTTCTCTGTTTTGGAGTTGTAGCGCTTCGTCCACTCGTTCAGAATGCGCTCGCGGTTGTCGGCGGCCCAGTTGAAGTCCATCTTGACGAGGCGGGCCTCGTAGTCTTTCGGCACATTGGCCAGCGGGGGCGCCAGGCCGGGCTGCGCGGTGATCGCGAAGTTCTTGCCGTACAGCATCATCGCGTCCTTGCTCGAGGCCCAGTCGGCCAGCTTCTTGGCGGCATCCAGTTTCTTGGTGCCCTTGTGGATGGCGAAGGCTTCCAGGTCCCAGCCCAGGCCTTCCTTGGGGAACACGAGTTCAATCGGCGCGCCCTTGGCTTTGTTGGTGTTGCCGCGGTATTCAAACGAGATGCCGGCCAGGAACTCGCCCGAAGCCGCCATGTTGCAGGGCTTGGAGCCTGAGTGGGTGTACTGCGCGATGTTTTCATGCAGCGCGTCCATGTACTTCCAGCCGCCGCCCTTGCCGTCCTTGTCGCCGAAGAGCGTGAGCCAGGCGGTCACGTCGAAGTAGCCGGTGCCGCTGGAGGCCGGGTTGGGCATGACGACCTGGCCTTTGTAGATGGGCTTGGCCAGGTCCTGCCAGGTTTCGGGCGTGGGAATATTTTTCTTCTTGGCTTCCGCGGTGTTGAAGCACACGGTGGCGCCCCAAACGTCCATGCCGAACCAGGCCGGGACTTTTTTCTTGTCACGGTACTGACTCATGATGCCGTCAAGATTGATGGGCGCATACGGCTCGAGCATGCCCTGCTTGTCGAGCAGCGCCAGGCTGGAGGCGGCCACACCCATGATGGCGTCGGCCTGGGGGTTGGATTTTTCGGCCAGCAGCTTGGCGGTGATCACGCCGGTCGAGTCGCGCACCCATTTGATCTCGATGTCGGGATAGGCCTTGTTAAAGCCCTCCTGGTAGGCCTTGACCTGGTCGGTCTCCAGCGCGGTGTAGACCAGCAACTGGGTTTTCTGGGCGAATGCACCGGTGCTGGCGGCGGCCAGCAGGCCGAAAAGACCGAGGAGGCCGATCGCCTTCGGCAGGGATTTGAGATGGGAAGCCAGTTGCATAAAAAATCCTTTGTGGAAAACCTGCAATGTTGTGACTCGTTCGTGCCGGCAATGACACTGCGATGACCAACCTGAGTGCAGGCCCGTCAACCCAGCTCCTTTTTATTTAACGCCGACCCTTTTATCTTGTCAATTGTTTATTGCAGATTGTTGACAATCTACATTTATGTGCTTCAATTCAGGGCATGAACGCAGCTTTGCATCCCACCATCGCGCAGCTCCAGAACAGCTCCCTCACCACCGTGGTGCAACAGGAAATCGAGCGCGCCATTCTTGCCGGCGAGTACGAGCCCGGCAGCAAATTGATAGAGGCCACGCTGGCCGAAAAAATGGGCGTCTCGCGCGGCCCGGTGCGCGAGGCCTTCCGCATGCTCGAAGAGGCGGGCCTGGTGCGCACCGAGAAAAACCGCGGTGTCTTTGTGCGCGACATTCCCATCGACGAAGCCATCGAAATCTTTGACCTGCGCGCGGCCATGGATGAACTGGTGGGCCGGCGCCTGGCGGAGGACATCACGGTCGCCCAGATCAAGGAGCTCAAGACCCTTGTCGATTCCATGGAGAAAGCGGTCAAGGCCGAAGACCCGCATGCCTATCACTTGCTGAACCTGAGCTTTCACGACCGCCTGGTTGAAATGGCGGGTAACCGCAAGCTGACCGAGATCTACCGCAAGCTCATCAAGGAGCTTTCGCTGTTCAGGCGCCTGAACCTTGCCGACGGCTGGCTGATGCCGGTGTCGGCCAACGAGCACCGGCTGATCGTCAAGGCCATTGCTTCGCGCGACGCGGACGCGGCCGGCCGTGCGATGTTCCAGCATGTGATCGAGAGCAAGGCGCGCACCATAGAAAACGACTTGCGGCGCCAGGCGGCGCTGGCCAATGCGGCTGGGGAAAGCCCGGTTGGCGGCCCCGCTCCTGTCAAGCTTGTTGCCGGCAACGCCGCCGCGCGCAAAGACAAAGACAAAGACAAAGACAAAGACAAGAGCAAGGACAAGGACGTGAACACGAACAAGGAAGGGCTCTCACGTGGCAAACGCTGAACCAATCGGCGAACTGAAGGTGAACGGCAGGACATACAAGCTGCCATCCCAACCCACGGTGGTCGTCTGCGTCGACGGCTGCGAGCCCGACTACCTCGCACAAGCGGTGGCCACGGGCCATATGCCCTGGCTCAAGCGCACGCTGGCGCTGGGTTCGGGCCTGACGGGCGATTGCGTGGTGCCCAGCTTCACCAACCCGAACAACCTGTCCATCGTGACCGGCGCGCCGCCCAGCGTGCATGGTATCTGCGGCAACTATTTGTTCGATACGGCCAGCGGCACCGAGGTCATGATGAACGACCCCAAGTGGCTGCGCGCGCCCACCCTGCTGGCCGCGCTGTCCGACGCCGGTAAAACCCTGGCGGTGGTCACGGCCAAGGACAAGCTGCGCAAGCTGCTGGGCCACAAGATGAAGGGCATCTGCTTTTCATCGGAGAAGGCTAATGAGGTGACTCTTCAGGAAAACGGCATTGAGGATGTGCTGGGCCTGGTGGGCTTGCCGCTGCCCAGTGTTTACAGCGCCGACCTGTCGGAGTTCGTCTTCGCCGCCGGCGTGAAGATCATGCACAGGCACCGGCCCGACGTGATGTACCTCTCGACCACCGACTATGTGCAGCACAAGCACGCGCCCGGCACCGACGGTGCGAATGCTTTCTACCGCATGATGGACGGCTACATGCAGCAGCTCGAAGACCTGGGCTGCGTCATCGTGCTCACGGCCGACCACGGCATGAACGCCAAGGCCGGCATGGATGGAAAGCCGGACGTGATCTACCTGCAGGACTGGTTTGACAAGCTGCTGGGCGGCGGCGTCGCGCGCGTGATCCTGCCTATCACCGATCCTTATGTGGTGCACCATGGCGCCCTGGGCTCATTTGCCACCATCTACCTGCCGGAGAGCATCAACATCGAGGCCGCCCGCAAGCGGCTGGCGGCGCTCAAGGGCATGGAACTGGTGCTCTCGCGCGAGCAGGCCGCCGAGCGCTTTGAGTTGCCGGCCGACCGCATAGGGGACATCGTGGCGGTGTCCGAGCGTTTCACAGTGATCGGCACTTCGGCTTCGCGCCATGACCTTTCGGCGCTGGAAGTGCCGCTGCGCTCGCACGGCGGCATGAGCGAGCAGCGCGTGCCGCTGATCGTGAACCGCGCGCTGCCGGGGCTGGACCGCAACCGGCGCTTCCGCAACTTTGATGCCTTTGACCTGGCGCTGAACTATGCGCAGGGTTGAATCTGGTTCCCTCTCCCTCCAGGAGAGGGAGTCATACCGAGGACCATGGTGTGATTGACCAATACATCCGCGACCACCAGCTCAACGCCATGCGCCTGTCGGGCCGCAAGGTCGGCGCGGGCCGCAGCGGGGGCCGGGCCATCGAAGTCTTCAACCCCTATACCGGAAAGCTCTTGGGCACCGTGCCCAAGGCCACGGTGGAGGAAGTGCGGCAGACCTTTGCGCGGGCCCACGACTACAAGCCGCAGCTCACGCGCTACGAACGCGCCGCCATCCTGAATCGCGCGGCCGCCATCATCCAGTCGCGGCTCCAGGAGGTCGCGAACCTGATCACCGCCGAGGCGGGCTTGTGCCTCAAGGATGCGATCTATGAAGCCGGCCGCGTCAGCGACGTGCTGCTCTTCGGCGCGACCGAGGTGCTCAAGGACGACGGCCAGATCTTCAGCTGCGACCTCACGCCCCATGGCAAGAAGCGCCGCGTCTACACGCACCGTTCGCCGCTGCTGGGGGTGATCACCGCCATCACGCCTTTCAACCACCCGATGAACCAGGTGGCGCACAAGGTGGTGCCCAGCATCGCGACCAACAACCGCATGGTGCTCAAGCCGTCCGAGAAAGTGCCGTTCTCGGCCATCCTGTTCGCCGACATCCTGTACGAGGCGGGGTTGCCGCGCGAGATGCTCAGCGTGGTGACGGGCGACCCGCGCGAGATCGCCGACGAACTGATCACCAACCCGCTGGTCGACCTGGTGACTTTCACGGGCGGTGTGGCCATAGGCAAATACATCGCGTCCAAGGCCGGCTACCGCCGCGTGGTGCTGGAGCTGGGCGGCAACGATCCCATCATCGTGATGGAAGACGCCGACATCGACGAGGCCTCCACCCTGGCCGTGCAGGGCTCCTACAAAAACTCGGGCCAGCGCTGCACGGCCATCAAGCGGATGCTGGTGCATGAGGCGGTGGCGGGCGAGTTTGTAGAGCAGGTGCTGGCCAAGACCCGGGCCTGGAAATACGGCGACCCCGGCGACAAGGCCAACGACATGGGCACGGTGATCGACGAGCAGGCCGCCATGCTGTTCGAATCGCGCGTCAATGAAGCGGTGGCGCAAGGTGCGAGGCTGTTGGCCGGCAACCAGCGGCGCGGTGCACTTTATTCGCCCACGGTGCTCGACCATGTGTCGCCGCAGATGACGGTGGTGCGCGAGGAAACCTTCGGCCCGGTTTCGCCGGTCATACGCTTCAAGAACATCGACGAAGCCATACAGATCTCCAACGGCACGGCTTACGGCTTGTCGAGCGCCGTCTGCACCAACCGCCTGGATTACATCAACCGTTTCGTGAGCGAGCTGCACGTGGGTACAGTCAATGTGCGCGAAGTGCCGGGCTACCGGCTGGAGCTCACGCCCTTCGGCGGCATCAAGGATTCGGGCCTGGGCTATAAGGAGGGGGTGCAGGAGGCGATCAAGAGTTTCACCAACCTGAAGACCTACTCCTTGCCCTGGAACCCATGACTTGTGAGGAATTCGCATGCTGAGCTTTGACGACATCGAACGCCTCTTCGAAGAGCGGGGCGGCGAACAGTACAGCGGCGAGCCGGTGACGCAGCTGCAGCACGCGCTGCAGACGGCGGCCCTGGGCGAGGCCGAGGGCGCGAGCGATGAACTCGTCACCGCCGCACTGCTGCACGACCTGGGCCACCTGCTGCATGACCTGGGCGAGACGCCTTCGCTGCGCGGGGTCGACGACGTGCACCAGTACCGCGCGCTGCCATTCCTGCGCGGCTTGTTTCCCGATGCGGTGCTGGACGCCATCAAGCTGCATGTGGATGCCAAGCGCTATCTGTGCGCGGCGCGGCGCGGCTATCACTCCAGCCTGTCGGCGGATTCCAAGCGCAGCTTGCAGCTGCAGGGCGGCATTTTCTCGGCGGAGGAAGCCGCGCGCTTCATTGCCCAGCCCGGCGCGCAGGACGCGGTGAAGCTGCGCCTCTGGGACGACCTCGCGAAGGACGCGAACAAGGCCACACCGCCGCTGGCGCACTACCTGACGCGGGCACGGCGTTGCGCCCTTCCCACCGCAGAGTCCCCGCTTGCCGCCTGAAACCCTGGCCCTGACCTGGCCGGTGCTGTGCGCCGTGCTGTTCGGCGCGCTGCTGCACGCGGGCTGGAACGCCCTGGTCAAGTCCAGCGCCGACAAGTCCATGGACATGGCGGTCATCCACCTGATCGGCTCGGTGCTTGCCCTGCCGCTGGTGCTGCTGGTGGGACTGCCGCGCACGCAGGCCTGGCCTTTCATCGCCGCCTCGGTGCTGATCCACATCGGCTACTACATCGCCACCACGCAGGCCTACAAGCACGGCGACCTCGGCCTGACCTACCCGCTGATGCGCGGTGTGGCGCCGCTGCTGGTGGCGCTGTCGGCCGGTCTCACGCTGGGCGAAACCCTGAGCCCGCTGGCCTGGGCCGGCATTGTGGGGATTTGCGGCGGCGTGCTGGTGCTGGGCCTGAGCCGCCACGCCCTGCATGCGCGCAAGGCCGTCGGCTTCGCGCTGGCCAATGCGCTCATCATCGCGATCTACACGGTGGTGGACGGACTGGGCGTGCGGGCTTCGGGCAACGCGCTGCAGTATGTCGCCACCCTGTTCCTGCTTGACGGCTGGCCCTTCGGCCTGCTGATGATGGCGCGGCGCGGCCGCGCCATGGCCGACTACGCGCTTCACCGCTGGCCGGTGGCCACCGGCGGCGCGCTGGCCTCGCTGGGCTCTTACGGCATTGCGCTGTGGGCCATGACGCGTGCGCCGGTTGCCACGGTGGCGGCGCTGCGTGAGACCTCGGTGCTGTTCGCCGTGCTGCTCGGTACCTGGTTCCTCAAAGAGGCTTTCACGCTGCGCCGTTTCGCGGGCACCTGCGCGATCGTGGGCGGTGTGATGGCGATACGCCTTGCCTAGATATGACTATCCCCCCCGAAGCGCCTTCGGCGCTTCCCCCTCAAGGGGGCGCAGCCTGCGGCCCGGCAAAGCCGGTTCCGCGGCGGCCACTGGTTGAATACCAAAGAGGATTGCACGTATGAGTATCCCGACCCAAGCAGCAATCGTGATCGTTGGCGGCGGCATCGCAGGCTGCTCGGTGGCCTACCACCTGGCCAAGATGGGAAGAACCGACGTGCTGCTGCTGGAGCAGGGCAAGCTCACCAGCGGCACGACCTGGCATGCGGCCGGCCTGGTCGGCCAGATGCGGCCCAACCGCAACATGACGCAGATGAGCAAGTACGGCATTGAGCTTTATGCGTCGCTGGAAGCCGAAACAGGTCTTGCTACAGGCTGGAAGCAGTGCGGCAGTGTCAATGTGGCGCGCACGCCGGAGCGCATGAAGGTGCTCCGTAAGCAGGTGGCCATGGCCAACAGCTTTGGCGTGGAATGCCACGAGACTTCTCCGCAGGAAGCCGGCGACAAATACCCCATCATGCGCACCGACGATTTGCAGGGCGCGATCTGGTTGCCGGGCGACGGCAAGGCCAATCCGGCGGACCTCTGCATGTCACTCGCCAAGGGCGCGCGCAACCGCGGCGTGAAGATGGCCGAGGGCATTGAGGTGACCGGCGTGATCACGGAGAACGGCAGGGCCGTGGGTGTGCGCACCGCGCAGGGCGAGGTGCGTTGCGAAGTCATCGTCAACTGCGCCGGCCAGTGGGCGCGACAGTTCGGCAAGCTCGCCGGTGTGAACGTGCCGCTGTATTCGGCCGAGCATTTCTACATCGTCACCGGCAAGATCCCGGGCGTGCATCCCATGCTGCCGGTGATGCGCGACCCCGACGGCTACATCTACTACAAGGAAGAAGTCGGCGGCCTGGTGATGGGCGGCTTCGAGCCCAAGGCCAAGCCCTGGAAGATGGACCCGATTCCCTCGACCTTCCAGTTCGAGCTGCTGGACGAGGACTGGGAACAGTTTGAACCGCTGATGACCGCCGCGCTGCACCGAACGCCCTGCCTGGAGACGGCTGAGGTCAAGATGCTGCTCAACGGCCCGGAGAGTTTTACGCCTGACGGCAATTTCATCCTCGGCGAAGCGCCCGAACTGCACAACTACTTTGTCTGCGCGGGTTTCAACTCGGCCGGCATCGCCAACAGCGGTGGCGCGGGCCGGCTCATGGCCGAATGGATTGTGGGCGGCGAACCCAGCACCGATTTGTGGGATGTGGACATACGCCGCTTCGGGGCCTTTACCGGCAACCGCAAGGCGCTGGCCGAGCGGACCGGGGAGACCCTGGGCCTGCATTATGCGATGCGCTGGCCCAGGCAGGAGCTGGAAACGGCGCGGCCGCTGCGTACCTCGCCGCTGTATGACATCCTGGCTGGCAAGGGCGCGGAATTCGGCAGCAAGAATGGCTGGGAGCGAGCGAATTATTTTCGGCCGCTGTCACCCTCACCCCAACCCTCTCCCGCAAGCGGGAGAGGGAGCGAAGACCCGGAACCTGAGTTGACCGCCCTGGATAACTCCCTCTCCCGCTTGCGGGAGAGGGCGGGGGTGAGGGCTCCCCTTCCACCCTACACCCTCGACAAACCCGGCTGGCTCCCCTGGGTCATCGAAGAGCAAAAAGCCACACGCGAAGCCGTTGCCCTCTACGACCAGACTTCTTTCTCCAAATACCTGCTGCAGGGCCGCGACGCGCTGGCCGTGCTGCAGCGCCTGTGCGCCAACGAGATGGATGTTCCCATCGGCAAGATGGTCTACACCGCCATGCTCAACGAGCGCGGCGGTTTTGAAAGCGACCTGACCGTGATGCGGCAGGCGCCGGACCGCTTCATGATCGTCACAGGCTCGGCGCAGACCGTGCGCGACTTCGACTGGATCACGCGGCATATCGGCGACACCGAACATGCGGTGCTGACGGATGTTTCGGCGATGTACTCGGTGCTCTCATTGATGGGGCCCAAGGCGCGCGAGCTGCTGGCGCTTGTCAGCCCCGATGACCTGTCGCCCGAAGCACTGAAGTTCTCGTGGACAAAAGAAATTGACCTGGGCTTTGCTCGCGTGCGCGCAGCCCGCCTGAGTTATGTGGGCGGGCCGGGCTTTGAGCTCTACACGCCGATTGAAATGGCGCGCCATGTGTACCTGGCGCTCATGGAAGCTGGCCGGGCGCTGGGCATTCGCGATGCGGGCTATTACGCGCTGGACGCGCTGCGCATAGAGCAGGGCCGGCGCGCCTGGGGCGCGGAGTTGGGGCCGGACGAAACCCCTTGGGAGGCCGGCCTGGCCTTCAGCGTCAAGCTGGACAAGCCCTCCGCGTTCATCGGCAAGGCTGCGCTGCTCAATGCCCAGGGTCTGGCGCTGCGCAAAAAGCTGGTGACGCTGGTGCTCGATACGCCCGAGGCATATGCCTGGGGCGGCGAAGCCATTGTGCTGGATGGGCAAACGGTGGGCGAAATTTCGTCCGCCGGCTGGAGCCCGCTGGCCGGCGCTTGCGTGGCACTGGGCTATGTGCGCGGCAACAGCGCGAACCACCCGCATGCCGGCACACCGGCGCAGATCGAGCTGTGGGGTGAGCAGGTGGGCGTCAAGCTCTACGACCGCTGGCCGCCCACCCAAAGCTGATCTTCGCAAAAGAGAGCTACATGCCCTCGGGCAGATCCATGTTGACAAACCGCACGGTGACACGCGTGCCGGGTGTTTGCGGATGTCCCGGCAAGGCGGCGTCCTCGATGGAAATTGTCGCGCCGTGCTGCTTGGCGATCTCCAGCACAATCGCCAGGCCCAGACCGGAGCCGTCGACATTGGTACCCAGCGCGCGGTAAAAGGGCTGGAACACCAGTTCGCGTTCCGACTCCGGGATGCCCGGCCCTGAGTCTTCCACCAGCAGCACCAGCACGCCGCTGAAACGGTCCGTCAGCAGCCGCAGCGTGACCTGGCCTTTTTCGGGCGTGTAGTTGATGGCGTTGTCCAGCAGGTTGCGCACCAGCTCCTTGAGCAGGGTCGCGTTGCCTTCGAGCTGCGTGGCCTGGTTGCCGGCGTCGGGGCCGTCGTAGCCGAGGTCTATCTGTTTTTCGAGCGCGCGCGGCACCGAATCGGCCATCACCTCCGAGACGATATGCACCAGGTCGATGTGCTGCTTGGCCAGGCTGCGGCCGGTGGTTTCGGCGCGCGCCAGGGCCAGCAACTGGTTGACGGTGTGGGTGGCGCGTATGCTGGCGCGGCCTATGTGCTTGAGCGACTTCTTGAGTTCATCGGCGTCGGTCTCGCGCTGCGCCAGGTCGGCCTGCATGCGCAGGCCGGCCAGCGGTGTCTTGAGCTGGTGGGCCGCGTCGGCGAGGAAGCGCTTTTGCGTGGTCAGCGAGACCTTGAGGCGGCTCAGCAGGTCGTTGATGGAAGACACCAGCGGCGCGACTTCTTCGGGCACCGCGGTTTCGTCGAGCGGGCTCATGTCGTCGGACTTGCGTGCGCGTATGCGCTTTTCAAGCTGGGCCAGCGGCTTGATGCCGCGCACCAGCGCCAGCCACACCAGCAGCACGGCCAGCGGCAGCGTGACGAATTGCGGCACCATGGTGCCTTTGACGATTTCGGTGGCCAGCGTCTTGCGCTTTTCCAGCGTCTCGGCCACCTGCACCAGCACCGGCTGCGAGTTGGCCGGCGCGCCCTTCACGTCCACCTTGAGCCAGGTGTAGGCCACGCGCACGTCCTCGCCCTGGATCACATCCTCGCGCAGCCGCACCTCGCCGTTCATGGGCTTGTCTTCATCGGGTGGCGCGGGCAGGTCGTGCTCGCCGCCGAGGTGCTCGCCCTGCGTGCCCATCACCTGGTAGTAAACGAGGTCGGTGTCGTCGGCGCGCAGGATTTCGCGCGCGGGCGCCGTCAGGGTGAACTGCACCTGGTTGTTCCTGACCACCACCAGCTTGGCCAGTGCCTGCACGTTGTATTCGAGCGCGCGGTCAAAAGGCTTGCCCGCGATGTTCTGCGCCACCAGCCAGGTCAGCGCCAGGCTGATGGGCCACAGCAGCAGCAGCGGCGTGAGCATCCAGTCGAGGATCT
>Ga0102587_1001815_pt1 | contig 14174 bp, 17 predicted proteins | sample AraplaF_Col_mTSA_FD_76853 | JGI IMG/M metagenome (GOLD analysis project Ga0102587, IMG submission 76853) | Arabidopsis root microbial communities from the University of North Carolina, USA - plate scrape MF_Col_mTSA (SPADES assembly) (version 2) | ecosystem: Host-associated > Plants > Roots >... | reverse complement strand
GGAAACTACTGGGGAATAATGTTGGGAAGCGTGGTGTTCTGGACGCTGATGGAGGGGTCACGGCTCATCGAGACGTCGCTCTCCGCGACCGAACAGGCGTCTCTCCGCTTCTTGGTGGTTGGATTATTGCTGATCGTCCTCAGTCGCGTTTACCCCCATGGTTTCTTGGGCAACAGCAGGGGACGGGGACGCGCCCATGACTACTGATATGCCCATCTTGCGAGTAGCAGGTATCTCCAAAGCTTTCAGCGGACGGTGGGCCGTCTCGAATGTAAACTTCGACATTCAGCGTGGATCTGTGACAGCGCTCATTGGCCCGAATGGCGCGGGGAAAACCACGCTGTTCGATCTGATCACCGGACATTCCCGGGCAGATGAGGGCAAAATTCTTTTCAACCAGCAGAGCATCGTCGGCCTGCCGCCCCATCGTATTGCGCGTCTCGGCTTGGCACGGTCCTTTCAATTTCCGAGAATTTTCTCCGGAATGACCGTGCTGGAGAATTTGATGGTGGCATGTCCGGGACAACCGGGAGAGCATTTGGCGTCACTCTTCGTCGCGCCGCGATCCGTCCGTGATCGGGAAACGATCGGACGCGCCGCCGCCGAAGGAATGCTGGAGAAACTGAGGCTTGAAAAGAAGGCGGATCAATATGCCGGCACGTTGTCTGCCGGTCAAAAAAAGCTTCTCAACCTCGCTCAGGTGTTGATGACCGAGCCGTCCATGGTCCTGCTTGACGAACCAATGAGCGGAATGAACGAAGGGTTACGATCAACGATTTTCGAAACGATAATTTCCCTACAGGGCCGGTCGAAGACCACGTTTTTATTTATCGAGCATGATCTCGAGGCGGTCATGACCTACGCTCATCATGTCTTGGTGATGGTTGAAGCCTGTGTGATTGCCTCAGGCACCCCGGAAGCCGTCTCCTCGGACCCACGGGTCATCGACGCCTACATGGGCGACCTGCAATTCGGGTCGCTGTGATGACGGAGCTCCTCGTCGCCGAGAAATTGACAGTCGGCTATGAGGCTGATCCTGACATCTTGAATAATATCAGCCTGACTGTCTCCCATGATGAGATCGTGGCAGTTGTCGGATCCAACGGTGCCGGCAAATCAACTCTTCTAAAGGCTTTGATAGGGTTGGCCCGGCTGCGTAGTGGCAGCATCAGGCTAGATTCGACGTTTGTAGAAGGCATGGCGCCCAGCGAGTTCGTGAAGCGCGGAATGGGTTATGTCCCCCAGAGCGACAATGTGTTTGAATCGCTTTCCGTGGACGAGAACCTCGAGATTGGCCTCAGGTCGCGATCCGACATAGCCCTTCGTCCTCGCCGCGAAGAATTATACTCTCGTTTCCCCGCCCTCGCAGAACGGCGCCGCCAAAAGGCGGGAAGTCTCTCGGGGGGTGAGCGTCAAATACTCGCACTGGCGCGGGCCTTGATGCCAAGGCCGAGGATTTTGCTGCTGGACGAACCCACGGCGGGCCTGGCCCCCCGGTTTGTCGAGCGCATTCTTGATCAGATCCAGGCGATTAACCGATCAGGGGTCGCCGTGCTCATGGTGGAACAGCACACCTCCGCCGCACTCAAAATATCTCATCGGGGTTACCTTTTGCGCGGTGCGACTAACGAAAAGGCGCTAGCGATCGTTGACGGAGCAACCATCACAAGCCTTTAGCTCGCTCCTGCATCTGTCGAGTAATCGAGCCCGGGGTTAACACAGCGAAGGGCGTTCACAACGATTCACAATACTAAACTCGTATACGACATCCCCTGATGTCATTGACTTCGTTCGATACCGTCATGCGACGGGAGCAGTTTATCGAGGGAGAGCGACATGTTCACAGGGCAGTGGATGGCTTTCGTACCGGTAGCGGCAATGCGTTGGTGCGCAACGATGGTGGTGTCGTGAGCACTCTTGAACTGTTTCGACGCCGCGCAGTGCCGCTGCTGGCAGCCGGACGGATTGAGCGCCATCGCTGGCTTCTTGCGTTCTGGCTATTAGGAGGTGCGGCTATAGGCCTGTTCAGCCTGGCTTGCGCAGCTCTTGGCTTCAACTTGACGCCTGCTGCGCTTGTACTCCTGCTGGTCGTTATATTCCTCGCGCTGTTCGACAGTTGCATTTCATCGGTCTTCTTTTCGGTTCTTGCTGTCGGATGCTTGAACTTCTGGTTTGTCGCCCCCCTGCACACGTTCATCATCGGCAGCAGGCACGACCTCGCGACATTGATTGTCTTTCTCCTGTCTTCGCTTTTTGCCGCATGTCTTATCAGACTTGTTCACAGCTTGGGCGTGTCGGAGCGCGAACAGGCAAGCTTACTCGATCTGACAAGTGACGCCGTGTTTGTCCGCGATGCCGACGACATCATCACGTATTGGAACCGTGGCGCGGAAGAGCTGTATGGATGGTCCCGTCACGAGGCCATAGGAAAGGTCGCCCACGAACTTCTGAAAACAAGGTTTCAGGTATCGCTTCTCGAGATAAACGATGCGTTACGTCGTTCAGGGCGTTGGGAAGGCGAGTTGATCCGCACGACCCGCACCGGCAGGCGGATCTCAGTTTCCAGTCGGTGGTCACACCGGCTCGAAGATCGCAGAAACAGTGTCGGGACGCTGGAATGCAATACCGACATCAGTGAGCGCAAACGCACTGAAGGCGAGTTGAACAGGAGCCAGGCGGCCTATCTTGCAGAGGCTCAGAAGCTGAGCAACACAGGAAGCTTCGGGTGGAACCTCTCGACTGGCGAGCTTTTTTGGTCGGCCGAGACCTTTCGAATATTTGGCGTGGAAGAAGGAGCAAGGCCATCAATGGCTCTTGTCCTGGAGCGGACGCATCCGGACGATCTGCCTGTTGTTCGAGATCTTCTTGTCAAAGCCCATGCCGACCGGCGCGACTTTCGACATGAGCATCGTCTTCTGATGCCAAATGGGGATGTGAAACATGTTCGCGTGGTTGCCCGATGTGACTTCGGCAGCAAGAACAGTCCCCAATTCGTCGGCGCAGTCATGGATATCACCGCTCAGAAAGAGGCCTATGCGAAGCTGGAAAAGAGCGAGCAGCGGTACCGCTATTTGTTCGACCGGATGCCCATCGCGCTATGGCAGCTTAACGCCAGCAATCTGGTTGCCCAGTTCAAGCAGCTCAGATCCGACGGCGTGACGGATCTGGACGCCTATTTCGACGAGAACCCCGCATTCCTGAGGTCATGCATGGAAGCTATGATTTTCGAGGAAGCAAATGAACGTGGCGTCCAGATGTTCGGTGGCCGTGGGGCGGACGAGTTCAAAGGCAAGTCCGTTGTCGGCACCTTTGAAGAGAGCTCGGCGACCTTCCGACGCGCAATGGTGTCCCGTTATCGAGGGAATACCAACTTCGAAGAAGAAACCAAGATGGTGACGCTCGACGGACGTATCGTAGACGTGCTGTTCACAACAGCGCGCGTTGGTCTCTCCAAAGACCCTGATACCAGCCTCGTCGGTGTCCTTGATATCTCTGCCCGGGTCGAGGCTGAACGGCGCCTGCAGCAGGTTCAGGCGGAATTCGCGCACGCGGCCCGTTTGTCTGTCCTTGGCGAGTTGACGGCGTCGATAGCTCACGAAATCAATCAGCCGCTGGCCGCAATCGCCAACGCCGGGGCAGCCGGATTGCGATGGATAAACCGTCCGAAGCCCGACCTTGACGAAGTGCGAGATTCTCTGACCTCGATGTTGCATGATGCCAAGCGGGCAGCCGAACTCATCGGCCGAATTCGAGCAATGGCGAACGGGAAGCCTCCGGAGCGGACGCAACTCGACTTGGACGAGGTCATACAGGAAGCGCTGCAGTTCTTACGCCACGAGATCCAGGCACGTTCCGCAATAGTGACCCATGAGAAATCGCGGCAGCCGCTCGTCATAGCTGGGGACCGCACACAGGTGCACCAGGTCATCGTGAACCTGGCGATAAACGCACTTCAAGCCCCACGTCCCCAACGGAGCAACCCACACATCGTCGTGCGGTCAGGGACCTCCGCTCGCAATAGGGCGGTATTCACCGTCGAGGACAATGGAGCAGGGATCAATCCCGGTCAGGCCAGTCGGCTTTTTGAAAGCTTTTTCACCACGAAGGAGACCGGAATGGGAATGGGCCTGCGAATATGCAAGTCCATCGTGGAAGCTCACGGAGGGGAAATAACCGCAGATGCCGTCAGCAGCATCGGCGGCGCCTGCTTCTCGGTCAACTTGCCTATCGTACCAGCTTGAGAGCAGCGTTCGCGTCCGATCAACCGCAGGCCACCTGAGAGGTTATCACCTTCGAGAGGTTGGCGGCCAAAAGGTCGCCATCGATGGGTTTTCTCAGGAAATAGCACGCCCCGTTTGCAAGCGCGCTGTCTTCCAGGCCAGGCTCCGCATGAGCGGTAACGACGATGACGGGCACGGTCGAGCGTTGAACAGTCATGAATTTCGTCAACTCGATGCCGCTGATGCCAGGCATCTGGACATCTGTGATGAGACAGGAGCACTCGTCGAGCGTGCTGGATCTCATGAATTCCTCGGCCGATTCGAAGCCACGAGCCTCGTATCCCATCGAGCGAACAAGACGGACGAGTGACGAGCACAGTGATCGATCGTCGTCAACAATTCCGACCAACGTTACCGCTACCACTTGGGAAATCCTTTTTCTGTTTCGATTTATGGGCGCTCGTCCTGCGCGGTTTATTGCCTGTAGCCTATGCCGAGCATCGGCCTGACCATGTCGGCCATGCGGACGAGATCCGGGAGTGTTCGAGCCTCCATCTTCGTCATCGCAGCGCGGCGATGGATTTTGACCGTGACTATGCTGATACCCAGGTAACCAGCTGTTTGCTTGTTCATCTTTCCAGACGTTGCGAACATCATCACTTCCTGCTCGCGCGGCGTAAGGCGCGTGAACCGATCATAGATATCCGCAGCCTGATCCGTGTTGGCGCGTCGGTCATGGTCACGGTCAATTGCCGAGCTTATGGCGTCCAGCATGTCTTGATCTCGAAAAGGCTTGGGCAGGAAGTCGACGGCTCCCGCTTTCATGGCACGTACCGACATCGGAATATCGCCATGGCCGGTCATGAAGATGACAGGGAGGAAGATGCCAAGATCATTGAGCTGACCTTGGAATTCCAAGCCACTCACTCCGGGTAGGCGAACATCCAGCACCAGGCAACCGGGTTTGTCGGGCAAAGGTTCACTCGTGAATTCGGTGACGGATCCGTAGGTGCGGGCGTGTAAACCAACCGACCGCAGAAGTTGACAGAGCGTGTATCTTACAGATTCGTCGTCATCGACAATGTGAACCAAGGCTTTATCGGTCAGATCGCGCGTCATGATCTTACTCGGTATCAAGCTGGAAGAATTTATCCGCGGAAATATACCATTCGCGTATTATACAGGCTATCACACCAAGGTGTGTTTGGTTCCTCTTGTCAGGCAATTTTCAGGTGTCGCGGCGGGTGTGCCCAACGCAAGCAGAGCGAACACTTCGCCCGGCCCGGACGCGTCGAACTAGGGATCCGTTTGGTCGCTCTCCCCGCTAGGCGTGTCTTCCACATGCTGGGTCGCTCCCTCTATCCCATGTAGCCAGGGTTCGCGCCTCTTCGTCCAAACCTCGATGTCAGGGAAGAGCCGGGCAGGCGCATCGTCGAGCGAGCCCAGGCGGATCTCGACATCCTTGTCATTCAGGCAGAACAGTCTACCTCCGCACAGAGGGCAGAAGCTGCGGCCCTTATAGATCCCGGTGACGCCAGAAAATGAGAATGCGTCGCGCGGCCAGTGGGCGAAGGTTGTGAAGGAGGATCCGCTTTCCTTTCGACAATCAGCGCAGTGGCAAAGGCCGATGCGATAGGGCTCGCCCTCCACCTGATATCGAACCGCGCCACACAAGCATCCGCCGTGACGAGCCATGCTTCCTCCATCACCGTTTTCAGTCCACCTCCAGAGAACCGATCTCATCAACGAAAAGTTCAATTGGTGCGGCGTAGCAGATCCATTCCAGGAGCAGTTTGCCGACATCGTGACAACGCTTTTGGGCAGTTGTTATTTCACGTCGTGGCAGCCAGACAGGAAGTTGGCCTCGCTGAGCAGCCGAGACGACGGCGAGTTATCTGGTCAAGACCTACCCAATCCTTCTGGAAACCATTTGGTAGCCATAATCTGGTTGGTGCGCGAACCAATTCTCCGCCCAGTCGTTCCCATCAAATGACGGAGGTGCTCGCTGTGGATCAATCGCGAGAAATGCCCCTGCTGGCGACGGTTGTGATCGGAGCCGTTTCAGGGCTCGTGTCCGTAGAGGTCGTGGAGATGTTCCAGCTCTCCGGCCTTTACTATATCGGGGCCGTCGGAGTTCTCATTTTCTTGACGACTCAGTTCGGCCTCCGCTCGATGCAACAGTTTTGGGAATAATCGCCCAACAGGCGTTCCATCTCTCCGTTGCCCCATCTCTCGACGGGAAGGGCGGGAAGGTAGAAACGACGGTAAGTCCTTTTCGCCAGCGCTTTTTTCTCGATCCAGCGGCAACTTGAAAAACGGATCGCTGCAATCGCGGCGAGGTCTCCGAACCCCCAGATTGAAACGATAGCGGTCATCGCGAACCTCACGGGTCGCTTCCGCGTTTTGCTTGGAGCGGGAAGACCTCCAATGAGCAACGATGAAGATCGAAGAATGGACGATGCGACGACGGGCGAGGCAGTGTCCTTTCCCTTCGACAGGATGGCAGCGCAACGGTTCCGGGAGACGTTCCCGCGTGCGCGCTGGAGCGAGGAGAAAAAGGCCTGGTTCGTACCCGGAAGTACGGCGCGGCGCCGTATCGACCGATGGCTTGCGCGCGAAGCATCCCGAACCGAGCCCTTCGCGGATGAGAGGGGGCGCGACGCATATAATTTCGAGCCTATTCTCAGTCCCTACCTGAACGTGGGCGACATTGGTTTTTGGATACGCACGCCTTATTCTCGGACGGCGGTGGAGGAACTCCGGCAGGTCCCGTTTGCAAGATGGGAGAGTGCGAAGCGCGCCTGGCTTGTCCCCTTTTCGTCCTATGACGAACTTCTGCGACGTTGGAAGACCATCGAAGAGGCCGCGCTGCGCAATGAACCGGACGAAAGACGAAAACGCGCGGCTGCGCGAAAAGGGACGCAGGAGGAAGCATATAGACGACGGCGTGCGGCCGAGCGACGTCGACACAGGTTGCCGGTTGCAGGCAACGATCCGCCGCCGCTCGGGAGACCTGTCGCCACAAATGCATACGGAATCGTCCTGATCGTCGAGGTCACGGGCGAAATTGTCGACCCCGAAATTGCGCAGGAGTTCTATCCTTGCTCGGGGGAGCAGGTCTGGGCATTATGGAGAAGCCCGACCCTGGACGAACTTGTACATACCTGGCCGTCAAGAACCCGGACCGGAGACGATGAAAGATCGCGCGGCTGGTGGCAGCCGACGCTCGACGAACTGCGTGAGGCAAGGAAAAGCGCTCGGTCGCGCGAACGGCGCCTCAAGCAGCCCGACGGGTCATGATTTGCTCACTCCCACCGATCACCGTCAGATCGCAGGCACCCATTTCCAGAAGACGCCTTCCTTGCGGTCGGGATAGTGCTTGAACTCGCATTCGAATGCTCTGCCATAGGCGGCCGCTGCATCGAGCGCCTTGCTTCCCACGGGGTTCATTCCGGTGCCAGGCGCAAACCAATCCTCCAGCAGGTCGTCGGGAACGTATACGCCGATACGCAGCGGTAGCTTCGTCAGGACTTCATCCAGTTCGCTTGCCGGCATGTGACCTCCCTATTGCTCATTCCGCAACCCATCAGGTCTTCGAACATGCAGCGTGAAGATTGGTTCCACGCTTTTGCCGGTGCCGCATGCAAGCCCGATGCATTCGAAGCCAATTACGGCAAGCCAACCGTTGCGAGATGCATGCTATGAACCGCGTCGGGCCTGTCAGGGAGCGAAACTTCAGGCGTCCGGATTTGCGCTCCGCCTATTTTTTGGGTCCAAAACGAAAATGAGCCCCATTCCGCAGGTGATGAGCACCACGCTAAAAATGTTCCAAACGAAGAACAAAGGATAGCCGAGAAAAGTGGTGCTGTCGTTGAAGGCCACATTTCCCGCGAAAACAGAGGCAACGACAATGACCGCAATCAGAAATCGCATCGCTCCCCCATATCCGCAATTCGTCGGAGAGCGCTACTTTAACATGGCCACGCCGAAGTGGAAGCCTTTCCAAGGAACTGCGTCGAAAGCAGAAGCAGTCCGGCCAAAATTGCTTCATCTCATCGGCGGAGCTTCGAGACCGTTTCCTGACCGTGTTGGCCAGATTGCGGCACTTTCGGCCCGTACGCGAGCATCAGGATGAAGGCCTCTGTCATCATCGGTCATTGATGAACGTCATCGAGAAAGTTCCTGAGCAGGGCGTTGAAACTGGCGGGAACTTCCCAAAAGGGAGCATGCGAGGTGCGTGGGATCCGGACGCATGTGTCGTTCCACAGATTTCCGTAGGGGACGGATTTGACGTAGTCCAGGTTGACAATGTCATCCAACGCGCCGTTCACGATTGCTGTCGGTACGCTGGTTGCAGAAAGCACGTCCCGCTGGTTTGCGCCCTGGCCTTTCATGGCTCCGCTCACGAGCAAGGGCCGAAAATGTTTGTCCGTTCGCCTGATTGTGTTTGGGATGAAAGGCTCCAGATGTGGGCCCATGATGGCGTGTGCAAATTCGACCGCCTCTTCCGACGTAAGCTCTGCCTCGCCGGCCAGTCCGCCGAGCGGCCTGCGGCGAAATCCTTCGGCGATGTTGTCCCCGACGGGTGGGGTACCGGTCACCATGATGCCGTCGATTCCTGCCGAGCGGGATAGCATCTCGATTGCTATATGACCGCCGAGTGACCAACCGACGATAACGGCGCTTCTGATGCCCATCGCAGCCATCACCTCCAGACACGCATCCGCCAATCCTGGCCGCGAATAGGTCCGTTTCGGATCCACTGCATCGCCGGATTCTCCGTGGCCCGGCAAGTCAAGCGCGATGAGATGGTATGATCCGAGAATGTCGTCCATGAATTGCTTCCGAAAGACCGCGCGACAGGTCGAGTTACCGTGAAGAAAAAGTACTTTCGGGCCGTGTGCGGAGTTCTCCTCTACAGCAATGACGCCGTGGGAGGTGACTACTTCGGTTTTTGAAAGTTTGGACATTTGCCTTCGTCCTTTGCCTGATGGCGCAATTCTCGAATATATTCGTCCGATGGGCATGGGCCGGGTCCGAGCATTGCAGCGTTGTCTTATCGGGACTTCTGGCCGGTTTCTAAGCGAGGCTCGTTGGTTTCAACTGAAACCGACGGGTGAAAGCCGGGGATCCGGGTTAGTCCACTGTGTTCAGCAAGGGCCGCATCACGGCAAAACGCTCGATGTTTTCCGCAACCGCTCGTGCGATGTCGGCCAGGGATCTGTCGGTAATGCCGGCAACATGGGGGGTCATAATGACGTTTGGATGCGCAAGAAGAGGGTCGAGCGCGTCGGCGGGTTCCGTCCAGAATACATCCAGGCCCACTCCTCCCAGTTGGCCGTCTGCGATACAGGCCTCAAGCCCCTTCCTGTCGATTAGCCCGGCGCGTGCAATATTGATGAGGACGGCACCGGGACGCAGCCATCGCAAATGCTGCTCTTGAACAAGCCCTGTCGTTTCGGATGTATGTTTTACGCAAACGATCAGGATATCCGACTGTGAAAGGCAAGCTTCTGCATTTTCAGCAGAGTAGCACCGATCGAGGTGATATTCGGATGCTTTTCCCGCGCTGGGCGCTCTCGTCAAGCCGAGCAATCGAACGTCAAACGCCTTGAGACGTTTCGCAAGCGATTTCGCAACAGCGCCAAGACCGTATAAGCAGACGCTACGACCTGCCAGCGCGGTCCCGATGGGAGCTCCAAGAATTCCGTCTCGGATATTTTCTCGAACTTTATTGCATTGGCGCAAGAGCATTAGCAGCAGAAGAATTGCGTGCTCAGCAACGGAATCCGCGTTCCCCCCGGTTCCCGGAACGTTTGCGACGGGGATTCCTCTGCAACGCGCGGCGGCGAGGTCAACGCCATCAAGGCCAACACCGAATTGTTGTATGAACTTCACACTACCGCGGTCCATTTCGACCGCTCCGATCCGTTGAGCGCGCGGGATCAGGACATCGATCTTGGAAGGCATAGTTGCGAGTTCACCATCCCACAGGAGTATCTCGTGCTCGCCAGCAAGCGATCGTTTTAAATAGTCGGGCATGTCCGGGAATGTATGTCCGGAAAACACGATACGCATCAAAGTCACCTCGATGTCTGAGACAAAAGAAGAGCCCGAGCTATCGCGCCGTGCGAATGCAGGAATGTTTCACAGCTGGCCTCGTTTGTTGCAGATGTGAGAAATGGCTGGAATGCTCTGGGATGGGAAAGCACTTGCGGACGGAGGATCGGTCTGTTGGCTACGCATGTCGGGCGTTCAGCGGATGAATGTAATCCGCGACTAGGCGGCATGTGACCGTTCAGCGGTGTCTCTGAAATGTGCGAGGCCGGTGATTGCCTCTGTAACCGGCATTCGGATCCCGCGCTGGTTGGCGAGTTCGATGACGGCATCGCAAATCGATGCAAGTTCCAGCTGGTTCCCTTTCTCAAAGTCCTGCAGCATCGAGGTCTTCACATCTCCAAGCTTTCGTCCGGATTCGAGGATGATATCCGGGTCGACTTCAAGCTTGGCGCCATAGGCATCGATCACAGGAATGACTTCCCGCAACATCTGTCGGCTGATGTCTGCAAGGTAGTGATTGCCGAAGTTTTCGCGCAATGTGGCTCCCGTGATGGCGGTTACCGGGTTGGAAATGAGATTGCGAACGACCTTGGTCCAAACTGCATCTCGAATACGAGGCGCGATCCTGGCGCTGATCCCGGCGGCGTTCAGCATACTTGCCAGGACATTTGTGCGCTCAGAGGATCGGTCATCAAGTTCCCCGATCGTCATCTGCAGCGGGTTGGCGGTTCGCGCTGTTCCCGGGCACGTGCGCTCGGCAGTGATCAGCGTGGTCGTGCCGATTATCTGTCGTGAGGGTATCAATCTCTTCAGTCTCCCATCGGGATCGACCGATTTCACGACTTGACCGGTCCAATCACCCTCATCGCCGTCGAAATACCACCAGGGTATGCCGTTGACGACTGGAACAATGATGGTCTCGGCGGAAATGAGCGGCTGTAGAACGGCCGCCAGGTCGGCCAGATCATGAGACTTGGAGCAGAGAAATAAAATCCGCTGCGGGCCAAAGTCCGTCGCCTGGCCGACCTCGACGCGCGCACGATGGTCGCCTTCGCTGTCCAGTAAGCGAATACCCTGCTTGTTGATGGCAGCGAGGCTGTCGCCCCGAGCGACCAGCCGGACATGAAAGCCGGCGATCGATAGGCGCGCTGCAACCGTAATCCCTATCGCGCCAGCACCGGCTATACATATCGGTAAGCCTAAACCGGCTTTGTCGAAAAATCCGGGCATATGCCCTCCTGCTGATATCTATCGGCAGGATCGGTGAACCTCGTTTCCGCGCTATTACAGCAATCGTCCAAACCGTTACAGACTTAGTCAATCAACCTGAGTGATGACATCAAATCGTCGCTTTTGAAGAACCGGTCCCGTCACGGGATGATCGCCTCGCCTGACGCAATCCTGTCGTATCGGGCCGTGTCAATGATCACGCGGGCGATCGCCGCGTCGCCTCGCCTGTCTGGCCGGAAGCTCAAGGCGCATATCGTGTGAACACGTAATCGTGGTCCACGACGTTGCTGACATGACAGGAAAGACAGGTTTCGTGCTGGGCAATATCGACCGGCTTGCCGTCTACGAACCTTCCGAAACCCCAGCCATGACTGTCAGGGTATTTCTTCGAGTCCTTCACCATGACCTGCACAGTCGTCGCGGCGCCCGGAACGGTCGCAGGCGCGAACTCCGTCGACTGCTTGCGCTTGTAGGCGAGCTTGACCAGAATCGAACCATCCGGAAAGGGCAGCGTACCCTTCTTGTAGGCGTCGACCGCGATGTCGTTGCCAAGCACCGAGCGCAGTTCATCAAGCGGCGGCGCTTCCTGAGCCGGCGCTATGAACTTCCAGTCTCTGTAGCCTTCCGGAATGGTAACCCCGTAGATCGGAGAAGCATTTTCAGGAGCTGACTGCGTCGCCGCGCAAAAGGAAGCGACGGCGCCAAATGCAAGTGCGGAAATGACAAATATGCCAGGGAGTGCGGGCTTCAATTTGGACTCCTTTCGGACCGATGATCTGAAGCCACGATTGCTGGCGATTGTATCCGCATAATTTCAGGGAGGCGCCGATATGTATCAAAATGTGTACGGGCGGGCTCAAAGGACCTTGAATCGAGGTCTATATCAGCCTGACAGCACGAGGTGATACCGGCCGCGATTGCGGCGAGCATGGTGCTATCGCCCAATTCTGTCCGGTAATGCGGAGGCAATCGCAAGGGGATTGAAGACACGCGAAGCCTCGGGGAAACTGCACCGAAGCGCACCGCGAGGCACCTATGTTCGCAGCTATGGATTGAAGCGCGCCGAAGACGTTTGTCGTTGGGCAGTCGCAACGCTGACCAGCAGTGCGACGAGCACGTTCAGAGTCAGTGCGATGAAACCGGTGTTGATCTGCTTTACCGTCGCCGGAGCATTTGGAAAGAAGCTGGCGATCGTCAAGCCAGTCGTGACGACGATGCCGACTGTGCCGACGCCGACGATTATCCCCGCGGCTGCCCCCTCCTTCGTGAAGGGGTTTTTCGGCAGGAGGCTCGCAAGAAGAGCCGGAAAGAGCTGGGTCACGATGCTGTAACCCATAATCAAGATGGCAACGATGCTTTCTCCCCCCATCAAGGTGAAAAGCACTGCAATAGCGGTCATGAGTAGAACCGAGCACTTCGTAAAACCGGTGACCAGCCTGTCAGAAATCGAGGGTGCCAGCTTTCTCAGAATATTCGTCGAGATCAGAGTGGATCCGACGATGACGATGGTCGAACCCGGCACAAGTGCCGTAAGCACGCCTGCGGCCCCGATCACGCCGACGAACCAGGGATCAAATGTGGCAATGGACAGCTTCAAGAGCGCCAGGTCGATTTCGTCGCCCTGCAATCCGGGGATCTTGAGGACGGCCGCAAAACCGACGAGCATTGCAAACAGCATAACCAGCGAATAGAGCGGCATCAGCACAGCGTTCCGCCGAAATGCACCCTCCGATCTGGACGTGTAGACGGAGGAGAAGGTGTGCGGCCACATATAAAGGCCGAGGGCCGAAAGCGCGACGGTGCTGCAATACCAAACGATCGTTTCGCCGGTATTCGGAAGCGCCAAGAAGCCGGGCCTTGCCATCTCGATCTGATCGAACATCGCTCCAATCCCCCCATAATAGTGATAGGGAAGATAGAGCCCGAGAAACGCACAGATGATCCAGATCGTTACGTCTTTGACCGCCGCTGCCCACGCAGAACCGCGCATCCCTGAAGCGATGACATACAGGGCCATCACCGCCGCGCCTAAAATCACTGCCCTGGACTTCGAAATCTCGCCCCCGGACAAGGTTTCGGCGATGATACCAAGGCCCTTGAGTTGCAGGATGAGATAGGGAATGAGGGCCACGAGGCCGACGACAGTGACCAGAAAACCGAGACCGGGGCTGTCGTATTTCTGCTCGAAGAAATCCGGTTGCGTGACCAGTCGCATCTCGTTGGCAAAACGCCAAATGGGCGGAAGCAGCCAGTAGGATGTGACAAAAGCCAGGCAGGTGTAAGTCAGGATGTAAAATACTGTGCCGCCCTTGCCATAGGCAAATCCACTTGCACCAAGGAATGTAAAGGTGGTGTAGATTTCCCCCGCCATCAGCAGGAAGACCAGGACGGGCCCAAATCGCCGCCCGCCCAGCGCCCACTGCTCGAGACTGACGCGGCGATGATTGCGGCCCCAAGCAGCCAGGATCAAAATCGCCGCTACGACTGCGCAAATCAGCCACAAGGCACTGTTCACAACGAGCACTCCTTCCGGTCGATTACCAGCGAAAGGACTGTGGCAATCCAGAGTGGAGGCAGGGACGTGCTCTCCAAGGCCGAGCGGTCTGTGCGGATGTCACCACGTCTTTTCCGTCGCCGTGAAAAACCAACTGGGCTTCGAAGAGA
>Ga0102587_1001792_pt1 | contig 14394 bp, 18 predicted proteins | sample AraplaF_Col_mTSA_FD_76853 | JGI IMG/M metagenome (GOLD analysis project Ga0102587, IMG submission 76853) | Arabidopsis root microbial communities from the University of North Carolina, USA - plate scrape MF_Col_mTSA (SPADES assembly) (version 2) | ecosystem: Host-associated > Plants > Roots >... | reverse complement strand
CATGGAGTCGAGCATCTGGGTAGCGGTGATCACCACTTTACGTGCGCGAATACATTTTTCGATCATCATCTTCTGCGCGAAGATCACCTCTTCAACCGGGATCTCAACGCCCAGGTCGCCACGGGCAACCATGATGCCGTCCGACGCTTCCAGGATCTCGTCGAAGTTGTTCAGGCCTTCCTGGTTTTCAATTTTGGAGATGATCTGGATGTTTTCGCCGCCGTGCGCTTTCAGGTGCTCACGGATTTCAACCACGTCAGAACGCTTACGGATAAAGGAAGCAGCAACGAAATCGACGCCTTGCTCGCAGCCGAAGATCAGATCCTGCTTATCTTTTTCCGCCAGCGCCGGCAGGGCGATAGAGACGCCCGGCAGGTTGACGCCTTTGTTTTCGCCGAGATCGCCGTTGTTCAGCACTTTACAAACAACTTTATTCCCTTCGATGGCGGTCACTTCCATACCGATCAGACCATCGTCGACCAGCACGGTATCGCCGACGCTCAGGTCGTTGGTGAAGCCTTCATAGGTCACGGCAACGGTGTCGCTGTTGCCAACAACGGATTTGTCGGTGGTGAAGGTGAAAGTCTGACCCGCTTTCAGCGAAACGTCGTTACCGCCTTCCAGTTTGATGGTGCGGATTTCCGGACCTTTGGTGTCCAGCAGGATGGCCGCTTTCTTACCGGTTTTGCTCATCACGTTGCGCAGATTCTGGATGCGCTGGCCGTGCTCAGCATAGTCACCGTGAGAGAAGTTCAGACGCATGACGTTCATGCCCGCGTCCAGCATTTTGGTCAACATCTCTTCGGATTCGGTTTTCGGCCCGATGGTGCATACAATTTTGGTCTTTTTCATGACAGTTTCTGGTCTTTAAGTTTGGGTTGAGAAGGAATGGGAATTCACGCTCCGGTATGCGCACGGCGCCGGAGTCAAACCTGTGTTGCGAAAAGAGCGATGCCACTGACTAAGGATAGGTGACATCAAAAAAGCGTGCAGAGGAATGTGTGCCTGAGGTTCAGCCAGTCTGGGAAAACATTGATGTGAGTTATCTGCTTTACAGTTCAATCAGCTGAATCCATTCAAATTAGGATTGCGGCATTATAGCGTCCACAGTGACAGAAAGGAATTAAAAACGCTGTTTCAAAATGCGAATTGATGACCAGCATCGTTTCGTTATGCAACCGTTATCACATAATTGCGCAACCGTTGCACCACCGTGTGCACTTCTTCTTCTGTACAACCCGACGCCACCAGTTGTATCAGAATGACCTTATCTTGCGGCAACATTATTGTACAGCTGCGCAAGTGCTTATTTTTCGAACCACTCTTTCGCTTAAAAAAATTAGCAATAAGAAAGTTCCATATATCTCAATTGACGCACGTCTGAGGACAGAGGAATAAATAAATGCAAAGCAAACTGCTTGCACTCTAATTAATTACCACGATAGCTAATTTTTTAATCACACCGACCATTAAGCGAGGCGGATATATCGTTCATTTCGTCAGCATAATCGCAGAAATATATTTTATATTTCCGAATCACTATCACGTTTTTGCACCAAATTTAGATTAAGGAAAATCCTAAAACGCTTGCATTTAAGCGTGGCTAACTTTTTGTTTTAGTTAGTTTCTTCTAACGCAGCGCGAAAGTGCCATAAATCTAAGTTGTTGATATGTATGAATCTTAACTTTTTGAGATAATTTGCAATAAAGCACGGCGTAACTACTCTTAAGCGACTCTTAATGAGAGGCAAAAATTTATAAAAAATTTTGTTCCGGAGAATTACACCCGGAGGTCGGCTGGTGCCTGCTAATTATTTTACCGCCAGCCCTATTTAATGCGTTGACTCTTGATGAAGGTTAGGCGATGACGACTTCCACAGTTGTTGGTCATGGATATGCTTTTATTTCACCGCCGGAAATTCCGACCCAACAGGGGCCGATGGGTATCCTGTATGATTTTAATGACGGCGCCCGTTTATTGTTGCCAGCTGGCAACTGGCGGGTAGAAATAAGCGATGACGAAACGGGAAATATCCTCTTTGCTGACGATGTCGGGCAGGGGTGGGTCATCAGCACCAAAAAATATTATGTGCCGTTTCGTCTGCGGGTCTGGGACGGGGTGCTCTTCCTATTCCTGCCGGTCTTTGCCTTCGCTGCCCGCAAGCCGCTGCTGCGCCTCGGTGCAAAACTACTGCCGCGCAAGGCGCAGGCGCTGCTTCATGAAATCGAGAATGGCCTGCCTTTCGATGCCGTTGCCTTTAGCCGTGCCTGGGCGATGACGATCGTCAACTGGCTGGTGAAGGTGCTGGTGCTCGCCTGGGCGCTCGGCCTGATGGGCGTAATGCCGATGGCCGCGAGTTTCGGCGGCGCGCTGGGCGGTGAGCTTTCCTCCGTCCTTCCGGTCCACGCGCCCGGCGGCGTCGGCACCTATCCGGCCGGCATCACCGCCGGCGCGATCGCCTTCGGCGCTTCAAGCGAACGCGCAGCACTAGGCGCGCTGGCTCAGGCAAGCGTTAACGCCCATCTGCTCATCATCGTCTCGGCCCTGACCGGGACCGCCATCTCTCTTCCCCTCGGCCGCCGCCGCAAGGCTAGGTCGTAAGCTCCAGAATGCGCTTGCGCAGAAAGACCTGTTCCGGTTCCTGCCGGCAGAATGTCAGCGCCGTCTCGTAAGCTTCGATCGCCTCGGCCCGGCGTCCAAGCCGGCGCAGGAAATCCGCGCGCGCCGAGTGAGCGAGGTGATAGGTCGAAAGCTCCCCCTTGCCGAGAATGACATCGACAAGTGCGAGGCCTGTCTCGGGTCCGTCAGCCATGGCGATCGCCACCGCGCGGTTGAGTTCGGCAACAGCCGACGGATGGGCGGCAAGCAGCAGGTCGTAGTAGGAGGCGATGCGCCGCCAGTCCGTCTGTTCGATGTTGCCGGTCTTGGCATGTTCCGCCGCGATCGCCGCCTGAACCGTATAGATCCCAACTTCGGGTGCGCGCATGGCGATCGAAAGCAACGAAAGCCCCTCGGCAATCTTTGTCCGGTCCCATCGTGACCGATCCTGATCGGCAAGCAGCACCAGCGCGCCGTCGCCATCCTGCCGGGCAGCACGGCGCGATTCTTGCAGGAGCAGCAGCGACAGCAGGCCGGAGACATCCGGATGCGGCAGCAGTGTCGCCAGCAACCGTGCCAGCCGGATCGCCTCGGCCGTCAGATCCGCGCGGACGATCGTGTTGCCCGAGGATGCCGAATAGCCCTCGTTGAAAACGAGGTAGATGACGTGCAGCACCCGGTCGAGCCTTTCCGGCAGCTCGGCCCCCACGGGCACTTCATAGGGAATTTTTTCCGTCCTGATCCGGTTCTTGGCGCGCACGATCCGCTGCGCGACGGTCGGCGCCGGCACGAGGAAGGCGTGTGCAATTTCTTCCGTCGTCAATCCGCAGACCTCGCGCAGCGCCATCGCGGTCTGTGCATCGGCGGCAAGCGCCGGATGGCAGCAGATGAAGATCAGCCGCAGCATGTCGTCCTCGATCGGTTCCATGTCGCCAATCTCCGTTTCTGTGCCATCAGGATAGAGGCCGTCCTCGATGTGCTGCAGCGAGGCGTTGAAGCGGGCCCGCCGCCGGAGGTGATCGATCGCCTTGAAGCGACCGGTCGAGACCAGCCAGGCGACCGGATTATTGGGCATGCCGTCGATCGGCCACGTCCGCGCGGCTGCTGCAAAGGCGTCGTGCAGCGCCTCTTCCGCCCGGTCGAAATCACCGAGCAGGCGGATCAGCGTCGCCAGAACCCGGCGCGAATGCTGCCGGTAGATATCTTCGATCACCTGTTCCCCAATCACCTGTTTCAAGGGCCGGCCCTCACTGCGGCAGGGTGAGAAGCCTCACCGGACGTAATTCGATCGACCCGACCCGGGCGCTAGGAATGGCCGCAACGACCTTGCGTGCATCTTCGAGATCGGCCGCCTCGATGATGTAGATGCCGGCCAGATGTTCCTTGGTCTCGACATAGGGACCGTCGGTCGAAGACAGAATGCCGCGGCGCACTCTCAGGACCGAGGCGCTCTCGGGACCTTCCAATGCATCGGAATGGATCATGATGCCCTTGCGCTCGAGCTCCTCGTCATACTGGAAATGGTCCCTCACGAGCTCGTCGCCCTCGGCCTTGCTGAGCGTGCCATCCATATCGGCAGGATTATAGATGAGGCAGACGAAGCGCATCGCTATCTCCCATCCTTGATCGAATAGGCGGGCCTGATCTCGATCGACGCATATTTGAGGATCGGGAAGGTGGCAATGATCGCCTTCGCTTCCTCCATATCCCCAGCCTCGATCACCACGAAGCCGCCGAGATGTTCCTTGATTTCCGCGAATGGACCATCCGTTGCGGCCACGGTGCCGTTGCGAACCCTGAGCGTTACGGCCTGCTCCGGCTCATAGAGCGCCAGCGCGCTCAACATATGGCCGCTCTCGCGCCAGTGATCGTCGCTGATGATGCATTCCTGCGTGACTGCTGCCCATTCCTCCTGACTGACCTGGCTGCTCTTTTCAGTATCGAACCAGACTTGACCCAGATATTTCATGGCATGACCTCCTCAGCCGAATTCGTGGATGGGGCGAACCTCGATCGCGCCGAGTTTTGCCAGCGGAATGCCGGCTGCAACACGGATCGCGTCGTTGAGGTCCTTGGCTTCGATCAGGATGAAGCCCCCGAGCGCTTCCTTCGTCTCGATAAAGGGGCCGTCGGTGACCGACATCTCGCCGCCGCGCACCCTGACTGTGACGGCCGACTGCGGCGACTGCAGCGCCTGCGCGACGATCATGTGGCCGCTGTCGGCTAGGTCGCGGTCATAGGCGAGCGAATCCCGGCCGAGCTTGTTCTTCTCTTCCGGCGACATGGCCGACAGCACCGTGCCGTCGAACCAGACCTGGCAAAGATATTTCATTGCTTATCCTCCACGCTGTACTTTCACAGCCCTTGGAGCGCCGTGCGTCCATTCGGACGCACAAAGGACGCTCTAAATCTTTGAATCTATGCATCGGGCTCTCCGAAAATCTATCGCGATTTTCGGGCCGATGCTTAGAGACGAACAGCCTAGGTACTTTTCGACAGGGAAGAAAAATATCTTTCAAGCGGCCTGAATGTCGAAAGGCCAAGGCAGCGCTCGACAAAGCTTCATCTGACAACATCGAGGAGATGGAGCAATGAGCATGCTTGAATTCGGAATAGCACATCTGATCGTCACACGCGGCGTGCGCAAGATGCCGCCGCTTGAGAATGCCGAGGTGATAAAGGTGCTGGTCAGGACCGGGATTGCGCTGGCGGCGTTTGCCGGCCTGATCGAAGCGCTGCAGCTTGCCGCAAGCGCTTGAGAACATTGCGCGGCCCGGCGGACAAGGCCGGGCTGCGCCTGATATCTTATTGAAACGCCGTTTCGAAGAAGCTGCGCAGCTTGCGCGAATGCAGGGCTTCCGGCGGCATGGCGGCAAGCTTCTGGATCGCCCGGATGCCGATCTGCAGGTGCTGGTTCACCTGCGTTCGGTAAAAGGCGGTCGCCATGCCCGGCAGCTTCAATTCGCCATGCAGCGGTTTGTCTGAAACGCAGAGCAGCGTTCCATAGGGCACGCGGAAGCGGAAGCCGTTGGCGGCGATCGTTGCCGATTCCATGTCGAGCGCGATGGCGCGGGCCTGCGACAGTCGCTTTACCGGGCCTGCCTGGTCGCGCAGTTCCCAATTGCGGTTGTCGATCGTGCCGACCGTGCCGGTGCGCATGATGCGCTTCAGCTCGAAGCCTTCGTAACCGGTGACCTCGGCAACGGCAGCCTCGAGTGCCACCTGCACTTCGGCAAGTGCGGGGATCGGCACCCAGACCGGCAGGTCATCATCCAGCACATGGTCTTCGCGCATATAGGCATGCGCCAGAACATAGTCGCCGAGGCGCTGGCTGTTGCGCAGTCCGGCGCAATGGCCGAGCATCAGCCAGGCATGCGGGCGAAGCACGGCCACATGGTCGGTGATCGTCTTGGCGTTGGACGGACCGACGCCGATATTGATCATGGTGATTCCGGCATGGCCCTTCTTCTTGAGGTGATAGGCCGGCATCTGTGGCAGGCGGGCAAGCGTGGCATCCGTTTCCGGAACGCTCGATCCGGCCAGCGTGACGATATTGCCTGGCTCCACGAAGGCCGTGTAGCCATCGCCGCCCTCAGCCATCAGCTTGCGCGCCCAGGAGCAGAACTCGTCCATATAGAACTGGTAGTTCGTAAACAGCACGAAATTCTGGAAATGCTCGGCACTTGTCGCCGTGTAGTGCGACAGGCGAGCGAGCGAATAGTCGATGCGCTGCGCGGTGAAGGGCGCAAGCGGTGACGGTTCGCCCGGAGGCGGCAGGTATTCGCCGTTGGCGATCAGGTCATCCGTAATGTTGAGGTCAGGCGTATCGAAGAGATCGCGCAGTGGGATATCGACGAAAGCCGCAGCCGATGCTTCCACATGCGCACCTTCGCCGAAAGCGAAGTGCAGCGGGATCGGCGTGGACGATTCTGAAACGACGACCGGCACGTTATGGCTCTTCATCAGAAGCAGCAGCTGCTCCCTAAGGTAATGCTTGAAGAGCTTAGGCCGGGTGATCGTCGTCGTATAGACGCCCGGCGCCGTCACATGGCCGTAGGACAGACGGGAGTCGACATGGCCGAAGCTGGCCGTCTCGATGCTGACCTGCGGGTAGAAGGCGCGATAGTGGCAGGTGATGGGCGCACCCTGGGCGAGCTTCGTAAAGCTCTCGATCAGGAAAGACGTATTGCGCTCGTAAAGCGCCGTCAGCGCTTCGACAGCCTCTGCCGGATCATCGAAGGTTTGAGGCTCGAAAGGGGGAGGGGACGAAATATTGAAAGCGGACAGGGGATAGATTCGTTTGCTCATGACGCATTATAGAGGGTTGTTTTTAACAAGCAAACGACGCGCGAGGGCTGAGACCCAGATATTTTCCTGATATCAGCGGATGACGGTGCAGTAACCGCCGCTGCTTTCCAGGCACGTATAGTTCGCGCCGAAATGCGACTGCTGTGCCCCGCCGCCGCCGGTGCGCACGACCACCGCCGAAAACGAGATCGCGAAGATCGCCGCAAACAGCGTTATGATTGTAAACCGTCTCGCCAGAATGAACACGTCCACGTCCTTACCCTCTATATACGCCCTTCATGGTGCTGTTTTGCCATGATGCGGCTGAACGGGTGCTGAGATGGCGGTTCATTTGGCGTTCAGTTTCCGAGGCCGGCTAAGGTCCTCAGAGAGGAGCTCTTCAAAGACGTGTCCATGTCTGCGATTTGCAGAGGACGTTCGTCACGCAGCCCTTCAGCCTGAGAGAGCTGCCGGAAATATTGCCAAAACCGCTGTAGATCTTGTCGTCGGAGGGGTCGGTGATCTCCCCGTTGTAGCTGCCGCCGGTGCCGGCTAGCGTGCCGATCTTCTTGCCGGCATATTTGCCCGACTTCAGCGTAATGCAGTATCCGCCGCCGCAAGGGGCAATCACTGCCGTATCGCCGGCGACCGTCTTCCACTTGCCAACAATAGGTTCTTCGGCCTGGGCAAGGCCCGCCGCAAGTGCCAGCGCGCTGGCGAGAACGAGGGTACGGATCATCTCTTCCTCCATGAGATATGAATTGGCGCGAAAAATAACTGACGCGACGTAAAGGTAAATACGCCGCAGAAAGCGCCGGAAATCCGGCTTTCGCCTCCAGTTTTTTCTGCTGACAGCCTGATCCATGCTGATTTCATGGTAAACAAATCCTCAATTTCCAAATCCTAATTTTTCGTAAAAGGCGCGCGAAAATCCTTAATTCGCAGGGATTCCGATGTTTAACAAAAATCCAATTTTACCAAGCATTTGCACTTTGTTTGCGTCAAATTAATCATGCATTTTAGGCGTTTTTTGAAAGCCGTTTGGCATAGTGAACCCATCAAACGAGCGGGGCAAACCCGCCGGACCGGAGAGGCCAAAAGCCGCAGAAGATGGCAAGGCCCAAAGGTAAAACAGGGTACGTCTTAACAGGCTAAACAGGGATAGAACCGATGGCACGCTTTGAAATGCACAATGCTGAAATGGCCACCATGGGTGGCGAAAACAACAGCGCCGATGTCTTCTGCGAAATGGGTCTGATGTACGCGACCGGCCGTGGTTGCCAGATCGATCTCGTCTCCGCTCACAAGTGGCTGAACATCGCCGCAATCAAGGGCAACGACCGCGCCGCAGAGCTGCGCGCCGATGTGGCCGCTTCGATGAGCAAGATGCAGCTTGCCGAAGCGCTGCGCGCCGCCCGCGAATGGATGACGATCCACTAAAGCACGTCGTCGCTTGGCGCGACACGCTATAAGGACCGTCTCCAACAAGACAATTCGAAATAACAACCTCAAAAGAGGGGAGCTGGCGGGGCGCTTTGGACGGGGCCGACGCCGGGAGAAGGAAACCGCGACCGGCAACCTCCCGCCGGCCGCGGTTTACCCGTTTTGGTTTCTCATTGTCAGGCGAGTTTTTTCAAGACCAGCGGGAGCGCTTCTTCGAACAGCGCCATGTCGGCTTCCGGCCCGACGCTGATACGAATGCAGCGGTTGAGCGGTGCCACGCCCGGCATGCGGATGAAGACACCGTGTTCCATCAGCCCGTCGACGATGGCCCGCGCATGGGTGCCGTCGCGCCCGGCATCGACTGCCACGAAATTGGTGGCTGACGGCAGCGGCTGCAGGCCGTTCGCCTTGGCAATGTCGGCGATCCTGTCGCGGGCGGCATGGATCTTCCCGATTACTTCGGACAGGTAGGCCTGATCCTTGAGGGCTGCGAGTGCGGCGACCGTTGCCAGCCGGTTCATGCCGAAATGGTTGCGGATCTTGTCGAAGGCCTGCGCCGTGCCCGGTGTGGAAATGGCATAGCCGACGCGGGCGCCGGCAAGCCCATAGGCCTTGGAGAAGGTGCGGGTGCGCACGATATTCGGCAGGTCGATGAGGGACTGGATCGACGGCAGCGCGGAGGCCGGGCCGGTCTCGCTATAGGCTTCGTCCAGGATCATCAGGCAGGTTTCAGGCAGGGCGCGCGCAAAGGCGACGATCTCTTGGGCATCCCACCAGCTTCCCATCGGATTGTCGGGATTGGCGAAATAGACGAGCGGCGCGTTCTCGCGCTTGACCGCATCGAGCAGCGCGTCGAGATCCTCGCGGTCGCCGGCATAGGGAACGGTGACCAGCCGGCCACCGAAACCGTTCACATGGAAATTGAAGGTGGGATAGGCGCCGAAGGAGGTGACGACGGTGCCGCCGGGCTCGATCACCAGCCGCACGATCTGACCGAGCAATTCGTCGATGCCGCCGCCGATGGCGATATTGGCCGGCGTCACGCCGAGATGGGCGGCGAGCGCTTCGCGAAGCACGTAGTTTTCCGGATCGTTATATTTCCAGATATCGCCGGCCTGTTCCCGCATGGCGGCAATGACCGAGGGAGCCGGGCCGAAGCCGTTTTCATTGGCGCCGATGCGCGCTTCGACTTTAACGCCGCGCTGGCGCTCGATGGCCTCGGGGCCGACGAAGGGGACGGTGGAGGGCAGGGCGCTGGCAAGCGGCGTGAAGCGCGAGAAGGCAGACATGCGAGGGCAATTTCCCGGAATTATTGAAAAAGCCGCGCAACAATAGGCCCTCGCTTTGCCAAGGCAAGCAAGATTATTTCTCGTTCGTGACGGCTCAGACGCGGCTGCCGTTGCGGCGCGCGTCGATCGCTTCCGTATTGCCGATCATGAAGTCGGCGCGCACGACCTTGCGTAGAACATCCGGGTCTATCAGGTTGATGAAACGAACGCCGATACGCTCATGATGGCGATAGACCTCGGCGCAGCCGATGCGGTAGGCAAGCCCCAGGATGTTGAGATAATAATGTTTGGGCAGGCCTGCCGTGGTCGACACGACGAAGGTCGCGCCACCCTGGGAAATATCGAGAATTTCGGCGCTGCGCATCGAAATCCCGGTCAGGCAGGGGCGAACGGCGACGATACGGGCCGGTCGTTTGACGTTGAACTCCTCCCAGCGAATGTCGTAGACAGCCGACTTCACCGTGGCGAGGTGCGTTGCGCGGAGCATTTCCATTTCGCATTCTCCGTCAGGCAGTTCAAATTTCAGGCTGTTCGACGGTGAGGCTCACACGAATGTTTTTCACATTCGTCAAATATAAAACGACAATTTTAACGAGTTTGAAATTTGTGCGTTAGCGGCACAGCTATTGTGCCCTCTTGAGAATAAACCATTATCGCTCAGGCGGGCAATCTTGCCGCGCAATAGCCTCCAACAGCACTAAGTGCCGTCAGAAAAGTGCCCCACGCCATATCCATCAGGCTCATGACGAGCGGCCAGTTCTTCAGTGTCGACAAATTCGTGATGTCGTAGGTGCCGTAGGCGGCCAGTCCCAAAATGGCACCATAGAGAAGCGCCGTGCCGATCGAGCCGCTGGAGAGAGCCGGCAAAACCGCAAGTATGACAATCGCAACCGTGAAGAGCAGGTAGAAAAAGGCTGCGGCGGCAAGGTTCGGTGACGGCAGCATCAGTTCGCCGAGCTGATCGCGATAGAAGCTGCGGGCCACGATGCCGAGCCATAGTGCGTCGAGGACGGCAAGGGTAAGAAGGCAACCCGCATAGGAAACAAGCGCTGTCTTCATCCTCTCGATCTCCAGCTACCATGCTCTCTACGGCACGGCTGGCCCTTCAGATCGCTGTTGCCTCTCTTTCAGCAGAATTTTCCCGAACTCTTTCAATTGCCGGGCGTTTTTCCTCTAACTGACCGATGCGCTGCTTCCAATCATGAAAGCGAGGAAACTCAAATGACAAACGTCAAAGTTCCCTGGGAATCCTGGGTCGTTGTGTGCGATGGGGCCAAAGCCCTGATCCTGCAGAATGCCGGTGACGCACAATTCATGAATCTCCAGGTTCGCGAAACCCTGACCCAACCCAATCAGCCGACCCGCGAAATCGGTTCCGACAAGCCAGGCCGATCCTATGCGCCGGATGGCCTGAGCGGCAGCGCCATGGAGGAGACCGACTGGCAGGACCAGGCGGAAGAGGAGTTCCTGAAGGAGGTGGCCGGCAAGCTCGATGAACTCGTGCATGAGAAGGAGGCGAGCCGCATCATTCTGATAGCACCCCCGCGGGCGCTCGGCATGCTGCGTCCCAACCTGAGTGTCGATGCGCAGGCGGCGATTTCAGCCGAAGTGGTGAAGGACTATACCAATCTTCCCGTCGATCAGATCGAGCGGCATCTCGCCGCGTGATCGCCGAAAGCCATCGCTCTTCGAAACGCGGGTCGCAAGGCTCGCGTTTTCCTATGCGGATTGGAGGTCGGAAATCAGAGGCTGGTTTCGAAGCTCAGCCGCAGCACGTGATGCAGGAATTCGGGGTTCAGCAGCATGTTGAAGCTGATGGTGACGAACTCGCCTTCGCGCTTGACGACGGTCGAGCCGATCTCGTCATGGATGCCGAGGATCTCCAGGAAGAAATGCTGCGGCATTTCCAGGCTGGGGCTGACTTCCAGCAGCGCGCCGGCGAGCGTGATGGTGCGGATCAGGCAGCGCACTTGCGTGCCCGTGCTGAGATGGTGGCCGACGAAAATGATGTTGCCGGGCCGGTCGAGATTGAATTCCCTGTAAGCCTGTTCGGGCTTGGGATGTTCTGTGTCGAGGTGCATCTGAAAGGCCATATCAGCCTCCGCTTGTTGTATGGTCCGATTTTAACGCAAGATTGCTCACATCTGCTGAACAATATCTTTAAAAATTGAAAACTTGTGCAAAATCCAACGGCGCAACGCGTTTATCGCGGCCAATACTGTCCGGAATCTGCCCAATTTTTCACCATCCCTGTGCCATCATTGACTTACGACCCGTCTTCGCGCATAGAGGAGCCGGTTCGAGGCACCGGCCGCTCGCGGATGAAGATCCATGGTGAAGCCCTCGCGATCATGGTCACAGCCCCAGTGCATGCTGACTGACGGCAATGCGAGCCCCCCTGACAGTCGAATGGCATGCCTTTGAAAGGCTGAAACCCATGACTATGACCTATCCTGCGGTCGACGAACTCAAGGCCCAGGCAAAGCGTCTGCGCCAGGCCATGACTGAGCGCGGCAGTGAGATTACCCACGCCGCCGCCCTGGAACTGATCGCCCGCCAGCATGGCGCACGCGACTGGAATACGCTGTCCGCCCTTGCCGCCAAACCCAATGATAAGCCCGCCTCGCCGATCTTCCTCGGTGCGCATATTCGCGGCCGCTACCTGAACCAGCCCTTCACCGGCAAGGTTCTGGCGCTTTCGGCTGTGGCCGGCAGCGAGTTCTACAGGATTACCATCCATTTCGACGAGCCTGTCGATGTCGTGACCTTCGAGAGCTTCTCGGCCTTCCGCCGGCGCATCCACGCCCAGATCGACGAAAACGGCGTCTCGCCGCGCAAGACCTCCAACGGCCTGCCGCATCTCGTTCTCGATCTCTGATCGCCCTCTCGTTGCCCGTAACGCCCGGATTCCGTCCATGACCTCAAGTTCGCAAACCAATGCCTTCCTGACCGGTTCGCTGCCTTCAGTCTTTGCCCGCACGGCGCTGCCGATCATCCTGATCACCACCATCAATGGCCTCTTTGCCGTTGTGGACGCCTATTTCCTCGGCGCCTATGTCGGCGCTGGGGCGCTTTCTGCCGTAACGCTCATCTTTCCCGGCCTGATGATGCTCGTTGCTCTGCAATCGCTCGTCTCGAACGGCATGGCGAGCATCCTTGCCCGCGAACTCGGTGGCGGCAATCGCGATGCGGCGCGACGCACCTTTGCCGCCGCCCATATGCTGGCGATTGTCGTCGTGCTCATTGTCAACGCCCTCTACTGGGCGGTCGGCTGGCGGATCGTCGACAACGCGGCGGCGGGAGATCTCGCCGTTGCCGGAAATGCCCGGACCTTCATGGAAATCATGGTCGGCGCAGCACCCATTGCCTTCTTCCTGTCGCTCAACATCGACGCCCTGCGCAGCGAAGGCCGGATCGGCTTCATGACCCTGGTGATGCTGGCCGCGACAGCGCTGAACATTGCCGCGAACTGGTTCTTCATGGCGATCCTTGGATGGGGTGTCGCGGGTTCGGCTCTCGGCTCCGTGCTCGCACAGGCAATTTGCCTGATCGCCGTGCTGATCTATCGCTGGCGCAACGAGCGCGCCCTGCGTCCGGCGACACGCTTCCCGCTTGCCGACTGGCGGCCGATCCTCGCACTTGGTGCGCCGATGAGCCTCGGCTTCATCGGCATCTCGCTCTGCTCGGCGGCCGTCATCTTCAACCTGTCGATCTGGGGCGAGGGGGATTATGTCGCAACCGTCGGCGCCTATGGCATCATCACCCGCGTCATGACCGTCGCCTACCTGCCGTTGCTTGGCCTCAACATCGCCTTCCAGACGATCTGCGGCAATAATTACGGTGCCGGACTTGGCGAGCGCGTCGGCCGCAGCCTGCAGATCGCTCTGGTCGCTGCACTGATCTACTGCAGCGGCGTAGAGATCACGGTGGAGCTGCTGGCGACCCGCCTCGGCCATGTCTTCGTGGCCGACCCCGTCGTCATCGCCGAAGTCTCCCGCATCCTGCCCTGGACGGTCGGCGCCTATTTCCTGTTCGGCCAGATGATCGTGCTGTCGGGTTATTTCCAGGCGATCGGCGATGCCAGGCGTGCTGCGATCTTCGGCCTGTCGCGGGCCTATCTCTTCACGCTGCCGCTGACCTTCCTGCTGCCGCATGCCTTTGGTGAAATGGGCATCTGGATGGTGCCGGTCTTTGCGGAGGCCGGCATGTTCCTGCTGGCTTTTACCGTCCTTGCTCGGAATGCGAAGCGGCTCGGCTGGCGTTATGGGCTGCTGTCCGCTTGAAAGTGACAAGGCCGCGCCCGGCAGGCGCGGCCTTGTTTTCAATCCTTGCTGGATGCGGGTGTGGAAGCCGCTGCCGCCTCCGCTTCCCCGAGCGCCTGCGCGCATTCCTCGCAGCAGACCTCGACGGTCTTGCCGCCGAGCTTGACGTTGATCGCATCAGGTCCGAGTTCGCAGTCGCATGCAGCGCATGTGGTCTTCTTCATGGGATGATCCTCCGGTTGGGTGCCCGTCTGGGGCAGGATCATAGGACCACCGCCTGCCTTTCGTCGCTGTCGAATTCTTTAGCGACTTTACGCCCGAAGCCGTGTCGCGCGCTGGAACTCCGCCGGTGTCTGGCCATAGGTCTGACGGAAGGATGAGGTGAAATGGCTGTGGCTGGAAAAGCCGAGATCGAGGCCAAGCGCCGTCAGATCCTCATACTCGCCGAGAAGATCGAGCGCGCGGGCAAGCCGGAGCCGAAGCTGGTAGCGATAAAGCGGGGTGGCCTCGACCG
>Ga0102587_1001782_pt1 | contig 14462 bp, 11 predicted proteins | sample AraplaF_Col_mTSA_FD_76853 | JGI IMG/M metagenome (GOLD analysis project Ga0102587, IMG submission 76853) | Arabidopsis root microbial communities from the University of North Carolina, USA - plate scrape MF_Col_mTSA (SPADES assembly) (version 2) | ecosystem: Host-associated > Plants > Roots >... | reverse complement strand
CACACGCACAAAAGCCACACGCCGCAGCATCTCGCGCGCATAACGGCGCTGGTTGCCCTCGGTGCGGGTGCTGCTGATCAGCCCCTTGGTTTCATAAAAATGCAGGGTTGAAACCGCCACGCCGCTGCGCCGCGCCATGTCGCCGACCGAGAGCGTGGGGAAGATGCCGGCCTGTTCGAGTTCCGTGCCCATGGTTTTCCTTGAAAAAGTGCTTGACCTCAACTTTACTTGAGGTTCCACACTCCTGCTTTTGCGAGCCAGTCCGGCTCGCTTGTTTAAAAAAGGAGTTGTTTCCATGTCCGGCGATTCATCCAGCCCCGCTTCCTCTTCCGCTTCCACCTCCGTGTTCCGCATCGATAAATTTGTCGTGCCCTCGCAGTCCATCTCCGCTTTTGTCGAGCGCATCCACCAGGTCCAGCGCATGCTGGGCGAGCAACCGGGCTGCCTGCAAAAACATGTGCTGACCCAGACCGGCGACAGCAGCGAGTTCGATGTGGTGACCGTGGTGGAGTGGGCCAGCGCCGACGCAGTGGCCGCCGCCCAGGCCGTGATGCAAAAGCGGCTCGCGAGCGAGGGCTTTGATATCCAGGCTTTCAGGAAAAAGCTGGGTGTGCGTGGGGATTCGGGGATGTATCGCGCGGCGTGAGCGCCGCAGTGCTCAGGGCCTGATCAGCGCCTTGAGCACATGTTCAGGCGTAGCCGGCGCCTCCAGCACAACGGTCTGTCCAGGCCGGGCAGAGGCGATTGCATCCCGCATCGCCTCATACACACTGATCGCCAGCATCAGGGGCGGCTCGCCTACGGCTTTTACGAAGCAATCAGTAGTCGCGCGCGTGATGGGCATGGATTACGAGCGCGGAATTCACTCAAGTTGTGGAACGTACTAAGCTGCTATAAGAGCGGATGTCGATTGCCTGCAACATTTAATAGTAGGCACCGATACTTCGAATTCGAACTACAAAGTGTGGAGGCGGCCATCACGTGAAGATTCTTTCATATAACCCAGGCCATGATGGCGCTGTTGTACTTCTTCAAGATGGCCGCCTAATGATGTCTATTGAAGCAGAGAAAGATTCGAATAATCGATATTCCCCTGTTTCCATTTCTGATGTATTGGATGCCATCGGTGAACTTGAGGAAATACCGGATGTAATTTGCGCCGGTGGTTGGTGGCCCAGAGATCATCAAGAATACTTATATGGCTCAAAAAATCATCTTGGATATCGCGGCATATCAAACGACGATGTCATCGTAAGTCAAAGACGATTCTTAAGAAAACAAGTTAAATATTTCTCATCTTCTCACGAGCGTGCTCACATACTATGTGCCTTTGGCATGTCGGCGCTTCCTAAAGGCACACCATGCTATGCCTTGGTATGGGAAGGAGCATTAGGTGCGTTCTATGAAATAGATTCTGAATTGAACATCACGCTCGTCGCTGATGTTCTAAATAGTCCGGGAAACCGATATGCCTTGCTTTACGGGTTGGCTGATCCGACTTTTCCTAAGGATGGGGCTTATCCCCGCACCTCGGATGCCGGCAAGCTCATGGCCTTAGCGTCGTTCTCGACCCGAAGTATTCCTTCCACTGAAGAGAAAAAACTTCTTGAGTTTTTGTTGAATGGTCCATTTCAGAGGCTGAGCGATTACAACAACATTGAGCAGGCACCCCACTTCAATGTCGGACTGGCAGATCAAGAGTTTCGAAATTTTTCTGGAATATATAGTGATGCGATTTTCGACATCTTTCATCAGTTTGCAAGAAAAGAACTAAAGAAAAATCAACCGCTTGTAATTGCGGGCGGGTGTGGCCTGAATTGCGACTGGAACACGAAATGGAGAGAGGCGAACTTCTTTTCTGACGTATTTATTCCACCTGTCGCAAATGATTCCGGATCGGCCATAGGTACCGCGATCGATGCTCAATTTCGTTTCACCGGAAATCCTAAGATTGAGTGGGACGTATACAGCGGCTTAAGTTTTAAGACTGACGACAATTTCGATTTCGAAAAATATGACATCCATGATGCTGACGCCCACACAGTCGCCGACATGTTGGCAGATGGTCTTATCCTCGGCTGGGTGAGTGGAAGATACGAAATCGGGCCGCGCGCGCTTGGCAATAGGTCTATCCTGGCCGCTCCATTCCTCGATAGCACTAGGGTGCGACTGAACGAAATCAAGCAGCGTGAGCAATTCCGTCCTATTGCCCCTGTCTGTCTTATGGGCGATGCAGAAAAGTGGTTCGGATGTGATCAAGAAAGCCCGTACATGCTTTTCACTCACCATGCAACAACAGACGCACTAGAAGCTGTCACGCATGTGAATGGAACAGCACGCATCCAGACAGTCACATCTGCAACGAATAAGCGCCTTCATGATTTGCTCGTTGCATTCAAAGAGCGCACCGGCTACGGCGTCTTGTGCAACACTTCTTTGAACTTCAACGGGAAAGGTTTTATCAACAACATCGTCGATCTTGATGCATATGCCGTAAAGCATGGCTTAGATGGGTTTTTGGTCGAAGGGCGGGCATATTTGCTAACCAACTCTCCACGATATAAAGCGTATGGGAGGATGTAGGGTTCCCAATTGCGATTGCACAGCACTTGAGAGCAACTGGAGATGAATTGCGCCACGGTGCACGCCCGGTGAAGCTGTGATTGAAGCAGTCCAATAAAAATCGTAGATCTCGGAAAGTACACCCAGAATATGGATTCGTACCAAATCGGCTTTGAGGAGAATGATCGTCTGCGATCCGCCTTCATCCGTGCCCTCACGCTGCGGCAGCTCGATCACTCGGCTGTATTGAGTGCGGTTGACATCACGCTGTCGCCACTCATTCCCAAGACACTAATTAGATACTGGCATGACCAGAATGACGTGCCTGAGGACGTGCGCGTATGCCTCAATAGTTGGGACCGACTCGGCGAAGAAGGCTTTGAGTTTCGAATGTTTAACGATTTATCGGCGGCTGTATACATTGCGGAACGATACGGCGCGCATGAGCGCGAAGCATTCGCGCGCTGTCGGCATCCCGCAATGCGTTGCGACTACCTACGGATGTGCGTTTTGCTTGCGGAAGGCGGCTTCTATGTCGATGCGGACGACGTACTACTTGGCGAAGGCTGGCGATACATCTTCCACGATGGTTCCCTGAAAGTGCAGCCATTGTGCTACGACATTCCGTCGAACGGGATGGTGCCCGCAGCAGAGATCTGGCGTGCAGATCTGCCAACGAACGGACGCATCTTCTACGTCAACAACGATCCGATCGCAGCACCTGCCGATCACCCCGTTCTACGGCGTGCTCTTACTCGGGCAACTGAGCGGCTACTTGGTGATAACAGCCTCCCCGAGATTCAGTCAACGACTGGCCCCGGCAATTTCACAGCCGCTTTAGCTGCGCACGCTCGCAATTTGATGATCACCGCGACTCCTTTCGACTTCGAATTGCTACGCGACTGGGAGGCCATCGCGGAAACACGCTGGGACCTCTCTTACCGCGGTGATGCTCGAAATTGGCGCAATATGGGTGCTAACTGAAGCCATGCACTGCAATCGGAGAACTTGATGAACCTCCGGGACGGCTCAAGCTCCCTGCGCAGACTCGCTTTCCGGATATTGCGTGCGGTCGTGAGCGTTTTTCCTGGCGGCCAGATCTCTGCTTTTGGTGCGGGTGCCGACAAGATTGGGTTGATATTGGTTGTGAACCTCGAGCGACAACCACGCAGATGGCAGCGCGTAGTCCGAGAACTCCGACGATTTCGAACGTCCGACGGTACTTCCCTTGCAGCGATCGCGAGAAGAATAGTGGCGGTGGATGCCCGTGACGGCCGCGCCGTCGCGGCGACGGCTGATGTTGACTCCACATACCGTATCGGTGATCAGCTTTACGTTCAGCCGGACGCGAGGCTGAAAGATTGTTTCTCCGTCGACGAGCCGGTGAAGATGACAAGACAGGAGATTGCTGTTGCGAGGTCACACGTGGAGGTTTGGAAAACTATCGCAACGGGGGCCGATAGTCATGTGCTCGTGCTCGAGGATGACGTATGGTTCAAGTGGGGCGCCCCGGCGGCGATATCTCGCGGCTGGCGCGCCGCTCTTCAGCGTTGTAACGGCCAAGGCGGGCCGCAGTTGCTGTACCTCTCTTACGAGGATGCCGGAGGAACGGCAGAACGTGTTGACCTCTGCAATGCACTTTTCCGCCCGGTGCGCGGGCTTTGGCTTCTTTCCGGATACGTTCTCTCGCGCGAGGGAGCAGCGACGCTGTTAAGGGCGATGCCGGTAGTTGGACCCGTCGACATGTGGATGAACTATCGCTTTGGTGAACTTGGCGCACTTGCGCTCTCTTCGCCGATGATCCTGCAGCGGCATGACACCGGTTCCGACAATTCCTATTCTGTACTCCCTTACTTGGCACGGGCGGGAATCATTGATGCGAGCTCGGGACCGATGGCGCCCGATCAAACGGGATTGGGGCCGATGCTAGCGTGGACCGCCGGTGGCGAGAGGGAAGGCCTTGCGATGGCTTTGGCGATGCTTGGATTGCGTGTTCGGGTGTTCGATGGCGACGAAGAGGCGATACAGGCAACAGACATCATGAGCCATTTCGAGGTGTTTGACGTCCTTGTCAACGCTCCGCTCGCGCTGGGTGCGTTGCGTGCCGCGATTGCAAGAGCGGACGTCAAATTTCTCGTGGAGACGAACGCTAAATTCCGATCCGAGGTGGATCCGAGATGTCTACCGTCCTCGCGGACCGTACTTCTGTCGCATGAGAGACCCGATACTCGATTGTGGGAACCACTCTGCACCCTTCTGCGTCTCGTTGAGCCTGCACAGACTTTTCCTATCGGAGCTCCGCGAGATTTCAGGATTTTTCGGGATGATCGATCTGTCGAGGCGCACCGATCGGCGCTGCAGCTTTCGAAAGAGATTTGTTCGCTGGACGATTCACCTTGGGTTCTGCCGCCAAAGAGTCGTTGGCAGCCGGGACTTCCTACCCCTTACCCTTTACCACCCGCTGGAGAGCTCCTTGTTTTCTCGAAAATGACGATACCAATGCCGTCGTTTCTGGGGCTGGTCGAGACCTTTCCGGGAAATCTGGCGTCGTTCACGCAAGAAGGCCTCGTGCATGACGATTGCGGCGCGCATCTCACTATCAGTAAGGCTTTTACGGGGAGCAGGCTATATCATTCCGGCGCCTTCGCGTCAGCACGATCCTTCGAGCACGGACGCTTCGAGTCAGAAATAAGAGCCGCTCGCGGTTCCGGTCTCGTTACTGGTTTTTTCCTTCATCGAGATGCGCCACGACAGGAGATCGATATAGAACTGGCGGGAGACAACCCTCGGTGCATGCTTGTCAACGTCTACTTCAACCCAGGTGACGACGGGGCGGCAATGGGTTTCGGTTATCGGGGTTCTCCTTGCCGCATCGAGCTTGACTTCGACGCGACTTTGGACTTTCACCTCTATGCAATTGAATGGCGACCCGGTCGCATCACGTGGTTAGTGGACGGTCGGGTTGTACACGAGCGTGTAGGTTGGGATCCCACGCCGATTCCGCACCTTCCAATGCGCTTATACGCAAACCTTTGGGCTCCTCGTTCCGAAGAACTCGCCGGACGCATTGACCAAGATGCCCTGCCCGCCACAGCAACCTTCAAGAATGTATCGGTACGAGAATAGTTTCAACGAATTAGTGTATGCCCGTCACGGAGTTCAGCACATTCTCAGCCGTAGCCGGCGCAGCCATTACCACTGGCTCGTCCTTGGTCTTCACCGCCCCCACCGCATCCCGCAGCGCCTCATACACACTGATCGCCAGCATCAGCGGCGGCTCACCCACGGCCTTGCTGCCGAAGACGTTGTCTTCGCGATTCGGCTCGGGCCAGAAATCGACCTTGAAATGCTCGGGTACGTCGCCAGTGGCGGGGATTTTGTAGGTGCTGGGTGCATGGGTGGTCAAGAGGCCCTTGTCGTTCCACACCAGTTGTTCGGTCGTGAGCCAGCCCATGCCCTGGATAAAACCACCTTCGATCTGGCCTATGTCTATGGCCGGGTTGATGGAGGTGCCCACGTCATGCAGGATGTCGACCTTGAGCACCCGGCTTTCGCCGGTCAAGGTGTCTATGGCGACCTCGGTGCAGGCCGCGCCGTAGGCGAAGTAATAAAACGGCCGGCCGGTCAGGGTGGTTTTGTCGTAGTGGATTTTGGGCGTGCGGTAAAAACCGTCGCTCCACAGCTGTATGCGGTTGGCATAAGCCAGTTTCACAACCTCGGTAAAAGGCCGGGTGCCTGCCGGCGTGACGACCTCGCCGTTTTCAAACTGCACGGCGCCCGCGCCGCAGCGGTCCAGGCCGGCGACGAACTGCGCGAGGTTGTCGCGCACATTGCGGGCCGCGTACTGCGCGGCGCGTGCATTGAGGTCGGTGCCGGCCGAGGCGGCGGTGGCCGAGGCATTCGGGACCTTGCTGGTGTCGCTGGCCGTGGCCAGCACCTGGGCCAGGGGCACGCCGAGTTCGTCGGCCACGATTTGCGCGACCTTGGTGTTCAGGCCCTGGCCCATTTCGGTGCCGCCGTGGTTGACCTGCACGCTGCCGTCGGTGTAGACGTGCACCAGCGCGCCGGCCTGGTTGAACAGCGTGGCGGTGAACGAGATGCCGAATTTGACGGGGGTGAGGGCGATGCCGCGCTTAATGACTTCGCTTTTGGCATTCCAGGCGGCGATGGCCTGGCGGCGCTGCCGGTAGTGCGAGCTCTGCTCCAGCTTTGCCAGCAGCGGTTCAAGGATGTTGTCCTCGACCTTCATCTGGTAGTGCGTCGTATCGCGGCGCCGTTCCGGCACGGTCGCGCTCGCCGCTGCGACGACTTCGTCGCTGTACAAGTTGCGCCTGCGCACGTCCAGCGGGTCCAGGCCCAGGCTGCGCGCGATGTCGCCCATGATGGTTTCGATGACGATCATGCCCTGCGGGCCGCCGAAGCCGCGGAAGGCCGTGTTGCTCTGGGTGTTGGTCTTGCAGCGGTAGGACGCGATTTCCACGTCTTCGAGGAAATAGGCGTTGTCGGCATGGAAGACCGCGCGGTCGGCTACCGGACCTGAAAGATCGGCGCTAAAGCCGCAGTTCACCGCCATCATGAGCTTGAGGCCGGTGAGCCGGCCGCTGTCGTCAAAACCCACCTCGTATTCATAGGCGAAGGGATGGCGCTTGCCGGTGACCATAAAGTCGTCGTCGCGGTCCAGCCGCAGCTTGACGGGGCAATGCAGCTTGTGCGCGGCAATCGCGGCCCAGACGGCCATCTGGCCCGACTGGGTTTCCTTGCCGCCAAAGCCGCCGCCCATGCGCCTGCACTCCACGCGCACCGCATTATTGGCAATGCCCAGCGCATGCGAGACCCAGTGCTGGATCTCGCCGGGGTGCTGGGTGCTGGAATACACCAGCCATTGCTGCTGCTCCTGCGGCACGACGTAGGCGACCTGGCCTTCGAGGTAGAAGTGTTCCTGGCCGCCGACTTCGAGTGTGCCTTGCAGCCTGTGCGCGGCTTTTTTGAGCGCGGCGGCTGCATCGCCACGTTTTACAAACACCGGCGGCAGCACATAACTTTGGGCCTTGAGCGCGTCCTGCACCTTGAGCAGTGCCGGCAGGGGCTGGATATTGCACACCACCTTGCGCGCGGCGCGGCGCGCCTGCATCACGGTGTCGGCCACCACCACACCTATAACCTGGCCTATGTGCTGCACGGTATCTTGCGCGAACACCGGCTCGTCATGCGAAAAATTGCCCAGCACAGTGTCGCCGGGGATGTCGCGCGCCAGGATCACATCACGCACACCGGGCATGGCCAGGGCCGCGGCTGTGTCAACGCCCAACAGCTTTCCATGCGCGACGGTAGACAGGATGGGGGCGGCATGCAGCGTGCCGCGCAGTTCGGGAATGTCGTCGACATAGGTGGCGGCGCCGGCCACCTGCGCGCGCGCACTTTCATGCGGTGTGGAGCGGCCTGCGGCCCGCACACTGGCGGGCTGGTGGGCCAGCGACTGTTTTTGGGCCGGGTCGGCGGGCGGCACGCTGTCGGCACGCGCATTGGCCGCGCGCACCCCGGGGTCGGCCACCACGTCGCGGCTCACGGACATGTCCTTGGCATTCATGCGGCTTCCTCCAGCCGGAAGGAGGCCAGGTTGATCTGCTGCAGGCCCTGGCTTTCGAGCCAGTAGCGCTGCAGCAGGTTGCCCAGTACCTCGCTGCGGTAAGCGGCCGAGGCCCGCATGTCGGAGATAGGCGAGAACTCGGCGCGCAGAGCGGCCATGGCCTGGCGCACGGTGGCCTGGGTCCAGGGCTGGCCTTTGAGCACGGCTTCGGTCTGCACCGCGCGCACGGGCGTGGCGGCCACGCCGCCCGCGCCAATCGAGGCGGCGATGACCTTGCCGTTTTCAATTTGCAGATTGATCGCCAGGCAGACGGCGGAGATGTCGTCGTCGTAGCGTTTGGAGATTTTGTAGACCTTCATCGCTTCCCCGGGCTGCGGCCTGGGCACCTTGATCCAGGCCAGCACCTCATCCGCGGCCATCACATGCTTGCGGTAGCCGGTGTAAAGCTGCTCCAGCGGCATCTCGCGGTGGCCGCGCACGCTCATCAGCACGACGTTCGCGTTCAACGCGATCAACAGCGGCATGGAGTCGCCGATCGGCGAGCCGTTGGCGACATTGCCGCCCAGGGTACCCGAGTTGCGCACCGGCAGGCCGGCAAATCGGGTGGCGAAGTTGTGCAGCTGCGGCCGGTCTTTCACCAGGGCCGCATAGGCGTCGGCCAGCGTCACGGCCGCGCCTATGGCGATGTGATGCGGGTAATGTTCAACACGCCGCAGCTCTTCCACCTTGGTGACATCGATCACCTGGCCGAATTCCAGGTGCATTTTGGTGACCCAGAGGCCGACGTCAGTGCAGCCGGCGACCAGCTGGGCGCCGGGTTGGTCAGCGCGGGCCTGCAGCAGGCCGGCCAGGGTGCGCGGGGCCAGGTAGGCTGTTTCGGTCACGCCGGGTTCCGAGCGCAGGGACTGGAGCTTGCGCAGCAGCGCGGTCTCATCGACCTTCACGCGCGGCAGTGCCGCCATGGCCTGGGCGGCATCCAGGATGGGCCGGTAGCCGGTGCAGCGGCAGAGATTGCCCGAGAGTGCTTCCTGCGCGAGCTCGCGGCTGATGGGCTCGCCCTTGCAAACGTGGTTTTGGTACATGCCGAACAGGCTCATGACAAAACCGGGGGTGCAGAAGCCGCATTGGGAGCCATGTTCATTCACCATGGCTTGCTGGGCCGGATGCAGGGCGCCGTCTTGCGCCAGGTCCTCCACGGTCCACAAGGCCATGCCGTCCACCGAATGCGCCAGCCGAATGCAGCTGTTGATGGCGCGGTACTGGACCTGCCCGCCGGCCGCCTCGCCCAGCACCACGGTGCAGGCGCCGCAGTCGCCCTCGCCGCAGCCTTCCTTGGTGCCGGTGCAGGCCAGGTCCTCGCGCAGCAAGTCCAGCAGGGTGCGGCCGGGTGGTACATTGCTGACGGAAACAACTTCGCCCCGCCTGATGAAGCGGATGGGTCTGGAAGAAAGTGGAACAGCCATGCTTCAGGTTAAACACTCGCGCCGTGCCCGGCATATCAAAGCCCATATCAAACGCATGGGTGAAAAGGTATGAAAGACCAGGCGCTTTTCGACAAGATAGACCTCCATCTCATCAGGGTCTTGAACACCGTGCTTACTGAACGCAGCGTATCACGCGCCGCCATCCGATTGGGTATGTACCAGCCCGCCGTCAGCGCGGCGCTCAAGCGCCTGCGCGTGCTGGCCGGCGACCCCATCCTGGTGCGCTCGGGCGCGGGCATGGTGCCCACCGATGCCGGCCTGCGCATGATCGAGCCCTCGGCCAGCATTTTGCGCGCGGCCGGCATGCTGTTCAGCGACGCCCGGGGCTTTGACCCGGCCACGGCCGACACCACCTTCCGCCTGGCGGCCAGCGACTACCTGGACCCGCTCTTTTTGCCGCAGCTGGTCGCGCAGGTCAAGGCGCAGGCGCCGCGCTGCCGCATCGAGATCCAGCCGCTGTCGGCCGACTCCGACTACCGCGCGCAGCTGGCCCAGGGCCAGGCCGACATCGTGATTGGCAACTGGGCCGCGCCGCCCGACGACCTGCACATGGCGCGCCTCTTTGGCGACGAGGTGGTGTGCCTGGTGGCCAAGGACCACCCCGCGGTGCGCCGCGGCTGGGACACCGCGAGCTGGCTGGAAGCCGAACACATCGCGCCTTCGGCGCTGCACCCGGGCGCCAAGGGCGTGATCGACGAGCACCTGGACGCGCTGGGCCTGGCGCGCAACATCACGGTGCGCTGCCCGCACTTCGGCCTGATGCCGTCCATGGTGGCATCAAGCTTGCTGGTGATGACCACGGGCCGCCAGTATTGCGAACGTTTTGCCGGCATCTTGCCGGTCGCCATACTGCCCAGCCCGGTGGCGTTCCCGCGCATGATGTATTACCAGCTCTGGCACGAACGCACCCATGCCTCGAATGCCGCGAAATGGCTGCGCGAGAGGGTCAAGTCCGTGGCCTCCATGCTGCGAAAAGAATGACTTTGCGTGACGGCCGGGCATGTGCCGCCGGCCTGGCTCCCTAGAATACCGACCACCCCAAAAAAACGGACACCACGAGACAAATGAGCACAGCGCAGCCCCCCAATGACAGCCCCTCCGGGCCGCAAGCGCGGCTGCGGCTGGAGGGCATCAGCAAAAGTTATCCCGGCGTGCTGGCCAACAGCGGCATCTCGCTGACTGTGCGGCCCGGCGAGATCCACGCCGTGCTGGGCGAAAATGGGGCCGGTAAATCCACGCTGATGAAAATCATCTACGGCGCCGTCAGGCCCGACGCCGGCACCGTGGCCATGGACGGCCAACTGGTGACGGTGCGCAACCCGCACGAGGCGCGGGCCCTGGGCATCAGCATGGTGTTCCAGCATTTCAGCCTGTTCGACACGCTCACCGTGGCCGAGAACGTCTGGCTGGGGCTGGATAAACACCTGAGTCTGGCCGAGGTCTCGGCCCGCATCGTGCAGACCACCCAGGCCTACGGCCTGCAGCTGGACCCGACGCGGCCGGTGCACACGCTCAGCGTGGGCGAGCGCCAGCGCGTGGAGATCGTGCGCGCGCTGCTCACGAATCCCCGGCTGCTGATCCTGGACGAGCCGACCTCGGTGCTGACGCCGCAGGCGGTGGAAAACCTGTTTGTCACCCTGCGCCAGCTGGCCGCGCAGGGCTGCAGCATTTTGTACATCAGCCACAAGCTGCATGAAATCCGCGCGCTGTGCACCGCCTGCACGGTGCTGCGCGGCGGCAAGGTCTCGGGCGAATGCGACCCGCGCCAGGAATCGAATGCCTCGCTGAGCCGCCTCATGATTGGGGCCGAGCCGCCCGCGCTGGAGCACCGCGAGCTGCACGCCGGCGCCGTGGTGCTGGACGTGAATCGGCTGGATTTGCCCAAGGAAGAACAGTTCGGCGTGGACCTGCACCAGGTGGCGCTGCAGGTGCGTGCCGGCGAGGTGGTCGGTATTGCCGGCGTCTCGGGCAACGGCCAGAAGGAATTGCTCTACGCGCTCTCGGGTGAAGACACCCGCGCCGCCGGCGATGCCATCGTGGTCAAGGGCCAGGCCGTGGGCAAGCTGGGGCCGCACCGGCGCCGCGCGCTGGGCCTGCATTTTGTGCCCGAGGAGCGCCTGGGCCGCGGCGCCGTGCCTTCGCTCTCGCTGGCGCGCAACCTGCTGCTCACGCGCAAGGAGTCCGTCGCCGGCAACGGCTGGCTGAACCGCGGCGCGCTGCAGGCGCAGGCCGAACGCATCATCGCCGCCTACAAGGTCAAGTCGGGCGGGCCGCAGGCCGTGGCCAAGTCGCTGTCGGGCGGCAATCTGCAGAAATTCATCATGGGCCGCGAGATCGACGCGAAACCCACGCTGCTCATCGTCTCCCAGCCGACCTGGGGCGTGGACGTGGGCGCGGCCACGCAGATACGCGGCGAGCTGCTCAAGCTGCGCGATGCCGGCTGCGCGGTGCTGGTGGTCAGTGAAGAACTCGAGGAGCTGTTCGACATCTGCGACCGGCTTTATGTGATGGCCAAGGGCCAGCTTTCGCCTTCGCTGCCGCGCGCCGACGCCACGGTGGAACGCGTGGGGCAGTGGATGAGCGGCCTGTGGTCGCAGACGGAGGCCTCGCATGCCGCAGCTTGAAGTCCGCCCCCAGCCGTCCTCCTTCTGGAGCTACGCCTCGCCGCTGCTGGCCCTGCTGATCACCGTGCTGATAGGTGTGGCGCTGTTCGTGGCGCTGGGCAAGGACCCGGTCAAGGGCCTGCAGGTGTTTTTCTGGGAACCCATCAAGTCGCCGTACGCCATCGGCGAGCTGCTGGTCAAGGCCACGCCGCTGCTCATCATCGCGCTGGGGCTGGCCGTGTGCTTTCGCTCCAATGTCTGGAACATAGGCGCCGAAGGCCAGTTCGTCATGGGCGCCATCGCGGCCGGCGGCATCGCACTGCTGGCGGAGAAAACCACAGGCCCCTGGATTGTTCCGGCCATCTTGCTGGCCGGCATCGCGGGCGGCATGGCCTGGGCCGGCCTCACGGCCTTGCTGCGCGACCGCTTCAACGCCAATGAAATCCTGGTCAGCCTGATGCTGGTCTATGTGGCCGACATGGTGCTCAACTTCCTGGTCTTCGGGCCCTGGAAGGACCCCAACGGCTACAACTTCCCGCAGACCAAGACTTTTGAGGCCGTCACGCAGATCCCGCGGCTCATGCAGGGCTCGCGCGTGAACATCGGCATCGTCCTCGCGCTGCTGGGCGTGGCCGGGCTGTGGCTGTTTTTGTTCCGCACCTATGCGGGCTTCCGGCATGAAGTCAGCGGCCTGGCGCCCGCGGCCGCGCGCTACGCCGGCTTTTCATCGCGCCGCGCGCTGTGGCTGGCCTTGCTGACCTCGGGCGCCGCCGCGGGCCTGGCCGGCGCGCTCGAAGTGGCCGGCCCCATAGGCCAGCTCACGCCCTATGTGCCGGCGGGCTACGGTTTTGCCGCCATCATCGTCGCCTTTGTCGGGCGGCTGCATCCGGTGGGCGTGGTGTTCTCGGCCATCCTGATGAGCATGTTTTATATAGGCGGCGAGCTCGCGCAGTCGCGCCTGGGCCTGCCCAAGTCCATCACCGGCGTGTTCCAGGGCCTGCTGCTGTTCAGCCTGCTGGCCTGCGACACCCTGATCGCCTACCGCCTGAGGCTGGCCAAGCCCATCACCATGCCGGTGGCCACGCCGCCGTCGTCCGAAGTCCTGAAAGGAGCCGAGTGATGGATTCCACCGCACTGCTGATCGCCGCGACGCTGAGCGCCGGCACCGTGCTGGCCATCGCGGCCCTGGGCCTGCTCATCAATGAAAAAGCCGGCATCGTCAACCTGGGCGCCGAGGGCATGATGTTGTGCGCCGCCATCGCCGGTTTTGCCACGGTGGTGCACACCGGCAACAGCTGGCTGGGCTTTGCCGCCGGCATGGCGGCGGGCGCCTTCCTGGCGGCCGTTTTCGGTGTGCTGGTGATCTGGCTCAACACCAACCAGTACGCGACCGGCCTGGCGCTGAGCCTGTTCGGTGCGGGCTTTTCGGCCTTTGCCGGCATCAAGTACGTGCAGGAAAAACTGCCCGAGCAGGCGCATTACCCGATTCCCTTCCTGGCCGACGTCCCGCTGCTGGGCCCGGCGCTGTTCCGCCAGCATCCCATGGTCTATATCGCGATGGCGCTGACGGCCGGGCTGGTCTGGTTTTTGTACCGCACGCGCGCCGGCCTGGTGCTGCGCTCGGTCGGCGAAAGCCCCGAATCGGCGCATGCGCTGGGTTACCCGGTGCGGCGCATACGGTTGGCGGCCGTGGTGGCCGGCGGCGCGCTCTGCGGCCTGGCCGGCGCCTATGTGTCGGTGGCCTACACCCCGCTGTGGGTCGAGGGCATGATCGCCGGCAAGGGCTGGATCGCGCTGGCGCTCACCACCTTTGCCACCTGGCGCCCGGCACGGGTGTTGCTTGGCGCTTACCTGTTCGGCGGGGTGACCATGCTGCAATTCCACCTGCAAAGCTTGGGCGTGAACGTGCCCACGCAGTTTTTGAGCATGCTGCCCTACCTGGCCACCATCGTGGTGCTGGTGCTGATTTCGCGCAACCCGCTGTGGATTCGCGTCAACATGCCCAGCTCCATCGGCAAGCCGTTTTACCCTGGCGCCTGAGGACCTGTTCGGAGTTTCCGCCGCATAATTGCATTTTTTAAGCGCACCCTGTTTTACTTTCTTCACCTTCCTTCCACGAAAGCGAGATGACATGACTGACCTGCAAAAACGTTCCCTGCTCAAGCTGGCGGCCCTGTCCGCGGTGGCTGCGGCGGCCCTGGTGGGTTGCGGCAAAAAGGAAGAGGC
>Ga0102587_1001779_pt1 | contig 14474 bp, 18 predicted proteins | sample AraplaF_Col_mTSA_FD_76853 | JGI IMG/M metagenome (GOLD analysis project Ga0102587, IMG submission 76853) | Arabidopsis root microbial communities from the University of North Carolina, USA - plate scrape MF_Col_mTSA (SPADES assembly) (version 2) | ecosystem: Host-associated > Plants > Roots >... | reverse complement strand
AGGTCATCCAGGCCCTGTTTGACGACTCGGTGGAACGCGGCGTCTGGCTCAAGGCCAACCTCAAAAAGGCGGCCGAGCTGATCGCGCCGCTGCAAGGCCTGCCGGTGGACGTGGTCGAGCTCAGCCTCAAGCGCTACGAGTTCAAGGTCCAGCCCGTGCCCGCCAGCGTGATCGCCGACCAGCAAAAACTCGCCGACACCTTCTTCGAGCTCAAGCTGATTCCCAAGGCCATTGCCGTCAGCGAAGCCGCTTACAAACCGGCTCCCTGACACAAGGAGACCGCACCATGAACACCCTCACACCGCTACCACTGCGCCGCCGCTTCCTGAAGATCGTCGCCACCACGGCTTCGCTGTGGGGCCTGGGCCTGCAGGGCGTAAAAGCCCAGTCTGCCGCCAAGGCCGAAAAAGCCCCCGAGCAGCTGCGCATCGGCTACCAGAAGTCCGCCGTCAACCTGGTCATCCTCAAGCAGAAAAGCGTGCTCGAAAAACGCTTTCCCAACACCAGAATCACCTGGGCCGAATTCCCGGCCGGGCCGCAGCTGCTGGAAGCGCTGTCGGTGGGCAGCCTGGAGTTCGGCCTGACCGGCGATTCGCCGCCCGTGTTCGCCCAGGCCGCCGGCAAGGAGCTGGTCTACGTCGGCGTCGAGCCGCCCAAGCCCGACAGCTCGGCCGTCCTGGTGCTGGGTGACTCGCCAATCCGCAACCTGGCCGGCCTCAAGGGCAAAAAGATCGCACTGCAAAAAGGCTCCAGCGCCCACTACTTGCTGGTGCGCGCGGTCGACAAGGCCGGCCTGAAATGGGACGACATCCAGCCCATCTACCTGGCACCCGCCGACGCGCGCGCCGCTTTCGAGCGGAAAAGCGTGGATGCCTGGGCCATCTGGGACCCGTTCTACGCCGCGATCGAACTCGCCATCAAGCCGCGCGTGCTGGCCACGGGGCGCGAGCTGTCGAGCAACAACTCCTTTTACCTGGCCTCGCGCCCCTTTGCCAGCCAGCATGGGCAGACCCTGGCGGCGCTGTTCGACGAACTGAGCCGCGCCGATGCGCTGGTGCAAAGCAACCGGTCCGAGGCCATCAAGCTGGTGTCCGATTTCAGTGGACTGGACGCTGGCGTGGTGAGCCTGTTTATCCAGCGCCGTCCCGTGTCGCCCGTCGGCCCGCTCAATGCTGCCGCCATCGCGGACCAGCAGCGTGTGGCCGATGCCTTTTTGCGGCTGGGCCTGATACCCAGGCCGGTCAAGGTGGCGGACATCGTATGGCGGCCCGAAGCCACGCAGGTCGCGCGCAAGTAACCCCACACAAGACGCAAGACATAAGGAGTTTTCCATGCAGGTTTTCTGGTTCATCCCCACCCACGGCGACAGCCGCTACCTGGGCACCGGCGAAGGCGCGCGCGAGGTCAACCACGACTACCTCAAGCAGGTCGCCCAGGCGGCTGACACCCTGGGCTACGAAGGCGTGCTGATCCCCACGGGCCGCTCCTGCGAAGACCCCTGGGTGGTGGCCGCCAGCCTGCTGCCTGTCACCAAAAACCTCAAGTTCCTGGTGGCGGTGCGGCCCGGCCTGCACCAGCCCAGCCTGGCCGCGCGCATGGCCGCCACCTTTGACCGGCTCTCGGGCGGGCGCCTGCTGATCAACCTGGTCACAGGCGGCGACCAGGCCGAGCTCGAAGGCGACGGCGTCTACCTGGACCACACGCAGCGCTATGAACAGTCGGCCGAATTCATACGCATCTGGCGCGAGATCCTGGCGCGCAGCCACGCCGGCGAAAGTTTTGATTTCCAGGGCCAGCACCTGAGCGTCAAAGGCGCCAAGCTGCTGTACCCGCCGGTGCAAAAACCGCATCCGCCCGTGTATTTCGGCGGCTCCTCGGCGCCGGCCCATGCGCTGGCCGCCGAGCAGGTTGACACCTACCTGACCTGGGGCGAGCCGCCCGCCGAAGTCTCCAAAAAAGTCGCCGACGTGCGGGCCCGCGCCGAGAGGCTGGGCCGCAAGGTCAAGTTCGGCATACGCCTGCACGTCATCGTGCGCGAGACCGAGGACGAGGCCTGGCGCGCCGCCGAAAGCCTGATCAGCCGGCTCGACGACGACACCGTGGGCCGCGCCCAGGCAGCCTTCTCACGCATGGATTCCGAAGGCCAGCGCCGCATGGCTGCGCTGCATGCGGGCGGTGGCAAGCGAACCAGGGCGGAGCTCGAAATCAGCCCCAATCTCTGGGCCGGTGTGGGCCTGGTGCGCGGCGGCGCCGGCACGGCACTGGTGGGCGACCCCAAGACGGTGGCCGCGCGCATAGAGGAATACGCGGCCCTGGGCCTGGACACCTTTGTGCTCTCGGGCTATCCGCACCTCGAGGAGGCTTACCGCTTCGCCGAACTGGTCTTCCCGCTGCTGCCGCGCAGGCTGCGCCAGAAGCTGCCTGGCCAGGTGTTGAACGGGCCTTTTGGTGAGGTCGTGGCCAATGACTACCTGCCGCGCGTCTCGCAAAGCTGAACCCGGAGCACAGCCATGACAGACTCTGTTCGTGAACTCCAGGTGACCCCGGTGCCCGACACCGTGGATGCTCCCGGCCTGGGCTTCTTGCCGCTGGCCCCGGGCTTCTCATTGCCGCGCCTGCAAATTGCCGCCGTGCTGCGCGACCTCGGCCAGCGCCTGCTGCCCTGGGTGGTGCCTGTGGGCTTGATCGCGCTCTGGCAAATTGCCTCTTCACTGGGCTGGTTGTCTACCCGCGTGCTGCCGGCGCCCTCGGAAGTCATCAAGGCCACCTGGACGCTGTCGGCCTCGGGCGAGCTGTGGACCCATGTGAAGGTCAGCGCGGGCAGGGCGCTCGCGGGCCTGGCCGTGGGCGGCGGTCTGGGCCTGGCCTTGGGCCTGCTGACCGGCTCGGTCAAGTTTTTTGAAACCCTGCTCGACTCGACCATCCAGATGGTGCGCAACATCCCGGCGCTGGCGCTGATTCCACTGGTGATTTTGTGGTTCGGCATCGATGAAACCGCCAAGCTGTTCCTGATCGCGGTGTCGGTTTTCTTCCCGATCTACATCAACACCTTCCACGGCATACGCAATGTGGACCCGGGCCTGATCGAGATGGGCCGCACCTACGGCCTCACGCGCTGGCAGCTCTACCGCGAGGTCATCCTGCCCGGCGCGCTTTCGTCCATCCTGGTGGGCCTGCGTTTTTCGCTGGGCCTGATGTGGGTGATTCTGATCGTGGCCGAAACCATTTCAGCCCAGGCCGGCATTGGCTACCTGACCATGAACGCCCGCGAGTTTTTGCAGACCGATGTGGTGCTGGTCGGCATCCTGCTGTATGCCTTGCTGGGCAAGCTGGCCGATGTGTTCGCGCGCGGGCTGGAGCGCTACTGGCTGCGCTGGCATCCCGGTTACCAGAGTGCGGCGGCCTGAATGGCACGAGGAAACACCATGCTGCATCCCCATATCTCTTTTGAATCTTCGCAAACCTATCTGGCGGCGGAACTTGGGCGCGATACCGGGCCTGAGGCTGATGCGCTGCCGTCGCAAGCCCAGCCGTCAACGCAGGAGCGTGGCGTGCGCCTGGAAATACGCGGCCTGTCGAAACGTTATGGCAAGCGCCAGGTGCTGCAGCACACCGAGCTGGTGATCGAACCCGGCGAGTTTGTCGCCATCGTGGGCCGCAGCGGCTGTGGCAAATCCACCTTGCTGCGCCTGGTGGCCGGGCTGGAGGCCGCCACGCAAGGCAGCATACGCCTGGACGGCCAGGACGTGAGCGGCCTGCGTGAAGACACCCGCATCATGTTCCAGGATTCGCGCCTGCTGCCATGGCGCCGCGTGATAGCCAACGTGGCCCTGGGCCTGCCGCCCGGCGGCCATGCGGCCGCGGCAGACGTGCTGGCCCAGGTCGGCCTGGCCGACCGCCAGCCCGACTGGCCGGCGCGCCTGTCGGGCGGCCAGCGCCAGCGTGTCTCGCTGGCCCGGGCCCTGGTGCACAACCCGCGCCTCTTGCTGCTGGACGAACCGCTGGGCGCGCTGGACGCACTGACCCGCATAGAGATGCACCAGCTGATCGAAGGCCTGTGGCAGCGCAACGGCTTTACCGCCTTGCTGGTCACGCACGACGTGCAGGAAGCCGTGGCGCTGGCCGACCGCGTGATCCTGATCGAGGACGGCCGCATCGCGCTCGACGAGCGCGTGCGCATCGCCCGCCCGCGCGAACGCAGCGATCCGCTGTTCGGCCAGATCGAGAAAAAAATCCTGGACCGCGTGCTGCAGCAGCCCGGCGAGGCGATTTCACCGAGCGAGCCGCTATGGCCCAACACGCCGGTGCACGGTGTGCGCTGGGCGGTCTGAGCTTTACTTATTCAACGATTCTTTAACCCAGTTCCAGGAGAACCTTTATGTCCATCCAAGCCATCAATGTCCGCAACCAGTTCCGCGGCAAGGTCAAGGAAATCATCCGCGGCGACGTGGTGTCCGAAATCGACGTCGAAACGCCCTGGGGCATCGTCACCTCGGTGATCACCACGCGCTCGGTTGACCAGCTCGAACTCGCCGTGGGCAGCGAGGTCGTCGCCCTGGTCAAGTCGACCGAGGTGTCGATAGCGAAGCTGTAAAGCTATTGCAGTTCTACGCCCGCTTTTTTAACCAAGCGGGCGTACTTCACCATCTCGCTGCGAAAAAACAGCGCGGCCGCCTCGGGCGTGCCGGGGTTGATGGTGTTGCCCTGTTTGGCCATGGCTTCCTTGACCTCGGGCGTGGCATACGCCGCGGCCACGGCGGCCTGTATGCGCCTGGCGTCGGCGATCGGCAGCTTGGCCGGGCCGACCACGGCAAACCAGCCTTCGATGTTGTAGTTGGGCAGGCCTTGCTCGGCAATCGTCGGGATGTCGGGCGCGGCAGCCACGCGCGCCGCGCTGCCCACGCCGATGGCGCGCAGCGCGCCGCTCTTGAGGTGGGCCTGCACCGCGGGCAGGGCCAGCACGCCCAGCTCGACCTGGCCGCCTATCAAGTCGGTCACCATGGGCCCCACGCCCTTGTAGGGGATGTGTTTGACCTTGACCTGGGCTTCATCCATGAACATCTCGGCCGCCAGGTGCAAGATGGTGCCGTTGCCCGATGAGGCGTAGTTGTAGGCCTCGGGTTTGGCCTTGAGCAGGGCCACCAGCTCCTTCACATTGGTCGCCGCCACCTTGGCCGGGTTGACCACCAGCACAAACGGCGTGCTGCCCAGCACGCAGATCGGCGTGATGTCGTTGATCGGGTCGAAGGGCAGCGTTTTGTAGACGCTGGGATAAACCACGTGGTTGTTGGACACCACACCCAGTGTCATGCCGTCGGGTGCTGCTTTCACGAGTGCCGAGGTGCCGACGATGCCGCCCGCGCCGGGCTGGTTTTCAATCACCACCGGGTGGCCCAGCGTCTTGCCCAGGGCCGCGGCGGCGGCACGGACTATGGTGTCCACACCCGAGCCCGCGCCCACCGGCAGGATAAAACGCACCGCACGCTCCGTGGCTTGCGCCAGCACGCGGCGCGGCGCCCAGGCCAGTCCGCCACCCAGCAGCAGCGCGCCCAGGCCTTGCAGCGTGTGGCGGCGGTCAAGTTGAAGGGCAATGGGATTTTTTGTTGTGTTGCGCATGTCTTGTCTCCTTTGTCGTGAATCGTGGGGTGTTTAACGCATCATGACACCGCTGCTTTATGGTGCAGCCGTTCTATGTCTTCGTCACCGTAGCCCAGGCCGGCCAGCAGCTCGCGCGTGTGTTCGCCCAGCCTGGGCGGGTTCATGCGCACCTTGAGGCGCTCGCCGTCCATGGTCAGCGGCAGCAGCGTGGTCTTGGCGGTCTGGCCGGCGCGTTCGCCGTCGGGCAGTGTGATGTCGGCCAGCCCGCCGGTGGCCAGCAGGTGTTCGTCGTCGTAGAGCTCCTCGGGTTTGCGGATCGGCGCAAAAGGCAGGCCGGCCGCCTCAAACAGCGCTACCAGCTCGCTGGCGCTGCGCAGCGCCAGGCGTTCGCGCAGCAGCGGCAGCAGGGTGGGGCGCGCGGTGACGCGCTGGTTGTTGCCGGCATAACGCGCGTCGGCCTTGAGGTCGGCAAAACCCAGCGCGTCGCAAAACGCCACCCATTGCGCATCGCTGACGGCCGCCAGGAAGATCTGCTCGCCGTCCTTCACGCTGAACACGTCGTACACGCCCCAGGCCGAGATGCGGTCCGGCATGGGCGCGGCCGGCTGGCCGGTGATGGCGTACTGCAGCATGTGCTGGCCGACCAGGAAGACGTTGTTCTCGAACAGGGCCGATTGCACCTCCATGCCCTTGCCGCTGATGCCGCGCTGTATCAGCGCGCCCAGCACGCCGATGGCGCCGAACATGCCGCCCATGATGTCGTTGACGCTGCTGCCGGCGCGCAGCGGGTCGCCGGGCCGGCCCGTCATATAGGCCAGGCCCCCCATCATCTGCACGACTTCGTCGAGCGCGGTACGCTGGTCGTAGGGGCCAGGCAGAAAGCCCTTGTGGCTGGCGTAAATCAGGCGCGGGTTGGCCGCGCTCAGCGCGGCGTAGTCCAGGCCGTACTTGGCCATGGTGCCGGGCTTGAAGTTCTCGGCCACCACGTCGGCGCTGGCGCACAGCCTGCGCGCCACCTCGGCGCCGGCCGGATCGCGCAGGTCTATGCCTATGCTTTTTTTGTTGCGGTTGAACAGCGGGAAAAAGCCCGCGCCCGCGCCCAGCAGGTGGCGTGTGCGGTCGCCGTCTATCGGTTCGACCTTGATGACCTCGGCGCCCATGTCGGCCAGCAGCATGCCGCAGGTCGGGCCCATGACCATGTGGGTGAACTCCACGACGCGCAGGCCGGCCAGCGGCTGGGGTGGGGTGGAAGAAGCAGGGGTGTTTTGCATGCGGGTGTCGTGAAAGAAAAAAGCAATGCCGGCAAAGCCTGCCAGCGAAGAGTTTAGGCGCTAGCAGCGGCGGGCCGCATGGTTTTGGGCAGGCCCGCGCGCCACAGCGTGCCGTGCAGGCTTTCGCCCTCCAGCCAGCCGGCCACCTGGCCGCGCAAGGCCATCAATTTGTCGAAGTCAATGCCGGTCTTGATGCCCATGCTCGCGAACATATAGGCCAGGTCTTCGCTGGCCACATTGCCGCTGGCGCCAGGCGCATGCGGGCAACCGCCTATGCCGGCCAGGCAGGCGTCAAAGCGCGTCATGCCGGTCTGTAGCGCGGCATACACATTGGCCATGCCCATACCGCGCGTGTCATGGAAATGGCCGCAGGCCAGCTTGTCGCCCACCAGCGCAAAAGCCGCCTCGAACAAGTCGCGCACCATGGCCGGGTCGGCATAACCCACGGTGTCGGCCAGGCTCACGCGGTCTGCGCCCGCGTCCAGCACGGCCTGCAAGAGGCGCAATACCTCGGCCGGTTCGACCCGGCCCTGCAGCGTGCAGCCAAAAGCCGTGCTCATGCCGACCTCGAGCACCATGCGCGAACCCGAAGCATCGCGCGCGGCGCGTATGCGGCCGATTTCTTCCACGACCTCATCAGGCGTCTTGCGCAAATTGGCCAGGCTGTGGGCATGGCTGGCCGATAGCGGCAGCAGCATCAGGTCGGCGCCCGATTCGATGGCGCGCTCAGCGCCTTTGAGGTTGGGCACCAGTACGGAGGTGCTAAGACCCGGCAAGGTCTTGGCATAGGCGACCAGCTCGGCCGTGTCGGCCAGCTGCGGCAGCAGGCGCGCCGGCACAAAAGAGCCGACCTCGATTTCACGCTGGCCCGCCGCATGGGCCTGGCGCAGCCATTCGAGCTTGTGGGCGGTCGGCATCACGGCGGCAATGCTTTGCAGGCCGTCGCGCAGGCCGACCTCGCGGATGATGGCCTGGGCGGGCAGGGCGGGGGCGGTGCTTGCGGGGTGGGTGGCCAGGGTCACGGGGTTTGTCTCCGAAATTCCGAGTCCCCAGTTTAGAATTTCCTAAATCGTTTGGTTTGTCAATTTTGGAAGCTATGGTGTTCCAATCGGGAATACCTAAGGCTTTGAGGAGGCAAGCATGAGAGACCTGGACCTGACCACGTTGCGGCTGTTCGCCGCCGTCTGCGATGCACGCAGCATTGCCCGCGCGGCCGAGCAGGCCAACATCGTCGGCTCGGCCGTCAGCAAGCGCCTGGCCCAGCTCGAAGACACGGTGGGCACGCCCCTGCTGCTGCGCAGGCGGCGCGGCGTCGAGCCCACGCCGGCCGGCGAAAGCCTGCTGGAGCATGCGCGCGCCATGCTGGCCAGCGCCGAGCAGATTGAGCGCGAAATGGGCGACTATGCGCTGGGCGTGCGCGGCCAGGTGCGCATCCTGGCCACGGCCTCGGTCATGGCCGAATCGCTGGCCGACGACGTCGCCGGCTTTTTGCAGGCACCGGCCCACCACGACATCCGCATCAGCATGGAAGAGCGCGTGAGCCCCGAGGTGATACGCGGCATCAAGGAGGGCGTGGCCTCGGTCGGCATCTGCTGGGACGCGGCCGACCTGTCCGGCCTGCAGTCCCGCGGCTACCGCCACGACCACCTGGCCATCGTGGCCCATGCCTCGCACCCGCTGGCGGTGCATGAGACCTTGAGTTTTGAGCAGACGCTGGGCTACGAACACGTGAGCCTGCCGGCGCAAAGCGCGGTGCAGGTGCTGCTGCAGCGCGCCGCCGCGCTCCAGGGCAAGGCCATCGTGCACCGCGTCATCGTCTCCAACTTCGAGGCCGCGCTGCGCGTGGTGCGCGCCAACCTGGCCATCAGCGTGGTGCCGCGCGAGGTGGCCGATCCCTATGCGCGCACCTTCGGCCTGCGCGTGATGCCGCTGACGGACGCCTGGGCCAGGCGCCGTTTTGCGATCTGTTTCAGGGACGAGGCCGGCCTGTCGGCCGCGGCCAGGCTGCTGGTCAAACACCTGGCGGGCAGCTCGCCCGCCTGATGCGGCGCGGCCCGCCATGGCCCCTTAAAACCCCCTGCCTGGCACGGTGAAAGCGGCCTGCGCGCTTTTGCGGTAAAATAATGCTCCAACCCACGGCAGACAAGCGTCATCAGCTATAGAAAATATAGCGTGCCAGGCTGATCCAGGCTAGGCCCAATCGGGTCCGGCAGCCGCCGCAAGGCCGGCGTCCTGGCCGGCCACGGCGCTTGATTTTGGGGAAGGAAGCCCCAAATTCACTGCATGAACGCCACCCAACCCCATCCCCACAAAACCGACCTCACGGTCACCCACGTGCTGGCCGAGTTGCTGGAGCGCCTGGAGCACAGCGCGGTGCCTGTGGGCGCCGAGCAATACCGCTCCGTCGTGCTGCACCTCGTCAGCGAACTGGGCGACGTGGAGCCGGGTGTGGCGCTGGGCGCGCTGCTGGACACCCATCCGGCCGCCGCCGAGTTGTATGAAAACGTGAACTACCAGTACGCGGGCCTGTGCCGGTCCGCGCTGGACGCCTCGCTCGCCGCCGAGCAGCAGGCCAAAGAGGCCATCGAAAAGGCCATGAAACCTTCAACCCCCCAAACCAAGGAAGATCCAAACCATGGCAAGAGCTGACGCCAAAACCGCTGTCCTCGCAGACGGCCTGCGCTACAAGTCCAAGGTCTCGGGCTCCCCGTTCGCCGCCACCACCTCCTTCGGTGCGGCCACCATGTCCTGCTTTATGTGCGGCAAGCACCGCGCCCGTTCCCTGATGGGCACGCGCAAGGTGCTGGGCAAGTCCCAGGCCGTGTGCTCGCCTTCGTGCAAGGCGCTGGACGAAGCCCTCGAGAACGCGGCCAACCAGGGCTGATTCGCACAGACTGTTTCACCGCTTCCCGCGCTCTGGCTGCCCGGCGTCTTGATCACGTCACGGCCCAGGGCGCATACTGTCTCCACGACCCGTTGAACAGTTGAAGAAAGGTGAACCATGCCCACGCCGGACCCCCAGCTTGAACCTGACGAGGCCATAGACCACATACGCGGCCGCTCGTCGGCCCCGGTCACGCTGCTCGAGTACGGTGACTTCGAGTGCCCCTCCTGCTTCCAGGCCTACGGCGCTTTAAAAGTCATGCTGCCGCACTTCGGCCCGCAGCTGCGTTTTGTTTACCGGCACTTCCCGTTGCGCGAGGTGCACCCCCATGCCGAACTCGCCGCCGAAGCGGCCGAGGCCGCCGGCGCCCAGGGCAAGTTCTGGCCCATGCACGAGCTGCTCTTCACCCACCAGCAGCACCTCAAGGACAAACACCTGCTCGAGTACGCCGCCCAGGCCGGCCTGGACATGGCGCGCTACCAGAATGAAATGAACGACCATGTCTACCTGCAGCGCGTGCAGGAGCACATGCAAAGCGGCCGCCACCTGGGCGTGCGCTCAACACCCACGTTTTACGTCAACGGCGTGGTCTGCGACGTGTCTTTCGGCCTGCAGCATCTGCACGAGGCTATCGACAAGGCGCTGGCGCAATCGGGCCAGGCCTAAAACAGCTCTTAACCGTCCACCGGCTGCAGGGGCGTCACCAGCGTCTTCTGCAAAAACGCCAGGTCCAGCCAGCGACCGAACTTGAAGGCCGCCTGTTTGATCGTGCCGCAGTGCTCAAAACCCAGGCGCTTGTGCAGCGCCATGCTCGCGCTGTTCTCCAGGTCGATTGCGCCCACCAGCACATGCATGCCTTGCGCCTCGGCCTTGGCGACGATGGCTTCCAGCAGCTTGCGCCCCAGCCCTTGGCCGCGGCAGCTTTTTTCCACATAAACCGAATGCTCGACCGTGTATTTGTAGGCCGGGAAGGCGCGGAAGGTGCCGTAGCTCGCAAAGCCCAGCAGCTTGCCCGCGTCGTCTTCCAGCCCTATCACCGGAAAGCCGTTCGCACGTTTGGCGGCAAACCAGCTGACCATGCTTTCGGGTGTGCGCGGCTTGTAGTCGTACAGCGCGGTTGAATTGGCGATGGCCTCGTTGAAGATGGCCAGGATCTGGCCGGCATGGCGTTCTTCGGTGCACAGCACGGGATGCATGGGGAACTCCTTTCGGAAGAGGTATCAGAATTCGTCTACTATAAGATATTATTTGTCCCTTATGATAGACGCATCTTCTTTTCCCTGAAAGCAAGCCATGACGATTGACACCCTGATCGCCTCCCGGCTGCTGGCCCTGCGCCAGGCCAAGGGCCTGAGCCTGGCCGAGCTGGCCGAACTGTCCGGCGTCAGCAAGGCCATGATCTCCAAGGTCGAGCGCGTCGAGAGCAGCCCCACCGCCATGATTTTGGGCCGGCTCGCCGCCGGCCTGGGCGTGCCGCTGGCCCAATTGCTCACCGAAGAAGACAAGCAAGCCGGCCGCCGCCTGCGCAAAAGGGCGGACCAGGAAGTCTGGCGCGACCCCGAAGCCGGCTATTTGCGCCGCCAGGTGGCTGAGCGCGGAGTGGAGGGGGGCGCCGAGATGGTCGAGGTCGAGCTGCCGCGGTCTACACGCGTCGCCTACCCGAGGTGGACGGGCCAGCCCTATCGCCAGCGCTTGTGGCTGGTCGAGGGCGGGCTGCGCATTGAGTATGGCGACGAGGCCTTTGAACTCGCGCCCGGCGACTGCCTGGACTTTGGCGTGGACCGCCCGCTGGTGTTTAAAACCCTGGGGCGAGGGGGCTGCCGTTACCTCTTAGTCATAAGTCCAGGCTGAGAGAGCCGTTCACAAAGTTTTGAGCGGCTCAGGCCGCAGCCGAGCCGGGCAGCGGCACAGCCTGCGCCGCATTGCGCGCGCGTATGCGCCTCACCTGCAGCGCCGCGCCAATGATGTAAAGCAGCAGCAAAACACCCGTGGCCACCTTGAGTTCGGGCGCATCGGCATTGGGCAGCAGCGGCGCGCCCAGCGGCAGGCGCGTGGAAGTCTCGGTGATCGCCGGGATCATATGGAACACAAAGGTGATCGAATAACTGAGCGTCTCCACATAAGCCGAAGCGCGGCCCAGCACCTTGGTGGTGCCCGCGACCCAGGCAATGCCCAGCACCAGCAGCGTGATGATGCCCAGCGCATGCGGCTTGCCGAAACCGCCATGCTGGAAGATGCCAAAGCCCGTGAGGCAGGTCAGCACCGTGGTCCAGATATAGACCCGGCCCAGGGTGGACGCGGCAATGATTTCCTTGTCGCGGAAAAAAGCGATCAGCGCCGCCGCAACGGCTACCAGGCTGATGGCGGTGTGGATCACACCGAGGTAAGTCAATCCATAGATCATCGGAAACTCCTTGAGTCTTTGAAGGGACGATAGGCGGCTTGCACGTTGGCGTATAGCTCAAGCAAACGCCATGCCGCGCAAATTGTGGCCCGCCGCACCGCTTTTGCCCATGGTTTTGCAGGCCCATGCGGCCGCGGCCCGATAATCGGTAGCAAGCGTGGCCACAACAGGCTACGCACTGACACCAAAGTACTATGAAAAAAACATTCCAGCTCAAAGTCGAAGGCAAAAACCGCGAGCGCCTGCTCGAAGCCGCCAAACACGACATCCGCAAATACTTCAAACGCGAACGCGCCAAGGCCCTGCCCAAGGGCGTGGACTTCTGGGACTTTGATTGCAAGTCAGGCTATAGCGAAGCCTCGGCGGCTGTTGTGCCGGAAGCCGGCCTCATCAAGTCGATTGACGAAATCGTCAAGGATGGCGGCGAGCAGTTTTATGTCGAGGTGCTGGCCAAGCCTGGGGTCAAGGTGGCGCGGGTGAGGAATGAGGGTGAGGATGATTTGATGGATGGCGAGTAAAAGTTGTGGCGCGCAGTACGTGAGGCCGATGAATGAAAAATTCCTGGCAAGTCGCAACCGCCGCTGAAGCGTTTGCTGCCGCACAGTTCGCCCGCTGCGGTTGGGATGTATCGGTTCAGTACGGTGCCAATCAGCCTGAGTACGATCTTGTCGCTCTTGACGGAGAGCGGGTATTGAAGGTTTCTGTCAAGGGCAGCAGAGATGGCGGTTGGGGCCTTACACAGTCATATATTGCGAACGCTGACTATCACTCTGCAGCGGATGCCTGGCTTAAGAAGCACTCTTCGAAGACTGTGTTTTGCCTTGTTCAGTTCAAAGGCACGCTAATAACCGAGCTTCCTCGCATGTATCTTGCAAGACCAGCTGAAATTGCAGCTTGGCTTAAAGCTGCGGCGGCAGGGCGTGGAGATACCATCCTTTACGAGCGTCATGAATGGTCAGAACGAGCGAAGGCTACTGGAATAACGGACCTCATTCCAGGGGCTTGGAAATTTACTGAATTAAGACTCAATGACATCGCAGCAGGGGCCTAGTCCTTGATCACACCGGATTCGTCCTCGGCGAGCCAATAGACTCAAATGCTGGAGGTGTGGCGTGACTTCTCAAACGTGGCGGCAGGCTTGGGTAAGAGAGAAATGCGGCATCGCGACTCGGTTGTCTCAGGGGAATGCCGGTGCCAGCTATGCCGAAGCGGTCATTCTGGTCTGTGCAGTTCTGAGCGCTCTTGCCGCGGAGTTATGGAAAGGTCGAAGAATTGATCGAGCACGTTTCGTTGAGATGCTGGTTCGCCTCGGTTCTCCCACGGAAATATGGGCCACCATCAGCACTCCACTTTTGGTGCAGTATCTCGATGCTAACTCGCATAAAGTGGAAGCGGCGCTCGTGAGGAAGGCTTTTGGATTGCCCACTTCCGCGCGTATTCTGACTGGTGCTGATGTGGATAAATCTATGGCGGACGTCACGACAATTTGCCCGAGCCTGAACGCGAAAGAGTTACGCCGATTCTCTTATGCGTCCCTTCTTTATCAAGACGTTAGGTCGTCATACGCTCACGAGTACAGACCAGGAAAAGATGCTGACTCGTGGCCAGCAACTATGTTGCAGAACCAAAATGTGAGCTACATCAATCGAATAAGCGACGAGTCTGCGGAGATGAGGCGACTTATTCATTTTCATTTTGACTGGCTCGCGAACGTCGCAATTCAGCTAGCAATGGCTGTAGATGACTTCTCGTTGGAATTGCCCAGATCGAATCCGAAGGTCTGGTGGATTGACGGAGGCTAGGGAAGGGCTCTTCACCAATCTGTAAGTCGGCAACCGCATTTGCTTGTTTTCATTTGTCGAGGGTGCTGGTCCCTGCGATGAGAAAATGCAGCCTATGGACAGAGACCCAGAAGCCCCAACAGGCCCATTCCCCGACACCTTCAAGCAGGGCGACATATTCTGGATGGAGCCCGACCCCTCGCGCGGCTCCATCCCAGGCTCCCCGCATCCCCATGTCGTTGTGCAGGACGACGTGTTTAACCGCTCCCGCATCAGCACCGTGGTTGTTTGCGCGCTGACCTCCAACCTCAATCGCGCGACCGAGCCCGGCAATGTCTTGCTGGAGCCCGGCGAGGGCAAACTGCAGAAGCAAAGCGTGGTGGTCGTGTCGCAGGTCTCTTCGGTTTACAAGACGCGCCTCGGTGAACACATTGGCACCTTGTCGGCTGAGCGGGTTCAGCAGATACTGGCGGGCATGCGATTTTTGCAGGCGTCGTTTCTCCAGCGATAGCCTGGAAGCACCATGCCGGCTGGTT
>Ga0102587_1001772_pt1 | contig 14513 bp, 14 predicted proteins | sample AraplaF_Col_mTSA_FD_76853 | JGI IMG/M metagenome (GOLD analysis project Ga0102587, IMG submission 76853) | Arabidopsis root microbial communities from the University of North Carolina, USA - plate scrape MF_Col_mTSA (SPADES assembly) (version 2) | ecosystem: Host-associated > Plants > Roots >... | reverse complement strand
GCCACCACCAGCCTCAAATACGCGACCCACTTCAAGCGCCACAGCCAGGCCGGCATGGTCATGGTCAACCTGCCCACCGCGGGCGTGGACTACCACGTCCCCTTCGGCGGCCGCAAGGGATCGAGCTACGGCCCGCGCGAGCAAGGCAAGTATGCGCAGGAGTTTTTCACGACGGTGAAGACGGCGTATACGCTGGCTTGAGTGTGGCGCCGGTCATGCGGACGACACGGCTGCCCAAAGTGCTGCTGGCCCTGACGGCGGCCTACTTCCTCACCAGCCTGGGCCACTTCAGCCACAACGCCGAGTTCATCTGCGAATATCCCAACCTCCCGGCCTGGCTTACCCGCGCGCAGGTCTATGCAGTGTGGGCGGCCATTACCGCTGTAGGCGCAACCGGCCTGCTGTTGATGCGCAAGAAATTCATGGCCATGGGCCTGCTGCTGGTGGCCGTTTATGCGGCGCTGGGTTTTGACGGCCTGGGCCACTATGCGGTGGCGCCCATGGAGCTTCATCCCTTGATGGCCAATGTCACGATTCTTTCGGAAGTTGTTGCGGCTGCGCTGTTGCTGCCGGTGGCATTGTGGCTGCTGGCATCACATATGCTTCGGAACAAAGCGCAGACTCAATAGTCATGACTTCGAGAATTGTTTTTGTAGATGTCGATGACACCATGGTTCGGTCCGTGGGCACCAAACGCATCCCCATGCCCACCGTGATTGCCCAGGTCAAACGGCTTAAATTCGAAGGCGCGACCTTGTTTCTCTGGAGTTCCGGAGGTGCCGAGTACTGCAAAACCACGGCCCTTGAACTCGGGATCAGCGATTGTTTTGACGGCTATCTGCCCAAGCCCACAGCCTATATTGACGATCAGCCCATGCATGAATGGCGGTTTTGCCAGCATCTTTATCCATCACAGGCTGAAAGTGCCTAAGCCAATAGTCGACCCTGCAAATTCCTCGGCTGAAGAGGTAGCTTGCGGCAAGCGACAGGCCATCCGGCATCGGATCGATGGCGCCCTCCTGGGCTGCGTTTTCCTCCTTGTTGTTCCCGCGGTGCTTCTTGGCCCCATCGCCTTTGGCGACCTTTCCCTGCAAGCGCTCCCAAGGTGGGCAATACTTACGTCAATCGCCAGCGCCGTCCTTGGTGCATGGCATTTGGCAACCTCGGCATTTGCGCTGGAGGAAGACCTGGCGTCCATCACCACCTATTTCCAGGCGCAGGATGCAGCACCCATCGTGCTGCCCTTTGCCCTCTACATCGGCACAAGATCGATGTACCGTCGCTTCTTTACGCCTGCGTATGTCGCGCGGCAACGATGGCTGGCAAGGCGCGAGGCAAGGGAACGAATTGACATCCCGATGGATGAAGTGCAGCCGCATGGGAAATCTTTCCCGGACACCATTCCAGCCGAGCCCTAGCTCCCTGGCCTTTGTTGCACCGCTCTCCCCGTTTTTCTCGGGATGCAGCCAGACCGCGTCATTGGTCAAGTGTCACCTTGGCGGTCCGGATATAACTGCCCCACCGGTCATATTCGCTGTTGTAGAAACGCTGGTAGGCCGCGGGTGACATCTGTTCGATCACCATCGTCATTTTTTTCATCACTTCCGCCACTTGCGGCTCGGCAATCGTGGCTGTGATGGCCGCATTCAGCTTATTCACGATGTCCGTCGGCGTGCCCGAGGGCGCCAGGAATCCCAGCCAGGGGCCCATGTCGATTTCAACGCCAAATTCCTTGAGCAGGGGTGTGTCGGGAAAGCCCGGTAGCCGCTCGCGCGCGGTGATGGCCAGGATTCGAACCGTTCCGGCCTTGACGTGCTGATCGGCCACCAGCACGGGAACAATGGAGCAATCCACCTGGTTGGCCAATTGCGCCTGCATCAGAGGCGCTGTACTGTTATAGGGTATATGCAGCAGGTTCACTTTGGACTTCTGCTTCAAGGCCTCCATGATGATCTGGCCTGAACTTCCCAGCCCCCAGGACCCGAATGTCAGCGGCTCTTTCGCCTCCTTGGCCGTCTGCAGAAACTGGGCGAAACTTCGAGCCGGGTTTGAAGCGTGGACAACAAGAGCCAGCGGCGTGAAGCCAATGGGTGCCACCGCCACGAATTCCTTCTTTGCGTCGTAAGGCGGCGTCTTCAGGATGTGGGGTGCAATCGAATGAGAGTCCGCGGTTCCATAGACCAGCGTGTATCCATCGGGGGCGCTCCGGGCGGCGGCAAGGCTGCCTATGGTCCCGATGGCGCCGGGCTTGTTGTCGACAATGACAGGCTGTCCCAGTCGCTGCGCAAGCGAAGGCGCCATCGCCCTCACCAAGGCATCGCCGCCGCCTCCAGCCGCCCACGGCATGATGATCTTGACCGGGCGCGAAGGATAGGCCTGCGCTTGGGCCAGGGCTGCCAGCGGTGTTGCCGCCGCTGCCAAGCCCCCGAGCCCGAACAGGGCTGCCCTGCGATTCATTTCGTTCTTCATGATGTCTCCTTGATAGGGCGCTGGTCAATGCCAGCTGGTTTTTCATAACGCGATTTAGATAGGGCGACGCAGTCCGTGTGCAGACGATCACCTCACAGTCCTTTGCTCTGCAGCCAACCAAACAGCACCTGTGCAATGTCATCACTGTTGTCCTCGATCATGAGCATGTGCCCGTTGCCCTTGATGCCCAGGTCCGGAAGCCAGATGAAATCGGCTGCCAGGTAGTCGGCCAGTTTCTGGTCGATTGACCTGGGGTGGCGCGGGTCGTGCTCACCGGTGACGACCAGGAGCGGCCTTTGGGCGACCACCGATGGTTCACGGATGGCCAAGCCTTGGCCGCCGATGTTGAATCGCTCGTTCAGGACATTCGGGCTCTCGGCAACCACTGTCGCCGCATAGGCATCAAAAGCGGCTTGGGGGAAGCGAGGCGCATTGGCCCAAAAATCCCGAATGAAGGCCCGATGAGCCACGACGGGACTGTCCCGTGGTGCATACACCGGGCAGCCAGCCTCTTTGTCCTGCGCCAGCGATCCCACCAGCGCCGGATCGTCAGGCAGTACATCGACCAGATTGGCCGGCGCCCCCGGCGCGACGCCGATCACCGCACCCACTTTGTCCGGCAGTGTTTCGGCCATCCACCACGCCGGCGGACCGCCCGCCGAATGGGCGATGACAATCGCCGGCCCTACCGCTTCAAGCAGCGTCCCGAGGGCAGCGGCGATGTCCAGCGTTGTCAGTTGAACGATGTTCCCGGCACCCGGTGAATACCCGTGGCAGGGCCAATCCGGCACGTAGACCTCATGCCCGCGTGCGGCAAACAGCCAAGCCCAGCCGTCCCTGCCGTCGGGCGTTTTCAGGTAGCCCTCACCGGTGTGAAAGCCTCCGTGAATCATGACAACCGGCAACCGCCTGCACGCATTCGGCACGGCAGGCACATGGGCGACGTGGATAGGATGGCTCGCCGTACCCAGCCGCAGGCCCATGGGTTCCGCCCTGGTGTTTCGCGTCTCGGCAATGGCTGGGCAAAAGGACATGTGCGCTTTCATCAAACAATTAACCAGAGAGCGAAGGCCGCGATTTGGTTTGATGCAAGTCTAATCCCAATTGGTTCCATATGGAACCAATTGGGACATGGTATTTTCCCTAGCCGGTGTCGATGGTGCCCACCCCGGCTTCCGGCACCCTGGCATCGCCTGGCTTCGATTGGTACCATTTACAACTTACAAGGCAAACCAGGCCTTTGTCGCTCCACAGACACATCCATCAAACCAAAAATGACCCGCCACCAACCCTTGAGCGACATCCTTCATGATGTTTCGATCCCCTATGCCTACAAGCTGGGGTACATGATCAACAACTACCGTGAGCCCTCGTTTCGATCCATCGAGCTCAAGTACGGCCTGACCCGTCCGGAGATACTGTCGCTCATCCTTCTCCACTACAGAGACGGTGTCTCGGCATCGGACATCTGCGACTTCTCGGGACACCTCAAGAACAACATCAGCAGGGCCATCACCGCGCTGGAGAACAAGGGACTGGTCCGCCGCGAAACCAGCAAGGAAGACCAGCGCCGCCAGGTGATCTACATCACAGCCAGCGGCCGTCGGATGCACAACAAATTCATGCCCGGCCTGGTGGAGCGGGAAAAGGTCATGATGGAATGCCTGTCCTGCAGCGAGCAAGAGCAACTCAAGCACCTGCTGAACAAGCTCTGTGCGCATGCACCGGCCTGGAGGGATGAGGAACACGTGTGAAACGGCCGGAAAAACCAGGGGCATGTGGCAACACTTCGCACACCTGCTCGCAATCCAGCATGCAGTAAGCTCCCGTCATGAACCATCCCCTGCGCTGCCAATGCGGCACCCTACGCGGCCACGTCAGCCACACCGAATCCGTATGCCGCGGCGTTTGCTACTGCAAAGACTGCCAGGCTTATGCGCACTTCCTGGGCAAGGCGGACGAAATTCTCGATGAGATGGGTGGCTCGGACGTGGTCGCCACGCTTCCCCAGCATGTCACTTTCACCCAAGGTGTGGAGAGGCTGAGCTGTATGTCGCTAAGCGACAAAGGCATGCTGCGCTGGTATGCGAGCTGCTGCAACACGCCAATCGGCAACACCTCGCGCGACTTCAAGGTCTCGCATGTCGGCTTGCTGCACAACTGCCTGCGGGATTCTTCGACCAGTCTGGACAGCGCTTTCGGTCCGGTGCGCATGCGGGTCGGCATGAAGAGTGCCAAGGGCACACCCAAGGCCATGGCGCTCAGCACCACGGTGGCCATCCTCCAGTTCATGGCCAGGCTGCTGCGCGCCAGGCTGGATGGCAGCTACACGAAAACGCCCTTCTTTGACCCGGAGACGGGAACGCCACGGGTATCGCCCAAAGTGCTCACGCCCGATGAGCGCGCCCGCCTGATGACCGCCGTTTAAGACCGCACCGTGTCCGCCACGCGCTCGGCGCAGCGTTTGGCCTGGGCCGCGTCCCGGGCCTCGACCATCACGCGCAGCAGCGGCTCGGTGCCGCTGGCACGTATCAGCAGGCGGCCGGTGTCGCCGAGTTCGGCTTCCACGGTTTTGCTCATGTCGGCCAGGGGCTTGCTGCTTTTCCAGTCCTGGCCGGGCTTGAGGCGCACATTGATCAAGGTCTGCGGGAACAGTACGACCTCGCCGAGCAGCTGGGCGATGGTCTTGCCGCTGCGCACGCAGGCCTGCAGCACCTGCAGCGCGCTGATCAGGCCGTCGCCGGTGGTGTGCTTGTCGAGCGCGAGCAGATGGCCGGATCCCTCGCCGCCCAGCAGCCAGCCGCGCTTGTCGAGCTCTTCGAGCACATAACGGTCGCCGACCTTGGCGCGCACAAACTCCACGCCCTTCTTCCTGAGCGCGACTTCCACGGCCATATTGGTCATCAGGGTGCCGACGGTACCGGGCACTTTTTCGCCGCGCGCCAGGCGCTCGTTGACCATCAGGAACAGCACCTCGTCGCCGTTGAAGAGGCGGCCGTCGGCGTCCACCATCTGCAGGCGGTCGGCGTCGCCGTCGAGCGCGATGCCGTAATGGGCCTTGTTGGCCTTCACGGCCTTGATCAACGCCTCGGGATGCGTGGCGCCGACCTCGTGGTTGATGTTCAGGCCGTCGGGTGCGCAGCCTATGGCGATGACCTCGGCACCCAGTTCATGGAACACCATGGGCGCGATGTGGTACGCCGCGCCGTGGGCGCCGTCGACCACGATCTTCAGGCCCTTGAGCGTCAGGTCGTTGGCAAAAGTGCTTTTGCAGAATTCGGTGTAGCGGCCGGCCGCGTCGTCCAGGCGGCGCGCCTTGCCCAGGGTGGCCGAGTCGGCCCAGACGGGCGGCTCGTCGAGTGCGGCTTCCACGGCCAGCTCCCAGGCGTCGTCGAGCTTGGTGCCCTGGGCACTGAAGAACTTGATGCCGTTGTCGGGGTAGGCGTTGTGGCTGGCGCTGATGACCACACCCAGGCTGGCGCGCTGCGCGCGCGTGAGGTAGGCCACACCCGGTGTGGGCAAGGGGCCCAGCAGCACCACGTCGACGCCGGCCGAGTTAAAGCCCGACTCGAGCGCGCTTTCGAGCATATAGCCCGAGATGCGCGTGTCCTTGCCGATCAGCACCGTGGGGCGGGTTTCGGTCTTGCGCAGCACGCGGCCCACGGCGTGGGCCAGGCGCAGCACGAAGTCGGGGGTGATGGGCGGCTGGCCCACCGTGCCGCGAATACCGTCGGTGCCGAAATATTTTCTGGTCATGGCGTTTTGTCCCTGTGGAGCTTGTTGTTCTGCAAATGTGGGGCTATTTTAGGCGGGCTCGCCCTGCCCGCCTGTCAGCCAAAAGCTGAAGAATCAGGTGGCAGCCGTCCAGACTTTCAAGGCCTGCACGGTTTCCTTGACGTCGTGCACACGCACGATGCGCGCGCCGCGGTCCACGGCCAGCAGGGCCGCCGCGACGCTGGGCACCATGCGGTCGGCCACATCGAGCTGGGCCACGGCGGCCAGCGAGGTGCTGGTGACGGCGGCCAGTGACGACTTGCGCGACCAGGCCGCCAGCAGCGGGTAGCCGGCGGCGAGGAATTCCTGCTGGCGCGCCAGCAGCGCGAAGTTCTGCGCCACGGTCTTGCCGAAGCCTATACCCACGTCGAGCACGATGCGCGACCTGGCGACGCCGGCGGCCAGCAGGCCGGCCGCGGCGGCTTCGAGGAAGTCGCGCACCTGCGGCACCACATCGCCCTCCATGGGCGCGACCTGCATGGTCTGCGGCTCGCGGTGCATGTGCATGAGGCAGACGCCGCAATTGGGGTGCGCGGCCACCACTTCGGCCGCGCCGGGTTTGCGCAAGGCCCAGATGTCGTTGATGACGTCGGCGCCCAGGTCCAGCACGGCCTGCATGACCTCGGGTTTGTAGGTGTCCACGGACAGCGGCACGCCCAGCGTGGCCGCATGGCGCACCACGGGCAGCACGCGCGCGAGTTCTTCCTCCAGCGGCACGGGCGGTGCGCCGGGGCGCGTGGACTCACCGCCTATGTCCAGCAGCTCGGCGCCGTCCTTGAGCAGTTTTTCGCAATGGGCGAACACGCCGGCAAAACCGCTGCCTTCGCTGAAATACTTGCCGCCGTCAGAAAAGGAGTCGGGCGTGACGTTGACGATGCCCATGACGCGGGGCCTGGCGAGGTCGATTTGGAAGCGGGAGGTTTGCCAGATCATGGTGTGTCCTCGGAAATAAAAAACCGGGGACTGGCCCCGGTTGTGTTGACTGCCCGGCAGTCACCTTGTGTTCATCACCCGGCTTCAGGCCACGGTGGGCGCCGGGTCGGTGCTGACGGCCGGCGTGCCGCCCGAGGGGCCGCCGCCACCGCCGACGGAAGAGTTGCGCGGCGTCCAGTCCTTGGGCGGGCGCGGCTCCTTGCCGGCCATGATGTCGTCGAGCTGGTCGCCGTCTATGGTTTCCCATTCGAGCAAGGCCTTGGCCATCGCGTGCATCTTGTCCTGGTTCTCTTCGATCAGCCTGCGCGCCAGGGCGTATTGCTGGTCGATGATGCGGCGCACTTCGCCGTCGACCTTTTGCAGGGTCGACTCGCTCATATTGTTGGTCTTGGTGACCGAGCGGCCCAGGAAGACTTCGCCTTCGTTCTCGGCGTAGACCATCGGGCCCAGGGCTTCCGTCATGCCGTAGCGCGTGACCATGTCGCGGGCCAGCGCGGTGGCGCGCTCAAAGTCGTTGCTGGCGCCGGTCGTCATCTGGTTCATGAAGACTTCCTCGGCGATGCGGCCGCCGAACAGCATGCTGATCTGGCTCAGCATGTACTCGCGGTCGTAGCTGTAACGGTCCTGCGCGGGCAGGCTCATGGTCACGCCCAGCGCGCGGCCGCGCGGAATGATGGTGACCTTGTGGACCGGGTCGCACTTGGGCAGCATCTTGCCGAGCAGCGCGTGGCCGGACTCGTGGTAGGCCGTGTTGCGGCGCTCTTCCTCGGGCATGACCATGCTCTTGCGCTCGGGGCCCATGAGGATCTTGTCCTTGGCTTTTTCGAAGTCCTGCATCTCGACGGTACGCGCGTTGCGGCGCGCGGCCATCAGGGCGGCTTCGTTGCAGAGGTTGGCGAGGTCGGCGCCGGACATGCCGGGCGTGCCGCGCGCGATCACGCTGGCGTTCACGTCCTGGCCCAGCGGGACCTTGCGCATGTGCACATTGAGGATCTGCTCGCGGCCGCGGATGTCGGGCAGCGTCACATAAACCTGGCGGTCGAAGCGGCCGGGGCGCAGCAAGGCGGCGTCCAGGATGTCGGGGCGGTTGGTGGCGGCCACCACGATCACGCCGACATTGGTTTCAAAGCCGTCCATCTCGACCAGCATCTGGTTCAGGGTCTGCTCGCGTTCGTCGTTGCCGCCGCCCAGGCCGGCGCCGCGCTGGCGGCCGACTGCGTCGATTTCATCGATGAAGATGATGCAGGGGGCGTTTTTCTTGGCGTTCTCGAACATGTCGCGTACGCGGGCCGCGCCCACGCCGACGAACATTTCAACGAAGTCGGAGCCGGAAATCGAGAAGAAAGGCACTTTGGCCTCGCCGGCGATGCCCTTGGCTAGCAGGGTCTTGCCGGTGCCCGGGGGGCCGACCAACAGCAGGCCGCGCGGAATACGGCCGCCCAGCTTCTGGAATTTCTGCGGGTCTTTCAGGAAGTCGACAACTTCCTTGACTTCTTCCTTGGCCTCGTCGCAGCCCGCGACGTCGGCGAAAGTGACCGGGTTGGTGGACTCGTCCAGCATGCGCGCCTTGGACTTGCCGAAGCTGAAAGCCCCGCCCTTGCCGCCACCCTGCATCTGCCGCATGAAGTAGATCCACACGCCTATCAGCAGCAGCATGGGGCCCCAGCTGATCAGCAGCGAGGTGAGGAGAGAGGTTTCTTCGCGGGGCTTGACGTCGAACTTGACGTCGTTGGCGATCAGGTCGCCGACCAGGCCGCGGTCCAGGTAGGTGGCCGTGGTGCGGACCTTGCGGTCGTCCACGGTGGTGGCCGAGATCTCGGTGCCGCCCTGGCCTTCGGCGATGGTTGCCTGCTTGATGCGCTTGCCGCGCACTTCTTCCAGGAACTCGGAGTAACCCAGGTAGTTGGAACCGGCGCCGCCACGTGTATCAAATTGCTTGAATACGGTGAACAGCACCATGGCGATCACCAGCCAGATTGCAATTTTGGAAAACCACTGATTGTTCAAGGACTACTCCGGTGTAAGAACAAAAGTCACATGCGCCTGATTTTAGGCCTTTCAAGGGCCAAAACAGCTTAACCCGGTCCCGGCCCCTGGTTTAAAGCGGGATTAAGGGAAAGTCCGTGGCTTTAGACACGCTTTTTCAGCCCCCGCCCTATCAAAAAGGTCTCCGATGAGCCCGGGCGCGAGGCCTTGGGCTTGAGCGGCTTGACGACCTTGAAGGTATCGCGGAACAGCTTGACCAGCTGGTCGTAGCCGCTGCCGTGGAACAGCTTGACCACCAGCGTGCCGTCCGGTTTCATGCGGTTCTGGGCGAATTCCACGGCCAGCTCGATCAAATGGGCAATACGGGCCGCGTCGGCCGACTCGATGCCCGAGAGATTGGGCGCCATGTCCGAAATCACCAGGTCCACCTGGACCTGGCCGTCGGGGCCGGCCAGGGTGTCTTCCAGCTGCTGCTGCACCTCGGCCTCGCGGAAATCGCCCTGAATAAAAGTCACGCCCTCAATCGGCTCCATGGGCAGCAGGTCCAGCCCGATGATGCGGCCGTTGAGCGTGCCGGCCGCCGCGCCCGCGGGAGACAGCTTGCGCCGCACATACTGGCTCCAGGCGCCGGGTGTGCTGCCCAGGTCGACCACGCAGTCGCCGGGCTTGACCAGGCCGAAGGTTTCGTCGATTTCCTTCAATTTGTAAGCGGCGCGGGCCCGGTAGCCCTCTTTCTGGGCGAGCTTCACATAGGGATCGTTGATGTGCTCGTGCAGCCAGGCCTTGTTGACTTTTCCCTTGCCGCCGGCCTTCACGGCGGTTTTGCCGGCCGCCTTGGCGGCGGCCTTGGCATCGGTCTGGACGCCGGGCTTGAAACCGGTCTTGGCATTTACTTTCATGGGGTCTATTGTCCTCTCCCGGACTCGCCCGATAATTGGGCCATGGCTCAAATACAACTTACCCCCGCCCAGCGCAAGGACCACCGCGCCGATGCCCACCACCTGAACGCAGTCGTGATGATAGGTTCCGACGGGCTGACCCCCGCCGTCAAGAAGGAAACCGACGCGGCGCTCAAGGCCCACGGGCTCATCAAGGTGCGGGTGCTGTCGGACGACCGCGCCGGCCGCGAGGAGATCTTCCAGACCCTGGCCGACGAACTCAATGCCGCGCCCATCCAGCACATCGGCAAGCTGCTGGTGCTCTGGCGCCCCATGCCGCCCAAGGAAAAAAAGGTCAACGAAGACCGCATGCCCGGCCCGCGCGACGTCAAGGTGCTCAAGAACAGCTCGCGCCACGGCCAGCGGCCCGAGGTCAAAACCCTGCGCGTGCTGGGCAACCAGCGCCTCACGCCGGGCGGCACCGTGAAGCGGGCCAAAAAACCCCAGCTCAAAAGCGTCAAGAAAAGCGCGCAAGGCTGAGCCCCGGCCCCCGGGGCCCGCAAGCGGCCCCAGGCAATCGCTTCCATAGCGACATTCTTCCCGGCCTGGCGGCCCCCGGCCTTTAGATTCGAGACTTCCGCCCACAGCTACACGCCATGACCAATCCCCTCCTCGACTTCTCCGATCTCCCCCTGTTTGACCGCATCCAGCCCGAACATGTGGGCCCCGCGGTCGACGACCTGATGGCCAAGGCCGATACGGCCCTGGAAACCGTCACCGCGCCGGATTTCCCGGCCACCTGGACCGGCATCGCCCGCGTGCTGGACGTTGCCACCGAGAACCTGGGCCGCGCCTGGGGCGCCGTGAGCCACCTCAACAGCGTAGCCGACACGCCCGAGCTGCGCGCCGCCTACAACGCCGCCCTGCCGCGCGTGACCGAGTTCTGGACCCGCCTGGGCGCCGACGAGCGCCTCTACGCCAAGTACAAGGCCATTGACGTGGCCACCCTGAACGCCGAGCAGCGCCAGGCTCACAAGAATGCGATCCGCAACTTTGTGCTCTCGGGCGCCGAACTGCAGGGCACGGCCCGTGAGCGCTTCGCGCAAATCCAGGAGCGCCAGGCCGAGCTGAGCCAGAAGTTCAGCGAAAACGCCCTGGACGCGACCGACGCCTTCGCCTACTACGCCACCGATGCCGAAGTCGCCGGCATCCCGGCCGACGTGCTGCAGACGGCGCGTGCCCAGGCCGAGGCCGAAGGCAAGGCCGGCTACCGCCTGAGCCTGAAGATGCCGAGCTACCTGCCCGTCATGCAGTTCGCCACCAGCGGCAAGCTGCGCGAGACCCTTTACAAGGCTTACACCACACGCGCCAGCGACCAGGCCGCGCCCGAGTTCAGCAAATTTGACAACAGCGCCATCATGAAAGAGATCCTCGCGCTGCGCCTCGAAGAAGCCCAGTTGCTGGGTTACCGCAATTTCGGCGAGGTCTCAGTGGTGGCCAAGATGGCCCAATCGCCCGAGGAAGTGATCGGCTTTTTGCGCGACCTGGCCCGCCGCGCCCGCCCCTATGCCGAAAAAGACGTGGCCGACCTGCGCGCCTTCGCCACTGGCCAGTTGAACCTGTCCGAACTCCAGCCCTGGGACTACGCCTACGTCGGCGAAAAACTCAAGGAAGCGCGCTACGCCTTCAGCGAGCAGGAGGTCAAGCAGTACTTCACCGCGCCCAAGGTGCTGGCGGGCCTGTTCAAGATCGTCGAGACCCTGTTTGAAGTCGCCATCCGCAAGGACTCGGCCCCGGTGTGGAAACCCGGCGTGGAGTTCTACCGGATCGAGCGCAACGGCGAACTCGTCGGCCAGTTCTACCTCGACCAGCCGGCCCGCACCGGCAAGCGCGGCGGCGCCTGGATGGACGACGTGCGCGCCCGCTGGCTGCGCCCCGACACCGGCAAGCTGCAAACCCCGGTCGCCCACCTGGTCTGCAACTTCGCCGAGGGCGTGGGCGGCAAGCCCGCGCTGCTCACCCACGACGACGTGACCACGCTGTTCCACGAATTCGGCCACGGCCTGCACCACATGCTGACCCAGGTCAATGAACGCGACGTTTCCGGCATCAGCGGCGTCGAGTGGGACGCGGTCGAACTGCCCAGCCAGTTCATGGAAAACTTCTGCTGGGAGTGGGACGTGCTCAAGCACATGACGGCGCACGTCGAGACCGGCGCGCCGCTGCCGCGCGCGCTGTTCGACAAGATGCTGGCCGCCAAGAACTTCCAGAGCGGCATGCAGACCCTGCGCCAGGTCGAGTTCTCGCTGTTCGACATGCTGCTGCACACCTCGCACAAGCCGGCCGACGACCTGATGGGCCTGTTGAACGAGGTGCGCCGCGAAGTGGCGGTCATCCCCTCGCCGCCCTACAGCCGCACCGCGCATACTTTCAGCCACATATTTTCGGGTGGTTACGCCGCCGGGTATTACAGCTACAAATGGGCGGAAGTCCTGTCGGCCGACGCCTACGCCGCCTTCGAGGAAACGGCTACAGCCGCGCCCTCGCCGTCGGGCGACGATGGCGGCAAGACCACGGTCACGGTGGAAACCGGCCGCAAATACCGCAAAGCCATCCTGGAGGCCGGCGGGAGCCGCCCGGCCATGGAGTCCTTCAAGGCCTTTCGGGGCCGCGAACCCTCGATTGATGCTTTGCTGCGTCATCAGGGTATGGCCTGACGCCGTCAAAACACCTAAAACGTTGTGAGACTTCCAGGGCCTGCGTTAAGCTTGCCTTTTGAGTTTGCTCTTTCCGCCACCCCGTACCTGAGACGACTGGAACACCCATGAACACAAATGCCGTGAAATCCCTCGCGCCCCATGCCCTGCTGGCCCTGGCACTCGCCGCGGGCGGTCTTTTTTCGCCCCTGGCGCAAGCCCAGCAGGTCTACCGCATCATCGGGCCTGACGGCAAGGTGACCTTCTCCGACCAGCCGCCGCCCGCCGCCGCGGCCGCCGGCGCCAAGGTCAGCGCAGCCACCCCCGGCGCGGGCGCGGGCGGCGCGGCGCCCACCGGCCTTCCTTTCGAACTGCGGCAAATCGCCAGCAAATACCCGGTGACCCTGTATTCCGGCAACGACTGCGGCCCCTGCGCCACCGCCAAGTCCATGCTGGTCAACCGCGGCATTCCTTTTTCCGAGCGCACCGTCATCACCAGTGAAGATTTCAAGGCGCTGCAGCGCCTCAGCGGCGACACCTCCCTGCCCTTCGCCACCATAGGCAGCCAGCAGCTCAAGGGCTTTTCCGACGTGGAATGGACCCAGTTCCTGAATGCCGCCGGCTACCCCGCCGCCTCGGTGCTGCCGTCCAGCTACCGCCCGCCGGCTGCCACACCCCTGGTGGCCGTCACCGCGCCACCGGCCGCCAACGGCGGCGCAGCTCGCACCGCCGCAGCCCCTGCGCCCGCCCCCACGGCTCCCCCACCGCCGACGGCAGACAACCCGGCCGGCATCAAGTTCTAAGCAGGCCTGCCTGAAACAAAACGCCGGGTTTCCACCCGGCGTTTTGCTTTCCGGACGGGGCTGAAAGCTCAGAACACCAACGTCTTGACGCCGCCCGGCGTGCCCAGCAGGCACACGTGGGCTTTCTGGAAGGCGAACACCCCCACCGTCACCACGCCAGGCCACTGGCTGACCTGGGACTCAAAAGCCAGCGGGTCGGTGACCTTCAGGCCGGTCACGTCCAGGATATGCTGGCCGTTGTCGGTCACCAGCGGCTTGCCGTCCTTCAGGCGCAGCGCCGCCGTGCCGCCCAGGGCTTCGAACTGCCGCGCGATGCGTTTGGCGGCCATGGGAATCACCTCGACCGGCAGCGGGAAGCTGCCCAGGGCCGCCACCAGCTTGGACTCATCGGCGATGCAGACAAACTTGCGGGACTGCGCGGCCACGATTTTTTCGCGCGTGAGCGCCGCGCCGCCACCCTTGACCATATAACCGGCGTGATCGATTTCATCGGCGCCGTCGATGTAGACGCCCAGCTCATCGACCTCGGTCGCGTCGAAGACCTTGATGCCCAGGGCCTGCAGGCGCTCGGTGGAGGCCACCGAGCTGGACACCGCACCCGCGATGCGGTCCTTCATGGTGGCCAGCGCGTCTATGAATTTGTTGACGGTGGAGCCGGTGCCGACACCGACAATGCTGCCTTCTTCCACGTAGTGCAGGGCCGCCTGGCCGACCAGGGTTTTGAGTTCGTCTTGGGTCATGGGAGTGTTGGGAGGGATGAATCGGGAGGGTGAAACGGGTTTTGCGACAATCGGGGCTCTTGCCCGGGCACACCGGGCCATTCACAGCCATCTGCACCGAATTATCCAATGTCCCTGCTCCCCTACGCCCTGGCCCGCCCCTTTTTATTTGGGCTGGATCCCGAAACCGCCCACGAGCTGACCATGGCCTCGCTGGCGCGCACCCAGGGCACGCCGCTGGCCCTGGCCTACCTG
>Ga0102587_1001766_pt1 | contig 14534 bp, 11 predicted proteins | sample AraplaF_Col_mTSA_FD_76853 | JGI IMG/M metagenome (GOLD analysis project Ga0102587, IMG submission 76853) | Arabidopsis root microbial communities from the University of North Carolina, USA - plate scrape MF_Col_mTSA (SPADES assembly) (version 2) | ecosystem: Host-associated > Plants > Roots >... | reverse complement strand
ACTGGAGCGCAGGCTCGCGGTGCGGTTGATCGAGCGCGTGGGCAAGCGCGCGCGGGCCACGCCGGCCGGCATGGAACTGATGCGCTATACGCACCACATCGAGACCGCGGTGGACAACGCCCTCGATGCCCTGGCCGGCCACGCCAGCGGCGTGACGGGCCGTGTGCGACTGGGCACCGGCGCCACGGCCTGCCTGCATTTCCTGCCAGCCGTGCTGCGCGAACTGCGGGAGCAATTCCCGGCGCTCGGCATCGTGGTGAGCACCGGCAACACCGAAGACCATGTGCGCAAGGTCGAGGAAAACAGCATCGACCTCGCGCTGGTCACGCTGCCCGCCGCGGGCCGGTCGCTGAGCGTGATGCCGGTGCTCGACGACGAGTTCGTCGCCATCGGCCGCAGCGACCTCGCGCCGCTGAAGGCGCGGGTGACGCCGGTCGACCTGGGCGCCTTGCCGCTGGTGCTGTTCGAGCCGGCGGCCAACACGCGCAAGCTGGTCGACCGCTGGTTCGCCGCCGAAGGCCTGCAGCCGCAGCCCGTGATGGAGCTGGGCAGCGTCGAGGCGATGAAGGAGATGGTGGCCGCGGGGCTGGGCTACGGCATCGTGCCGCACATGGCGGTGACGGGGCGCGGCGCGCATCCCGATCTGAAGATCAGCCGCCTGGCTCCGCGCATGCACCGCACGTTGGCCCTGGTCGTGCGGCGCGACAAGCCGGTCAACAAGGCTTTGCGCGCGGTGCTCGATGCGATCGTCACGGCCGGAAAGTCGCGCCGCTAGCGGGTGTCCGGTTCGCTCGAGCCATGGTCATGGAGGTGCCCGGGTGCGACGGTGACGAGCTGGTAGCCTTTTCGATAGATGGCGCGCAGTACGAATCCGTTGTCGGAACCGAGTGCCAGCTTCTTGCGCAGGTTCGCAGCGCAGACGTCGATCACCCGACCCTCGGCGCGTCCGGGCGGTGCGTTCCAGATCGAACTCCACAGCCACTCTCGCGTCAGCACGATGTCGCTGTTTCTGAACAGCGCCCACGCAAAGGCGAAGAGCTGCGGCGCAAGACGGATCGGGCGGCCGCGAAGAAACACCGTGCGGGATGCATCGACACCGCCGCCAATGTGCGTGCCGTCGAGACCAAGATCGACGCCACCGAAGCGCGGCTGCGAAGCCTCAACGGCCGCGAGCAGGAGATGCGCGCTTCGCTGGATTCGCGCCGCGCCGACATCGTCGAGGTGCTGGCGGCCTTGCAGCGGGCCGGGCGGCGCACGCCGCCGGCGCTGCTGGTGCGGCCCGAAGATGCGCTGCAATCGCTGCGCACCGCAATGCTGCTCGGCGCCGTGGTGCCGGAGCTGCGCGGCCGTGCCGAAAAGATCGCAGGCGAGCTCGGCGAGCTCGTGGCCTTGCGCAAGACCATCGCGACCGAGCGCGACCAGCTCGCCGCCGACCGCGACAAAGTTCGCAGCGACCAGACCCGGCTCACCGCCCTCGTCGACGAGCGACAGCGCCAGCAGGCGGCGCGCGAAAAGGATCTCGACGCCGAGAACTCGCGCGCGATCATGCTGTCAAAGCAGGTCGGCGATCTCCAGGGCCTGATCACCAAGATGGAGCAGGACCTGCAGAGCGCCGCCAAGGCCGCCGAGAAGGCCGCCGAGGCCGCAAAGCTGGCCGAGGCCAAGGAAGCCAAGCTGGCGGCGGCCGCCAGCGCCAAATCCGGCCCAGGCGCATTCAAGGACCGCTCCCGGACCACCCCCGCGATTGCCTTCGCCTCGGCCAAGGGTCTCCTGCCGCTTCCGGTTAACGGTAACAAGATCAGGGATTTTGGCGGTTCCGACGGGGTCGGCGGGGTCCAGAAGGGCATTTCGCTGGCCACCAAGCCCGGCTCCCAGGTCACAACGCCGTGTGACGGCTGGGTGGTCTATTCCGGCCCGTTCCGCAGCTATGGACAACTCTTGATCCTCAACGCCGGGGGCGGGTATCATGTCCTGATCGCCGGGATGGAGCGCATTTCGGTCAACATCGGACAGTTTGTGCTCACGGGGGAGCCGGTCGCGACCATGGGGTCGACCTCACAGGTCGCTTCCATTCTCGCCACGAACGCGAGTCAACCTGTGCTGTATGTCGAGTTCCGTAAGGACGGCACTCCAATCGATCCAGGCCCATGGTGGGCCGCAAATGAAGGCGAGAAGGTTCGCGGATGATGCGCAAGACTTCAGTAATCCTCCTCAGCGCAGCCACCGGTGCGGCGCTGACGCTGTTCGTGACGCAGCCGCGCGCGGTGTTCATGGGCTCGAGCGCGCGAGCTGCCACCGCGGACACCTATCGCCAGCTCAATCTGTTCGGCGACGTCTTCGAGCGCGTGCGCTCCGACTATGTCGAGAAGCCCGACGACACCAAGCTGATCGAATCCGCCATCAGCGGCATGCTCACCGGCCTCGATCCGCATTCGAGCTACATGGACGCCAAGAGCTTCCGCGACATGCAGGTGCAGACCCGCGGTGAGTTCGGCGGCCTCGGCATCGAGGTCACGATGGAAGACGGCCTCATCAAGGTGGTCTCGCCGATCGACGACACACCGGCCTCGCGCGCCGGCGTCATGGCCAACGACATCATCACCAATCTCGACGACGAGGCGGTGCAGGGCCTGACCCTGAACCAGGCGGTCGAGAAGATGCGCGGGCCCGTCAACACCAAGATCAAGCTCAAGATCATCCGCAAGGGCCAGGACAATCCGATCGACGTCACGCTGGTGCGCGACAACATCCGCGTCCGTTCGGTGCGCGCGCGCGTCGAGGCCGACGACATCGCCTATATCCGCATCACCACGTTCAACGAGCAGACCACCGAAGGCCTGAAGCGCGAGGTCGCCAACCTCTCGAATCAGATCGGCGACAAGCTCAAGGGCTACATCATCGACCTCCGCAACAATCCGGGCGGCCTGCTCGAGGAAGCCGTCACCGTCTCCGACTCGTTCCTGGAGAAGGGCGAGATCGTGTCGACCCGCGGCCGCAATGCCGAGGAAACCCAGCGCCGCACCGCGCATTCGGGTGACCTCACCAAGGGCAAGCCCGTCATCGTGCTGGTCAATGGCGGCTCGGCTTCGGCGTCGGAAATCGTCGCCGGCGCGCTGCAAGACCACAAGCGCGCGACCATCGTCGGCACCCGCTCGTTCGGCAAGGGTTCGGTGCAGACCATCATCCCGCTCGGCTCGGGCAACGGCGCGCTGCGCCTGACCACGGCGCGCTACTACACGCCGTCGGGCAAATCGATCCAGGCCAAGGGCATCGTGCCCGACATCGAAGTGCTGCAGGACGTGCCGGACGAGCTGAAGTCGCGCACCGACACCAAGGGCGAAGCTTCGCTGCGCGGCCATCTCAAGAACGACGGCGACGAGAAGACCGGCTCGCAGTCCTACGTCCCGCCGGACGCCAAGGACGACAAGGCGCTCAAGCTCGCCGACGACCTGCTCCACGGCATCAAGAACAGCGCCTCTGCCGCGCCCAACCCCGGCGGCGACAACAAGGCCACGACCGACAAGCCGAAGGCGGCGAACTAACTCAGCGTCTCACGCGATCCCACGAAAAGGGCGGCTCCTGGAGCCGCCCTTTTTGCTTGGAACTCACATTGGACTCCCGGCATCCCCGGCCTCTCCCGGCCTGCCGCCACTTGACCGTGGCGTGGTATCGTCGGAACGAGTGATTCGGGATCGCGCATGACTGAAACGGCCGATGATCTGAGCGCCCCGCTCGGACAGGACAAGCCGCGCCGGAAACGCCGGCTGCGGCTGCCGTTCACGGCCATGCAGCTGCTTGCCGTGCTGCTCGGCCTGTTCCTGGCTACCTTTGCCGGCTTCGCCATCTTCAACAAGGATCCGCTCGGCGGCGAGCCGATGACGCGGATCGCGATCAAGCCGACGACGGACAATGCAGCGGACGAGAAGCCGGCCGCCGCTGGCCATGGTTCCGAAGCCAAGCAAGAGGGCAAACACGAGACCCAGGACGCCCCGAAACAGCCGGGCGAGCAGAAGACCGTCACCATGATCGACGGCTCCACCGGCGCGCGCCACGACGTCGTCATCGGTGCCGGCGATGCCGCCGACAAGGGCGATGCCGCGGCCTCGGCCCCGCCGCCCGTCATGGCCGGGATCAATCCGAAGCTGCTGGAGAAGTCGCGCTACGGCATGATCCCGGTGGTCGCCGACGGGCTGAAGCCGTTCAACGTCTATGCGGCGGACGCCGACCGCGCCAAGGCCGCCAAGATGCCGGTGGTCGCCATCGTGATCGGCGGCCTCGGCGTCGGCGCCGCCAAAACCACCGACGCCATCATGAAGCTGCCGGCGGCGGTGACGCTGGCCTTCACGCCCTATGGCGCCGATCCCGGCAAGCTCGCCGAGCGGGCCCGCGCGCAGCGCCACGAGATCTTCCTGCAGATCCCGATGGAGCCCTACGACTTCCCCGACAACGACCCGGGACCGCAGACGCTGCTGACCTCGCTCAGCACTGATCAGAACATGGACCGCCTGTACTGGCATTTGAGCCGGATGCAGGGCTATGCCGGCATCGCCAATTTCATGGGCGCCCGCTTCATCGCGACGGAGCCGGCGATGCAGCCGATCATCCGCGAGGCGGCCAAGCGCGGCCTCGGCTTCTTCGACGACGGCTCCTCGCCCCGCAGCATCGCGTCCCAGGCCGCGGCCAACCAGGCGATGCCGTTCGGCAAGGGCGACATCGCGATCGACGTGGTGCCGACGGCGACCGAGATCGACCGCGCCCTGAACAAGCTCGAATCGGCGGCACGCGAACGCGGCGCAGCTGTCGGCATCGCCTCCGCCCTGCCCGTCTCGATCGAGCGCATCGGCGCCTGGACCAAGACATTGGGCGACCGGGGTATTCTTTTGGTGCCATTGACAACCGCGATGCTGAAATCAAAATCCAGCTAAATCAACGGATTGGTGCGGCACGGGTCCTCGCGGGGCCGCTCAAGCCGGACCGACAGCATGCGAAAGGTCTGGCGGAATGGCGCGTTACGAGGATCTGCCCTACCGGACCTGTGTCGGCGTGATGCTGATCAACCCAAAGGGACTGGTGTTCATCGGCCGCCGCGCCGGCGGCATCGAGCATGTCGACGACACCCACGTCTGGCAGATGCCGCAAGGCGGCGTCGATCCCGGCGAGGACACCTGGGAAGCCGCCAAGCGCGAGCTCTATGAGGAGACCAGCGTGCGCTCGGTCGAGCGGCTCGGCGAGGTCCCGGACTGGCTCACTTACGACATTCCGCGCACGGTCGCGGGGCGCGCCTGGAAGGGCCGCTACCGCGGCCAGCGCCAGAAATGGTACGCGGTGCGCTTCACCGGCAAGGACAGCGAGATCAACGTCGAGAAGCCCGGCGGCGGCGGCCACAAGGCCGAATTCGTCAGCTGGCGCTGGGAGCCGATGAAAAATCTGACCGGGCTGATCATTCCGTTCAAGCGCCCGGTCTATGAGCGCGTGGTGCAGGAATTTTCCGCGCTGGCGGACCAATAAATCGAATTGTCGTCCCGCCTTCGGTGCTAATGCAGCCGGGAATGACGATGAGAGATTTGCGCGTGACGAATGAAAAGCCCTACCGCCCCAACGTGGGGATCGCTCTCTTCAACACCGAGGGCCGCGTGCTGATCGGCCACCGCTTCAAGGGCGACGGGCCCGAGATCATCCTGCCGGGGCTCGACTGGCAGATGCCGCAGGGCGGCGTCGACGAAGGCGAAAACCTGCGCGATGCCGCGATGCGCGAGCTCTGGGAGGAGACCAGCGTCGTCAGCGCGGACTATCTCGGCGAGACCGACTGGTTCACCTACGAATTCCCGCCCTATGACGGCCCGCAGACGCATCGCCTCGCGAAATTCCGCGGCCAGCGGCAAAAATGGTTCGCGCTGCGCTTCACCGGCAAGGACGACGAGATCGACCCGCTGACGCCGCGCAACGGCCAGCCCGCCGAGTTCGACGCCTGGCGCTGGGAACGCCTGGATCGCGTTGCCGACGTCGTGGTGCCGTTCCGGCGCGAGGTCTATCAGGCCGTGGCGCGGGAGTTTGCCCCCTTCGCGAACTGAAAATGCGAAAACAACCCCATGCACAGTAGAACGGCGTTGAAATCGTTAGAGAATTTTGACCTCATTGCCGAGGCTACATAAACATGCGGAAATCGTATACATCGTCAACAATATCCGGATTCTGTTGGATGATGTCCGCGAACGTCTTGGAATAGACAAGCGTGACTGGCAGTTTCTTATAAAGTGTATTGTTGTTCCAATCCATTTTGGTCAACCCCATGATTCCCGCGCAGGTGTCGTGCCAGCCTCCCGCTCCGGTGAAGCGCCGGACCAGCACGGGCGATGGCGTCGGCTTAAGCGCTCCTTCTTTGTAGATCTCATATCCCGAGTTCTTCAGATTCACGCCGCGAACGCCGCCCTGTGTCCACAGAAGAGCCTCGTTGCCGTCGATGGGAAGATACGAGCCTCGCGTCACGGGAAAACCATGCGGCTCTGGGGCTCGGCCCGGCTTAAACCGGATGCCTTTCCATCCGACACCCTTCACAATTTGGACGAGCTCAACTTCCGTTCCGTCCCGGAAGCTGTCCAGTGCGCCTAGAATCTCTTCTTCCTTGAATTCCGTGTTCTTGTGAACGGTGATCTTCTTGGGAAGGCTGCCGAAGTTTGCCCGCTGATAGATTTCCAGACTGCGGGACAGCACCGATTGCATTTCGAAATACGAGAGATATGGGTTCTTGGCTCGATCCTGCGTAAACTCCTTAGCGTCATAAGCGACGAATCGAAAACCCGTGCCGTCCGGATCGAAAATCTGACTGCAACAGGTGCTGTACTCGACGCCGGATGTCAGCCGCTTCACCGCATAACTGATCCCGATAAACGCCTCGTCTGGATGAAGTCCTGTAAGCTTCCACGGAACGCCGCCCGCCTTCGCGTAGACCGCGACGCTGATGCCCCACATGACATTTCCTCGGCAATCGCGCTCAAAACTCGATTGCCGAACGATTTGCACGGGAATATTCGATGGAGCGCAGAACGCCTTGAGATAGTCGTGAAAATCGAAGTTCTCATCCTGAAAGCATGCCGCCCACGAGGGCGGCAGGTAAATAAATGCCACATCGAAGCTGGAACGAACGTTTCTCAGCTGCGCGATGCACTGAAACAAACCACTGGCGAGTGCTCGCTTATCTAGGCGCTTGGCGTGGGCGTCCAGATCGTCCGGAAATGAAAATACGAGGTTCTCTTCCACCGGGGCCACCGGAATACGAAATACTTTTTCGAATCCTGGATAGTCGGGATAATAATTCGGAACGTCCTTCGTCCTCGCGCCATCCGTCAACTCGCGGACTAATCCACGCAACTGACGGAGATTGGCCTTCGGGGCGAGCAAGGCTAGCCGCAAAGAAGAGGGTGTCCCGTATTTCAGGCCGAAGGGACCGTGGTCGATGAGGCCTCGCAATGGATGTTTGTCGACCTTTCCTCGCGCAAACATCAGGGACGGTTCAGGAATAGTCAGGAAGCCTGGCAATTCGCTGCGGTCCGCGGTCATGCAAGTCCCCTCGTGTAGGCGGTTCTCGAACCGATGACAAACGAAGGCGTCTCCGGAAGAGTGCCGGCCTCAAAGGCCGAAAAGCTGGATTGAGAGGCGCGGTTACTTCCGAGCAGGATCGTCAGCCACGCGTCAACCAGGGCGTTGTAAATGTTGTTGTAGCGATTGCCTTTTCTCTTATCGAGGAAGTCGGTCGCATCCTCTCTCGCCCGGGCGGGCCAAATCCAGATGTCGGGATCGAGAAGAAGCCAATTCCTGCCGCTGATCCTGCCGATCGATATGCGGATTGCCTCCGACCAATCGATTCGTTCTGGGTGTGGGTGATCTTCATCGACGGAGGTAAAAAGTCCCGGTATCTGATCCGAGATTTTGCCCGCCACACTATGCAAACGAGAGAACGGCGATTGATCCTTGCTATGCGGATCAGCGATAAGCCACGAGCCCGATCTGCTGGTTCGGCTCAACAGCGGTTTTCCCTGCGCGAGCGCGCGGCAAAGCGCTTCTTCGAGGAAACCCTTGGCATAGAGATTATTGCCGATGTCGTCGATCTGTGGCGAAAGGTCGTGAGTCGATACTGATACGAGATCCTTAAACTGATCTCGTATCAGCGCTTCTGCGCCCCAGCACAGAATGGACTCCGCCTTTGTGAAGATGAGCCGCCCACCCGTCGCGCCGGTTGCAGCTCTCAGCTCGGTCCACTCCTTAGAGTTTTTGAAGGAGAGGGATTGGCAGAGGCGTGGCAGATCAAGGATCGGCAGCGCGTTCATTCTGACGATTGCGCCCTTTCCGACATTCGGCAAGGGAATATTGACTTTGCCTTGAGCCGATTTCCGAACCTTCGCATCAAGAGCCGGGTCCTTGTCGTCGAGGTTGCGCCATAGCCTCAGCATGAAAGCGTCGAACGTTTCCACCTCTACGTATGCGGCATTGACCCCTGCCTGCCTCGCATCTTCAATGAGTGCGGTTACAGCGGGCATTACCTTCGATCCCTTCATGCCTGTCCAAAAGAGGCCGTGCGGAAAAGGGTTGGGGGTCGTCAACGTCGAACGAAGCAACTGCATAATGCTGTCGTCACGTCCACTGTATCCGGCGACGATGAAGCCGAACCGATTGACTGCATTGACGAGGGCCTTTGATAGATCCTCATTCTGCGAAGCGAGATCTCCCGCGAGATTCTTGATGCTGTCATGGCGAAAGTCCCCGTGAAGCTTGCTGTATACGGGGTATTCTTCATTGCTGATCGCCTTGTTCGCCGAAGCCGTGCCTTCTAGATGGAAGGCCGCAAGCGACTTTCCGCCCACGTCCGCAACAGCGCGCTCAACGACTGTATCGAAGTTGGTAGTGAATACGCATCGAGCGGCGCCTGAGGCCAGCATGGCGCCCAGGACTCGGTTGCCGACTGAAAGCGTGACTTCCTTCTCCGACAATATGGCCGCCAGATATTGGCGCTGCCTTTCTTTGTCGTTTCCAAAAGCCTTCTCGAAGTAGGTGGTGTATTCGTCGGGAGCACCCTCTTCCGGGAAACCTTTCGACAGCATGTAAGATTGAATTCGCATTCTTACGGCGTCGAGCTGCATGTCCTGACGCGAAACATCTTGGTTTTCCTCGCGGCGATAGTAGCGCCGCTTGAGATCCCAAATGATATCCCAAGCCGTCGGCAATCCGGCAGATGCGGATGCGCCCGCGCCGAGAAACCAAGCGAACTGTTGAGGTCGGCCACAGATCACGCCGGTTAGTTTGTGCTGGTCGATCATGGCGCTCCTTTCGGCGCGGCCAACATTTGCGTGGGTGCTACTTTCAATCTCTCAAATTGACAGGGCGAGCGGCGCTGGGTGGAGCAGATCAAAAGCCCCACATAGTTCGCGACTCAGTCTCCGGTTGCTGACCAAGAGAGTTGTACTTTCTAACCGATTCCGACTTCGCAGCCGAGCGAGCGCAATTTTTGAGGAAGATTATGCCCATGATTCTATTTCGATTTTCGGCCACCCTGGGCTTTCCCACCAAGTAAGGCGGAAGCTTCGTAGCAGCCGGCCAAGACCCACTCGAGAACCGCGGACTACAGTGGGCCTTTTGACACGGCAAAAGCGACCCTAATGGCCTGTCTTTCCTTAGCTTTCAGTTGTGTCCCAGCCTCGCGCCGAGCTCACGTTAGACTAATTGATCGGTCCCACCGTGAACGGGCCGATGGCGATGACGTGGCAGTCACTGTCGCGCTTGGCGCAGTCGGCGAGCGCGGAGGTGACGGCGGCCTGCTCATCGGCGGCCTTGAGGCCGAGGCCCGGTCGGCCGGCGGTGCCGACGGCAACCGCATTCCAGCCCATGGCGTCGCCGAGCTTGCGCACCACCTCGCCGCGCGCATCCGCCAGGATCGAGGCGTTGGAGGCAGCGTGGAAGAAACCGGTGATCCTGAACAGGGTCGGGATCGGTACGACGAAATTGTCGTCGATGGCGACCACCATGCAGGCGGTGCCGGCAATCGCGCCGCAGGATTCCAGCGACCGCCGCGCCGCATCCTCCGCAGACGAAGCGCCGAGCACCATGAAATATTGTCCGCCCGGGCCGAGCGCGACCGAGCGGGATTTTGCCGCCGGCACGAAGATGTTCTCGAGCCGGACCTTCTGCGGCTCGCGCACCATCGGAAAGTCCTTCGAGGCGAAGGGCCGCTCGGTCATGGCATCGTGGCGCACGAAGGGTTGTGCTGGCATCGGCGGCTTGCCGTGCGTGTACACGACGGTGTCGCCGACCGCATAGAGCTCGCAGCGGCGCGGTGATTGCGCGGCATCGGCCCGCTTCTGGCACTGCTCGAGCGCCATGTTGCGCGCGGCTTCCTCGCTCGCCTGATTCAGCGCCGAACCGGTGAAGCCGCCGACATTGAGCGCGAAGGCCTTGTAGTCGCCGGCCGCGGAATAGTCGCCGGCGAGATAGTTGCGGACGCGCTCGTTGATGAAGGGAACGCTGTCGGCGGCGAGCTTGCCCGTCATCGGCGCGGCGGACGGTGACGGGGCGGGCATCGGCGCCATCGCAGCGCCGGCATTCGACGGCGCCATCGGGGCCATCGGCGCCTTTGCCATCTGGGTCGGCATCGAGCTCGGCGCCATGGCGGCAGCCGCCGATGTTGGGCTCGGCGACGCGCTCGGTGCCGTCGCGGGCGCGACTGCTGCGGTGACCGTCTGCTTGAGCTTGGTGTTGTAGAGAAAGCCCGTCACGCCAATGCCTGCGATCGAGACCACCGCGACCACCAGCGGCCACATCCACACCGGAGCGGCGGCCAGCTTGGAGGCCGGCTTCTTCAGCTGCGGCTTGCCATAGCTCCCATCCTCGCGCCGCATCGCGACCATGTAGGCGTGCACCGGCGTCGGGATATTCTTGACCTCCTGCGCGCCGATATCGGCGAACTGCACCGAGAGCTTGTTGGCGACCTGTTCGTGCACCGCGCGGGAGACGCAGATGCCGCCGACCTCGGCGAGCCCCTCCAGCCTTGCCGCGATGTTGACGCCATCCCCTAAGAGGTCGCCGTTGCGCTCGACCACGTCGCCGATGGTGATGCCGATGCGGAACGACATCTGCCGGCTCGGCGGATAGGCCATGTTGCGGGTTCGCAAGGATTCCTGGATGTCGATCGCGCAGCGCACCGCATCGACCGCGCTCGGAAATTCCGCGAGCACGGCATCGCCCGCCGTGTTGAAGATGCGCCCGCCGGACCTGGCGATGAAATCGTCGACGACCTCGCGATAGGAGGCCAGACGCCGCAGCGTCTCCTCTTCGTCTTCCGCGACCAGCCTCGAATAGCCGGCAATATCGGCTGCGAAGATCGCTGCGATCTTGCGTTTCATCTGCGACCCGCCCCGGGAACAAAATTCGCCGGGGAAGAATGCCGCTATCGGAAGCGCGGTGCAACAAAGTTTCAGCGCCCGCCACGGTCCGTGACGAGCGCTGAGCCTGTTCAGGAATTTTAGGCCTTAATGCCCCGGAGCGGTGCCCCGGGGCTTAGTGCATAGCCGTCGAGCTGAGCTGATGCTGGATGCTCTTGTAGTGGTCGAGCCGCTCGATGGCGTGATCGAGCTCGCCGCCTTCGTGCTCCTTCAGCTTCTCTTCCATCTCCGAGATGGTCTCGGCGAACTGCGCGCGGTCGAGCTCGGCCAGCGACGTCGCGACGTCGGCGAGCACCGTCAGGCCCTTTTCGGAGACTTCGGCGAGGCCGCCGAGCACGATGATCTTCTCGTGCTTGCCGGCGGTGGTGATGGTGAGAATGCCGGGGCGGATCGCCGCCACGACCGGCGCATGTCCGGCCAGCACGCCGAAATCACCCTCGACGCCGGGGATGTCGACCTGATCGACCTCGCCCGAGAAGGCGAGCTTTTCCGGAGAGACGAGATCGAAATGGAAGGTGGCCATGGGCTATCCGTTGTTTTCCGCTTGTCACCCGCGGGCTTGACCCGCGGGCATCCATCGAACTTTCTCTCGATGGATCGCCGGATCAAGTCCGGCGATGACGAGATGAGGAAGCTTACGCCGCTTCAGCAGCGAGCTTCTTGCCCTTCTCGACGGCTTCTTCGATGGTGCCGACCATGTAGAAGGCGGCTTCCGGCAGGTGGTCGTACTTGCCTTCCACCAGGCCCTTGAAGCCCTTGATGGTGTCGGCGAGGTCGACGAACTTGCCGGGCGAGCCCGTGAAGATTTCAGCGACGTGGAACGGCTGCGACATGAAGCGCTCGACCTTGCGGGCGCGCGCGACGGTCAGCTTGTCCTCTTCCGAAAGCTCGTCCATGCCGAGAATGGCGATGATGTCCTGGAGCGCCTTGTAGCGCTGCAGCACCTGCTGGACCTGACGGGCGACCGCGTAGTGCTCCTCGCCGACGACCAGCGGGGAGAGCATGCGCGAGGTCGAGTCGAGCGGGTCCACCGCCGGGTAGATGCCCTTTTCAGCGATCGAGCGCGACAGCGTCGTGGTCGCGTCCAAGTGGGCGAACGAGGTCGCCGGCGCCGGGTCGGTCAAGTCGTCGGCCGGAACGTAGATGGCCTGCACCGAGGTGATCGAGCCCTTCTGCGTGGTGGTGATGCGCTCCTGCAGCGCGCCCATGTCGGTGGCGAGCGTCGGCTGATAACCCACCGCCGAAGGAATACGACCCAAGAGCGCCGACACTTCCGAGCCGGCCTGGGTGAAGCGGAAGATGTTGTCGACGAAGAACAGCACGTCCTGGCCCTTGTCGCGGAAGTCTTCCGCGATGGTCAGACCGGTGAGCGCGACGCGGGCGCGGGCGCCGGGCGGCTCGTTCATCTGGCCGAACACCAGCGCGCACTTCGACTTCACGCTCGGATCCGGATTCTTCGGATCGGCGTTGACCTTGGATTCGATGAACTCGTGATAGAGGTCGTTGCCCTCACGCGTACGCTCGCCGACGCCGGCGAACACGGAGTAACCGCCGTGCGCCTTCGCGACGTTGTTGATCAGCTCCTGAATCAGCACGGTCTTGCCGACGCCGGCGCCGCCGAACAGGCCGATCTTGCCGCCCTTGGCGTAGGGAGCCAGCAGATCGACGACCTTGATGCCGGTGACGAGAATTTCAGCTTCCGTCGACTGGTCGGTGTAGCTCGGCGCTTCCTGGTGGATCGCGCGCAGGCCTTCGGTCTTCACCGGGCCGGCTTCGTCGATCGGCTCGCCGATGACGTTGATGATGCGGCCGAGCGTGCCCTCGCCGACGGGAACGCGGATCGGCGCGCCGGTGTCGGTCACTTCCTGGCCGCGGACCAGACCTTCGGTGGTGTCCATCGCGATGGTGCGGACGGTCGATTCGCCGAGATGCTGGGCGACTTCGAGCACCAGGCGGTTGCCGCCGTTCTTGGTCTCGAGCGAGTTGAGAATGGCCGGCAGGTGGCCTTCGAACTGCACGTCGACGACGGCGCCGATGACCTGGGTGACGCGACCGACCTGGGCTGCCATTGAATGTCTCCTTCGATCCGAACTTCTAAGCCACGGTCTACGACCGGGATGTTGGGTTGAGTGGGTACTGAAGCGTCTTGATCAGACGGCCTCGGCGCCCGAGATGATTTCGATCAGTTCCTTGGTGATCTGCGCCTGACGCGTGCGGTTGTAGACCAGCGTCTGCTTGCGGATCATCTCACCGGCGTTGCGCGTCGCGTTGTCCATCGCGCTCATCTGCGCGCCGTAGAACGAGGCGTTGTTCTCGAGCAGCGCGCGGAAGATCTGGACCGCGAGGTTGCGCGGCAGAAGACGCGCGAGAATCTCGTCCTCTTCCGGCTCGTATTCGTAGGACGTGGTGTTGGCGGCAGCGCCTTCCTCGACCACCAGCGGGATGATCTGCTGGGCGGTCGGGATCTGCGCGATCACCGAGCGGAAGCGCGAGTAGAACAGCGTGCAGACGTCGAACTCGCCGTTGTCGAACCGCGCCAACACCTTCTTGGCGATGTCCTCGGCGTTGACGAAGCCGAGCTGGCGAACGCTGCGCAGGTCCATGTGCTCGACGATCTGCTTGTCGAACTGGCGGCGGAGCTGCTCGTAACCCTTACGTCCCACGCAGAAGAACTTCACGTCCTTGCCCTGCGCCATCAGCGCCAAAGCGCGCTCGCGGGCGAGACGGACGATCGAGGAGTTGAAGGCGCCGGACAGGCCGCGCTCACCGGTGCAGACCAGCAGCAGGTGAACCTGGTCCTTGCCGGTGCCGGCCAGCAGCACGGGCGCGCCGGGCGAGCCCGCCGCGGCGCTGGCGATGTTGGAGATCACCGCGCTCATCTTGTCGGCATAGGGACGCGCCGCTTCCGCCGCGGTCTGCGCGCGGCGCAGCTTGGAGGCCGCGACCATCTGCATGGCCTTGGTGATCTTTTGCGTCGCCTTGGTGGAGGCGATGCGGACGCGCATGTCTTTAAGTGACGCCATTCTTCGTCCCCAGCGATCAGCTTGCGGCTCGACCGCGACCCTATCTTTTCGTCATGCCCGGGCTTGTCCCGGGCATCCCCGT
>Ga0102587_1001764_pt1 | contig 14535 bp, 13 predicted proteins | sample AraplaF_Col_mTSA_FD_76853 | JGI IMG/M metagenome (GOLD analysis project Ga0102587, IMG submission 76853) | Arabidopsis root microbial communities from the University of North Carolina, USA - plate scrape MF_Col_mTSA (SPADES assembly) (version 2) | ecosystem: Host-associated > Plants > Roots >... | reverse complement strand
CACACCGCCTCGCCGGCATCCGGCGCGGGCGCGGTGCCGGGCCGCGAAGTGCGGCCCGCGGGCTGCAAAGGCGTGGCCGTGGTCGAGTAATGGAAAGTGTGGCCGCGCAAGGTGCCGCTGGCCAGCGGCAACTGCTGTGGGCCCAGGCCGGCCAGCAGCTTTTGCATGCTCACCTCGCCGCGCAACACACCCCACTGCGCATGGCGCTGTCCATCCAGCGTGACCAGGGTGTCAAACAGCGCCATCATGCCGCCGCACTCGGCCCATACGGGCTTGCCCGCGGCGACGTGCGCGCCCAGGCTATCGCGCAGCGCGGTGTTGGCGGCAATCGCCTGCGCATGCAGCTCGGGGTAGCCGCCGGGAAGCCACAGGGCGTCACAGGCGGGCAGCGCCGCGTCCGCCAGCGGTGAGAAAAACACCAGCTCTGCGCCCAGCGCGCGCAGGGTGCCGAGGTTGGCGGCGTAGATAAAACAAAAGGCGGCGTCGCGCGCTATGGCAATCGTCTTGCCCTGCAGCGCCGGGACTATGGGCGCGCAGGCTTCAGGGGCCGCGAAGTCCACCGCCCAGCGCTGCAAATCCTCTAGCGCCATCCGGCCTAGCGGCGTGCCGGCCAGCGCATCGGCCGCGGCGTCCAGGCGTTCCATGGCATCCGCCACTTCGGCGGCCACGGTCAGGCCCAGGTGGCGCTTGGGCAGGCTCATGTCGGCATTGCGCAGCACCGCGCCCAGCCACTGCTCCGGCGCCACGCTGGCCTGCAGCATGCCGGCATGGCGCGCGTTGGCCACGCGGTTGGCCAGCACCCCGGCCCAGGGCATGCCGGGGCGATAGTGCTGCAGGCCAAACGCCAGCGCACCAAAGGTCGCCACCATGCCCGAGGCATCCACCACCGCGAGCACCGGCAGGCCAAAGCGCTGTGCCAGGTCCGCCGCGCTGGGCTCGCCGTCAAACAGGCCCATCACGCCTTCCACAATGATCAGGTCTACTTCTTGCGCGGCCTCATGCAGGCGGGCGCGGCAGTCGGCCTCGCCGGTCATCCACAGGTCCATCTGGTAGACCGGCGCGCCGCTGGCCAGGGCGTGCCAGCACGGGTCCAGGAAATCCGGCCCGCACTTGAAGACCCGCACGCGCCGGCCCTGCCGTGCGTGCAGGCGCGCCAGCGCGCAGGCCACTGTCGTCTTGCCCTGGCCGGAGGCCGGGGCGGCGATGAGGATGGCGGGGCAGCGGACGGCTTGTTGCATGGCGGCTAGGGTGAATTACTGAGGTGCCCAGGTCACACCGACGTACAGCGTACGCCTGGCGCTGGCATAGGTGTTGGCGGTCTGGTAGACCTTGTCGGTGAGATTGTCCAGCTTGGCCGTAAGCTTCCAGTCGCGCGACAGCGCTGTGGTGGCGCTCAGGTCCACGAGCGAATAGCCGGGCAGGATCACGTTGCTGGCGTCGCTATCAAAAGTATGCGAGGCCATCACCAGATCGGCCGCGAGCTGCCAGCCGCCCAGCGGCATCTCGGCGCCCAGCGTGCCATATTGGCGTGAGCGGCGCTGCAGGGTGCGGTTGGTCGTCAGGTTCTTGGGGTTCTGCAGATCGAGCGAGCCCTGGATGCGCACATTGCCCACGGTCTCGGCCGCCGTGAGCGTGAGCCCGGTGTACTCGGCTTGCGCCGTGTTGGCATAGCAGCCGCGGTTGGCCAGCACCACCGGCGGGCCGCCGTTGATGCAGGGGCCGTTGCCCGTCACAAAGCTCAGCAGGTTGCTCACGCGGTTGCGATAGACCGTGACGCCGTACTGCGCCGTGCCCTGGCTGTATTTGAGCGCGGCTTCCACACTGCGGCCGGATTCCGGCTTGAGGGTCGAGGTGCCGTAAATGCTGAAACGCTGGTACAGCGTGGGGACGCGGAAAGACGTACCGGCGGAAGCCGACACCTTCCACTGCGGCGTGAGCGCGAAGGCGTAGGCCGCGGAGCCGGTGGTCTTGCCGCCGAATTCGCTGTCCCTGTCGTGGCGGGCATTGAGCTGCACGGTGTGCGCGCCGCCGACCCAGCCGTAGCCCAGGCTCACGCCGTCCAGCGAGCGGTCCTTGTTGAGGGAACTCGCTCCTCCCGGTATGACGGTAGAGCCGACCAGGCGAAACACATCGCGGCGGCTTTCCAGCGCGGCGCTCAGCAGGTGGGCGCCGATGCGGTATTCGTTCTGGAACAGCAAGGTGCTGATGGTGCTTTTGTCGTAGGAGATTTGCGGTGTCGAGCCGTTCAGGCCTTCTTCGCCGGAATCCGTGCCTTGCGTGAGGGCCAGCTTGGTGCTGTAGCGATCAGACCACTTGGCCTCCCACTGCAGGCCCAGGGTCTGCAGGTCGGCGATGCGCCGGTAGTCGCGGGTGAGGCCGCCGTCGTATTGCGAGTCGGTGTGGCTCTGCATCACATTGGCTTCGATGCGGTGGCCAGGGTTGACCTGCAAGCCCAGCTTGGCATTGGCGCCCTGGCTTTTGTAGCCGTCGGCATCAGGGTTCTGGCCCGCGATGGTGCGGGCATTGAAGCCGTCGCTTTGGCCCTGGCTCAGGCCCAGCGCGTAGTCAAAAGCGCCGGCCGAACCGCTGGCTGCGAGCTCGACCCGGCTGGTGTTGTAGGAACCGTAGCCCATCGAGACGGAAGGCGAGAAAGGCCCCTGCCCCTTCTTCGTGAAGATCTGGATCACACCGGCGACGGCGTCGGAGCCGTAGACGGCGCTGTTGGGACCGCGCAGGATTTCGATCCGATCGATCAGCGCGAGCGGAATGTTGCTCCAGGAGACGCCACCCGCCGTGGCCTGAGACTCCACCCGCACGCCGTCGATGAAGACGGGGGTGTGGCGGCTTTCCCCGCCGCGCACAAAAACGTTGGTGTTGGCGCCCGTGCCGCCGTTGCGGGTGATCTGGATACCGGGCACACGCACCAGGATGTCGGCCAGCCCGACCGGGCCGGCGCGCTCTATCGTTTCGCGGTCGATGATGGTGACGTCGGCGACGACGTCGCCGATCGGCTGGGCGCTGCGCGTGACGCTCACCACCATCTCTTTAAGCTGGGGCGCCGCGCCGGCTGGGGCCGCCTGCGTGGTTTGGGACAAAGCAGGAGAAGCGGCGAGGAAGGCCAGCGGGAATGCGGCGGCCAGCGCTATCGGAAGCGCGGCAGGGCGTGCGCGGGAAACACAGGTTTTCATGGATCAGACAGTCAGCAATAGCCCTCACCGGCTTCCCCGCCGGCGTATGAGCGTCACAAACACCCAGTCCAGGGACTGGACGTGCGCGTTCACCTTGTTGGCCGGTATCCGGGCTGACGGAACTACCTCCATCGCCTTCCCAAACGCTTGTTCAAGGCGCTCAGTGGCTGATGATGAAAGCTGAATGGGCTCCTGGCCGTGAGGCCGAAAAAGCGCATTCGTCCGTTTTACCGTTGCGGGGGCAGCGCAGGTTAAGGGTCTGGGCGCTGGCGTCCGGGTTTGACCCGGTGCCTGGCTTTGACGTTCTCCTGCTTCCCGTTGAACTGCGGCGTGTGAACCACACCGCGAGCACCAACAGGGCGGATTCTACGCGGCCCTTCCCCAGTTCAGGCCGCAAACCCTACAATCGGGCTTGCCATGGCGAACCAAACCCAAATTGAGCAGATCACCGAACGCGTCGAGCGGCTCTTGCTGCGCTACGAGGAATTGCAGCGCACCAACGAGCTGCTGGCCGAGCAGGTCGGCCTGCTGACCCAGGAGCGCGACTCCCTCAAGTCACGCCTGGGCGCGGCCCGCGCCCGTGTCGACGCCCTGCTCGAGCGCCTGCCCGAAAGCAGCGGCCATGGCCACAAAACCACCGCGGGAACCGAGTCATGAAGCAGCTCGAAGTACAGATCATGGGCCAAAGCTATCTGCTGGGCTGCCCCGAAAACGGCGACGCGCGCATGCTGGATGCGGTGAACCGCGTCGATATGGCCATGTGCCGCATCCGCGATGCCGGCAAGATCAAGGCGCGCGACCGCATCGCGGTGCTGGCGGCGCTGAACCTGGCTTTTGAACTGCCCGAGCGCACGCCGGCCGCGGCCCCTGCGCCCGCCGAGGCCGCCGCCTCTGGCGATGCCGAAAGCCCACAGCTCGCGGCCCTGCTGCAGCGCCTGGACACCGCCCTGGGCACGGACGGCCGCCTGCTTTGAAGCGGGGCGCGCGCCGGTGTCAACGCTTGTCCCCACACACCGCCGCAACTCTCTTCACGACGCCCCGCGCGAGGCCGCAAAGGCCTACAATGAAGACGTCTGCGATGCGCATTGGGCTTTATATTTCCTTGAACCAATGCTCTTTGAGCACGGGCTTGGTAAATTGTCCGGCAGGTGTGATCGTCTCGCGTCAGACGAACCCGAAACCCGACTGCCCTCGCCCACCTGAACCCCTGGTTCAGGATGACGGTCCAGTGGCACTCGCAGACACCTTATTCCCGCCATCGCCTTGCGCACTCCGCCTTCTCCCCCTCCAACCCCACCGCGTGCGACAGCGCTTCCCGCGAAGCGCCGCAGGCCTGCGGCCCATATCCCTGACGCCTCATGATGCTTGAACCCCTCCTGATTGTTGAACTGGCCTTGCTGGGCGTGGGCACCGGATTTCTCGCCGGACTGCTGGGCATAGGCGGGGGCATGCTGATGGTGCCCTTCATCACCATCATCATGTCGAATCGCGGCGTGGCGCCGGACCTGGCCGTCAAGATGGCGATCGCCACCTCCATGGCCACCATCATCTTCACCTCGATCTCCAGCGTGCGCGCGCACCACAAGCGCGGCGCGGTGCGCTGGGACATCGTCAAGCGGCTGGCGCCCGGCATCGTGATCGGCAGCATCATCGGCAGCCTGGGCGTGTTCGCGCTGCTCAAGGGCTCCTACCTGGCGATCTTCTTCGGCCTGTTCGTGAGCTTTTCCGCCACGCAGATGTTCCTGGACAAAAAACCCAAACCGACGCGGCAGATGCCGGGCACGGCGGGCCAGTTCGCGGCCGGCGGCTTTATCGGCTTTCTGTCGGGCCTGGTCGGCGCGGGCGGCGGCTTCATCAGCGTGCCCTTCATGACCTGGTGCAACGTGGCCATCCACAGCGCGGTGGCGACCTCGGCGGCGCTGGGCTTTCCGATCGCCGTGGCCAATGTGCTGGGCTATGTGGTCAGCGGCCAGAGCGTGCAGGACCTGCCGGCCAACTCTTTCGGCTACATCTGGCTGCCGGCGCTGCTGGTGATCGCCGTGTGCAGCTTCCTCACGGCGCCGCTGGGCGCCAAGGCCGCGCACAACCTGCCGGTGGGCAAGCTCAAGCGGGTGTTTGCGAGCATCCTCTACGTCCTGGCTGCCTACATGCTCTACAAAGGTCTGAAGGGCTGACCCCAAGCAGGGGTCAGGCGGGCTTATTTCCCGGTGACCTTCTTGATCACCGGCTTGATGTCCTCACGCCGTGCCGGCAGCACGACGGCGTTTTCGCGCGGGGCGTTGAGCACGATGGACGTCGAGGTCTCGGTGAGGATGCAGAACTTGGTCACCACCGCATCCAGGTGGGCGACGTCGATCACCGCGATTTCCAGCACCCAGCTGTCCTCGCCGGTGACGTTGTAGGCATTGATGACTTCGGGCGTCTGCTCGATCAGCTTGACGACGCGGGCGTATTCGACCCGGCCCACGCGGGCGATGGCGCGTATGCCGTAGCCCAGGCGGCTCAGGTCGACCTCGGCCCGGTAGCCCTTGATCACGCCGCCGAGCTCGAGCTTGCGCACGCGCTCGGTCACCGCCGGCTGGCTCAGGTGCACGCGGCGGCCCAGCTCGGCCATGGTGATGCGCGCATCGCGCTGCAGCTCGCCGAGGATGCGGCTGTCGTAGTGGTCCCATTCGGTGGTTTCGGTCATAGTGGGTTTCAAGCTTTAAATTCAAAGGCCATTCGCAGTTTTGCCGTTAATTTTGCATGGCCCGGGCGCGCAGGGCAACCTAACATCCCGGCATGACTTCCACCACCCTCTCCTCCCCCGCCGCCGGCAAGGCGCCGGCGCTGTTGATCCCCGCCCTGCTCGCCTGCTACCTGGTGTGGGGCTCGACCTACCTGGCGATCCGCTTTGCGCTTATCAGCTTTCCGCCTTTTTTCCAGATGGGCACGCGCTTCCTGGCGGCCGGCGTGCTGCTGATGGCCTGGGTGCTGGCGCGCGGCCACAAGCTGCCCAGCCGGCGCGAATGGGTCCATGCGGCCGTCATCGGCACGCTGATGCTGGGCGGCGGCATGGGGCTGACGGCCTCGGCCGAAGTCCACATCGGCTCGGGCCTGATCGCCACCTTCATCGCCATCGTGCCCATGCTGGTGTCGGCCTGGGGCCTGCTGCTGGGCCAGCGGCCCAGCCGGCTGGAGTTCGTCGGCATGGCGGTGGGGCTGGCGGGCGTGCTGATGCTGGTGCGGGGCGCGAGTTTCGGCGCGGCGCCCGTGGGCCTCGTCTGCATCGCGGGCGCCACGCTGCTGTGGTCGCTGGGCTCGGTGCTGTCCGCCACGCGCTTGCCGCTGGCCTCCGGCCCCGCGGGTTTCGCCAGCGAAATGTTGTGCGGCGGCGCGGTGTTGATGCTGATTTCTCTTGCACTGGGTGAACACCGCGAGGCCGCCGCGAACTGGCCGGCGCAGCCCGAGGCGCTGCTCGCCTGGCTCTATCTCGTGGTGTTCGGCTCGCTGATCGCCTTCAGCGCCTACCTGTATTTGCTGGCCAATGCCTCGCCGGCGGTGGCCACCAGCTACGCCTTTGTGAACCCCTTGATCGCGATTTTCCTGGGCGCTTTTTTCGCCGGAGAGCGGGTCACAGGGGGCGAATGGGCCGCCTGCGGCGTGATTCTCATGGGCGTTTTCCTGATTTTCAGAGGTAAATCTGCAACATCCGGGCGCAAATAAAGTGGTTTTTCGCTAGGAAACTGCGTTTTTCTCCAGTAGCATCCGCATTGCCACAAGGAAGTAGTTATCCGGGTGGTGATTTATCAACTTCTAGAAGGAAAATCAATCATGGCAACTGCAAAAAAAGCTCCGGCTAAAAAAGCGCCTGCTAAAAAGGCTGCTCCGGCAAAGAAAGTAGCTGCAAAGAAAGCAGCTCCAGCGAAGAAGGCTCCTGCGAAAAAAGCAGCGCCTGCGAAAAAGGTAGCCGCGAAGAAAGCAGCTCCCGCCAAGAAGGTTGCGGCCAAAAAGCCAGCAGCGAAAAAAGCGCCCGCCAAAAAGCGCACGCCCAATGCAGCGTTCATGAAGGCGCTGACCTTGAGCCCCGCACTGGCAGCCGTGGTGGGCGACAAGCCTCTGCCACGCACCGAGATTGTCAGCAAGCTGTGGGTTTACATCAAATCCAAGGGCCTGCAGGACAAGATCAACAAGCGCATGATCAACGCCGACGAAAAACTGCGCGCCGTTTTCGGCAAGGCGCAAGTGTCGATGTTCGAGATGGCTGGCCTGATCGGCAAGCACGTCAAGTAATCGGCTTTCGCCGATTTCGAAAAGGCCGGTTTCACCGGCCTTTTTTTGTGCCCGCTTCTTCCTGCATCGAGGCGCGGCACATGCCCTCTGGCACGCATCCTGCATTACTCTTTTTGCCTTCCAGGCAGGCTTCATTAGCGCCGCAAGCGCCGCTGTAGGCGTGCTGATGCCATAGGGTTACTCGGTAGCCCGCCGGCGGCGGCAATACCGAAAAATGAAGCTAATGTTGCTAAGATAAAAAATTCCCCGCGGCACTGTCCCGGGCCTGACTAGACAAGACAAGATTCCCCATGTTGATGCCATTGCATTTGAAGACCGGGGCGGCGGACGTTTCCGCGCGCCCCACCTGTCGCCTTCGCGACGCAAATTTCCCTGCACGCGTTAAACGCTGCTTTAGCATCCCGCGTTTTTCCATCTCGCGATAATGCTGCGCTTCATCTTTACCCGTCTGAGCCTGATCATTCCCACCTTCCTGGGGATGACGCTGCTGGCCTTTTTCCTGATCCGCATGGTGCCGGGAGACCCGATTGAAACCATGGCGGGCGAACGCGGCATCGATCCGGTGCGCCATGCCCAGCTGCTCAAGGAATACGGCCTGGACAAGCCCGTTATGGTGCAGTACGGCATTTACATCGGCCGCGTGCTCAAGGGCGACCTCGGCAAGTCGCTGATCACGCAGGAGCCCGTGCTGCGCGAGTTCCTCACGCTGTTTCCGGCCACTATCGAGCTGGCCCTGTGCGCCATCCTGTTCGCGCTGCTGATCGGCATCCCGGCCGGCATCCTGGCAGCGGTCAAGCGAAACTCCATACTCGACCACGGCGTCATGGGGGTGTCCCTTACGGGCTACTCCATGCCGATTTTCTGGTGGGGCCTGCTGCTGATCCTGCTGTTCTCGGTGCAACTGGGCTGGACGCCGGTCTCGGGTCGGCTGTCGGTGCAGTACTTCATCGAACCCACCACCGGCTTTTTGCTGATCGACTCGCTGCTCTCGGACGACAAGGGCGCGTTCTGGTCGGCGGCCTCGCACCTGATATTGCCCATGATCGTGCTGGGCACCAACCCGCTGGCGGTGATCGCGCGCATGACGCGCTCGGCCATGCTGGAAGTGCTGGGCGAAGATTACATCCGCACCGCGCGCGCCAAGGGGCTGTCCAACCTGCGTGTGGTGGCCCTGCATGCGCTGCGCAACGCACTGATCCCGGTGATCACCGTGATCGGCTTGCAGGTCGGCGTGCTGTTTACCGGCGCCATCCTGACCGAAACCATTTTTTCCTGGCCGGGCGTCGGCAAGTGGCTGATTGAAGCCATCAGCCGCCGCGACTACCCCGTGCTGCAGGGCGGCATCTTGCTGCTGGGCGCCATCGTCATGGCCGTCAACCTGCTGGTGGACATCACCTACGGCATCATTAACCCACGCATCAGGCACCAGCGATGAGCACGGCCACCTTGAAACCCGCTACCGCGCCCGCGCCGCCGCACCCGCTGCGCGAATTCTGGAACTACTTCAGCGCCAACAACGGCGCCGTGATCGGCCTGGCCATCGTGATCGGCGTGCTGCTGGTTGCGCTGTTCGCGCCGCTGCTGGCGCCGCACGCGCCCAACATCACCGACAACTCGGTGTTCCTCAAGCCGCCGGCCTGGCAGGCGGGCGGCTCCTGGACTTACCCCTTGGGCACCGACGCGATAGGCCGCGACATCCTCTCACGCCTGATGTACGGCGCCCGCCTCTCGCTGGTCATAGGCCTGGCCGTGGTGGCGCTGTCGGTCATCGTCGGCACGGTGCTGGGCCTGCTGGCGGGTTTTTTCCGCGGCATCTTCGAGATCGCGGTGATGCGCCTGATGGACATCATCCTGACCCTGCCCAGCCTGCTGCTGGCCATCGTGATCGTGGCCATCCTCGGCCCCGGCCTGATGAACGCCATGCTGGCCGTGGCCATCGTGGTGCTGCCGCACTACGTGCGCATCACACGCGCCGCGGTGATCGCCGAGACCTCGCGCGACTACGTGACAGCCGCGCGCATGAGCGGCGCCAGCCGCATCCGCCTGATGTTCAGCGAAATCCTGCCCAACTGCACGGCCCCGCTGATCGTGCAGGCCTCGCTGGGCGTGTCCACCGCCATCCTGGACGCGGCCGCCCTGGGCTTCCTGGGCCTGGGCGCGCAGCCGCCCTCCCCCGAATGGGGCACCATGCTGGCCGATGCCCGCGAATTCGTGCTGCGCGCCTGGTGGGTGGTCACCTTCCCCGGCCTCGCAATTTTGATCACTGTGCTGGCCTTCAATTTGCTGGGCGACGGACTGCGCGACGCGTTCGACCCCAAGCTGAAGCGCTGAAAGATTTCGTATGGCATTGTTAGAAATAGAAAACCTCTCTGTCGAGTTCCCCTCGCAAAACGGCGTCATGCACGCCGTTGACGGCATCAGCTTGTCCCTCGAGGAAGGCGAAGTCCTGGGCATCGTCGGTGAATCCGGCTCCGGCAAAAGCGTCACCATGATGGCCTTGATGGGCCTGGTGGCCTACCCCGGCCGCGTCAAGGCCGACAAACTGCGCTTTGCCGGCCACGACCTGCTCACGCTGTCGCCCGGCGAGCGCAGCAAGCTCATCGGCAAGGACGTGGCGATGATCTTCCAGGAACCCACGACCAGCCTGAACCCCTGCTTCACCATCGGCTTCCAGATCACCGAGACCCTGCGCCTACACCTCGGCATGGACAAAAAAGCCGCCACGCGCAAGGCCATCGAACTGCTCGAGCAGGTCGGCATCAATTCGCCCGCAACCCGGCTCAAGGCCTATCCGCACCAGCTCTCGGGCGGCATGAACCAGCGCGTGATGATCGCCATGGCGATCGCCTGCAACCCGCGCCTGCTGATCGCCGACGAGCCGACCACGGCGCTGGACGTGACCATCCAGGCGCAGATCCTGGACCTGTTGCGCAGCCTGCAGAAGGAGCGCGGCATGGCCCTGGTGCTGATCACCCACAACATGGGTGTGGTGTCCGAAATGGCGCAGCGCATCGCGGTTATGTACGCCGGCCAGATCATGGAAGAGCAGGCCGCGCACGCCCTCTTCAACACGCCCCAGCACCCCTATACCGAAGCCCTGCTGTCGGCCCTGCCCGAGCGCAGCGACGGCAGCGCGCGCCTGGCGACCATTCCCGGCATGGTGCCCGGCCTCTACGACCGGCCCAAGGGCTGCCTGTTCGCCCCGCGCTGCGCCTACGCCACCGAGCATTCGCGCAACGAGCGCCCGTTGCTGCGCGCCTGGAAGGACGGCATGGTGCGCTGCCACTATCCGCTGGGCGACCCCAGCCGGCAAGCCAACATCGAACGCGACACCCCGCTGGTGGAGGCCGCGCAATGAGCACCGCCGCCATCACCAACCCCGCCCTGCCCACAGGCCCCGTCGTCGAGGCCAAAAACCTGAGGCAGGTCTATGAGATCCGCCGCGGTTTCATGCGCAAGTCCGACCACCTGCAGGCCGTCGGCGGCGTGTCCTTCTCGGTCCATGCCGGCAAGACGCTGGCCGTGGTCGGCGAGTCGGGCTGCGGCAAGTCGACCCTCGCCCGCATGGTGTCACTGATCGAAACCCCGACTGGTGGCGAATTGACCATCACCGGCATCGATGCGGTGAACGGCGCCCAGGAAGAACGCAAGGGCCTGCGCAAAGCCGTGCAGCTGGTATTCCAGAACCCCTACGGCTCGCTGAACCCGCGCAAGAAAATCGGCGCCATCCTGGAAGCGCCGCTCGAGATCAACACCAGCCTCAATGCCGAGGAGCGCGCCGCCAAGGCCCGCGCCATGCTGGCCATGGTGGGCCTGCGCCCCGAGCACTACGACCGCTACCCCCACATGTTTTCGGGCGGGCAGCGCCAGCGCATCGCCATCGCGCGCGCGCTGATGCTCAACCCCACGGTGGTGGTGGCCGATGAGCCCGTCTCGGCGCTGGACGTCTCCATCCAGGCCCAGGTGCTCAACCTGCTGGCCGACCTGCAGCAGTCCATGGGCCTGGCCTACCTGTTCATCTCGCACGACCTGGGCGTGGTGCGCCACATCGCCCACGACGTGCTGGTCATGTACCTGGGCCACGCCGTCGAGCAAGGCGAGAAAAACGCCTTGTTCAACCGGCCCCTGCACCCCTACACCCAGGCCTTGCTGGCTTCCACGCCGGGCCTGGCCGGCAGCACCGGCGTCAGGCAGCGCATCGTGCTCAAGGGCGAGCTGCCCTCGCCGCTGAACCCGCCCACCGGCTGCGTCTTTTCCACCCGCTGCCCGCACGTCACCGACCGCTGCCGCGCCGAAAGGCCGCAGCTGCGCGAGGTTGCGGACCGGCAGGTTGCATGCCACTATGCTGAAAACTTTCTCACTGCGTGACCCAAAACCGTGCACACCCTGCATGGTTTCCAGGCCACGTTTTTTAATGACCAGAGCGCTCAACGTCACAAATGTTGCGCAATCTGGCCGCAAGCCCCGCTGCGAAGCAGCATTAACCTCCAAAGGGATCGTCAAATGATTCAGACCAAACCAAGTGCAAGCCGGCTACGCCCGGTCAAGCGCGCATTGCTGTGCGCCGTCGCCCTGCCAGCGCTGCTGGCACTTTCACCCGTCTCCGCAAAGACGCTGGTGTTCTGCTCTGAAGGCAGCCCCGAGAACTTCTACCCTGGCGTCAACACCACGGGTACCTCGTTCGATGCCAACGAACCCGTCTACAACCGCCTCGTCGAATTCGAATACGGCGGCACCAAGGTCGTCCCCGGCTTGGCCGAAAAATGGGACATTTCCGCCGACGGCCTGACCTACACCTTCCACCTGCGCAAGGGTGTGAAATGGCACGCCTCCAACAAGGCCTTCAAGCCAACGCGCGACTTCATCTCCCACACCGAGGGCAGCGCGCGGCCCGGCGCGACCGGCAAGCCGGTGCCGGGATACCGCGCGCGCATCGTCGATGACGAGGGGCGCGAGCTGCCGCCCGGCGCCGTCGGCAAGCTCGCGGTGCAGGGCCCGACCGGATGCCGCTACCTCGCCGACGACCGTCAGCTCAAGTACGTGAAGGACGGCTGGAACCTCACCGGTGACGCCTACCTCGTCGATGCCGACGGCTACTTCGTCTACCAGGCCCGCACCGACGACATGATCATCTCCGGCGGCTACAACATCGCCGGTCCGGAGGTCGAGTCCGCGCTGCTGGCGCATCCGGCGGTCGCGGAGTGCGCCGTGGTCGGCGTGCCCGACGAGGAGCGCGGCCAACTGGTCAAGGCCTTCGTCGTGCTCAAGCGGGACATCGCAGGCGGCGTCGGCACCGACGCCGCGGACGCTGCCGAGGCCATCGCCGCGCAGGCTGCGCTGACCAAGGCGCTGCAGGACTTCGTCAAGGCCACGATCGCGCCGTACAAGTACCCCCGTGCGATAGAGTTCCGCGCCGACCTGCCCAAGACCGAGACCGGCAAGTTGCAACGTTTCCGCCTGCGTCAGCAGTAAGCGCAGTCTTCCGACCGTCCCCTCCCTTTCTTCCCGGAGTCACCGATGAAGATGACGTCGAAGTCCCTCGCGATCCTGCTGGCCACGGCCGGCGCGTTTCCCCTGGCGATGTCCACCGCGCACGCCGCCGACAAGCTCAAGGTCGGCATGCTGAGCACGCTGTCCGGCGCGGGCGCCGGACTGGGCGTCGACATCCGCGACGGCTTCGCGCTCGCGGTCGCGCAGAACGGGGGCAAGCTCGGCGGATTGCCGGTGGAGACGGTCATCGCCGACGACCAGCAGAACCCCGAGGTGGCCAAGCAGTCCGCCGAGCGGCTGCTCAAGCGCGACAAGGTCGACGTGATGACCGGCATCGTGTTCTCCAACGTCATGCTCGCGGTCGGTCCCGGCGTCTTCGCGGCGCAGGTGCCCTACGTCAGCGCCAATGCCGGTCCGTCGCAGTACGCCGGCGAGCAGTGCAACCCGTACTTCTTCAACGTCGCCTGGCAGAACGACAACCTCCATGAGGCCGTCGGCAAGACGGTGATGGACAAGGGCTTCAAGAAGGTCGTGGTGCTCGCGCCCAACTACCCGGCGGGCAAGGACGCGGTGGCCGGATTCAAGCGCTACTACAAGGGCACGGTGGCCGACGAGATCTACACCAAGCTCGGCCAGCTGGATTACGCCGCGGAGCTCGCGCAGGCGCGCGCGGCCAAGCCCGACGCGATGTACATCTTCCTGCCCGGCGGCATGGGCATCAACTTCATCAAGCAGTTCGTCGGCGCGGGCCTGTCCAAGGACATCACGCTGTTCGGGCCGGGCTTCTCCGCCGATGAGGACGTGATCAAGGCGGTCGGCGAGCCGATGCTGGGCATGTTCAACAGCTCGCACTGGGCGCATGACCTGGACAACCCGGCCAACAAGCGCTTCGTGGCGGACTTCGTGAAGACCTACGGCCGCCTGCCCTCGCTGTACGCGAGCCAGGGCTATGACGCGGCACAGCTGATCGGCGCGGCGGTGCGCGACGTCAAGGGCAAGGTCGAGGACAAGCCCGCGTTGCTCAAGGCGCTGAAGGCGGCGAAGTTCGACTCGGTGCGTGGCGCCTTCCGCTTCAACCACAACCAGTACCCGGTGCAGGACTACTACCTGCGCGTGATCACGAAGGACCCGCAGGGCCGCGTGACCAACCGGACGCTGGGCAAGATCTTCGAGCAGCACGCGGACGCCTACGCGCCGCAGTGCAAGATGAAGTGACCCGGCGCATGACGCGACGACCGACACGACACCGGGCAGGGCGCTGAACGATGGACGCGATCCTCGTGGCCGAGCAGCTGCTCAACGGGCTGCAGTTCGGGCTGATGCTGTTCCTGCTGGCGGCCGGGCTGACGCTGGTCTTCGGCATCATGGACCTGATCAACCTGGCGCATGGCTCGCTGTACATGGTCGGGGCCTACCTGGCCGCGGCGGCGATGGCCGCGGGCGCGTCCTTCGGCGTGGCGGTGCTGGCGGCGGTGGCGGGCACGGCCGTGCTGGGCATGGCGCTGGAGGTCACGCTGTTGCGCCGGCTCTACCAGCGCGACCACTTGAGCCAGGTGCTCGCGACCTTCGCGCTGATCCTGATGCT